>Ga0209698_10000897_pt1 | contig 34336 bp, 32 predicted proteins | sample LitLauG_LLR_2012_FD_187203 | JGI IMG/M metagenome (GOLD analysis project Ga0209698, IMG submission 187203) | Freshwater sediment microbial communities from Pennsylvania, USA - Little Laurel Run_MetaG_LLR_2012 (SPAdes) (version 2) | ecosystem: Environmental > Aquatic > Freshwater > Creek >... | reverse complement strand
CGCGCGACGTCGCGCGACCAGCTCGACACGATCTATCGCGCACTGACTTCGCATCCCCTGGTGAAAGTGGTGCTGTGATCCGCGTGCGTGACTGGGGCCGGGTCGAATACCCCGAGACCTGGCAGGCGATGCGCGAATTCACCGCCGCACGCGACGCCGCGGCGGCCGACGAACTATGGATCGTCGAGCATCCGCCCGTATTCACCCTGGGACAGGCGGGCCGCCGCGAGCACCTGTTGGCGCCTGGAGCCATCCCGGTCGTGGCCACCGATCGCGGCGGCCAGGTGACCTATCACGGCCCGGGACAAGTCGTGGTGTACACACTGGTCGACTTGCGTCGCGCCGGCTACTACGTGCGCGAGCTGGTCTACCGGATCGAGCAGTCGGTCATCCAGGTTCTCGAAGGCTTGGATCTCGCCGGGCAGCGCGTGCGCGGCGCGCCGGGCGTCTACGTGCCCTATGCCGCTTCGCAAGCCCACCGCGACATCCGGGCCGCGGCGCCCGACCCGAGTCCGGCCGGCCCTGGCGGCGCCGCCCCGGCCGAGCCGCTATTCGACGGCCTGGCCAAGATCGCGGCCCTGGGCATCAAGATCCACCGCGGCTGCTCGTACCACGGCGTGGCGCTCAATGTCGCCATGGATCTGGCGCCATTTCGGGCGATCGATCCCTGCGGCTATCGCGGCCTGGCGGCCATCGATTTGGCTACACTGGGCGTACCGATCGAACCGCCGGCCGCGGCGGCGCGCCTGGTCGAGCGCCTTCAGGCGCATCTGAACCCCTGAAAGCGCGGATCGGCCGGTGCCGCGCGCCGGCGCGCCCGGCGCTCGGCCACGGCACTTGCGACCGAATTCGAAACCGTAGCCGATCCGCAGCCGCACCCGGATTCAGATCCCTATCCGCACCCGCATCGAGCATCGCCACGCCATGAACGACCTGCCGCCGCCCGCATCACCCGTCGACCCCGCCGTCAAGCAGAAGGGCGCCGAAAAGACCGCGCGCATTCCGATCCGCATCGCCCCGGCCGCCGAGCCGCTGCGCAAGCCCGACTGGATCCGCGTCCGGATGGGCTCCGAGAACTCGCGCTTCCTGGGTGTGAAGCGCATCCTGCGCGAGCACAAGCTGCACACGGTGTGCGAGGAGGCGAGCTGCCCGAACATCGGCGAATGCTTCGGCAAGGGCACCGCGACCTTCATGATCATGGGCGACAAGTGCACGCGCCGCTGCCCCTTCTGCGACGTCGGCCACGGCCGCCCCGACCCGCTCGACGCCGCCGAGCCGGCGCACCTGGCCCAGACCATCGCCGCGCTGGGCCTGCGTTACGTCGTCATCACCTCGGTCGACCGCGACGACCTGCGCGACGGCGGCGCGCAGCACTTCGCCGACTGCATCCGCGCCGTGCGCGAGCGCTCGCCCGCCACCCGCATCGAGGTGCTGGTGCCGGATTTTCGCGGCCGCCTGGAGCGCGCGCTCGACATCCTGGCCGCGATGCCACCCGACGTGATGAACCACAATCTGGAAACCGTGCCGCGCCTGTACCGCCAGGCGCGTCCTGGGTCGGACTACGCCCACTCGCTGCGGCTGCTCGGGGAGTTCGGCGCGCGCGTGCCCAACGTGCCGACCAAGAGCGGGCTCATGGTCGGCCTGGGCGAAACCGACGAGGAGATCCTCCAGGTGATGCGCGACCTGCGTGCGCACGGGGTCAGCATGCTCACCATCGGGCAGTATCTCGCGCCGAGCGCGCACCACCTTCCGGTGCTGCGCTACGTCGAACCGGCCGTCTTCGAGATGTACGCGCGCGAGGCGGCGGCGATGGGCTACGCCCACGCCGCCAGCGCACCGCTGGTGCGCAGTTCCTACCACGCCGACCAGCAGGCCCATGCCGCTGGCCACGCCGACTTCCCCTCTCCCGCGACGCATGAGAGGGGCCAGGGGTGAGGGCGCGCCGCAAGTTTGCTCGATCAGCGGCACCCTGGCCTTGCCCTTCGCCCCGCGCTGGATGAGAGGACGCGCTCCTCGAGACCCCCGGCGCAAGGAGCCCCAGCGATGAAAACATCCGTCTTCGTCGGCGTCAGCGTCGATGGCTTCCTGGCCCGTTCCGACGGCGCGCTCGATTTCCTGCCGGAAGGCGGTGGCGAGCCGCATGGTTACGACGAGTTCATGGCCAGCGTCGATGCCCTGGTCATCGGCCGCAACACGTTCGAGACCGTGCTGGGCTTTCCCGACTGGCCCTACGGCGACAAGCGGGTCGTCGTGCTGGCCAGCCGGCCGCTCGGTTTCTCCGCGGTGCGCGGCGCCCGGGTCGAGCAGATGGGCGGCGAGCCGCCCGAGGTGGCGCGGCGCCTCGAAGCCAGCGGCGTGACCCACGCCTATATCGACGGCGGCATCACGATCCAGCGCTTCCTGCGCGCCGGCCTCATCCAGCGTCTGGTCGTGACCCGCGTGCCGGTGCTCATCGGCAGCGGCATCCCGCTCTTTGGCGAACTCGCCCGCGACATCCGCCTGGAGCATGTCGCGACCCGGTCCTATCCGAGCGGCCTGGTGCAGTCCGAATATCTCGTGCTGGCCTGAGCGCCGGGCGCTACGATGGCGCGCCGCGCTGGCGCGCCCCACTGGCCGCGCTGCGCAGCCAACCCTGGGAGAACGCCGTGAACGAAGACCCGCCCTGGAAGCACGACGGCGTCCGCGTCATTCCCGCCGACCGGCTCGATCCGAACACCGCCCAGACGCCCGGAATGGACCGCAAGGCGGCGATCAATTTCGCGCGCGTTGGCGCGCGCCGCCTCTGGGCCGGAACGGTGCACATCCACGCCAATGCGAAGACCGGTGCGCATCACCACGGCCCGCTCGAGAGCGTGATCTACATCGTCAAGGGCCGCGCCCGCATGCGCTGGGGCGAGCGGCTCGAATTCACCGCCGAGGCCGGGCCGGGCGATTTCATCTACGTGCCGCCATTCGTGCCGCACCAGGAGATCAACGCCAGCCGCACCGAGACGCTCGAATGCGTCCTCGTGCGCAGCGACGGCGAGGCGGTCGCGATCAACCTCGAGATCGAGCCGGCCGAGCCGCCGGAGGACGTGGCCTGGGTCGATCCGACCCACCCGGGATGAGCCGGTGCGCGCCGGCGCCGCGCGCCGCCACCCGCGCGCTGCCAACCGTCCACGCGACGCGCGCCGTGCCTTGCGTGACCGGGCATTCGGTTGCGCCGGTCACCTGCGAATGCCAAACTCGGCGGTATGCCCATTTCCCATCGTCCACGGCCGCAGCGCAAGGGCGCCGCATCGCGGCGCGTGCCGGGACCGGCAATGTGTTACGCGCTGCTGCGCTGCGGCGCCTGCGGCCTGCTCGCCACGGGCTGCATGGTCGGCCCGGATTTCCACGCCCCGCCCGCACCCGCCGCCGCGGCGTTGACCGAACAGGCCCTGCCCGACCGCACCGCCGCGACGCCGGTCGCGGGCGGCGAGGAACAGGAATACTCCGCCGCGGCGCCGCTGCCGGCGCGCTGGTGGACGCTTTACGGTTCGGCGGCCCTCGACGAACTGGTCGATCTGGCGCTGCGCGACAGCCCGACCGTGGCCGCGGCCCAGGCCACCTTGCGCCAGGCGGAAGAAAATCTCGCGGCGCAACGCGGCCCGCTGCTGCCGGGCATCAGTGCCGGTGCGAACGCGACGCGTCAGGAGATCAACGGCGCGACCCAGGGACTGCCGCAGGCCGGCAGCATCCTCTACAACCTGTTCAACGCCTCGATCAACCTGTCCTACGCCCTCGATGTTTTCGGCGGTGTTCGGCGCGGGGTCGAGCAGCAGGCCGCGGTGCGCGACCTGCAATTCGACCAGATGCAGGCCGCCTACCAGACCCTGGCGGCCAATGTCGTCACCGCCGCCGTGCAAGAGGCTGCGCTGCGCGCCCAGGTCGAGGCCACGCAAGAGCTGCTCGCCTCGGCGCGGCGCCAGCGCGACCTGAGCCAGCAGCAGTTCGAATTGGGCGGCGCCGCGCGCTCCGACGTGCTGTCGGCCGAATCCAGCCTGGCCTCGTTCGAGGCCACCCTGCCGCCGCTGCAGCAGCAACTGGCCGTCGTCCGCAGCCAGCTCGCGGTCTACACCGGCAAGTCGCCGGCCGAGTATCGCCAGGCACCGCTGGCGCTCGATGCGCTGCACCTGCCGCGCCAGATTCCACTGGCCGTGCCGGCCGATCTGGTCCGCCGGCGCCCGGATATCCGCGCCGCCGAGGCGCAGCTGCATGCGGCCTCGGCCGCCATCGGGGTGGCCACCGCCAACCTGCTGCCGCAGATCTCGATCAGCGCCAGCTACGGCGACAGCGCGACGGCGCTGTCCAGCCTGTGGAGCAGCCGCGGCTTCTCGCTGGGCGGCAGCGTGACCCAGCCGCTGTTCGAGGGCGGCGCACTGACCTCGCGCAGGCGGGCCGCCGTCGCCGCGCATGACCAGGCGCTGGCGCAGTATCGGCAGACGGTGCTGCTGGCCTGCAAGAACGTCGCCGATGCCCTGCGTGCGCTCGACAACGATGCCCGGGTGCTGCAGGCCCAGTTCCGCGCCCAGGCCGCGGCGGCCGACAGCCTGCACCTGATCGAGCAGCGCTACGGCTTCGGCGGTTCGAGCAACCTCGAGCTGCTCGCCGCTCAGCAGCAGTTCCAGCGCGCCCGGCTGGGCTACGTGCAGGCGCTGGCCGCGCGCTACGCCGATACCGCGGCCCTGTTCCTGGCGCTGGGCGGCGACTGGGATGCGCCGCCGCCCGCGCCGATCGCCGCGGCCGCATCCCGCTAGCGCCAGGCCCGCTTCCGGCATCGCCTGCGCGCCCCGTCACCCGCCGCCCACCCCGCGCGTCCCTTGCACCCGACATGACCGATAAAACCGAGCTGCTGCGTGACCTGCGCATCGAGCGGGCCGAGCCCTCGTCCGGCCGCCCGCCATCGACGCTGCGCCGCTGGAGCGCCGCGATCGTCGTGGCGCTGCTCGTCGCGCTGGGCGCCGCCTGGTGGTTTCTCGGCCGGCCGGCGCCGCCCACGGTCCAGGTTGCCGTGGCGCGGGCCGTGCCCGGTGGCCCTGCGGGCACCGCCGGCGCCTCGATCCTCGACGCCTCGGGCTATGTCGTGGCGCGCCGCCAGGCCACGGTGTCGGCCAAGATCACCGGCAAGCTGGCCCAGCTGTATATCGAGGAGGGTCAGCACGTCAAGGCCGGCGAGGTCCTGGCCCGTCTTGACGACACCAACGCGATGGCCACCTTGCAGCAGGCCGATGCCGCGGTCACCCAGGCCGAGGCGGTGGTGGCGCAGGCCCGCACCGCGGTCGAGGACCTGCAGCCGACCTACGAGCGCAATCGCAAGCAGGCCGCGGCCGGACTCATCAGCCCGGAGGCGCTCGAGGCCAGCAAGTCGGCCTACGATGCGCAGCGCAGTACGCTGCGCGTTGCCGAGGGCACCCTGGCGGTGCAGCGCGCGGCGCGCGAAGCGGCCCAGCGCAACGAGAACGACACCGTGGTCCGCGCGCCCTATACGGGCGTGATCACCACCAAGAATGCCCAGCCCGGCGAGATCATCTCGCCGCTTTCCGCGGGCGGCGGCTTCACGCGCACCGGCATCGGCACGCTGGTCGACATGGATTCGCTCGAGGTCGAGGTCGACGTCAACGAGAATTTCATCAGCCGTGTGCATGCCGAGTCGCCCGCCGTGCTCAAGCTCAACGCCTACCCCGACTGGCAGATCCCGGCCTTCGTCGTCGCCGTGGTGCCCACCGCCGACCGCAGCAAGGCCACGGTGAAGGTGCGCGTCGGGTTCAAGACCCGCGATCCGCGCATCCTGCCCGAGATGGGTGCGCGGGTGGCCTTCCTCGAAGAGGCGCATGCGGCGGCGCCGGGCGGCGCACCGGCGGCGGCCGGCGCCACCCTGCTGCCCCCCGATGCCGTGCTGGCCGCCGCCGCCGGTGCCGACACCGGGGTCATCTACGTGCTGCACGATGACCGGGTGGAGCGCCGGACGGTGCGCCTGGGCGCGCGCTCGGCCGATGGGCAGGTCGTGCTTTCCGGGCTATCCTCGGGCGAGCGGGTGGCCGTCGGCTCGACGCCCGGCGAACTCGCCGGGCTGGCCGACGGCGCGCGCGTCCGGGTCGCGGTGCGCTAGCATCGCCGCGCCGCAACCTTGCAACAACGCCTGGCACAGGAACCCGCCCCATGAGCGCCTTCGTTTCGCTGAAGGACATCGCCAAGAGCTATGCGCGCGGCAAGCAGACCGTCGAGGTGCTGCACGGGCTCAACCTGGACATCGAGCAGGGCGATTTCGTCGCCCTGATGGGCCCTTCCGGTTCCGGCAAGACCACCGTGCTCAATCTCATCGGCGGCCTCGACCGGCCGACCTCCGGCGAAGTCACGGTGGCCGGCGAGCGCCTCGACCGCCTCGGCGGCAGCGCGCTGGCGCGCTGGCGCTCGCACAACATCGGCTTCGTGTTCCAGTTCTACAACCTCATGCCCATGCTCAGCGCCGAGCGCAACGTCGAGCTGCCGCTGCTCCTGACTTCGCTGGGCGGCGCGCAGCGGCGCCGCAACGTGCACACGGCCCTGGCGGTGGTCGGGCTCGAAGACCGCGCCAAGCACAAGCCCGCCGAGCTCTCCGGCGGCCAGGCGCAGCGCGTGGCGATCGCCCGCGCGCTGGTATCGGACCCGCGCCTGCTGGTCTGCGACGAGCCCACCGGCGACCTCGATCGCGCCACCGCCGACGAGATCCTCCACCTGCTGCAGACGCTCAACCGCGAGCAGGGCAAGACCATCGTCATGGTGACCCACGACCAGAAGGCGGCCGACTTCGCCACGCATACCTTGCACCTGGACAAGGGCCGGCTGGTCGATGCCGCGGCCGTGCCAGGCTAGGCCCGCGGCGGCGCCATGCGATTTCTGCCCCTGCTCTGGGCCATCCTCTGGCGCAAGAAGGTCCGCACCGTCTTCACGCTGCTCTCCATCGTCGTCGCCTTCCTGCTGTTCGGCATGCTGCAGGGCGTCAACTCGGCCTTCAAGCAGACCGTCGACCGGGCCAACGTCAACCGGCTGGTGGTCGCCAACAGCGTCTCCTTCACCGAGAACCTGCCCTACTCCTACCTGGCGCGCATCGAGACCGTGCCCGGGGTCTCCCAGGTGTCGTACTACACGTGGTTCGGCCCCTACTACCAGGACCCGAAGAACTTCATCTTCGCCTTCCCGACCGATCCGGTGCGCGATGCCGCGCTGTATCCCGAGCGCACCCTGCCCAAGGACCAGCTCGACACCTGGGTGCGCACCCGGACCGGCGCCGTGGTCGGCAAGGACCTGGCCGCCAAGTGGGGCTGGAAGATCGGCGACCGCATCCCCTTGCATTCCACCATCTGGGTCAAGGCCGACGGCTCGTCCGACTGGGACTTCGACCTCGTCGGCCTCTATGAGGTGCCGAGCGACCGCACCCAGGAGAGCGGCTTCTATTTCAACTACAGCTATTTCGACGAGGCGCGCGGCTTCAGCAAGGGCAGCGTCGGCTGGTACATGGTGCAGGTCGCCGACCCGGCCCAGTCGGCGCAGATCGCGGCGGCGATCGACCGGCTGTTCGCCAATTCGCAGTTCGAGACCAAGACCCAGACCGAGAAGGAGTTCCAGCAGTCCTTCCTCAAGCAGCTGGGCGACATCAATCTCATCGTCACCTATATCCTGTTCGCGGTGTTCTTCTCGCTGCTGTTCGCCACCGGCAGCACGATGATGCAATCGGTGCGCGAACGCACGCCCGAGCTGGCCATCCTCAAGACGCTCGGCTTCACCGACCGCGCCGTGCTCGCGCTCGTGCTGTGCGAGTCGCTCGCGCTGTGCCTGTTCGCCGCCTTCCTCGGCCTGGCCATCGCGCTGGCGCTGTTCCCCGCGCTCAAGGATGTCATCGGCGTGGTCAAGGTGCCGCCGGTGGTCCTGCTCGAGGGCGTGCTCATGGCCGTGGCCCTGGCGCTGGCCACGGGCATCCTGCCGGCGCTGCGCGCGCGCCGCCTGGTCATCGTCGAGGCGCTGCGCGCCTGAGCGCGCCGCCGCCCCTGCCGCCATGTTCCGACAGCTGCTGGCCATCACCGAAATGAACCTGCGCAGCCTGCCGCAACGGCTGGGCACCTCGTGGATCATCGTCATCGGCATCGCCGTCACCGTCGCGGTCATGGTCTCGGTGCTGGCCATGGCCCAGGGCTTCGCCGAGACCCTCAAGGGCACGGCGCGCACCGATCGGGCCATCGTCATCCGCGCCGGCTCCAACGCCGAGCTCTCCAGCACGCTGACGCGGGCCAACGCGCTGACCATCCTCGACGCGCCCGGCATCCGCAAGGACGCCGACGGCCGCCCGGTCGCCTCGGCCGAGGTGGTCGCCATCCTGGCGCTGCGCCAGAAGGACACCGGGACCGAAGCCAACGTCACCCTGCGCGGCATCGGCAAGAACGGCCCGGCGACGCGCCCCGAGCTGAAGCTGATCGCCGGGCGCATGTTCCAGCCGGCGCTGCGCGAGCTCATCGCCGGCAAGGCCGCCGTGGCCCAGTTCGAGGGCCTCGCGCTGGGCAGCCACATCGCCTTTCACGAGGCCGAATGGACCGTGGTCGGCATCTTCGAGAGCCACGGCGACGCGCACGAGTCCGAGCTGATGGGCGACAACGAGACCGTCCTGTCGGCCTACCGGCGCAACCTGTTCCAATCGGTCACCGCCTTGCTCGAGTCGCCGGCCGATTTCGACCGCTTCAAGACCGCGCTGACCACCGACCCGACGCTCAAGGTCGACGTCAAGCGCGAGACCGACTACTACGCCGAGCAGTCGGTCCAGCTCACCAAGCTGCTCAACCTGCTGGCCTATTTCGTCGGCGGCATCATGGCGCTGGGCGCGGTATTCGGCGCGCTCAACACCATGTACTCGGCGGTCTCGACGCGCGTGCTCGAGATCGCCACGCTGCGCGCGATCGGCTTCGCCGGCCTGCCCATCGTCGTCTCGCTGCTCGTCGAATCGCTGCTGCTGGCGCTGCTGGGCAGTGCGATCGGCGGCTCGGCGGCCTGGATGTTCTTCAACGGCAACACCGTGAACACCCTGGGGGCCAACTTCACCCAGGTGGTGTTCCATCTGAGTGTGACCCCGGCGCTGCTCGCCATCGGCGTCGTGGTGGCGCTGTTCATCGGCCTGGCCGGCGGCCTGTTCCCGGCGATCTACGCCGCGCGCATCCCGATCGCCACGGCGCTGCGCGCCAGCTGACGCGGCGCCGCGCCCGGGCCGCTCAGGCCGGCGCGGCTGCCGCGGCGCAGCGCGCCGCCGCCTCGCGGATGAACTGCGCGCAGCGCTCCGGCGCGGTGACCGGCAGCATGTGCCCGCCATCGGTCAGGCACAGGCGGGCGCCCGGCAGTTGCGCGGCGAGCATCTCGCCATGCAGCTGCGGATCGAGGATGCGGTCGCCGCGCCCGTAGAGGATGGCCACCGGCAGCTGCATCGCCGCGTAGCGCGCCATGACCGCGGGCAGTTCCGCCGGGATCGCCGCAAGGTCCTCGCAGGCTGCGACGAAATGGCTGGGGCGCAGGGCGAGCAGCCCGCCGCCGCGCAGGCCGTAGTCGGACGGCATCGCATCCGGGCCGAACACCACCCGCACCGCCGACGCGCGCCCGACCATGGTCAACGGGACGGCCAGGGTGCGCGCCACCAGGCGGCGCAGCCAAGGCTGCGAGATGGTCAGGCCGCGGAAGACCGAAGGCGCAGCGGGCAGCAGCTGGGTCAGCGGAGCGAGCAGGGCGAGGCCGCCGATGCGCGCCGGGTGGCGCTGCGCCAGCGCCAGGGCCAGCGCGCCGCCCAGCGAATGGCCCACCACCAGCGGCCGCTCCAGGCCCAGCCGCTCGATCAGCGCGAGCAGCACATCGGCCTGCGCGCTCAGCGCGGCCGAGGCACCGGCGGTGCGCTCCGAATATCCGGACCCCGGACGGTCGACCGCGACCACCCGGAACTGCGTGCCCAGCAGATCGACCAGGGCATAGGTGTAGTGGCCCAGCTGGCCGGCCAGCCCGTGCACCAGGAGGATCGCCGGACCTTGCCCGCGTTCGACGACGTGCAGCCGCGCCCCCGGCACCTCGACGAAGCGGCCGGCCGGGGGCAGGGCGGCCTCGACCCGCCGCACCACCTGCGCGCTGAACAGCGCGAGCAGGCCCAGGCCGGCCGGGACCAGCCCCAGGATGACCAGCGCCGCCACCATCAACGGGAACCCCCAGCGGCGCCGGCAAACTCGATCACCCCGTCGGCCAGCCGCCCGTAGCGGATGGTCAGCAGGTCCAGCAGGTAGTTCTGGTACACCCGCCACGGTGCGCGGCTCCCCTGCTTGGGCAGCGCGGCCAGCGCGCGCTGCACATAGCCCGAGGTGAAGGTGAGGAAGGGCTGCGGCGCGATGCCCGGGTCCACCCGCGGTGTCGCGCTGGCGTAGCCGCGGCGGTCGAGGTAGCGCAGCAGGCGGCAGACGTAGGCCGCGGTGAGATCGGCCTTGAGCGTCCAGGAGGCGTTCGTGTAGCCGAAGGTCATCGCCAGGTTGGGCACGCCGCTCAGCATCATCCCCTTGTAGGCCAGGCAGCCGGCCGGGTCGCGATCCTGCCCGTCGATCTGCAGGGCGATGTCGCCCAGGACGTTGAGCTCGAGGCCGGTGGCGAGCACGACGATGTCGGCCGGCAGCAGGCCGCCCGAGGCCAGCTGCACGCCCTGCGCCGCGTAGCCGGCGATGCCGTCGGTGACGACCTCGACCTTGCCGGCGCGGATCTGGCGGAACAGGTCGCCGTCCGGCACCAGGCACAGGCGCTGGTCCCAGGGCAGGTAGCGCGGCGTGAAGTGGCGCTCGACGTCGCAGTCCGGGCCGACCTGTGCCCGCACCATGTCGATGAAGGCTTTTTTCATCGCCTGCGGCCGGCGCCGCGCCAGGCGGTAGAAATACAGGCCGAGCAGGACATTCTTCCAGCGCGTCAGGCCGTAGGCCCAGCGCGCCGGCAGCCGGCGCGCCAGCCACTGCGCCAGCCGATCCTCCGAAGGGCGCGACACGACGTAGGTCGGCGAGCGCTGCAGCATGGTCACGTGCGCGGCGCTCTTGGCCATCTCGGGTACCAGGGTGATCGCGGTCGCGCCGCTGCCGATGACCACCACCCGCCGCCCGGCGTGCTCCAGGTCGGCCGGCCAGAACTGCGGCTCGACGATGCGGCCGCGGAACTGCGCCTCGCCCGCGAACACCGGCCGGTGGCCGCGCGCATAGCGGTAATAGCCGGCGCACAGGTGCAGGAAGCGCGCCTCCAGGAACACCGGTTCGCGCTCGGCGCCGCGCTCGACCTCGATCCGCCAGCGGGCGTCGGCGCTGGACCAGCGCGCCGCGCGCACCCGGTGGCGATAGCGGATGTGGGCGGCCAGCCCCGCCTCCTCGGCGGTCTCGCGCACGTAGCGCAGGATGGACGGGCCGTCGGCGATGGCCTTGGCGCCGGTCCAGGGCTTGAAATCGTAGCCCAGGGTATACATGTCGGAATCGGAGCGGATACCCGGATAGCGGAACAGGTCCCAGGTGCCGCCCAGGGTGTCGCGCGCCTCGAGGATCAGGAAGCGCTTGCCCGGGCAATCGCGCTGCAGGCGGCGCGCCGCGCCGATGCCGGAGAGGCCGGCGCCGACGATCAGCACATCGACGGATTCGGTCATGGCGGCGCGCTCAGCTCTTGAGCCGGTAGCCGGTGCGGAAGATCCACACCACCACGGCCAGCCCGGCGCCCAGGAAACCCAGCGTGGTCAGCAGGCTGATGCCGACGCCCACGTCGGCCGTGTCGTAGAAGCTCCAGCGGAAGCCGCTCACGAGATAGACCACGGGATTGAACAGGGCCACCGTCTGCCAGCCCGCGGGCAGCATGTCGATCGAGTAGAACGCGCCGCCCAGGAAGGTCAGCGGCGTGACCACCAGCATGGGGATGAACTGCAGCTGCTCGAAGTTCTTCGACGCGATGCCGATGATGAAGCCGAACAGGCTGAAGGTGGTCGCGGTGAGCAGCAGGAAGCCGATCATCCAGACCGGGTGCGCGACGTGCACCGGGATGTACAGCGCGGCCGTGCCCAGGATGATGAGCCCCAGCAGGATCGACTTGGTCGCCGCCGCGCCGACGTAGGCCAGCACGATCTCGAGCGCCGACACCGGCGCCGCCAGCACCTCGTAGATCGTGCCCGTGAACTTGGGCAGGAAGATGCCGAACGAGGCATTCGACAGGCTCTCGGTCAGCACCGACAGCATGATCAGCCCGGGCACGATGAAGGCGCCGTAGGGGATGTCGTGCACCCGGCTCATGCGCGAGCCGATCGCCGCGCCGAACACCACGAAATAGAGCGAGGTCGTGATGACCGGCGTGAGCAGGCTCTGGAACAAGGTGCGCAGGGCGCGGCCCATCTCCATCGCGTACAGCGCGCGCACGCCGTGCAGGTTGAAGCTCATGCCGCGGCCCCCGCCGGCGCATCGGCGCGGCGCGCCACCAGGTCGACGAAGATGTCCTCCAGCGAGCGCTGCTGCGTGTTCAGGTCCTCGAAGGCGATGCCCAGTTCGCCCAGGCGCTGCAGCAGTGCCGGCACCCCGCCGCCCGCCGAGCGGGCATCGAACTCGACCGCGATCTCGCGGCCCTGGTCCTGCAGGCGCGGCGCCCAGGCATCGAGTCCGGCCGGGAGGGCGGCGAGCGGCTCGCGCAGGCGCAGCGCCAGGCGCTTGCTGCCCAGGGTGCGCATGAGCGTGTCCTTCTGCTCCACCAGGATCAGCTCGCCGTTCAGGATCACGCCGACGCGGTCGGCCATCTCCTCGGCCTCGTGGATGTAATGCGTGGTCAGGATGATCGTGACGCCGCGGTCGCGCAGCTGGCGCACCAGGTTCCACATGTCCAGGCGCAGCTCGACATCGACCCCGGCGGTCGGCTCGTCCAGGAACAGCACCTGCGGCTCGTGCACCAGGGCCTTGGCGATCAGCAGCCGCCGCTTCATGCCGCCGGACAGGGTCAGGATGCGATCGTGCCGCTTGTCCCACAGCGACAGGTCGCGCAGCACCTTCTCGACATAGGCCGCATCGGGCGCCAGGCCGTACAGCTGGCGGCTGAAGGCGACATTGGCCAGCACCGGCTCGAAGGTGGCCACGCTCAGTTCCTGGGGCACCAGGCCGATCCGCTGGCGCGCCCGCCGGTAGTCGCGCACGATGTCCTGGCCGGCAACCGTGACCGATCCGGCGCTGGCCGTGACGATGCCGCAGACGATGCTGATGAGCGTCGTCTTGCCGGCGCCGTTCGGGCCGAGCAGGGCGAAGATCTCGCCCTTGCGGATCTCGAGGTCGATGCCCTTGAGCGCCTGCAGCCCCGAGGCGTAGGTCTTGGTCAGCCCGGCAATGCGCAGGATGGGCGCAACGCTTTCATCCGGTGCGCCCCGCTCTGCCGCGGCGGCGGTCGACGGCGTGCTGGGCGAGGAGGCAGGCATGCGCCGATCGTAAACAGTTTTGCCTGCGGCCGTACGACGACCGGCCGACCGGCGCTGCGCCGCCCGATCAGGCCCGCGCGGCGGCGATCGCGGGAGCCAGGCGGGCCTCGCGGATCGGCAGGTTGATCAGGGCCGCGGCCAGCGCCAGCACGGCGTCGGCGATCCACATCCCCGTGTAGTTGCCGTAGCGTGTCATCGCCATTCCGCCCAGGTAGGCGCCCAGGAAGGCGCCGATCTGGTGGGTCAGGACGGCGAACCCGAACAGCGTCGACAGGTAGCGCGTGCCGAACAGCTTGCCGACCAGGCCGGCGGTCGGCGGGACGGTCGACAGCCAGGTGAGGCCCAGCACCGCGGCGAACAGATAGAAGGTGAGCGCGGTGTGCGGCGCCGCCAGGTAGGCGAGGATTGCCACCGCGCGGATGAAATAAACCCAGTAGAGCAGCCACTTGAGCCGAAAGCGGCCGCCCAGGGCACCTACGCCCAGGCTGCCGAGGATGTTGGCCAGGCCGATCAGCGCCAGCGAATTGGCCGCCACGGCGCTGCTCAGGCCGCACAGGTTGACCTCGCCGGGCAGGTGCGTCGTGAGGAAGGCGACGTGAAAACCGCAGGTGAAGAAGCCCAGGTTCAGGAACAGGTAGCTGCGGTCGCGCGCGGCGAGCGCCAGCTGCGCCCCGAGGCCGGGCCTTTCGGGCCGCGTTGCGCCGCGATCCGCGCCGTCGACCGCGTCATTGACTGCCTCATTGACTGCCTCATTGACTGCCGCAGCGACCGCGCCCGCGCGGGCGCCGCCGTCGGCCGGGCGCGGCGCGTTACTCGCGCCGCCCGGCGCCATGGGGCGGGTGCGCAGCGACCAGGCCAGCGGCAAGGTGAAGAGCATCAGCGCTGCCATCGTGCCGATCGCGCCGCGCCAGCCCAGATAGCCGATCAGCGCCAGGTTCAGCGGCGCGAACACGAATTGCCCGAAGCTCGCGCCGGCGTTGATCACGCCGGCCGCGAAGCCGCGGCGCTGTGGTGCAATGCGGCCGGCGGTGGCGCCGATGAGGATCGAGAAGCCGGCCGCCCCGGCGCCGGCGGCGCTGAGCACGCCCAGGGTCCAGATCAGCCCCAGTGTGGAATGCACGGTCGGCGTCAAGCCGAACCCGAGCGCGAGCAGCAGCGCGCCGCCGATCAGCACCGGCACCGGCCCGTGGCGGTCGGCCAGCGCGCCGCACACCGGTTGCGCCGCGCCCCAGACGAACTGCCCGATGGCCAGCGCGAGGCTGATCTGCGCCAGGCCCAGTCCCAGCGCCTGGTCGAGCGGCGCGACATACAGGCCCAGCGACTGGCGTGCGCCGGTGGAGATCAGCAGGATGGCGGCCGCGCCAAGCACCAGCGGCCAGGGCATGGCGGCCGCCGTGGCGGGACGAGCAGCCTGGGGCGGCGTGGCGATCTGCGGCAAGGCAATTCCTGCGGGGCGTATGGCGCAGCCCGGATGCCGCGCCCGCGCTTGCGCGGGCCGCCGGCTGGCGCGCGGTGCGCGCGATGCTACACGCCGCGCGCTGCCGGCGGGCCGGCGCGGCGCGGGGTCTTGGCGCGCCGGCCGCACTTGCCGGTCGCCCTTGCCGGTCGCAACCCCCGGCCGCGTCCGGCGTCGTGCGCGGCGGGCGCCGCGCGCACGGGTACACTCGACGCCAAATGTTGCAGCCCACCCACGATCGGGCGCAGCGCGCCGTCGTGGTTGCGGTGCAGTTGCCCAGCGTCAGCGACGTCGAGTTCGACGCTTCGGTCACCGAGTTGCGCCAGCTTGCCAAGACCCTGGGCTTCGAGGTCGTCGGCACGGTGACGCAGAAGCGCGCCGGCTTCGACCAGGAAGCCTACCTGGGCACCGGCAAGCGCGAGGAACTGCGCCGCTTCGTGCAGAACCTTCCGGATCCCGCCGCCGCCCGGCCTGCGGCGGCGCCGGGCGCCGGTATCGAGGAAGGTGCGGCGTACGGTGCCGAGGATGGCGCCGAGGACCGTGCCGAGGACAGCGCGGACGACGCGCCGCCGGCGAGCGATCCGCAGACCTGGCGCGCCGACATCGTGCTCATCGACCACGAGATCTCGCCGTCGCAGGCGCGCAATCTCGAAAAGGTGGTCGGCGTCGAGGTCATGGACCGCACCATGGTCATCCTCGAGATCTTCCACCGCCACGCGCGCTCGCGCGCCGCGCGGGCCCAGGTCGAGATCGTGCGCCTGGGCTACATGGCGCCGCGCCTGCGCGAGGCCGCCAAGCTGGCCGGTCCGCAGGGCCGCCAGCGCAGCGGCGTCGGCGGCCGCGGCGCCGGCGAATCGCGCGGCGAGCTCGACCGGCGCAAGATCCGCGACCGCATCGCCGAGCTCCAGGAGGAGCTGCAGGCCCTCGACGTCGAGCGGCGCACGCAGCGCTCGCGCCGCCAGGAGCGCACCGGCCTGGCCCGGGTGGCCTTCGTCGGCTACACCAACGCCGGCAAGTCGACGCTCGTGCGCGCCCTCACCGGCAGCGACGTGCTGGTGGCCGACAAGCTCTTCGCCACGCTCGACACCACGGTGCGCGCCTTGCACCCCGAATCGGTGCCGCGCGTGCTGATCAGCGACACGGTCGGCTTCATCAAGAACCTGCCGCACGGCCTGGTCGCGTCCTTCAAGTCCACGCTCGACGAGGCCCTCGAGGCCGCGCTGCTGGCCCACGTCGTCGACGCCGCCGACCCGGCCTTCGAGCGCCAGCTGGCCGTCACCGAGGAGGTGCTGGCGGAGATCGGCGCCGGCGAGGTGCCGCGGGTGCTCGTGTTCAACAAGATCGACCGCCTGGGCGACGCCCAGGTGCAGGCGCAGCGCGGCGCGCTGTTGCACGAGCGCTATCCGGGCTGCGTCGTCATCAGCGCGCGCCGCCCGGCCGACGTGCAGGCCCTGCGCGAACGCCTGGTCGGCTTCTTCCGCGAGAGCCTGGTCGCCGCGGAACTCTTCCTGCCCTGGTCGGCGCAGCAGCGCCGCGGCGACATCTACACCCGCTGCCAGGTCCTGGCCGAGCGTTCCGACGAGCAGGGCACCTACCTGCAGGTGCGCGGCGAGCCGGCGTACGTGCGCCGGCTGCTGGACGAACTGCCGCTACCGGCCGCTCCAGGCGCATCCTGAGGCCACTGGCACCGCGCATGGCCGCGACCCCGCCGCCGGCGGTCCAGGATTCCGGTACGGGCCGGCCCGGCATGGCATTCCGCGAGTTCGTCGCCTTCGTCGCGGCGGTGATGGCGACCAGCGCGCTGGCGGTCGACGCGATGCTGCCGGGCCTCCCGGTCATGGGCCAGGCGCTGGGCGTGGTGGTCGACAACGACCGGCAGTGGATCGTCACCGTCTACCTGCTGGGCCTGGGCGGCGCGCAGATCTTCTACGGTACCCTGGCCGACCGCTTCGGCCGCCGGCCGGTGCTGCTCGCCGCGCTGGCGATCTACACCGCGGCCGCGGCCCTGTCGGGGCTGGCCGGGTCGATGGCGCTGATGCTGCCGGCACGCGCGCTGCAGGGCGTCGGCGCGGCGGGCGCGCGGGTGCTGGCCATTTCGATCATCCGCGACCGCTATGCCGGGCGCCAGATGGCGCGCGTCACCTCGCTGGCCTTCATCATCTTCCTCGCCGTGCCGATCGCCGCGCCGACCCTCGGCCAGTGGATCCTGGGCTACGCGCAATGGTGGGCGATCTTCTTCGTGCTCGGCGGCTTCGGCGCCCTGGTCCTGCTCTGGACGCTGCTGCGCCTGCCCGAGACCCTGCACGAGGCCGACCGCCTGCCGATCGATGCGGCGCGCATCGCGGGGGCCTTCCTGGCCACCGTGCGCGACCGCCAGGCCGTCGGCTACACGCTGGCGTTCACGCTGATCGTCGGCAGCATCTTCGGCTATCTCAACAGCGCGCAGCAGATCTTCAGCGACGTCTTCCACGCTGCGGCGTTCTTTCCGACCGCATTCGGCCTGACCGCCCTGGCCATGGTGGCCTCGGCGCTGGTCAACGCGCGCATCGTCGGGCGCTTCGGCATGCACCGCGTGTCGCACAGCGCGCTGCTGGGCTTCGTCGCCATCGCCGCCGTGCATGTCGCGTTCGCCTGGACGGGCGGCGATACCCTGCCCGTCTTCATGATCTGCCAGTCGGTCATGTTCTTCTGCCTGGGGCTGATCGGACCGAACTTCGGCGCCCTTTCGATGGAGCCGCTCGGTCACATCGCCGGCACCGCGTCCTCGGTGCAGGGCTTCGTCACCACCGTCGGCGGTGCCCTGGTCGGTTTTGCCATCGGCCAGCGCTTCGACGGCAGCGCCCGGCCGCTGACGGCCGGCTTCTTCGTCTTTGCCCTCGTCGCCCTGGCCATCGTGCTGGTCACCGAGCGCGGCCGCCTGTTCCGCCAGACCCACGGCGCCGCCGCGCCGCCCGCGGTCGCCTGATCGCATTGCTGCGACCGGGTCGCTGCTGCGCGCGGTCCTTGGCCGCGGCGACCCGGGCCGCATCGCACGGCAATCCCGCGCGTCCGGCGGACCGCTGCTCCGCCGATCGCGGCGCGGCCCTCGGTGCCTCAGCGCACCGAGTGGCAGATCGATTCGAGCAGGCCCAGTGCGGCCGAATCCGAACCGGCCAGGCGCATCGCGTGCGCCAGGTCCGAGGCGGCGAACAGCAGGATGCCCAGGCCGGCGGCCGGCCGCAGCCAGCGGCGCGCCGCGCTCCAGCCACCGCCTCCTGGCGCTGCGGCGCCAGCGTGCGCCGCGGCCGCCAGCGCGATGGCGCGCCCACCGTGCGCCCGCGCCGACCCCGCCGCCAGCCGCCGCAGGCTGCGCGCGCCCAGCTCGAGCGCGAGCAGGTTGGGCAGCGTGCCGATCCCGAACGCGAGCATCACCGCCGCCCCGTGCCAGGCGCTGCCGGCGACCAGCGCGATCGGCAGCGCCGCGTACACCATGCCGCAGGGGATCCAGCCCCAGACCAGGCCCGCCAGTGCGGCGGCGCCGAGCGATTGCGGCGGCAGCACGCGCCTTGCCAAGGGCTGCACGCGGCGCCAGACGCCACCGCCGGCCCGCTCCAGCGCGCCCATCCAGCCTTGCCCACCCAGCAAGGACAGTCCGACGCCGGCCAGCACCAGGCTCGCCGCCACGAGCAGGCCGATCTGCACCGGCAGGACCCGCGCGGCGAACAAGCCGCTGCCAATCCAGCCGGCGAGTCCGCCGGCTGCGCCATAGGCCAGCACGCGCCCGCCGTGGTAGGCCGCGGCGAACGGCACCGGCGCCCGCCCTTGCGGCCGCCGCAGCTGCAGCGCCGCGACGAAACCGCCGCACATCCCGGCACAATGCACGCCGCCCAGCAGCGACAGGGCGAAGGTCGCAGCCAGCTGGGCGTCCAGGCTGTTCACGTGCGCGGCGCGCCGGTTGGCGCGTACCGGGCCACGGTCAACGCGCCGCCAAGTCGGTACGGCCGGCCAGCTCGCCCTGCACCTGCCAGTCCCGGCCGACGAGGGCGATCCGCCAGTTCACCGCGGCCGGACCGGCCGGCATGCGGACCGCGCCTGGCGCCGCGGGCCAGCTCCCGCTGTATTCGGCCTCGGCGTCGGGCGAATCCGGCACCCGTGCCAGGACCACGTCGCGGTCGATGCCGCCGCGCGCCGGGTGAATCAGGCGCAGGCGCAGCAGCGGGTCCTGCACGCCGCTCGTCGATCGGACCTTGACCCAGACCGCCGCGCCGGACTGCAGGCTGTCGTAGGCCAGGCTCGCATGCACGCCGCGCGCCGCCGCCTGCTGCACGCGCGCCAGGGTCTGGTTGATCTCGAGTCCCCGCTCGTAGTAGTGGTCCTCGATGATCGGGTCGGCGCCGTCGAAGGCCAGCACTGCGGAGGTCAGGCTGGCCAGCACGGCGATGGCCGGCAGGCCGATGAGTACCCAGGGCCAGGGCTCGCGGTACCAGGGTGATTCGAGATCCGTCATGGTGTTGGCTCCTTTCGCGCCGGACCCGCCGGTGCCGATACATCGTTCAGGGCCGCAGCCCGAAGAACACCGTCCGCTCGCGTACCTGCACGGCCGGATCGCCGGTCGATTGCACGGTCAGCTCGATCCGGTTGGCCCGCACCGGAGTGCCGGCGGCCGGCGCGCGCAGGCGCAGGATGACGACCTGGGTGGCGGTCGCCGGCACCGCGATCTGGTCTTCCGAGGCCACCGCGAGGCCCGCAAGGCCCTCGGCGCGGATCCGGTAGGTGGCCGGCGCCGCGCTGGTGTTCATGATCTGCAGGCGATAGACGTTCTCCACCGCGCCATCGCCGAGCTCGCGCGCGAACGTGCCGCGGTCGCGGATCACGTCGACCTTGAGCGGAACGCGCAGGGCCAGCGCCAGCGCCATGGCCGCGCAGACCGCGCCCAGGATGGCGCCGTAGACCAGCACGCGCGGGCGCAGCACGCGGCGCAGGATCTGCGCGCGGCCCAGGTGCTGCGCCAGCGCATGGCTGGTCGTGTAGCGGACCAGCCCGATCGGCAGCCCATTGGTGCGCATGACGTGGTCGCAGGCGTCGATGCAGGCGGCGCAGCCGATGCACTCGTATTGCAGGCCGCGGCGGATGTCGATGCCGGTCGGACAGACCTGGACGCAGAAGCCGCAATCGATGCAGTCGCCCAGGCCGACCTCGGCCCGTGTCCGGCTCTTGCGCCCGACGCCGCGCGGCTCGCCGCGCTCCTGGTCGTAGGTCACGATCAGCGTGTCGCGGTCGAACATCGCGCTCTGGAAGCGGGCGTAGGGGCACATGTACAGGCACACCTGTTCGCGCAGCCAGCCGGCGTTGCCGTAGGTGGCGAAGCCGTAGAAGAGGATCCAGAAGGTCTCCCACGGTCCCAGGCTGGCCTGCAGGGCGGCGCCCGCCAGCTCGCCGATCGGCGTGAAATAGCCGACGAAGGTGATCCCGGTCCACAGGCCGACGGCGGCCCAGGCGCCGTGCTTGGCGGCCTTGCGCGCGAACTTGCTCCCGCTCATCGCCTGCCGGTCGAGCGCCATGCGCCGCGCGCGGTCGCCTTCGATCTGCCGTTCGATCCAGAGGAAGATCTCGGTGTAGACCGTCTGCGGGCAGGCATAGCCGCACCACAGACGGCCGCCCACCGCGGTGAAGAGGAACAGCCCCAGCGCCGAGACCACGAGCAGCCCGGTCAGGTAGATCACGTCCTGCGGCCACAGGACCAGATCGAAGAAATAGAACTTGCGCGCCGCCAGGTCGAACAGCACCGCCTGGCGGCCATGCCAGGGCAGCCACGGCGTGCCGTAGAAGGCGATCTGGGTCAGCCAGACCATGACCCAGCGCCAGCGCTGGAATCGGCCCAGGCGCTCGCCGACCCGTGCCCGCGGATAGATCTCGCGCCGCTTCTCGTACAGTGAAAGGACGATCTCGCGTTCGACCGGGCCGCCCGGCGCGCTCGCCGGCGCGGCCGGCGCCGGGGCCCGCGCCCCGGCCGGGTCCGTTTCGCGGGCCAGCGCCGTCGCGCCCGGGTCCGGATCCATGTTCGTCCTTGGGCGCCGCGCGGCCGGTCGCGCCGCTCAGCGCGCCACCGTGCCGGTGTCGGCCCGCGCGGCGGCTCCCGGATGGCTCAGCGAATAGATATACGCCGCCACCAGGTGGATCTGTGCCTTGCTGAGCACGTCCTTGTGCGCCGGCATCACGCCGTGGTGGCCGTGGTGGATGGCATCGAGGATCGCCGCCTCGCCGCCGCCGTAGGTCCCGAAGGGGACCGCGAGGTCGGGCGCACCGAGCTCGGGATTGCCTTTGCCCTGCGCGCCGTGGCATGTGCCGCAGATCGCGCCGAAACTCGCGGCGCCGCGCGCGGCCCGTGCGGCATCGTGCCGGGAGCCCGACAGGGAGAGCACGTGGTGGGCGATATCCGTCGCCAGTTCCTCCGAGCCGATGTTGTCGATCTGCGGCGGCATCAGGGCCTCGCGGCCTTCGGTGATGGTGGTCTCGATGGCCTCCGGCGTGCCGCCCCAGATCCATTCCTCGTCGGTCAGGTTGGGGAAACCCCTGGCGCCGCGCGCGTCCGAGCCGTGGCACGGCGCACAGTTGTTCAGGAAGATGTGCGCGCCGATCTGGTGCGCCCGCGGATCGCCGGCGATCGACGGGATGTCGCGCGCCAGGTAGGCATCGAACAGCGGGCCGAAGCGCGCGTCGGCGGCGACGTCCTCGTCGTGCAGCTCCTTGGCCGAGGTCCAGCCCAGCACGCCCTTGAACTGGGTGCCCAGGCCGGGGAACAGGGCCAGGTAGGCCAGCGCGAACACCACCGTCAGGTAGAACAGCACCACCCACCAGCGCGGCAGCGGCTGCTGGTACTCGCGCAGGGTGTCGTCCCAGACGTGGGCGGTCGATTCGGGCTCGCCGCTGGGCAGCAGCTTGACCCGCGCCTTGCTCTGCGACTTCAGGAACACCGCGCAGGCGATGACCGAGACGATGGTCAGGATCGCCACGTACCAGTCCCAGAATCCGCTTGTGAAGTCACTCATGGCGCGCTCCCGCTTGTTGGCGATCGCCGCCCGGTCGGGCCGGGTCGTCCAGGAAGGGCAGGCGGGCCGCTTCGTCGAAACCGCGCCGCGCCCCGCGGCTGTAGGCCCAGCCGACGATGGCCAGGAAGACGAGAAACGAGACCACGGTCCAGGTGATCCGGACGTCGTTCAGATCCATGTTGTTCTCCCGGGTTCTTCTTCGCTATGCGACGCGCTCGTCGCGCTAGTCGCGCACGTTGCGCAGCTGCACGCCGAGCTCCTGCAGGTAGGCCACGAGGGCGTCGACTTCGAGGTAGCCCTGCACCTGCTCGGGGGCCGCGGCGATGTCGGCGTCGGCGTAGGGCACGCCGACCGAGCGCAGGGCGCGCATGCGCGCCTGCACGTCGCCGCCGTACAGCGGTGTCGTGAGCAGCCACGGATAGGCCGGCATGTTGGACTCCGGCACCACGTCGCGCGGGTTGTTGAAGTGGATCTTCAGCCAGTCGTCCGAGTAGCGGCCGCCGACCCGCGCCAGGTCGGGCCCGGTGCGCTTGCTGCCCCACTGGAAGGGATGGTCATAGACCGACTCGCCGGCCACCGAGTAGTGGCCGTAGCGCATCACCTCGGCGCGGAACGGCCGGATCATCTGCGAATGGCAGTTGTAGCAGCCCTCGCGGATGTAGATGTCGCGGCCCAGCAGGCGCAGCGGGGCATAGGGTTTGAGCCCGGCGATGGCCTCGGTGGTCTGGCGCTGGAAGTACAGCGGGACGATCTCGACCAGGCCGCCGACGGCCACCGTGAGCACGATGAGCACGATGAGCAGGGCGGTATGGCGCTCGATGAAGTCGTGGGTCAGTTTCATGATGCGTCCTCGTTCAGGCGTGCGCCGCGGCCAGCGGGATCGGGTCGTCGACCGCCCGTCCGGCGCCGACGGTCCGGGCGACGTTGTAGGCCATGATCAGCATCCCGCCCAGGTAGAGCAGGCCGCCGCCGAGGCGGATGACATAGAAGGGGTAGGTCGCCTTGACCCCCTCGACGAAGGTGTTGGTCAGCGTGCCGTCGTCGTTGATGGCGCGCCACATCAGGCCCTGCATGACGCCGGCGATCCACATGGCGGCGATGTACAGCACGATGCCGATGGTGGCGGTCCAGAAGTGCACGTTGATCAGCCGCACCGAGTGCATCTGGGTGCGGCCGTACAGGCGCGGCAGCATGAAGTAGATGGCGCCGATCGACACCATGCCGACCCAGCCCAGGGCGCCCGAGTGGACGTGGCCGATGGTCCAGTCGGTGTAGTGCGACAGGGCGTTGACGGTCTTGATCGACATCATCGGCCCCTCGAAGGTCGACATGCCGTAGAACGACAGCGAGACGATCAGGAACTTCAGGATCGGGTCGTCGCGCAGCTTGTGCCAGGCGCCGGACAGCGTCATGATGCCGTTGATCATGCCGCCCCAGGAAGGCGCGAGCAGGATCAGCGAGAACACCATGCCCAGCGACTGCGTCCAGTCGGGCAGGGCGGTGTAGTGCAGGTGGTGCGGCCCGGCCCACATGTAGGTGAAGATCAGCGCCCAGAAGTGCACCACCGACAGGCGGTACGAATAGACCGGCCGGTCGGCCGCCTTGGGCACGAAGTAGTACATGATCCCCAGGAAGCCCGCGGTGAGGAAGAAGCCGACCGCGTTGTGGCCGTACCACCACTGCACCATGGCGTCCTGCGCGCCGGCATAGGCCGAATACGACTTCATCGGGCCCCAGGGCACCTCGGCGCTGTTGACGATATGCAGCAGCGCCACGGTGAGGATGAAGGCGCCGAAGAACCAGTTGGCGACGTAGATGTGGCTCACCTTGCGCGTCGCCAGGGTGCCGAAGAACACCACCGCGTACGACACCCAGACCACCGCGATCAGCAGGTCGATCGGCCACTCGAGCTCGGCGTATTCCTTGCCCGTGGTGTAGCCCAGCGGCAGCGAGATCGCCGCGGCCAGGATGATCGCCTGCCAGCCCCAGAAGGTGAACCAGGCCAGCTTCGGCGCGAACAGCCGCACCTGGCAGGTGCGCTGCACGATGTACAGCGAGGTCGAGAACAGCGCGCAGCCGCCGAAGGCGAAGATCACTGCATTCGTGTGCAAGGGTCGCAGGCGTCCGTAGGTGAGCCAGGCAATGCCGAAGTTCAACTCCGGCCAGGCCAGCTGCGCGGCGATGACGACGCCGACCAGCATGCCGACGATGCCCCAGACCACCGTCATCAGCGCGAACGCGCGGACGACGTCGTACTGGTAGAGCGGGGTCTCCGAGTTGGGTTTCATCTTGCGGATCTCCGGGACGGGTTGGCCGCGCCGCCCGGTCCGGGCGGCGTGCCCGGCATGACGGCGCGATGCGCTTGCGCCCAGGGCCCGGCGCAGCGGCGGACGCGGCGGCGTGCAGAGGGCGGGATGGGCATGGCGTGTTGCGGTGCGCAGTGGGGCGGTTCGACGCAATGCAACATTACAAGCGTGCGACGCATCGCGAAATGCGTAAGCGGCCGGTGCTTGACGTGCATCAAGGACGCGCGATGCGGGCCCGGAAACAGGCATTTCGAATGAATCTTAGTTTCCGTCGGCCGCCGTTCGCTGCGCGCCCTGTGCCGCGTGGCGCGTGCCGCACGCCGAGCGCCGCGTGCCGTCCGCCGCATGCCGTCGACCGGCCCGGGCGGCGCGGCCCTGGCGCCTCAGCCGGCGCGTCGGCGGGCCTTGCCGTCCTCGTCGAGGACCTGCGCGCCCTCGCGTTCGAGATCCTCGAACTGGCCGCCCAGCACGGCCCAGGCGAGCAGCCCGCCCACCAGGAGCACGAGCACGAGCGAGATCGGGATCAGCAGGTAGAGCGAGTCCATGGGGCCGCTTGTTTCGAGAGGGGCGCACCGGCCGCACGGCCGGAGCGCAGGCGCAGGGAGTTGAACAGGACGAAGGCCGAGCTGGCGGCCATGCCGGCCGCCGCCACCCAGGGCGCGAGCAGGCCGCAGGCCGCCAGCGGCACCATGAGCGCGTTGTAGCCCAGGGCCCAGGCCAGGTTCTGCCGCGCGATGCGCGTGGCGCGGCGCGCGACCGCGAAGAGCGCTTGCACCGCGCCCAGTTGCGCGCCGAGCACGATCGCGTCGGCGCGCACCTGGGCCAGTCGCGAGCCCGATGCCAGGGCGATCGAGGCGTCGGCCTGGGCCAATACCGGCGCGTCGTTGATGCCGTCGCCGACCATGGCCACTCGCCGCCCGGCGCGCTGGCACTGCGCCAGCAGCTCGCGCTTGCCGGCCGGCGAGCGCTCGGCGTGGCAGGTCAGGGGCAGCGCCGTGCCGCCGGCCAGCTCGCGCGCGACGCGCGCGACGGCGGCCTCGCCGTCGCCCGAGACGATGAGCAGATCGCGGCCGTCGGCGTGCAGGGCACGCAGCAGCGCCGCCGCATCGCGGCGCAGGGTTTCGCCGAAGCACAGCAGGGCCGTCGGTCCGTCCTCGCCGCATAGCAGAGCCTGGCTGGAGGCCCGCCCACCGGGACCCAGGCGCAGGCGCAGCTGGGCGAGCGCCGTGGCGCCGGCCGCAGGATCGGGCGTGAGCGCCAGCGCGAACTCCGGCCGCCCCAGGCGGTAGCGCTGCCCGGCGACGATGCCTTCGAGGCCCATGCCCGGCACCTCGGCGACGCGTACCGCACCGACCGGTTCGAGCGCCTGCAGGCGCACCGTTTCATGCAGGGCCAGGGCATAGGGATGGCGCGAATGGGCCTCCAGCCCGGCCGCGATCTCCAGGCACAGGTCGCGATCATGCCGGCCCAGCGGCTCGAGCGACAGCAGCACCGGGCGCGCCTCGGTCAGCGTGCCGGTCTTGTCGAAGGCGACCGCATCGGCGCGGGCGAGGGCCTCGAGCGCCGCCGGGCGGGTCAGCAGCACGCCCTGGGCCGCGAGCCGGGCCTGGGCCACCGCCGCGGCCAGCGGCGCCGCCAGCGCGAGCGCGCAAGGGCAGGTGACCACCAGGACCGCGATCGTCGCCCGCGCCGCCCCGGCCGGATCGACCAGCAGCCAGGCCAGGGCGGTCAGCAGGGCCAGCGCGCAAACGGCCAGCGCGAAGCGCGCCGCGACGCGCTGCGCCAGCTCGTTGGGCGCCGGGCGCAGGCCGGCCGATTCGATCACCATGCGCTGCAGGGCCGCGAGACTGGTCGCGTCGCCGGCCCGCGTCACGGCGACGACGATCGAGCGGCCCAGGTTGAGACTGCCGGCCAGCACCATGTCGCCTTCGGTCCGCTCCAGCGCCGCCGATTCGCCGGTCAGCCAGGCCTGCGACACGCTGGTCGCGCCCTCGACGATGCGGCCGTCCGCCGGGATGGCCTCGCCGGCCGGGACCAGGACCCGATCGCCGGCCACGAGCTCCTCGGCGGCGACCTCGTCGTGGCCGCCGCGCGCCATATCGTGGCGCAGCCGGAACGCGGCTTGCCGGCCGTGGCGCATGGCGGCGTCGACCTGCGCCGTGCTGCGGGCGAGCGCGCGCAGCTGCCACCAGCGGACCGCCAGCAGCAGGGCCACGAACATGGTCACCGAATCGAAGTACACCGCGCCGCGCCCGCCGAGCGTCGCGACGCAGCTCGCGCCCAGCGCGGCGGCCAGGCCCAGCGCCACCGGGACATCCATGGCGATGCGCCCGACGCGCAGCTGGCTGCGCGCCGCGCGCCAGAACGGCGCCGCGCAGAACACCGCGACCGGTACCGCCAGCACGAGCTGGGCGATGCGCAGCAGCTGCTCGATCCCCGGCGCGATTTCGCCCGGCCGCGCCAGGTAGGCCGGCATGGCCAGCATCATCACCTGCATCATGCCGAGCCAGGCCAGCAGGACGCGCAGCAGCTCGATGCGCTCCAGGCGGCGCGCGCCGGCGCGGTCGCCGGGCGCGACGACGCGGTATCCGGTGTCCTCGATGCAGCGCGCCAGTTCGGTGGCGCTGATGCGCCGCGGATCATGGACCACCCGTGCGCGCTGCGCGATGAAGTCGACGCTGGCGCTGGCCACCCCCGCGGTGCGCCGCAGGCGGTGCTCGACCAGCTGGGCGCAAGCCGTGCAGGTCAGGCCGCGGACGTCGAACTCGGTGCAGCGCGGCGGCAGGCTGGCGTCCGCCGCGATGCGCGGGGCACGGTCCGCCGGCGTTTCGGGCAGCTCGGCCAGCTGCTCGGCGATGAATGCGCAGCCCAGGCAGCAGTACACCCCGGTCAGCGCCGCCGATCCGGCCCGCGCGCTGCGCTCGACCCGCCGGTGTTCGGACACCGGCTCGCCGCAGTAGTCGCAGGCGGTGGACGAGGCCGCGCCCGGCTCCGCGGCAGGCGCCTGCAGGGGACTTTCGGGGTGCAGCGGTCCAGCCGGCATGATGCGAATTCTTCCGCGCTCGGCCCGCGACCGCGGTCACGCTCCGGCTTGCTGCCGCACGTCGCGATCGGAGGCCGATCGTTGCCAGATTAGCCCCGCTGGACCGCCGGCGAGGCGCCGGCGCATGGCCCTGTTGACGCCGGTCAAGGGAAGGTCGGGCCGCGGCGCGGCCAGCCGGCCGGCGCCGTGGCAGTTCAGGGCTTTTGCGCCGGGAAGCGCGCGTATTCCTCGGGCGACAGGATCTGGAACAGCGCGACCACCCGCTTGACCCCTTCGACGTGGCTGGCCACCGCCTTGGCGACCTCGGCCTCGTGCGCGTTGACCTTGCCGAACAGGTAGATCGAGCCGAGCGTGCAGTGCACGACGACGACGCCCGGCGCCATGCCTTTTTCCTCGAGCAGCGAGGTTCGCACCTTGGCCGCCAGCAAGGCGTCGTCGGTGCCGTTCGAGAGCCCGCCGAGCGAGCCGATTTCCAGCTCATTGGTGACGCGGCGCACGTTCTCCGCGCGCGCGGCGATGGCCGCCGCGTCGAGGCGGTCCTGTTCGCTGGGCACCTGCCCGGCCAGCAGCACCTCCTGGTCGTACGACGCGACGTCGATGCGCACCGACTGGCGCGCGAAGCGGTCGCCCAGGGCCGAATCGACGCGGTGCTCGATCTGCTTGTCCTCGAGCTGGATGCCGGCGGAGCGCCGGTCGGTCATGACGACCGCGCCGCCGATGGCGCCGGCACCGACCGCCGCGACGATGCAGCCGCCCAGGGTCGCGCTGCAGGCCGCCGCAACGACGAGCGGCAGGCCGACGCGGCGCAGGGCGCGCCGGCTTCGGGACGCGGGAACCGCGGGTTCGGTCGCTTGCATCATCGCTCCTCGTCCAAGGCAAATGCGGATGGCAGCCATTGCACCGCGCCGCCCTCGACCAGCACGACATCGAAGCGGCAGGCGGGCCAGTGGTCACCGAAGTGCCGTACCAGGTAAAGCTGCGCGGCGCGGCGTATTTTGCCGCGCTTTCGCCAGTCGATGCTGGCTGCCGCGTCGCCGCGCCGCGCGCGGCTGCGGATCTCGACGAAGACCCAGGTCTGCCCGGCGCGCGCCACGGCATCGATCTCGCCGCAGCGGAAGCGCACATTGCGTTCGACGATGCGCAGGCCCTGGAGTTCCAGGTGGCGGCAGGCCAGGGCCTCGGCCGCCTGGCCTAGCTCACGTGCGCTGCGCCCGGTGCCGACCATGGCGCTGGCGCGTTGGCGCTGCGCGCCGCCCGGCACGGCGCCGTGCGGCGACCGACCACGGCCGCCGACGGGCGCGCCGGCCCGCGCGGCAGGCTATGCTCGCAGCCTGAGCGCTGTCCCGGTGGATCGATGCCGGCGTGCCGCGGTGCCGGGCCGGCGCGAGGCGCGCGCCGGCCGGCGGCAGGACGGGACACGATGAAGAAAGCGGGCGCGGGAGCAAGGGACGGCGCAGGCACCAGGGCCAGTGCCCGCGCGACAACGCGCGCGCGGCCGGGCGACAATGAAACGGCGGATCCGGTTGCGCCGGGCGCACCGGGCGCACCGGGCGGGGCGGACCCGCAGGTCTTGCCTTTGCCCGGATGGGGCCCTTTGCCCTGGGCCGAGGCCGGACTGGCGCAGCAGGATTTCCCGCCCGGATTGTATGTCGTGGCCACGCCGCTCGGGAACGCCGCCGATGTGACGCTGCGTGCATTGTGGGTACTGCAGCGGGTCGACGCCGTGGCCTGCGAGGACACCCGCACCACGGCGCCGCTGCTGGCCCGCTACGGCATCCGCCGGCCGCTGCGCGCGCTGCATCGGCACAACGAGGCCGCCGCACTGGCGCCGCTGCTCGAGCGCCTGGCCCAGGGGTCGCACCTGGCATTGGTCAGCGACGCCGGTACGCCCGCGATCTCCGATCCGGGTGCGCTTCTCGTGCGGGCCTGCCTCGATGCCGGCGTGCGCGTGATCCCGGTTCCCGGGCCCAGCAGCATGGCCGCCGCGCTGTGCGTCGCCGGCAGCATCGCACCTTCGACCCATTTCGCCGGCTTCGCGCCGGCCCGCGGTGCGGCGCGCCGGCGCCACTGGGCCAGTCTGGCGGCCCTGCCCGGCGCTGTCGTCGTCTTCGAAGCGCCCCACCGCATCCTGGAGACGGCGCGCGAATGGACCGCGGTCTTCGACCCGGCCCGGCGGGTGATCCTGGGCCGCGAATTGACCAAGAAGTTCGAGACGATCGTGCAGACGACCGTCGGCGGGCTCGAGGCGGTTCTGGGCGCGGCGCCGCCGCGCGGCGAGTATGTCCTGGTGATCGATGCGCCGCTCGCGCCCGGCCCGCATGCGTCGCCCGGAGCGCCGGACATCGATGCACTGACCGCGCGCTGGCTGCAGGAGCTGGCCCGCGAACTGCCGGCGGCGCGCGCCGCGGCGACCGCGGCGCGCGTGACCGGGCTGCCCCGCGACGTGCTCTACGCGGCGCTCGCGGGCCGCGAGGACTAGTCGGGCGCGCCGCCGGGCGCGCCGGCGCGTGCCGCTCGCCGCGCGCCGCTCGCCGCGCGCGGATCGTGTCTACGTCGCCGCCGCTGCGGCGAGGGGCGCGAGCGCATTGCTCTCCTGCAGCACCCGGACCAGATCCGACTGCGTCAGCATCCCGACCACCCGGCGCTCGGCGTCGACGATCGGCAGGTGGTGGTGGCCGGTCGCGTTGAAGATGGGCAGCAGGTCGATCACGTGGTCGTCCTGCCGCGCGACCCGCACCGTGTGCGTCATCACCTGGCCGACCGCTTCGGGCTTTTCCGAATGGGTCAGCCCGTCGGCGGCGAGAAAGCGGCGCAGCCGCGCGGCCAGACCGCTGTGCGACTCGAGGCCCGCCGCGCGCAGGATGTCGGCCGTCGTCAGGATGCCGACGAGGCGCCGGCCGCGGTCGAGCACCGGCAGCGCCTTGATGCGACGGTTCCGCATGAGCTCCCAGGCCTCGCGCAGCGGCGTGCCGAATTCGACCGCGATCGGTTCGCGTGACATGACATCGCGGCAGCGCAGGTCGCCGACCCGCCGCCGATGCCCCTCGAGTTCGGCGGCCAGCAGCAGGGCCTCGAGGTCGTCGCGGCTCACGTCCAGGATCTGGTTGTAGCGCGCCAGTACGGCGTCGAGGTCGCTGGCCTGCAGGCCGCGGCGCCCGCCGAGCGTGCCCGGCGCCACGGCCGGGCCGGGCGCGATCTGCGCATGCGGATAGCGCCTGCCGGTGAGCGGATGGAAGATCAGGCCCACGCCGACCAGCAGGACCGTGTCGAGCGCGGCCGCGTCGAGCGGGAAGCGGCCGCTGCCGGCGTGCGCCAGCACGGCCAGCAAGGCCATCGCGCCGCCGGGCGGATGCAGGCAGCGCAGCAGCAGCATGGCGGCGATGGCCAGTGCGACGGCGCAGCCCGCGGCGAGCAGCGGCTCGGGGATCAGCGCCGCGCAGGCCATGCCGACCAGCGCCGAGATCAGGTTGCCGCCCACGACCGACCAGGGCTGCGCCAGCGGGCTGGCCGGCGCGGCGAACACCAGCACCGCGCTGGCGCCCAGCGGCGCCAGCAGCCACCCACCCGATGGCAGCAGGCCGCCCAGCAGGCGCGCCGCGGCGCCCATGGCGACGACCCCGACGAAGGCCCCCAGCACGATGCGCAGCCGCTCCGTGCCATCGACCGGGAAAGCGGCCGGCAGGAAGGCGCGCAGCCAGGGCGCAAGGCGGTGCAGCGCGCTCGGCGGACGGGGCGCGCGCTGCGCGCCGGGTGGGCTTTGGTGCAGGCTCATCGAGTGGCCGGGCGATCGCGATCGGCGCGCCGCGGCGCGAGCCGCGACTATAGGCGGTTTGCCGCCGCGCCGGAGCGTACGCGGCGTCGGGCGCCCGGCCTGCCGGTGCACGCGATGCAGGACCGGCCGGCGCGCAAAATCGCGCCGGCCTGACCAGGATCAAGCATCGGACGCCCGCCGGACATCCGCAGGACACCTTGTCGCAATGGCATCGCGGCGCGACAATGGTCGGCGCGATCCGCACCCGGGGCGTTCCCGGTGGTGCGGCGGACCGCGTACCCGTGGACGACGCTCCGGCCTCATGCAGCTCACCCGCTTCACCGACTATGCCCTGCGCACCCTGATCTTCCTGGGTGCCCATTCGAAGCGCCTGTGCACGATCGCCGAGATCGCCGAGGCCTATGACGTCTCGGTCAATCATTTGATGAAAGTGGTCAGCCGGCTGGCGGCGCGCGGCTACGTCGAGACCGTGCGCGGCAAGGGCGGCGGCATGCGCCTGGCCCGCGCGCCGCGGCTGATCAATGTCGGTGCGGTGGTGCGCGACATGGAAGAGCGCTTCGACCTCGCCGAGTGCTTCGACGAGGAGCACCGCGACTGTCCCCTGCTGCCGGGCTGCGCGCTCAAGGCCGTGTTCAGCGACGCGGGGCGCAGCTTCCTGGCCGCGCTCGATCGGCGCACGCTGCAGGACGTGCTGGTCGGCGCCGGCGCTCCGGCGGCGGCGGGCCGCGGCCGCATCGCCTTGCGCCGCGGCCGCTGAGGCGGCGCACCGTGGCGCAAGCCGGTGCGGCGCGCCGCGTCCTGGTCCTTGGCGCGACCGGAACGATCGGCCAGGCGACGGTCCGGGCGCTGGTCCGCCGCGGCCTCGACGTCGTCTGCCTGGTGCGCGCGCGCGCGGGCGTCGGCGGCCGGCTGGCGCCGGCGGACAGCGCGCGGCTGTGCGACGGGGCCGCCGTTCGCCTTTGCGACGTGACCGACCCGGCCGCGCTGGCGCGCGACGGCATCCGCGGCGAACGCTTCGATGCGCTGGTCTCGTGCCTGGCGTCGCGCACCGGCGCGCCGCGCGACGCCTGGGCGATCGATCACCGGGCCCAGGTGCAGGCGTTCGAGGCCGCCGGGCGCGCCGGCGTGGCCCATGTCGTCCTGCTCTCGGCGATCTGCGTCCAGAAGCCGCGGCTGGCCTTCCAGCATGCCAAGCTCGCGGCCGAGCAGGCCCTGGTCGACTCGGGCCTGAACTACTCGATCGTGCGGCCCACCGCGTTCTTCAAGTCGCTGTCGGGCCAGCTCGGGCGGATCCGCCGGGGCAAGCCCTTTCTCGTCTTCGGCGACGGCACGCTGACCTCATGCAAGCCGATCAGCGACCGCGATCTTGCCGAATACCTTGCCGGGTGCCTCGACGACGCCAGCCGGCGCAACCGTGTGCTGCCGATCGGCGGCCCGGGCGCGGCGATCACGCCACGCCAGCAGGCCGAGCAGCTGTTCGCCCTGCTCGGCGGGCCGCCGCGCATCCGCTCCGTTCCGGTCGTCATGCTCGACGCGATCGTCGCCGGACTGTCGGCGGCGGGCCGCCTCGTGCCGGCGCTGGCGGCCAAGGCCGAACTGGCCCGCATCGGCCGCTACTACGCCACCGAGTCGATGCTGGTCCTCGATCCGGCGACCGGTCGCTACGATGCCGCGGCCACGCCGTCGACCGGCAGCGATACGCTGTTCGAGCACTACGCCCGCATGGTGCGCGACGAGCTCGAGCCGGAACGCGGCGATCACGCGGTATTCTGATCGGCAGCCGTCAGCTGGCGGCCGCGGGCTGCACCGAACGGCCTAGACCCTGGCCCAGGCGGGATCCGGTGCGCCGCGGCGCGCCCGCACCACCAGCGCGATGCCCAGCGCGATGAACGGCAGGCTCAGCCACTGGCCGACGCTCAGGGCATAGCCGGCCTCGTAGGCCGCCTGCGGCGTCTTCCAGTGCTCGATCACCAGCCGCGCGCCGAATACCAGCGCGAGGAAGGTCCCGGTCAGGTAGCCGCGGCGCGCCAGCGCATCGTCACGACGCAGCAGCAGGTGCAGCACGCCGAAGATGGCCAGATAGGCCGCGGCCTCGTACAGCTGCACCGGATGGCGCGGCACCGCATCGACCGACTCGAACACGACGCCCCAGTCGCCCGCGGTCGGATTGCCGACGATCTCCGAGTTGAGGAAGTTGGCGACGCGGATCAGCACCGCGCCGAAGGCCGAGGGGATGGCGACCACGTCGAGCAGGGTCAGGAAGGGCAGGCCGGCGCCGAAGCGGCGGATGCCCAGCGCCAGGCCGGCGATCAGGCCGATCGCGCCGCCATGGCTGGCCAGCCCGCCCTCCCAGACCGCCAGGATGCGCAGCGGATGCTCCAGGTAGTAGGCCGGGTCGTAGAACAGGCAGTGCACCAGGCGCGCACCGAGGATCGTGCCGAACAGCGCATAGGTCATGAGCCCCGACACGTCGATGTCGGCGCGCCCGTGGGCCCGCAGGATGCGCCGCGCCGACAGGTCGCCCAGCAGGAAGGCCGCGCCCCAACACAGGCCGTACCAGCGGATGGCCAGCGGACCGAGCTGCAGCGCGATCGGATCGAAGTGCCAGTGGAGGATCGGGAACGTCGGCATGGGGAGACGATAGCAGCCGCCGCCGTAGCGGAGGGCGGGCGCGACTCGCCGCGTCGCCGCGGCGAAACAGGGTCGCAATCGAACGGCGGGTGCGGTGGCGCTCAGGCGCCCTTGCGTGCCACCCAGCCGCCGAACAGGAAGTTCTGGTAGAAGCGCGTGGCGCCGGTGAAACCGGCGTCGGCGAGCATGGCCATCAGTTCGGCCTCGGAGGCGAACGAGAAATTGCGCAGGATATGGTCCAGGTCGAGGCGCAGCTTGCGTTCCGAGATGCCGTTCGAGACGTAGTGCACCAGCCAGGCCTCGAGCAGCGTGGCGAATTCCTTCGAGTGCCGGTCGCCGTGCAGGTCGGCGAGCACGAACCACGCACCGGGCCTGAGCCGCTCGGCAATGGCGCGCAGGTAGTCCCGCTTGGCATCGGAAGTGGGCAGGAAATGCGCGACGAAGATCGACGAGGCCGCGTCGAATGGGCCCGCGCCGGGGTAGTCCTGCAGCGCGCCGTGAAACAGTTCGACGCGCTCGGCGAGGCCGGCCGCCAAAACGCGCCGGCGGCAGGTGCGGAGCATGTCGGCCGAGAGATCGACGCCCACCAGGCGCCAGCCGGGGTAGTGCCGCCCCAGCGTGAGGAG
>Ga0209698_10000895_pt1 | contig 34379 bp, 31 predicted proteins | sample LitLauG_LLR_2012_FD_187203 | JGI IMG/M metagenome (GOLD analysis project Ga0209698, IMG submission 187203) | Freshwater sediment microbial communities from Pennsylvania, USA - Little Laurel Run_MetaG_LLR_2012 (SPAdes) (version 2) | ecosystem: Environmental > Aquatic > Freshwater > Creek >... | reverse complement strand
GAATTCGATCTCCGAAAGGTGCGTAACGTCGCGGAGCAGTGTGCCGTAAGTGGTCAGGATCAGGTCGTGTTTGGGGATCAGGGCGGTGTCGCGCGCCAGACCGGTGTGTTCGAGAACGCGAAGTTGCGGCGTGAAGCGGACGGCTTCGTCCCGCCAGTTGAACATGAGCGACTTGGGCGCCACCACCAGCGAAGGGCCATGCGATTCGGCGCGCCGCCCTTCGAGCACGGCCAGCACCTGCGCCGTTTTACCGACACCCATGTCGTCGGCCAGGCAGCCGCCGAAGCCGAAGTCGCGCAGAAAATCCATCCATCCGACGCCGTCGCGTTGATAGTCGCGCAGGTGGCCGACAAAACCCTCGGGTTGGGGGGCGGCCTTGATCCCGTCGAAACTGCGCATCTGTTCGCGGACGCGCTGAAACATTTCGTCCACTTGGACCTGGGGCTGTGCGGCCAGCAGCGCATCCAGCAAACCGGCCTGGTTGCGGCGGAAGCGCAGGTGGTCTTCTTCCCTTGAGCCGAGGCCGGCCAGGGGAGCGAAGCGCTGCATCCAATCTTCGGGCAGCAAGCCGAAAGTTCCATCCCCCAGTGCCACCATGCCATCGCCGCGGCGCGACGCGGCCAGCAACTCCGGCAGGCTGGCGGTGATGTCGCCGAAGTCCACCTCCCCGTGCAGTTCGAACCAGTCGATGCCGGAAGTGACGTTCACGCGGGTAGCGCCGGGTTTGCGGAATGCCTTGCCCTCGGCCTCCACGTGCCAGCCGGCGTGGATCAATTCGCGCACTACGCGGGGCAGCGACTTGGGACTGAACCGCCACTCCATCTGGCTTTCGCCCTCGGGTTTGAGCCCCAGGGCGGCGAGATTCTCACGGGCCGCGCGCTCGGCCTCGGCATTCCGTCTGTAGTAGACCCGTTCTTCCGGCATCCAAAGGCCACGGTCTTCTGATTTGGAATCGTTCCAGCCGCGTCCGTAGTCCACCAGGAGGTGCGCCAGATAGTACTCGGTGCCCCACTGGGGCCGTTTCTGCATGAGCCGCAGCCCCATTCGTGGCGACGCCTGCCGCTCCTCGAACTTTAGCGCTTCGTCCAACTCCATCGGGGGAAGCACCGGCGACTTGAGAATCATGTCCAGCACCCGTTCGCGCTCGCGGTCGGGGAACGGGATTCTCTTCAAGTTCCTGAGTTGCGTGATCCAGGCGAAAGCGCCGCCGTGGTCCAAACGGGCCACTCGGCCGTGAGCTGCCATCAACCCGTACTCCAGCAGCAGCGCCGGCTCGCTGAGGCTCATTCGTTCTTCGCCGCGGCGCAGGGAGCCCAGGATGTTCCATTGGTCGCGTTCGTCCTGCCGAACCTCGAGCCACAGTTTCCAGGGCTCGCCTTCGTCCCACATGACTGGCTGAAGAACGGCCAACGTTTCGGGCCGCATCATCAGCCTGCCGGTGGTGGAGGCGATCGGGAGAAGTTTCAGGGCCAGGATGTACGGGAGCGACTTTCTCAGCGCCGAACTGACCGTGGACGCATACTGGTACCCCCACGGGTCCGCGGCGCCGAACAGCGTGGCGATGACTTCGGCATCCACCGGGTCGGGCAGGGAGCTTACGTGCGAGGGCGCGATGCGAAGCTCCTTGGGGACGGTCCACTCGCCGTTCTTCTTCCGGGTCCGCGAAAGCAGTTCGAGAACCAGGGCGCCGGCAGTTTTGGAAGCCGGCACGTCGAGGGCGTACAGGATTTCGGAGTCTCGCGATAGGGTGGTGGCCTGATGTTTTCTCTGGTCCAGCCCGCGCTGGATTGCGCCCAGATACTCCTGCCACGGGGGAAGCTGCGGCGGCTTTGGCGGCTGATAGCGCGGAGGCGTGTAACCGTAGTGGCGTGAGTCGAGCCCGGGAAACGGATCATCGTCCTCATCCTCGTCCGCCTCATCGCCCTCGCCGTCCAAGTCCATTTCCTCGTCTTCGATTTCGAGGTGGCGGGCTTCGAGCGCATCGCTCAGCGCGCCGCGGCGGTCGGCTTCGATCACTGCGGCCCAAAGGTGCTTGCACTGCCCGTAATCGGCGAAATAGGGGCAGCTGCAAAAAACCAGCAACTTCCCGTCATCGTAGGTGAGCCGAACATCGTATGGTTGGCTGCCCTTGACCTCCGCGAACAGATGCCTCGCGTCCGAATCCACGACTTTGACGACACGGCCGGAGTAGAGAGTCGAACCCTTTATCTGAACGCGCTTATCGAACTGGAAGGCAAGTCTGGTTGCCAGCGGCATCGGGTGGAATCCTATTGTAACGGTCCAGCCGGGCCGGGCAAAGCGCTATTTGGCGGCGCCTTTAACTTCGAGCAGTTCGATCTCGAAAATCAACGTGGAGCCTGCGGGAATCGAGGGGCGGCCCTGGTCGCCGTAGGCCAGGTTGGCCGGGCAGATCAGCATGGATTTGCCGCCGGGTTTCATCTTCTGAACGCCCTCTGTCCAGCATTTGACGACGCCGTTCAGGGGAAACTCCGCGGGTTGATTCCGCTTGTAGGAACTGTCGAATTCGGTGCCGTCGATGAGCGTGCCGCGGTAATTCACTTTCACCGTATCGGTGGCTTTGGGCGAGTCTCCCGTGCCGGGGCGCAGTTCCCGGTAGAGCAGGCCGGACTCCGCCTTAGTGGTTCCTGGTTCGGCGGCGGCCTTGGCGAGATAGGCGGTACCCGCGGCTCTCCCGCGTTCCGCAACGCGCGCACTGCGGGCCGCCACTAGCGGCTGGATCTTCGGCCCCCATTCGGCCAACTCGAGGGCGGGTTTGTTGGCTGCGGCGTCGTCGACAGCGCGTTTGACGAGTTCAAGTTCGGCGGGAGACAGGTCGAACTGGGTCAGCGAGCGAGCCATGGTGAGGCCCAACGCGTAGATGGTCTTTTGTTCATCGGTAGTCAGAGGCGGCGGGACCGGTTTGGCCGGGGCTGGTTTGACTGCTGCGGGCGGTTTGGCCCCGGCAACGGGCTTGGCCGCTGGCGCGGCTTTGGCTGCCGCCGGTGCTGCACCAGTGGCAGGTGCTTTGGCCGCCGGCGGGGTCTGCGCCATCAACAGCGCGGGAATAAGAATTAGAAAAGCTCGCATCTCTTCAGGGTAACATCGTTAACTCTCGGAATTCAGGATTAGTATTTTTTAATACAAAATCATCATGAAATCGAACTTGTGGAGGCAGTCCGCTTTGCCGGCCAAAATCGAAAGGAGGTGTACGATTGGATACCGCCGAGGTTCCACTGAATACAGGTACTCCGAAGACGCAGAAGCCTATCCCTAGGGCTTCCTCCCCGCATTCAAATTGTCAAAGTTCAATATGGCGTTGAATACCAGGAAGTAGCTGCCTTTGGTCTCGGCGCGCCAGAACGGGTTGTTCGAGAACAGGACCACGTGGCCATCGCCGAACGGCGAATCGATCACCGCCGCATGTTGCGCCAACTCGGCACCGGCATCGAGCAGCCCCGAAACCAGCAGGTCCGGATTGTTGGCGTATCGCAGCACCACGCGCGGCCGCAGCGCCGGAGGGATCACGTTTACCGGGTTGCGAATCTGCTCGCTGGTCAGCGGGGTGGCTTCCCACACTTCGGCGTGCGGGTCCTCGGGGGCCTCGACCACGGCGCGGCCCTGAGGCACATCGGGATCGTCGGCCGTACCGCGGCCGGTAGGCCGCTCGCGCTCCTCCGTCGCTCCGCGGCGCCCCCCACCGCCGCCGATGAGATTGGTCAGGTTGAAGACCGGCGGGTTCGACGCGAAGATCGCCAGGTTGTCGCTGAAGCCGTAAGCAATCGGGCTGGCCGCGTCCACCATCTTGGAGCGCAGTGCCGAGCCAGTCACCTTCAGCCGCTGCGTCGTGCCCACGGTCACGCCCGGTGTGAACCCGAACGCCACGGCAAAGTTAGCCGTATCGTTCGCCGTGATCAGCAGCCCGCCCTGGCGCACAAACTCCTGCAGATGATCCAGGCCGCTCCAGCCGAGCCCCGGACGCATGTCGTCGGTCTCGTCGGTCTTGGCCAGGTTCGGCGTCTCCGGCGTGACCTTCCACGGCAGCGGGTTGCCGTACATCGGCATGCCGTTGACGATGGCCTGGGGATTGCCACGGCCGCCGCCGGGGGCGAAGACAATGGCGTCGTACTTGGACCGCAGATCGCCTGTCTTCGATACCGTCTGCGTGCTGATGTAGTCGTACGGCACCTTCATGCGGTCGAATTCCAGGCGCCACCAGCCTTCGGCCTGGGTGCTTTGCCACGTGTGCATGAAGGCAATCCGAGCGGCACGCAGCGGATGCGTCTTCACGCTGGGAGCGGCGTCCACGGCGTAGGCGCGAATGCCCAGTTCGGTGACGGCTTTGGCCAGCTCGTCGGGCGGCAAGTTGTGCACGATGAACGAGCCCCGGTTGAACTTGTGGCCCGCCGCTTCGAACGGCTCCTCGGCGGCATCGAAGGCCGCGTCCTTGAAGCGGTAGCGCAGAGTGGCCAACACGTGGTCGGCATTGTGATTGATCAGGAAGACTCCGCCCGTGCCTTCGACTCCGCCCGGCGCCTGCACGGGGCCCTGGACGCGATTCAGATCGGCGCTCAGCACCTTGGTATCGGTGACGCGCGCCACCTGCACGTTGCCCAGTTCACCGAAGGTCCAGCCAGTGTCGTCGTAGATGGACTTTTGCGGATCGTTGGCCGCCCAGTATTGATAATCGAGCAGCGTATCGGCGATGCGGCTATAGGGCTGGTCCATGCGCAGCACATAGCTGCCCGCCGGGAAGGTGCGCGGTTCGGGCTTGGGTTTTTCAGCGGGCTTGGCCGGCGGGGAGTCCGACGCCGAATCGCCGTCGGCCGATCCGCCGCCGCGGCCGCCCCGGCCGCCGGTCCGCGGCTTCTTGCCCGGCATCATCACGGTGAACGGCGCAGTGGCGCGGGAAATTTCGCAACCCTGGTCTTGCAGCATGCGCAACAGGTCGGCCTGCGCGCCCGGCCGCGGATCGTCGGCGGTGAATACGTAAGCCGCCGGTCCCTCGGTGCGGGCCTTCTCGATGGACCGCTTGGACTTGGTGTAGAAGTTGCGCAGGAAGAGTTTGTTGTTGGCCGAGAAATATGCCAGCGCCGTCAGCACACCGGTCTGTTCGTAATTGTTGTTGTTGCGCTGCGACCATTTGGCCTTCGGCAGCGGCGGATTCTGCTTGAACCAGGTGCGCGCGTACTCGTTGGGCTGCAACCGCCGCTCTTCGGTATCCGCGCCGCCATTTCCAAACGTCTCGTAGAGCCGGCTGATGCCGTTATGCGTCGCCGCGATGAAACACAGGTAGCTGGGCGACCAGGTGTCGAACGTGCCGTGGGTGAAGACGCCGGGCATACCGAGCTTGGTCATCTCGGACACATTGTTCCAGCCCATCATCTGCCACTCGTCCACCAGCATGGGGTCGATCCAGGCGTTGTACGGGCCGTCGCCGATGGTATTGTCGTAGAGGTACGGCACGGATTCGTGCAGGTCGTGCAGCACCTGCGCCTTCCATCCGACGAAGGTGTTCAACACGTTGCGCGTGAGCTGCAGCGTCAGCCCCATGGAGTCGCGGTTGTTGTCGTGCGCTACGTAGTGGCCCCAGTAGATGAGGTTCGGCCACTGCTGGCCGGGATGCGCCAGATGCCAGCGGTAGATGTCCACCATGCGGTCGCGCCCGTCCACTTCCACCACCGGCGTGATCAGCGTGATGACGTTGTCGCGGATGGCCTTGATGTAGGCGCTCTCGTCCACTGCCAGCCGATAGCCCAGTTCCATGAGGGCGGTGGGCGCGCCGGTCTCGGGCGAGTGAATGGTGCCGGTGATGTAATAGATCGGAGTCGACGCGGCCACCAGCTTTTCGGCTTCGGCATCGTCCATCTTGATGGTGCGCGGGTCGGCCAGCCTGGCCAGGCGCTCGCGGTTGGCGTCGAGACTGGCGATCAGCTTTTCCGATGCCACCGCCACCGCGATCATTTCGCGGCCTTCTTCGGACTTGCCGATGCTGAAGACCTTCACTCGCGGGCTGGCCTTCTCCAGCATCCGCATGTACTTGTAGACGTCCGTCGAGTAGGGCAGGATGCCGGGAGCGCCGGCGATATCGCCCAGCACCGCCTTGGGAGTGGGCACGGTCTTCGAGGCCGGCAGATAGTCGGTGAGCGGCGAGTTGAAGAACGGCTCCGTGGTGTACTCGCGGATCTTCCTGGTGTACTCCTCATCTACGACCTGGGTGACGTCGCGGCCGGGTTTGAGCAGAATATTGGCGGCGGGTTGGCCCGACAGGGACAGCGCGAAAAAGGCTGGCGCGAGACACAGAAGCAGCTTCATGCCAGTGAATATAGCAGGATGTCGCACGGCTTTTGTGAGGGCCGCTAAGCGGAGCGCTCCCCTGACGGCCGCGCGTAAGCGAGCCTAACCGCTGGCCCCTTCCTCAGTCTAACTGTCGTATCGTTAGCCTATGGGAACGAGATCGGAGATTCCACCGGGAACGCTGTCTATGCTGATCCTACGGTCGCTGGCGCGCCTGGGGCCAATGCACGGGTACGGCATCGCGCAATTCATTCAGCAGACGTCCGACGATGTGCTGCAGGTGGAGGAGGGATCGCTCTACCCTGCCCTGCAGCGCATGTTGATCAAAGGATGGCTGGCGGCCGAGTGGAAGCAATCGGAGCACAACCGGCGCGCCCGCTATTACGGTCTGACGCCCGCCGGCCGGAAGCAGATGGCCCGCGAATTGAGTGAATTCGAACGCGTGATGGCGGCGATCGGGCGCGTGATCGAACCGGCCTGAAGCTTATGCGGGAACTATGGCAGCGAATGCGGGCCTGGATGCATCGCGCCGAGTATGACCGCGATCTCGAGGAGGAGATGGCGCATCACTTGGCGATGCTCGAGGCCGGCAACCGGTCGCGTGCGGCCGCGAGCAAACAATTCGGCAACGTCACATGGCTAAAGGAGGAGAGCCGGTCTGTGTGGGGCTTCGCATGGCTGGAACAGTTATCGCAGGACCTTCGCTACGCGCTGCGCACCATGGCGGCAAACCCGCTGTTCACCGCGACGGCGGCGCTATCGCTGGCGCTCGGAATCGGCGCCAACACGGCGATCTACAGTTTCATGGACGCGATCCTGCTGCGGTCGTTGCCGGTGCCGCATCCCGAGCAATTGGCCATCTTGAACTGGCATTCTGCGCGCCGGTCGGGCGTGGTCAAGGGCATTAACGGAACGGCACGGCGCTACGGCAAAGGCGGCACCCGGAGTCCGAATTTTCCGTACCTGGCCTTCGAAAAGCTGCGGGACGGCCGGCAAATCTTCTCCACGCTCTTCGCCTACACCTACGCGCGGAATTTCAATGTGATTGCGCGGGGCGAAGCCGAGTCAGTGCTTGGCGGATTCGTGTCCGGCAACTATTTCAGTGGCCTGAACGTGCCGCCCGCCGCGGGACGCCTGATCGAGCCGGAGGATGACCGCGCGGGCGCGACCCCGGTGGTTGTGCTGGCGTACGCTTACTGGCAGCGCCGCTTCAACGGCGATGCCGGGGTGGTCGGTAAGTCGATCCTGGCCGGCAATCTGCCCTTCACCGTTGCCGGCGTGGCCGCGCCGGAATTCTTTGGTGTGGACCCGCAGACCAATGTGGCGTTCTTTCTGCCGCTGCATGCGCTGCCCTCGCTCAGTCTGAACCCGGTCGAGGAAGAACGCTCGCGCTTCCTGGACAACAACTTTTACTGGGCCGAGATGATGGGCCGCCTGCAACCCGGCGTAACCATGGCAGAGGCGCAAACGGCCATGCGCACCCGCTTCGCCGCGTGGGCAGCCGGCACCGCGGCCACGCCGAAAGACGCCGAGGTGCTGCCCGAAGTCTCGCTGGAGCCGGGCGGCGCCGGGCTGGACTCGCTGCGATCGGAGTATTCCAAACCGCTGTACGTGCTGATGACGATGGTGGGGCTGATCCTGGCGATCGCCTGCGCCAACCTCGCGAACCTGCTGCTGGCGCGGGCCTCGGCGCGCCGCCGCGAAATCGCGGTGCGGTTGAGCCTGGGCGCGGGGCGGTGGAGGATCGTGCGGCAGATGTTGACCGAGAGCGTGCTGCTGGCGGTAATCGGCGGTGCGCTGGGGTTGTTCGTCGCCTTGGCCGGGGTTCGCATGATCACGTGGCTGATTGCCAATGGGCGGGAAGACTTTACCCTGCATGCGGCGTTGAATTGGCCGGTCCTCGGTTTCACGTTTGCGCTGGCGGTGGTGGCGGGAATGCTGCTCGGGCTGGCGCCGGCGATCCAGGCGACGAAGGTGGACTTCACGCCGGCCCTCAAGCAAAGCCAGGCGTCGCGCGCCGCCACTGGCAGCTATCGGTTCCGCCCGCGCCTCGGGCACGTGCTGATGGTGGCGCAAATCGCGGTCTCGCTGCTGCTGGTGATCGGAGCGGGCCTGTTTGTGCGAACCCTTTCGAACCTGCATTCCATTGACGTGGGCTTCAACCGCGAAAACCTGTTGCTGGTCAGTCTCAACGGCCGGCAGGCCGGCTATCGCGATGCCGCATTGGCGCGATTCTATGCGGGCCTGCTCGACCAATTCCGCGACATCCCGGGTGTGCGCGCCGCCACCGCGTCGACGTTTCCGCTGGTGGCGCACTACGTGAACGATACCAAGGTGGTGATTCCGGGCCGGGTGGCACAGCCGGGCGACCCGAACACGAGCATGATGACCGTGGACCCGGCGTTCCTCGACACCATGCAAATCCCGATTCTCCTGGGCCGCAATCTGCAGCGGGGCGATCTGGCATCGCCTGTGGTAGCGGTGGTCAATCGCAAGTTCGCGTCTACGTACTTCGGCAGCGACAACCCGGTCGGGAGGCAATTCTCGCTCTCGAATCCGAACCATCCGTTCGAAATCGTCGGCGTAGCCAGGGACGCGCACTACAATTCGCTGCAGGAGAGCGAGACGCCGGTGGCGTATATTCCTTATACGCAGAACCTCGGCAGGTTGAGCAGCCTGGTCTTCGAATTGCGCACGGCAGGCAGTCCGCTGGCCGCGGTGGCGGCGGTGCGCCGCATCGTGCATGACGCCAGCCCGGCGGTTTCGATTACCGAGGTTTCGACCCAGGCGCAGCGCATGGAGCAGACGATCTCGCAGGAACGCACCTTCGCGAATTTGGGAACGTGCTTCGCTGTGCTGGCGTTGTTGATCGCCTGCGTCGGCTTATACGGCGCCATGGCGTATGCGGTGGCGCGCCGGACGGGAGAGATCGGGATCCGGATGGCGTTGGGTGCCGAGCGGCCGAAGATTATCTGGATGGTGCTGCGCCAGGTGTTGGCGCTGACGGCGGCCGGGCTGGCGGTGGGCTTCGGCGCAGCGCGGTATGCGACGCGATTTGTGGAGTCGTTCCTGTATGGGATCAAGCCGAACGACCCGTTGGCAGTCGCCTCGGCCATCGGCATTTTGCTGGCAGCGGCATTGATCGCGGGGTACGCTCCGGCCTGGCGAGCTTCGCGGATCGATCCAGCGACGGCGCTGAGGAATGAATAAGGGCGATTTGCTATCCTCAACGCCATGCGCATGCTTCGCCTTCCGATTGCCGCGATCTTTCTACTCGGCCTCCGGGCCCAGGAAATTACTACGCCGGAGAAGTTTTTCGGCTTCCAACTCGGCGCCGACAAGAAAATGGCGCGCTGGGATAAGATCGTCGAGTATTTCGGGATACTCGAAAAGCAGAGCGGCGGCCGCATGAAGGTCATCAACATGGGGCCGACCTCGATGGGCAACCCGTTCCTGATGGTCATCACCACCTCGCCCGCCAACTTCGCCAGGCTCGAACGCCTGCGCCAGGTCAACCTGCGGCTCAGCGATCCTCGGGGCCTCACCGAAGCGCAGGCTCACTCCCTGGTGGACGAAGGCAAGGCGGTGGTGGTCCAGTCCATGAGCATGCACGCCACCGAAATCGGCGGCGCCCAAATGGCTCCCGAGTTGGCGTACGACCTGCTGGCGCGCAAAGACGAAGAAACCCGCCGCATCCTGGACAACGTCATTTCCATCGAAGTGCCCTGCTTCAACCCGGACGGCGAAATCATGGTGGCCGATTGGTACAACAAGCAACTCGGCACCGAGTATGAAGGCGCCAATCCACCGTGGCTGTACCAGAAGTACGCCGGCCACGATAACAACCGCGACGCCTTCATGACCAACATCCCCGACTCGCAGTACATGGCGCGCATCCTCTTCACCGAGTGGCGGCCTGAAGCCTACGTGGATCACCACGGCATGGGTGGCAACGGGGCGCGTATCTTCCTGCCCCCGTATGCCGAGCCGGTGCGGCCCGGCGCCGACCCCATTCTATGGCGCGAACTGAGCTGGTATGGCGCCCACATGGCCTACAAGGAGGAAGAGGCGGGGCTCTCCGGCGCCATCAACAACGCCATCTATTCCGGCTGGGGCCACTTCGGTTTCCACTGGATCACGCCGTTCCACAACATCGCCGGCATGCTGACCGAATCGGCCGCCGCTCGCCTGGCCACACCCCAGTTCATGCACCCCGACCAGTTGCGCGGCGACACCCGCAATCTGCCCGTCTACCAGGCCGAGACCATTTTCCCCAACCCGTGGCCGGGCGGCTGGTGGCACTTGCGCGACATCGTGGAGCGCCAAAAGGTGGCCGCCTGGGCCACGTTGGATCTGGCGGCCCGCAACCGCGAAACCGTGCTCTGGAACGCCTACCTGAAGGGAAAGCGTCAGACCGAGCGCGGCGCCGCCGGCAAACCCGCGGCCTACCTCGTCTCCACGCTGCAGCACGATCCGCTCACCTCAATCAAGATGGTGAACAAGCTGTTGGTTCAGGGCATCGAGATCCAACGCGTCACCCAGCCGTTCACCACGGCGGCCGGCATGACCTATCCCACCGGCTCGTTCCTGGTCTCGATGGCGCAGCCCAAGATGGGCCTGATTCGCTATCTGCTGGGCCGCACTTTCTACCCCGACAACGAATGGACCCGTAACCGCGACGGCTCGCCCACGCGCCCGTACGACATGGCCACCGACACCATGTTCGAATATATGGGCGTGCGCGTGGACCCGGTGGATGAACTGGGGGACGTGGCGCTCGAAAAACTTGCCGGACCCGTCGAACCCGCGGGCAAAGTCACGCGCGGCCCCAACGGCTATTCGATCGATGGCCGCCTCAACGACGCCTTCCGCGCGGTCAACCTGCTGTTCGACAAGAACGTGGCCGTGCGCCGGGTAGACAAACCGGCTGCCAATCTGCGAGCCGGTGACTTCCTGGTGGCTGCCGGCCCGGAGGACGTTCTCGAAACCGTGGCCCGCCAGACCGGTGTCAATTTCACGCCGCTCCGCGCCGCCGTTTCCGGCGGCGTGCACGAGACCGCACGGCTGCGCATCGCTATGTACCAACGCTATGGAGGCGGCAACATCGATGAGGGCTGGACGCGCCTGGTCCTGGAGCAGTTCAACTTCCCCTACACGTCGATCTTCGACCCCGAAATCAAGAAGGGAAGCCTCAACGATAAGTACGACGTGCTCATTTTTCCGAATGACAGCACGGCGACGATCACGGGCGAAGCGCCGGCCGCTGGAACCGCGGCAGCGGGACGGGGCGGCCGCGGCGGCGCAACCGGCGAAGGTGGCGGGCGCGGTGGGCGCGGCAATACGCCTCCGGAATATCGCACCGGCCTCGGCGCCGAAGGCGTCACCGCCATCCGCGATTTCGTGCAGAAAGGTGGCACGCTGGTCACCCTGAACGCGGCCACGGCATTTCCCGTGGACCGCCTCGGCATTGGCGTTCGCAACGTCCTGACGGGCAAGACCACCAAGGAGTTCTGGTGCCCAGGCTCCACCCTGAAGGCCACTTTCGATACCAGCAACCCTCTGGCGTATGGCATGCCGTCCCACGGCCTCGCGCTGTACCTGGATAGCCCGGCCTTCGAAGTGACGGCGCAAAATTCCGAGGACTACCAGGTGGTGGTCCGCTATGCCGACCGCGAATTGCTGGAAAGCGGCTGGCTGGTGGGCGAGGAAAACCTGGCGCGCAAGGCGGCAGTGGTGTCCGCAAAAATGGGGCAGGGGCGCGTGGTGCTGATCGGGTTTCCGGCCCAACATAGGGCGCAGATGCACGGGACTTACAAGCTGTTGTTCAATGCGCTGTTGCGGTGAGTGCGGCGGTCCCGGCTTCTGCCGTTTGCCTAGTTATAAAGCCCCAGCGGAACCGACACCTGAATCGGCGCTCCTACGTAACTCCGTGCTAGGAATGGCGACAGCATCTGATACGAGTAGCCCGAGACGTGCACCACCAGGCGGTAATTGTCAGTCCCCGCATCCGCCGTGGACACACTGACCATGGAAGTTGTCAGCCCAAAAGAAGCCTTCCCCTGGGACGGTACGGTTGGCTGCAGATACAGGACCATATTCTGGATCGCGCCGCTATTGGTCGGGTCGGTGACAGCGCCCCACCGCGCAGCGGCGCGTGCCCGCTCCACGATCGCCTGCTGGATGAACAAACTCTGGCCGAAATCTGCGATGCCGATCAGGAGCACGAAAAACAACAGGCCGACTAAGGACAACTCCACGGTGACGCTGCCTCGGCTTCCTTTCCGCCGTGCAGAAGAACCGCAACTTCTCGTGGTGAGGCCAGACATTGCCATCTCCTTAGACGGGGGACCAGATTCCCTGATAAAGGTAAGTAACAGCGGGTTTGCCGGTAAGCGTATAAGTCATGAACAGTGCATTGATCTTGTAGCTGGTGATCGAGACTTGGACTTTGCTCGGCACTCCCTTGGCAAACGTTACGGTCAGGCTGACGTTCCCAGCCGTCAGACCGCTCAGAACCGGCTTATTGCCCGCCACCGGGCTTCCGTATAACACCATGTTGCGCACGGCCGACATATAGGCGGTGGAGGGTGTCGCGGAAGCGGAGTCGTAGGGGACTAACGAAGCATAGCGGGCGGCCTGAGCAACAGCCGTCTCCAGCTTGTTGTATTGAATCAGGCTATAGCCGGCCTCAAATGTCCCTGAAAACGCCGCCAGCAATACGCCTGAACCCACGGCAAACTCCACAATGGCGGTTCCGCACCGTCCGCGACGCACATGCCGTGCTGGCGGCCCGGCGCGCCGCCGGATTCGAGGCCGCACTCCTCTGATCCAGAGCGTCATTCCACTAACCTGACTGAGGAAGCCCCCGTCGAGCCGCCCGCCCCCGGGCCTAGGCTCCCAATATTCAAAGGCCCTACATAGATCGCGCAGTAAGGACTATTCCCATTCCCATTGACCTTGTAGTAGTCGCTCGGCGATCCGTTTGAATAAAGAAGAAACTGTCCGAACCCGATCGCATTGGTATGCGTCGGGTCCACCGGATTTGCGATGATTACCGGGAGCAACCGCCTGCCGTTATGGGTGGCACTGGCCAGATAGGAGCCTGGCGTTTGGTCGGTGGTGTTCGTGTCCTGGCTCACTCGCTGATCCAAAACACCCGCTTCGGATTGTTTGTTTCCCGGGGTTAGAAGAGGATCCAGATTTTCGCCCACGGACACCGGCGCCAATTGGATGAGATCCAGCACCGCGGCGGCAATAACGGCGTTGCTGTTGCTCCCCCAGTATCCGTGGTATTGAGACCCCCAATTCGAAACCACCGCCATCAACGAAGCGTTAGGATCTCCGGAGCACGGGGCGGAGTTGAAGCACCTGAGCGGATTGCCGGGTCCGCACCCAGACCGGTTGCCGTTAAAAGTAGGCCAATGAATCGTGTAGGAGTTTCCGACTACAAACCCGAAAGCAGGTCCCGTGGTGTTCGTGCTCACAGCGGTGTAGGGAGACAAACCCCGGAGCAGCGAGCTGACGGGAACCTGTCCGGCCACGGCGGTGGCGCTCGCGGTAAAAGTGCTTTGGCCTGTCACCAAGGGAAGAAAGTACAAGCGCACCGGAACCGAAGCGGTGACTTTCACGTACGAGTACCCCGTTGCTGGGTTTGGATTGGCCACCCAAGGGCCCGCTGGCGCCTTTGCGAAGGTTACTGCAGGACTGCTTACGCTCGTAGTGCCAAAGTTCCACTTATTGGTGGATGCTGCGACTGCGCTTCCGGCCAGACCGATGCCCGTGCTCGTGCCATCGAGGACCAATGCGGCCGCGGATGCCGCGGCGTCGCTGTAGACCTGAGTCTCGTTCTTGGCAACGAACACTCTCCCGATATCCACCGCCAGACCGACAACACCCAATACACCGATGGCCGTCAGAGCCATGGTCACCAGTACGAAGCCGCGCCGTCGAACAGAGCGGCTGGAACGCGAGGTCTTTCGTCGCGTCTTCATGCCTCCATGGGACCACAGCTTGCACGATGGAGAAAATCGGATGAAGAGCTTGAAGTACCGGAAAAGGGCACTCAAGCGCGACTCAAGAACACCTTATGGCACATTGGGCCTAAAGCCGATTCCTTATAAGCGGCTCTTTTAGACCTTAGGTTGGCGCATTTGAGCCAGAGTGGGTTTATACTGTCGTCAGCTATGAGAATGATCAAGCTCATTACGCTTTTGGGGCTGCTTTCCCTCGGCCTGTTCGGTCAGTCCAGGATCTCTGGGAGCTGCAAGAATTCCGGCGACTATCCCAATTGCGACAGCGGCGAAATAGTTTTTACAGGTTCTAACTTCGCGGATACCGTTCACATCACGGTAACTAACAGCTCCGGCAAGGTGATCGACGATAGCGATTATACGACGTCGGGTGGCGTCCTCACATTTTATGAGAACTTGTCTTTCGCCGACACCTACACTGTTTCTATCGATAATCAGGCTGTTTTGACTGTAACCACCAGTTAGCCTTCGCGCAGGTACCAGTGCTCGGCCCGTCCAGGCGGCCTTGTCCCGGCTGCCACCTCGAACATCGCGTCAACCATCTCGCGCTGGCCATCCTCGGCCGAGCCGGGAGCCTGGCTCTGCGCTTTCGGGCACGCGGATCTGGCCTGTGACTTCAGCTCACAACACCGGCCACGGGGCACTGACCACCGGCCACCATCCCTGCGGCCGCGGAAGTCATACCCCGTTCCATCCGGCGCCGCTGGAGGCCCTGCTGGCTAGTGACTTCCCCTCCACTGAACGGAACCAACCACTGCCAGCCTGGAGCCGCTGTTCGAAGAACACACAACACCGGCCACCATCCCCGGCGGCCGCGGAAGTCACACCCCCGTTCCATCCGGCGCCGCCGCGGGGCTCAACTGGCTAGTGTCTGGTGGGCGGGGTCACGGCTCTCCAGGCGCCGCGGCTTTCCCCTACCGAGTACGTCTTGCCGACACGCAGAGCGGAAACTTCTTTCACGATCTGAAACGCTAACTGCTCAATGGCATCAAGAGCTTGGATCGCTTGGATGTCGGCGGGCGATCGGTCCGCGGGGAAGGCGGCCAGCCGGAGAGCAATCTCGGCGGCTTGCTTGGCAAGGTGTTCCATCGCTGACCTCCTTATCGGACTGAACTGTGAAAGCATCATGGTTTACGGACGCCGCATAATAAGAGGAATGGCCTCGCCGCCGCCCTTCACCACCGGGCAAGCCCAACGGCAGTCTCGAACGCGCACCGCCGCGGTCGTCTTCGCCGGCTTCTGCGCATTCACCACGCTGTTTGCGCCGCAGCCTCTGCTGCCCATGCTGGCGCGCGCCTTTCAGGTCAGCCCCGCGGCCATCAGCCTGGTGATGACCGTCTCGACCCTGGCGGTGGCCTGTTCCGCTCCGCTCGCCGGCCTCGTGGCCGACCGCCTGGGACGCAAACGCGTGATCGTCCCCGCGGCCTTTCTGCTGGCCGTGCCGACCCTGCTTGCGGCCACGTCCTCGGGCTACGGGCAGATGCTCTTCTGGCGATTCTGGCAAGGCGTCTTCACGCCCGGCATCTTCGCCGTGACCATCGCCTATATCAACGAGGAGTGGGAGTCCGGCGCCGGCGCGGCCACCGCGGCATACGTCACGGGCACGGTGATTGGGGGCTTCAGCGGCCGGTTCCTTTCGGCGCTGGTGGCATCTACCCTTTCCTGGCGCTGGTCGTTCGTGACGCTGGGCACGCTGAACCTGGTGGGTGCGCTGGCCATTCGCGCCTGGCTGCCGCCTGGACGTCGCTTCGCCCGCTCGCGGCGTGCGGGCTCGGGCGCCAGAGCCATTTGGAGCCACTTGCGCGACCCGCGCCTCCTGGCCACCTACGCGGTCGGCTTCTGTGTCATGTTCACGTTGCTCGGCACTTTCACCTACGTCAATTTTTACCTTTCGACGCCGCCGTTCTCGCTGAGCACCACCGCGCTCGGTTCGCTCTTCGTCGTATATTTGGTCGGCGCCGTGGTGACACCCTCCGCCGGAAGATGGATCGACCGGCGCGGCCACCGCTTCGCCCTGGTCACGGCTTTCTGTGGCGGCGCCACCGGCGTCGGCCTCACCCTCTTCCACAGCCTCCCCCTGATCGTGTTCGGCCTGGCCCTGTGCTGCACCGGCGTTTTCATTGCGAATTCGGCCGGTTCCAGCTACGTCGGTTCGGCCGCTCGCGACGGCCGGGCGGCGGCCGTTGGGCTTTACGTGACGTTCTACTACCTCGGCGGCAGCGCCGGTTCGGCCGTCCCGGGCCATTTCTGGAGTACCGGCGGCTGGCCCGCCTGCGTCGCCCTGATCGTCGCCGTGCAGCTACTCACCATCTCACTGGCTCTCGGGTTCTGGCGCCCGGTCCCCAAACTGGCGGGCCCCGCCCCCTTGACAGCCGCCATTGAAGAGGGGTAGTTTTGCGGTTTTACCGCCGCGTGCCTCCGCCGCTCACGCTTGCCGCTCTGAACGCGGCCTCGTTCGGAGCCGCGACCGTCCGGGAGCGGTGGCCGAGGAGTCACAGGCGATTCAATCCGGCGCCGCCTGTGGCCTAAGTTGACTTCTGTGTTGTGACTTTTGCCTTGTGACTTCTGCTTCCTGAAGGTCCATCTACCATACGTGCGCAGATTCCGGTGGTTTGCGTTATACTCGAACGCGTCACCGTTCGAGGAAAGACATCCTGTGGCCAACCGTTTGCTTTTGACCCTCACCGTTTTGGGCCTTCTGGCGGTTCAGGGGTGCGCCGCCTCACTGAGCGTGGCCATTGTCGCGTCATGGAACCGCCCGCTGCCTTCCGGTCTGGCTTTTGACGGCGGATTCCTCTGGTGGGGGGATTCGAATGGGGTCCTCCATCAGATGACTACCTCCGGGGCTGATACGGGCCTGACTACCGTCGATCCCATTGCGCCCACTGGCGGGCTTGGAGCCGGCTTGGCTTGGAGTGGAACGCAACTTGTGTCAGCCAGCAGCGGAATGATCACATTCTTTGACCCAATTACGGCCGGACATCGACTTGACGTAGCGATCACCGCTCCCGTCACTGGGTCGGGGCCAGTCGATGGAATGGACTTCGACCATGGTGAGATCTGGTATGACCAAGATCGTTCGAACGTTTTCCGGTTGACGTCCACAGGCTCATTTGCGCCGGGCCCGAATCCTGTTTTGGGAGGTCCCATCGGCGGTGCGGGGGCTTATTCCGGGGTGGAAAGGATTGATGTAGGGCAGAACAGTTTTTTGATCGTTATGACGGCGCCATTTGGCGGGCCGTTCGAGCTGTGTCAAACGACCCTGACAGGCGTGGGAATTGGCTGCACGTCGGACCTCGGCAAACGATATTTTGATCTGGCATTTGATGGCAGATACCTGTATGGAGCAGCGTTCTCTGCTGGCACCATTGACAAAATCGATCTGACGATGGACGGAGTCTCCATTCTTGTGCCGGAACCAAGCGACATGTTTCTGATGATCGCTGGCCTCCTAGCGTTTTCACTAACAGGCTACCGATATGGCCGCATATCGCTCCGGAGGAGGCTGGTGTCACTGCCGCGCGATCGCGATCACTCCGCGGTCTGGCGACTATTCGGCCGGATGCCACCCAGAACGCCTCAATACGCCGTAGGCGGGATGACGGGCCGTCTCAGAGCGGCTATCGCGAAGCCTGCCAGCCTGTAGTCTAAGGCCAAGGTTACCAAGAATTTTCGGCAGAAGCACATCCAAAAGCGTCTCAGCCACGGCCACCGCCATCGCTGCCGTTTCCTCAGTTGCCTCGTTACCCTTGTGGACAACATCATTCCGGGCGGAGGATACAACCTTCATTTCGTCCCAGAAGCGCCGCTTCTCCCCCTGGCGACCGAACGTTTTCAGATCGACACTGCCGAACTCGGCTAGGACCGACGCCAACAGTTCAAAGAACCGTTCCAGTCCGGTGTGATCGGTTGCCAGCAGCATCACCACCTCCGCCAGACCCTCGGTATGAACTAGGCCCGACACGATTGGCCGCAACAAGGCTACCTTATACCCAACCCGTCTGAGCGCCGGCTGCATCCCGACTTCTTTCTTGGAATGGGCTGCAGGGCAGTGCAGTACGGCGGCACATCGGTTGCCCGTTTGGCGGGTGTCGGAGCTCACTCGCGGGACATGCCACGGCCGTCGTCATGCCCACGGGTGGCGGCAAATCGCCCTGCTAACCGGTTGCCGGCGCTGGTGCTCGGGCAGACCGTCGTAGTCATCCCGCCGCTGATCGCGCTCATGCAGCACCAGGTGGCGCAACTGGGCGACATCTGAATTCCCCGCGGTGGTGCTCAACAGCAGACAGCCCCAGGACGCACAGCGCCAGGTGATGCGCGCGGCTGCCATCGCAAGGCGCCCTGCATCTCCGAGTGGGGCCACGAATTCCGCGCCGGGTACAGAATAGCTGAAATGCATGCTATGCTAGCAATATGCAGAAGACAGCCGATCGGGTGCGAGAGTATGCCCGCCTTCAGTACGTGGAGCCTGCCAGGCGACGCCACCAGTCCACCGTAAAAATTGTTGCGGGTGAGGTCCACAAGGCGCTTCATCTGGACGGCCGGGTTCCGGCAGTCTGCGCCGCCTTAAAAGGTCCGAAGTTCCTCACGGAGAACCGCCTGGTCCTGGAAAAGTGGGACGGCCCGCCCTCGGGACAGAGCACGACGGTAGCGTTCACCTACCGGCTGGGGGAAGAGCAGCCGCAACTGGCGGCGAAGGAAGATTCGTTGCTGCGCTTATGGGGGATCGGGAAAGAGGTCTTTCAGAGCCTGGGCGGCGCGGAAACTTTTATCCGAAGAGAACGAGAGCGATTCTACAAATGGGTTGACGAACCATGAGCCGGGTCTATTGGGACACAATGCTGTTCGCATACATGATTGAGGCTCACCCGGAGTACGGAGTCCGAACCAAGCAGATCCTTGCGGCCATGCGAAAGCGGCGGGACACTCTTTGCACCAGCGTATTCACGCTGGGCGAATTGCTAACTGGACCGTACAAGAAGGGCGTTATGGATCTGGCTTCGCAAGTAAAGGAAGTAATCCGCCCGCCTCGTGTAGAGCTGCTGCCATTCAGCGCTGAAACGGCCGAGCGCTACGCCCGAATTCGCGCCAGCAATCCGCTGCCACCAGCGGATACCATCCATCTTGCCACCGCGGCCGTTGCCGGGGTCACTCTGTTCCTGACGAATGACCACAGGCTGTCCAAACTCGTCATCCCCGGAATCGATTTTATCGCCGGGCTGGACGTGAACCTCTTCTGAAGCCCCTCAGATAAACATCTCTTCGTCCTGCGTGGCCGAATCGACGGACGACCTTCGAGAGCCATGCACCAGCCTGGAAACCGCGGCCGAGATCCCGGCGGCGATCCCGTTGACTTCCTTCACCGGCTTCATCACGGCGCGCTTCACCGTCTCGCCAGCCTGCTCCACCTGTCCGACGGTGGACTCGACGGTGTGGTCGATCTGCTCGAGCCGGGTTCGGGCGCGCTCGCTGGCGTCGTGCAGAAGGTCGCCCAGGCGCTCCACCTGCTCCCGGCCCGATTTGGCGATGGCGACACTCTCCACGGCGATTTCGTCGATCCGCGGGCGGGCGTCGTCCATGATCCGGTTGGCGGCGGTCAACACCAACCCGAACTTGTCGACCATCTGGCCGATCTTGTCCGCGGCCGGTCCGATCCGCTCCAACGCCGGGCCGGCTCGTTCCACCACCGGGCCGAGCTTCTCGATTACCGGCCCTAAGCGCTCGACCACAGGGCCCGCGCGGTCGAGCACCGGTTCCACCTTGGCCAGAACCGGTCCCAAATCACCCATGAACCGGGCGACCAGCAGCTGCGTTTTCTTGGAACCGCGATAGAATGCGATCACCACGCCGGCCTGAATCACAAAGGCCAACGCTACCAAAGCTACCGCCAGCGCCACTACGATACGAAAGACGTCTTCCGTCATGCGAGAGAACCCTTCCCCCCGGCCTCTTCAGTCTTAGCTCACGGCGTCGCGATAGGCCTGCTTGCCGGCTTCCACCGCGTCGGCCAGCGTGTCCTTTTGACGCCCCAGAACGTCCTTGCCCTTTTCGACCCACTCCGCTGCGGTCTGCTTGACTTCGGCGCCGCGCTGTTTGATGAAGTCCGTGCCCTCGGCGGTTTTGTCTTTGATCAATGCCCGGGTTTCGTGTCCGGACTTCGGGGCAAACAGCATCCCGATTCCAACGCCTACACCCAGTCCCAGTAAGAAAGCGGAAAGACCGTTCTTGTCCATGATTTTCTCCATTAGAGCGGCTCTACTATCTGCGGGAGAGCCGCCGGCCTCAGCCAGTTTTCAGTATACTCCCCATGGGAAACCAAGTTATGGAAGAACGGAAGGTCCGCCACCTGGATAGGGAAGGTCTCTGGACGTACGCCCTGCGGGTTTTGGGCGGGCGGGCTCACTCCACCGGCGAACTCCGCCAGAAAATGCTCCGGCGCGCTGCCACCGCGGCCGACGTGGATGCGGTAGTCGCACGTCTCAAAGACGCCGGTTACCTCGACGACCGGCGCTTCGCCGAGGGATTCGCCGCGTCCCGCCTCTCCGGCGAGAGATTCGGACGGACCCGCGTCATTCATGACCTGCGGCAGCATCGGGTGGCGCCCGCACTGGCCGAGAGCACCGTGCGCAAGGTCTACCAGGATGTCGATGAGGAAGCCCTGATCGAAGACTGGATCCGGCGCAAGTACCGGTCCGCTACACGGCAAGGGCTATTTGCGGACAGGAAAGACATGGCGTCGGCCTATGGCCGCCTGGCGCGCGCGGGATTCCGGACGGGTGAGATCGTCAAGGTGCTGAAGCGGTTCGCCAAGTACCCGGAAATGCTGGACGACTTCGAACCGCCGGAGGAGGCGGGGGAGTAGCTACAGCAGATCTTTCGCCGCCAACCGCCGCTCCTCCACCTCCCGATACGTCTTGAGGATCACCAGTGAGTTGGCGCCCACCACCAGCGTGCCGATCGCGCCGGGCAACAGCAGGCCGTACCAAACCCCCCATGGCTGCCCGTTAACCAGTGCCACGATCCCCATCGCCAGAAGCGCCACGGCCACCGCCCATACCACGAACCACGCCCGAAGAATGAAGCTCCGGGCCAGCCCCCGCGGCGCCAGCCATGCCACCAGTCCTCCCATCAGCCCCGCCATCACCCCGTACGCCGTGCCCGGAATCCAGGCATAGTGAATCGGATCAAACCATGGCTCTGTCATCGGTGTTCACTTCATCCCTTCTTCCGCCGCCGCGCGATGTGCTTTCCACAGTTCTCGCGCCAGCGCAGCGGACATCTTTCCATCGGCCACCAGCACATGCAGTTTGCGTTGGAAGGCATCCACGACTTTCGGGTCCTCGGCCGCATGCACCTTGGCGATCAACCGGTCCAGTCGGGCGCGCAGGGTCGGGTAGGACACTCCGTACTCGTCGCACAGCGCTTTCAGCGATCCCGAACTGAGCACGAATCGTTTCAGAAACTGCCGGTCGTCGTCATCCAGCGCTTCCCACCAGGCCGGCGGCGGCTCCTTCATAAAATGAATATGCGCCGCAATTTTATTAATGTCAAGAAAATTAATCCAGACTTAAATAAAATTGAAGAGCGCGAGGAGGGCGCGAGCGGCTGCTGGCGGCGCCTGCTCATATCGCAGCGCCTCCATCGGCTCCACCCGGGACGCGCGGCGCCCCGGTGCGTAAGCCGCGAGCAGCCCCACCGCAATCGTCAGCGCCGCGTCGAACACGACAGGCCCCGATACCGTTCACCGGCAAATCCCGCACCAGGCTCGCGGCCGATACGACCGTGGAAACGTCTCCACGCTGGGCAGAATCCAGAGGTTCCAGTCCCGTGCTCTTGGACGACCACCGTTAAACGCAAAACCCTGAACGCTTAACGTAATTCCCAGGCACACCGGAACCCGATGTTGATGTTTCGGTCCTCTGGCAAGTGCCTGCCACGGTGCGAGGCCGCACGTACCTTGAAAGGTTTTTCCAGGAGCCCCCGCGCAGAACTCGTCGCCCACCACTCGACGGACCTGTGGGATCGGTCGCAGCGCTTTGCTCGCCACCCACTCCCCCACGTTCCCCAGCATGTCGTACAGACCCCATTCATTCGGCTGCTTCATTGCCACAAGGGTGGCGCCTGCCTTTGCTGTTGCCCTTGTACCACCCTACGGATTCCAGGCGCGCCGGCGCGCAGGCCGCGAGCAGCCCCACCGCAATCGTCAGCGCCGCGCCGAACACGATAGGAACGATCCGTTCAACGGCAAATCCGGGACCAGGCTCGCGGCCAGGCGCCTTCCCAGGAAGGCGATCGGCACGCCAGCCGCCAGGCCCGGCGGATTGCGCGATTGGTGACTCGCGTCCACCAGGTACATCAAAAGATCCATGGAGCTCGCCACCAGGTTGCTGCCGATCGAGAACCGGTACAACCTTGACCCCCCCGGTTAAACCCAAAAGCCCTAAACGCTTAACGTAATTCCCCGGCACAACGAAACCCGACGTAGAGGCTCCGGAACGACGGCTCGCTCCTGTCACGGAACGAGACGCGGACGAACCGAGGAACGCTGTACCACGCGCCCCCGCGCAGAATCCGCAACGACCCCCTCGGAGGCCCAGTAGGATCTGTCAGTGCGTTCTCTTCGTAGTATTTTCCTCCGTACCAGTCCGCCACCCATTCCCGTATGTTCCCCAGCATGTCGTACAGACCCCATGCATTCGCCTGTTTCATGGCCACCGGGTGGCGGCCGTTGCCGTTAGCCTCGATCACCTTGGAGTAGTTTGCCGGGTCGGTCTCCCACAGCTTGGCTGCGTCCAGTGGTTTGTTCCCGCTGTTGTATCCGTACCACGCCACGGCATTCAGCTCGCCGTATCGCGGCCCACTCGTGGTCGCGCGCGCCGCATACTCCCACTCCGCCTCCGTCGGCAGCCGCATCCCTGCCCATTCGCAGTACTGCCGCGCGTCCTCCCAGCTCACCTTCCCTACGGGAAGATTCGGGTCCGCCGATGCCTCACCGCGGGTCTTTCCTGCCGCCTTTAAGAACTGCGCATACGCTGCCTCCGTCACGGGCGTCCGCCCCAGCCAGAAACCGCGCGTCAGCGTCACTTCATGCGCCGGCCTCTCGTTGTCGTAGCATTCGCCATCCCCCGGCGAGCAACCCATGGTGAACTTCCCCGGCGGAATCCAAACATAGACAAGTCCATCGAACGGGTTCTCGCGTATTTGCCCGGCACTTGCCAAAGAGCCCGCTGCGGGTCCGGACGGCACACGGCCCTTTTCACCCGGCGGAGTTGAAGTTTGCTTGTGGGTTTGGACGTAAATGCCTGCTGCCAGCAGGACGACAGCCGGGAGCCCGAAGACGCTTGCTCGCTTCCAGTAGGTGCTCCGCGGAGGCAGTTCAAGCGGGCGCGGCCGGTCGCTTTGGGCGGACGCTGGGGGCTTCGGCCGCGGCGCAGCCACTGGCACCTGGCTTTCGCCGGTCTTTGGCAGGGCCTCGCGGCGCTCGATAATGAGTGCTTCCGCCGCTGCCGCAGTGGTCGGGGACGGAGCACTGGCGGCTGGTGCGGCCGCGGCGGACGCCAGCGGCACGGCGGCTGACAACACCTCCCTGACAGCCAGGACCAGTCGCTCAAACTCCGCATGCGGCAACTCACCCCGCCAATCCACCAGATTGGCCGCTTGAATTCTGCGGAACGCCAGGGGAATCGTCACATCGTCGAGCAGCGCCGGAACCAGGATTTCCCGCTGCCTCCCTTCGTCAGCCTCAATCCGCACCCAATCCGAGTCAACGGATACCCGCGACCACAGCACGATCACGCAACGCGCGTCGGCTAACGCCCTATCGATCACCTTGTCCCAAGTCTTCCCCGGCGGGATGGTACGGTCCCACCAGACAGACCAGCCTTGCTTCTGCAGCGCCACCACCACCGGCTTGACTCGGGACCGGTCGGCACTCGCATAGCTGAGAAAGACGTCGCTCACGTGCGGCCCTCCATCCGCCGGCAACACCTGGGACCCAGGAATCGGGTAAGAATATACAGGCCCGCGCCCGTCGTCTCATCGTAACGCAAGCGTCCTCTATTTACATTCAGGTTCAGGCTTCGTTCGAGGAGCGGAATTTGTGGGTAACTGTCGGGCTCAGTGCCGGGGTTCACTTAGGGTGCGATGGGTTTTGCGGCGCGCCTGCTTCGCCAGCCTACGATTAGTTCCTACTCATATCGCAGCGCGTCCATCGGCTCCACCCGGGACGCGCGGCGTGCCGGTGCGTAAGCCGCCAGCAGCCCCACCGCAATCGTCAGCGCCGCGCCGAACACGACAGGCCCCGCGCCGTTCAACGGCAAATCCTGCACCAGGCTCGCGGCAAAGCGCCTTCCCAGGAACGCCATCGGCACACCAGCCGCCAGGCCCGCCGTCACCATCCCCAGCGCATCCACCACCACCATGCGGATCACCTTGCCGCGCGTTGCGCCCAGCGCCATGCGGATGCCGATCTCGTTGATGCGGCGCGCCACCGTGTACGCCAGCAGGCCGTACAGCCCGATGGCTGCCAGCACCGACCCCAGCGCCCCAAACAACTCGGAGAGCACGGCGATCAAGCGCTCCGGAACAATCGACGCATCCATCTGCTCGGTCAGGGTGAAGATGCGCTCCACCGCCACGCCGCTCAGAACGGCGCGCACCGTGCGCCGGACCTCGCCCGCCACCGCGGCCGGGTCCACATTGGTCCGCAGCGCGAAGCGGTGACCGTACATTCTGGCCTCCTGAAATGCGGGGAGGTAGATGGTGCGCGGCGGCGCTTCGCGCAAGTCCAGATACTTGGCGTCGCCAACCACACCGACGATCTCCAGCGGCTGCTTGTCCAACTCCAGCGTTACGTGCTTTCCGATGGGGTTGCTGTCGCCGAAGTAAAAGCGGGCCATTGCCTGGTTGACGATGGCGGCTCGCGAGCTGCCCTGGTCCTGGAAGGTAAACTCGCGCCCCGCCAGCAACGGCGTGCCATAGGTCTCAAAGTACCAGGGTCCCACCCAGTTCACGGAGACGCGGGGTTCCCCGGGCCGGTTCTCGCGGCCCTCCGCGGTAGCGTAACGGGAGGCCCCTGCACCCGAGATCGGGCTGGCGCCGCTCAGCGTGGCCGAGCGCACCCCCGGAATCCCTTCGAGCCGCCGCAGCAACTCGCGGTATCCGCGCGCCAGTTGCTCGGCGCTGTATCCACTGCGCGCCGGATCCAGGTTCACCAGCAGAACGTGCTCGCGCTCAAAGCCGAGGTTGAGGTTGCGCAGATCCGAAAGGTGAGCGGCGAACAGGCCGGCCGTGCTCACCAGCGCCACCGACAGGGCCACCTGCGCCGCTACCAGGCTCTTGCCGAAGAGACGCCGGAACCAGGTCTCTCCGGAACTGCCCGCGGCCCGCAGCCACGAGGCCGGCGCCGAACCCAGCGTGCCCAGCGCCGGCGCCAGTCCGAACAGCACGCCCGGTAGCAGAGCAGCTCCGGCGGTGAACAGCAATACGCGCGCGTCGGGCTGAACTTGGAGGTCGATGTGATCGGACTGAAAGAACGGTCTGGCACGTCCGCTGGTAATGATCCGCACCAACGCTCCCGAGCCCGGATACGCCAGCCAAATGCCGAGCAGTCCGCCCGCCGACGAGAGCAACAGCGATTCAGTCAGCACCTGGCGCAGCAGCCGCCACCGGCCCGCGCCCAAGGCGGCGCGAAGCGCCATTTCGCGTTGCCGCGCCGCGCCGCGCGCCAGCAGCATGCCGGCCACGTTGATGCAGGCAATGAGCAGCAGCAGCCCTACCAGTCCCATCAGCACCAGCAGGGGCGTGCCGAACTGATCGCGCAGTTGCGAGAGGCCTGCGCCCACGGGTTCCACTTCCAAGCGCGCGCGGCGAAGATAAGCATTGGGGTTGCCCTTGGTTTCCTCTTCGATGATGCGCCGGTCCAACACCGTCATGTCCGCGAGTGCCTGAGCGATGCCGACGCCCGGCTTCAGCCGCCCCACTAGGCCCAGCCAGTCCTGCCCGCTAGCCAGCCTGCTGGGGTGGCGGATGGCCGCTTCCATGGCCACCGGAATCCAGACGTCCTGCCTGGACCCTACCTGCATCCCGAAGAACTCCCGGGGCAAGACTCCCACAATCGTCACCGTCACATCGTCCACCAGAATTTGCCTGCCCACGATGGCCGGAGCCTGACCGAACCTGCTTTGCCAGTAGGACCAGCTCACCACAGCCACAGCCGATGTGACGGCGCCCATCCGGTCGTCCTCAGCCCCGATCAGGCGGCCCATGGCGGCCCTCACGCCGAGCACGGAAAAGAAGTTCCCCGACACATATGCGCCATCCACCCGCCCCGGCTCCAGGCCCTCGCCCCGCACGTTGAAACTTACCGGAGACATGGCGATCAGGTCCGAAAAGACGCGGTTCTGGTCGCGCAGGTACTGGTAGGCCTGCCAGGAGCAGGCGAACCAGCGATGGTCGGGTTCCAAAGGGTGCCGGTACAGAAGTTCGACCAGTTGCCGCGGCTCGCGCACCGGCAGCAGACGCAACATGAGAGTATTGATCAGGCTGAATATGGCCGTGTTGGCTCCGATCCCCAGGGCCAGCGAAAGCACTGCCACCGCGGTAAACCCGGGACTGCGGCGCATCATGCGCAGCGCGTAGCGCGCGTCCTGCCGGAAAGACGTCATCTCTTGGCCCCCCCGCTCATAATCCCTCTTCCCGCCTTCTTCCGCATCAGCGGCGCCAGCAGCGTTTCGATGTCGGCCCGCAGCCACCGGGTGACCGTACCCTCGCGCAGAATCGCCCAACTCAACAGGCTGCCGCCGGCCATGGCGGAGAGCGCCCGCGCCATACGCAGCGTGTTGCACTTCACGATCTCGCCCCGGGCGATGGCGTCTTTCAGCAAGGCACGATACCCGGCCAGCGTCTGGCGTGAATTCTTAAGCGCCAGGCGGTGAAAATCCGGGTCGGTGAGATCGATCTCGAGGAAGGCCAGGTTGTTGGCCAATGCTTCGGGCGATTCGCACAGGCACGCCATTTCCTCCAGCGCCGCGAACAACGCCGCCAGCGGCGACTTGTGGGCCGCGCGCAACCGCGCGAAACAGGCGGGGGCGGCTCCGGCGCCCTGTTCGGCCACGGCCAACAGCAGTCCGCGCTTGGAGCCGAAGCGCTGCAACAGCGTGGCCGGCGCCAGGCCGGCTTCGCGGGCCACCTTGGCCAGGGTCAGGCGCGACGGTCCCAGGCGCTCGATCACGCGCATGGTAGCCATCACCACATCGGCATCGGGAGTTGTCTTGTGACGGCTCATCCCCTCATTATAAACCGCCGTTCACTTTTCATCTTGACAATATGTGACTGGCCGTTTATATTCGACCGTGGAGGCCGGCGGGATGAAGAAGAAGCGGCCGCTCCAGGGCAAGGTGGCGCTGGTTGCCGGCGCCACGCGCGGGGCCGGGCGCGGCATCGCCTGCATGTTGGGAGAGGCCGGCGCCACGGTTTATTGCAGCGGGCGCAGCACGCGCGGCCACCCGGCCACGGGCTTCTACATGGGCCGGCCGGAGACCATCGAGGAGACGGCCGAAATGGTGAACCGCTACGGCGGCACGGGCATCGCCGTTCGCACCGACCACCTCGTCCCCGAACAGGTCGAAGCCCTGACCGGCCGCATCCGCGCGGAGCAGGCCGCCCTCGACATCCTGGTGAACGACATCTCCGAAGGCGAGACCCACGAGTGGCTGCCCTTCTGGAAGCTGGATCTCGACAAGGGCTTTCGCATGCTGCGCAGCGCGCTCCACTCGCACATCGTCACGGCGCGTTACGCGGCCCCGCTGATGGTCGAGCGGCGCCGCGGCCTGATCGTCGAAATCGGCGATGGCGACACGCTCGATTACCGCGCCACGCTGTTCTACGACCTGGCGAAGGTCTCCGTCAGCCGTCTGGCTTTCGCCATGGCCGAGGATCTGCGCCAGCACCGCGTGGCCGCGCTGGCCGTAACGCCCGGATTTATGCGCACCGAAGGCATCCTGGAGCACTTCGGCGTCAGCGAAGCCAACTGGCGCGAAGGCGCGAAAAAGGACCCGGCTTTTCTCCACTCGGAAACGCCGTTCTTCGTGGGCCGCGCCATCGCGGCGCTGGCCGCTGACCCGCGCGCGCTCCGGAAATCGGGCGGGCTCTACAGTTCCTGGGGCCTGGCCCGTGAGTACGGCTTTACCGACGTCGATGGCTCGCGGCCCGACTGGGGGGCGAGCTTCGATTGCGATCAATCCTTCCGCCGGTCCTCTAAGACCGGACTTCGCTGGGTCATTTCCCAGCCCCAGGAGGCACGCGCATGAGCAAGAAGCGCCGCATCATCGCCTTCATGGCCACCAGCGCCGATGGCTACATCGCGCGCCCGGACGGCAACGTGGACTGGCTCAACCGTCCGCGCACGGCCGGAGACTACGGCATGGCCGCCTTCTTCCGTTCGGTCGATACCATCCTATGGGGACGCCGCACCTACGACGAAAGCCTGCTCCGCGGCGGCCCCGGCGGCCCCGGCGGCTTCGGCCTTACGTTGAAGAACTACGTCTTCACGCACCATCCGCCGGAGTCCGCGCCCGCCGGCATGGAGTTTGTCACGGGGCCGATTGGCGATTTCGCCAAAGGCCTGCGCGCCCGGCCCGGTAAGGACATCTGGATGATGGGCGGCGGGGGCGTCATCGGCTCCTTCCTCGATGCCGGGCAGATCGACGACTTCATCATCCACGTGATACCCACTTTCATCGGCGAAGGCATACCGCTCATCCAGCCGCGCCGCCGCATGGTTAAGCTCGCGCTCGCCTCGTCGCGCCGCTTTTCCGATGGGGTGGTACGGCTCCACTACCAGGTGTTGCGCTCCCGCAAGCCTCTAGTAATCCCCTGATGCCGGTTAGCCGACCGGGGATGCTATCCTTCCAGGTTGCCGGTTTGCTAACGTTTGGGAAATTGATTCCACTCCGATCCAACCCCTAGAATCAGGGCAGTTTTGTCGAATTCTCCGGCCGTACCCAGCCGGACAGGAGGCCTGTGGATGGAGTTCGAACTCGGCCAGACTTATTGCGGCTATAAGTTCCTGGACGTCGTCAAACGATCGAAAACCGGCGTGGAGTACCGCGTCCAGAACACGCTCGCCCAGCGCATGGAACTGCTGAAAGTGCTTCCCTCAGGCGCCCAGGACGACCAGGAGGAGACTGACCGCTTCATGCGCGAAATGCGCGTGCGTGCCCGTCTGGTGCACCCCAACATCGTGGCATTTTTTACCGCCATGCCGCTGGAAGGCCGCCTCGTCATGACCACTGAGCTGGTGGAAGGATTACCGTTATCCGAACGCCTCCAACTGGGCCCGGTTCCGTGGCGCGAAGCCGTGGGATTCGGCCGCCAGATCCTTTCCGCCGTGAATTGCGCTCACGAGCAAAAGATCATCCATCGCGACATCACGCCCGACAATATCATCGCCATTCCCGGCGGCGCGGTGAAGCTCACTAATTTCCGTCTGGCCAAGCCGATCCACTCCCTGAATCTGACCCAGTCCGGAGCCATCATCGGCAACGTCCGGTACATTTCGCCGGAACAGGTGAAAGGCACCGGCAACCTGGACCACCGTAGCGACCTGTATTCGATCGGCATCGTAGTGTACGAGATGCTGGCCGGCCGCACGCCGTTCCATTCGACCAGCCAGTTCGAAGTGATGCTGGCTCACGTCAACCAGCAACCCGAGCCGCCGAGCCGGTTCATGCCGTCGGTTCCGCCGGGGTTGGACGCGATTATTTTGAGAGCGCTGGCGAAGTCGCCGGCGCAGCGGTACCAGTCCGCGCGGGAGTTTGCGGACGCCCTGGACGGGTTGACGACAGCGTCGCACGCGGCGCCTGCCGCAGCGGTGGTGGAGGCGGTGGTTCCGGCTCCGGTAGCTGAAGAGCCGGCAGTACCCGCGCCGCCCGCCGTTGAGGCGGTGGAGGTGGTGGCGGCGCCTTTGGCTGAGGTGTCGGCACCGGAACCGGAACCGGTGGCCATCGCCGAGGAGCCGTCGGTACCCACGCCGCAAGCGGTGGAGGCGGTGGAGGTGGTGGCCGCGCCTTTGGCTGAAGCGCCGGCACCGGCACCGGAACCGGTGGCCGTAGCCGAGGAGCCGCCGGTACCCACGCCGCCAGCGGTGGAGGCGGTGGAGGTGGTGGCCGCGCCTTTGGCTGAAGCGCCGGAACCGGAGCCGGTGGCCGTCGCCGAGGAGCTGTCGGTATCCACGCCGGAAGCGGTGGAGGTTGTGGAGGTGGTGGCCGCGCCTTTGGCTGAATTGCCGGCACCGGAACCGGAGCCGGTCGCGGCGGTGGTTGCCGTCGAGCCCGCACCCGTTCTCGAGCCTGTGCCGGCGGCGGAACCGGTGGCAGTCGAAGAAGGGGAGAAGACAGGCCAGGAGGCCTGTGCCCCGCTCCTGGCGGAAACCGCCGTCCATGCTAACTTGTGGACCGCTGCCGAGATCGTGAGTCGCGCAGCCGCGAGCGACGTCCAGCCGTCCTCCGCTCCGGCGATGGTCGCGGAGCCGCAAGCAGCGATACCGCTGTTTGTTCCCCTTAGCCAGCCCGGTCCCGCCGCTCCTGTTTCCACTACCACCCTCTACGATGCACCAGGATTCCTGGCTGCCGCCAAGACGAAGTCGGAATCGATTCAATGGGCAGTTTTTGGCGGCACCGCGGCCTTCCTCGGTGCGGTGTGGGTAACCATCTGGTTGGTAACGGGCAAGTGACGCGGAAGGCGTGCCATCTTGAGTTTTGAAATCGGGACGCAGGTTGGCGATTACCGGATTCTGGCGCGGGTGGGAACCGGGGCTTACGGCGAGGTTTTTCAGGCCGAGCATCTGATCACCCATCGCGTGGACGCGATCAAGGTCCTGTCGCACCATTGCCCTGACAATAGCGAGGATGGGCAGCGGTTCATCAAGGAAATTCAGCTCCAGGCCAGCCTGTCGCATCCCAACATCGCCGCCGTGCACAACGCCTTCTGGATCGGCGAACGCGTCGCCCTGGTCATGGAGCTGGTTCCCGGCGAAGCGCTCAGCGCCATCCTGCAGAGGGGCCGCGTGCCTTTGGTTCCTGGCATCGCGTACGTGCTGGGAACGCTCTCGGCGCTGGCCTATGCCCATTCGCGAGGCATTGTCCACCGCGACATTAAACCAGAGAACATCATCGTCACGCCCGAAGACGGGGTGAAGCTGACCGATTTCGGACTGGCCCACTCGCCCTCCAGCCCACGGGCTGTCGAGAACGGGGAGTTCGCGGGGTCGCCCATCTACATGTCGCCCGAACAGGTGTTGGCAACGGGCGAGATCGACGGGCGCAGCGACCTGTACTCGACGGGCGTGATCCTATACGAAATCGCCACCGGCCGGCCGCCCTTCCCCGGGGACACCGCCTTCGCCGTGATGCTGGGCCACCAGCGCGCCACGCCGGAAGCGCCGAGGCGGATCAATCGGGCGATTCCGCCCGCGCTCGAACAAGTGATCCTCACCGCGCTTCAGAAAGACCCGGCCCGCCGCTTTCCGAACGCGAACGAGTTTCAACGGGCGCTCCACCAGGCCGCGTTGCTGGCGGTGCCAGCCAGCCGGCACCGCTATCTGCCGATCGCCGCGGCCGCCGCTGTGGCTCTGCTCGGTTTTATCCCCCTCTGGTTCGTGCCGCACAGCCGGTCCGCCGCGGCTAGCCGCATACCGGAGCAACCGGGCACTGCCTCCGGCACGGCAACACCAAGCGTGAGCCCGGCGCCGGCAGCGCCAGCAGCCGAGCCCGTAGCGGCCATTCCGGAACCAGCCCTGGTCGAGACTTCTAAGCCTCGTCCGCCGAAGAAGCGCGCCGGGCCGGCGCGCTCACAGACTGCGCGATATACTGCCTCTATCGAGGACGCGGACCCGAAGCCGCTACCAAGGCCAGTGTTGCCGGCCGCTCCGGCAGTTCAGCCGAAAACGGCGGCTGAGGTGGAAGTAGCCGCGCTCCCGCCGGCGCTGGCCGCCGAAGGGCCGGACGAACCGCCAGCCCCGCCCGTGGAGGAACCTGCTCCGAAGCATCACAATCGGGTGATACGGACGCTGCAAAGGATCTTCCACGGGAAGAAGGCAGAGAAGTAAGACAAACACAGGCAGGAATGCCTGTGCCGCCTACTTACCGACTTCGACGAGCATGAAGGAATCGGGCACCATCTGGCCGCGGCCTCCGCGTCCGCCGGCCGGCGCGGGAGTGGGCGGCGGAGTAAACTCCGCGGTGATCAGCAGAATGTGGCCGGTCTTGCTATCGAGCGTAAGCGTCTTGGCGCGAGGCGGGGTTTGCACCGTCTGTTCCACCGAGAAGCTGGTCTTGCTGTTCTCCTTGATAATGGTGAGCGTGCCATCGCCCTGGGAGCTGAAGGCTTCGTTGGTCTTGGGGTTGAAGACCGCGCCATCCGTGCCAGCGCCGATGGGGAGAGCATCGAGGATCTTGCCGTCTTCCGCGTTGAGCATCACCATGGTGGCCGGGTTCCGGCAGGCGACGAAGAGGATGTGGTTCTTCTCGTCCAGGGCCAGTCCGGCCGGCGTGCCGCCTTTGCCGCCCAACTCATAAGTGGCAGTTACCTTCAGGGTCTTGGCGTCCACTACCGCTACTTTGTCTTTGTCTTCGATGTCCACGTACAAGTGGCCTTTGCCATCGCTGGCCCCCTGCTCGGGAGCTCCGCCCAAGTCCATGGTGCCGACCACGGAGCCATCTTTGGCGTCAATGATGGTGGCGTTCGGCGCGCTGTGGCTAAACACCCAGACCCTCTGGTTGAACGGGTCGAACAGGATTCCGTCGGGGCCGCCCTGGACGTCGATTGTCTTGATCGGTGCCAGGGTTTTGGTATCCCACATCGCAACGGGTTTGCTGCTGCCGAAGCCGTGGCCGGCTTTGGCATCGACCGCCGCTCCATGCGCGTTGGTATTCGGAATCTCACCCACCGATTCGAGGGTATCCAGGTTGAAGACGGCGATCCGCGCCCCCTGGCCGCTACGCGGAACGTACAACCGGCGGCCCGCCGAATCGGCATAAACGTAATCAAAACCACCCGCGCCGCCCACTTTGACCGTTTTGAGAATCTGATACGGCCCCGTGCCCGCCGTTTGGGCCAGTGCGGTGCCGGTGAACATGATGATCCCAGCTACGAATCCCGTGCAGAACCGTCGCATAGCGTCAATCTCCTCGTTCGAGTATAGGCGGCGAGGAGCATGGGCGGGTTACACTTACCACATGGAGTCATTCGACCATATCTACGAGCAGTTCAAGGTGGCGGGCAAGGATCTGGCCGCCAAAGTCCAGGAACTGATCCAGGAAGGCAACGTGCGCCGCATCGTCGTCAAAGACGAAAGCGGCCACACTTTCATGGAAATTCCCCTGACTGTGGCCGCGATCGGCGTGGTGGCGGCGCCGCTGTTGGCCGCGATCGGCGCCATCGCGACCATGGTCGCAAAGTTCGATATCGTGGTGGAGCGAAGCAAACCGAAGGCCCCACCAGCGGCCCCGCCACCGCAGAAGCCGGGAGCGGAAGGGGCCTGACATGGTGGCCGGAGAAATCGGGTGGATCGATCTGACCGTGCAAGATGCCGAATCGGTGCGCGACTTCTACCAGGCCGTAGCCGGGTGGTTGCCTTCGCCGGTCGATATGGGCGGCTACAACGATTTCTGCATGAGCCGGCCCGGCGGCGCCGAACCGGTGGCCGGCATCTGCCACGCAGCGGGGAGGCAACGCTGATGTGCCGCCGGTGTGGATGATGTACATCACGGTGGACAATCTGGTGGACAGCATGGCCCGGTGCCAATCTCGGGGGGGCAAGGTTCTGCGGCCAGCGGTGACCCTCGGCAGCCAAGGCCGCTTCTGCGTCATTCAGGACCCGGCCGGCGCGGTGGCCGCGTTGTTTGAGCCAGGCCGCTCCTGATGCCCGAGGCCACGTCACTCAGAGACACTTGTGCCGGACGGAGGGGTGAAAAGAGTTCGTTGCGGCGGCCGGGGCTTCGCGGACTTTTCGCCGTGCGTATCCGGCCGCCAATGGATTGGAGAGCCTCTTCCGAG
>Ga0209698_10000894_pt1 | contig 34388 bp, 28 predicted proteins | sample LitLauG_LLR_2012_FD_187203 | JGI IMG/M metagenome (GOLD analysis project Ga0209698, IMG submission 187203) | Freshwater sediment microbial communities from Pennsylvania, USA - Little Laurel Run_MetaG_LLR_2012 (SPAdes) (version 2) | ecosystem: Environmental > Aquatic > Freshwater > Creek >... | reverse complement strand
TTGAAGGTCATGCCAACGAAGTGGAAGTTGGGATCGAAGCCGTGCATCTGGATGGGGTAGGTGACGTCATAGCAACTCGAGGCATCGCCATCGTTGTAGACGTATTCAGGCGTTGTCCCCTCTGTTCCGGAAACGACCGAAGCCCCGCTGCAGAGGGTACCCGCCGCGGGCCGGGTGGCGCCGGTGTTGATGGCTGGCATGGTCGCGCTGCACAGGATGTCGGCAGAGGGATTGCAGATGGTGCGCGGGTCGGGCGCCGGGGAAGTTAATGGCGCGCACGAACTCGCAGTGCCAGTAGCAGAGCAGTTCAGGCCGTTCTGGAGGCCTAGGGAAGTAAAGAGACTTGTACCAGACGGCACTCGATCTTGCCGCGGCCGCACATAGAGCTGTCCCACCATGCCCATCTGCAAGTGCTCGGGGGGAGTGATGTGGCAGTGCCAGAAGTAAGTCCCGGCGTCCGGAGCCAGATAGTAATAGGTGAAGCTGGCGCCGATGTTGATGGCGATGGAAGCGTCAGGCACGCCATCATAGAAGGACGAAGCGTTCGGGTAGCCGTGGAAGTGGACCGTGTGCTGCTCGAACAAGTCCGGGCGCATGATCATACCCACGTTGCTCAGGGTGAGAAAGAACTCGTCGTCCTCGTCAAACGCAGCCAGGGGCGCCGGGATATTGCCGTTCATCGGGCCGATATCCATGATCTGGCGAGGATCCACATGCCCATCAATTGCCCCGGGAGAAGACGCGTAGGCAGCTAGGTTATTTCCGGTGTCTGCCGCAATTCCGGTGTTACATGTCGTAACCGGGGGTGTGCCGGTCGTGGTGCAGGCTTGGTACTGGAAGGGATATTGGGCGAACCCGTCCGGAGCTACGCCGGTTGTGGCGGACACGCAGGTAATTGTCCAAGTGCCTACATAGCCCGCTGGGGTTGACGTGCCTGCCTCGGGAGTAGCACTCGAGATCAAAACTTGTGCTCCCTGGGGAAGGCCCAAGGGAGCGTCCGTCCACGCCGTTACTGTGTTAGCACCAGGCGCGGGGCAGGTCCCGGCAGTGGTGGGCGGGGTAGTGGCAGTGAACGGTCCCTCCTCGAGGTTACTAACGGTGACTGTGTTCGCAACGTCGGGGGCCAAGCCGACCGCGCCGTTCCAGGTGAAAAGCGGGTTCACAGTTGGCATATTCCCCAAAGTCCACGGCGAGGCGCCGGCGGTGGCCCCGTCGGTTGTGGCCGGGTCGCCCCGCGTCAGCGTCCCCGGATAGGGCGTGTTGAAGATGTCCGGGAACTGGGTCGACGGACGGCCAGCCGCGACGTCCGCAAGGCCAGAGAGCGGGCCGAACGAGAACATGAACGTCTGCGTGCCGTCGGCCTCGGTCATGTATCCGTCACCGCCCGAAATTTGCTGGCACTTGATCGCGCCGTTCACGCTGCTCGTCGGCGTCACGTACCCACCTTGAGAACCGTTTACGGGTGCCGTTCCGAATTGCGTCGGTCCGTTGTACGCAGGCTCGCCCTGTGTGCTGGTCACGGCAGTGGGGTGAGTGATGGTGGTCGTCGGGCATTGAACACGAAACGACTGGGCGCTCGCCATTACCGTGGCAAAGCAAACGACAAGAGTGGGGAGAATAAAACGGTGCACCTTTCTCATGGCCGTGCAGCCTCCTTCCGACACTGGACCTCGCAAGCAGCGACTCCGCTGCAGTACTTCAGTTCCGCGGTGAATCTATCGAGGGCGGGTGAGGTCCTGATTGCTGATGAGCAACAAGGGCAAAAACCTGACGGGTAATTTACAAAATTTACAATCTAGCCGAAGAGTGTGCGGCGGGCTGTAGATGGATGGGGATCAGGGCGCGAACGGAGGGGACGGGGAGGCCAAAGCAAAAAGTTCGATCAAAAGCCGCGCGAGCCTACAAACTTGTAACCGACTCCCGCTACTGTAACGATTAATTCAGGACGTCTCGGATTCTGCTCCAGTTTATCGCGCAGACTGGCGACGTGCATGTCGACAGTCCGGGTCAGCGTGTCCTCGCTATATCCCCAAATGGAGCGCAAGAGTTCGCCGCGCGGAACGGTGCTGCCGCTGCGTTCGATCAGGTAACGCAGAAGCTGAAATTCACGCGCCGAGAGATACACGGGCTTGCCATCGCGAGTAACCTCGGCCCGCCGCACATCGACCTTAATCGAGCCGAATTGATGGACGCCGAATCCAGAACGGACCGGCACTCTTCTCAATAGCACTTCAATTCGTGCCATCAACTCCGCGGACTTGAACGGCTTCGTGACGTAATCGTCAGCCCCGAGTTTGAGACCGATTACCTTGTCCGTGGTCTGGTTCCGCGCTGTAAGGAAAAGAATGGGTGTTGCCAGTCCTGCCTGGCGGATATCGCGGCAGATATCAAACCCGCTTCGGTCCGGCAGCATAACATCGAGAATAATCAAATCGAAGGGAGACGTAGTGGCCTTCTCGAAACCCTCGGTCCCGTCATCGGCAGTGTCGACGACATACCCCTCGTTGCGGAGCCTCAGACCCAGTGTCGATTGCAATGCTTTTTCATCTTCGATCAGCAAAATGGCTTCTTTCATACGCGTGCTCCCGTCGTCGCGTCTTGTGCAATTGACTCTCGCCGGCGGGCAGCCTGTGCAACCGGCAGTTGCACGGTGAATACGCTACCGACATTGATCTCGCTGAAAACAGTAAGTTCTCCGCCGAACACCTCGGCGTTACGCTTGGCGATGGATAGACCCAGCCCGGTGCCTTGGATTCTGGCAGCTATCACCTCCGGACTCCGATAGAACGGCTCGAAAACGCGAGACACTTCTGAAGAAGAAATGCCGATCCCCCGGTCTTGCACACTAATCAAGATGTGGTCCTTTTCCCCGTTCATGCGAGCCGAAATAGCGATCCAACGATAGTCCTTGCTGTATTTCAGCGCATTGACAATAAGATTTTGCAGGCATTGAGACAACAGGTGCAGATCGGCAGTGATGGGGGGCAATTCCAAATCAATTCTGACCTCAACCGTAAATCCAGTATCCTGAATCAGAGACTGCGTCGAGCGCAGAGCATGCTCAATGATTTCGTTAACCCGAAGCTCATGAAGCGGAGGAGAAAAGTTGGCTTCGGATCCGGCAGAAAACTGGAGCACTTGATCGACTAGACCCATGAGCTGGTTCGCCTGCTCAGTGATGACTGAGCCCTGTTCGAAAACACGTTCGCGGTTCAGCGCTAATCCATCCCTTATATTCTCACCGGCCGTCAGGATCGCGGTAAGAGGAGTTCGAAGTTCGTGTGAAACGGAAGCCACAAAGTCCATCTGGAGTTGGGCAAGTTGCACTGCGTTCCGCATTCTGCTTCTCTGAATCGCCCATAGCGCTCCCGTTCCGAAGAAAAGGCCGAACAGGAGCGCTGCAATAAGCCTCGCCGTCGACTGCCGGGAAACATCCGCTACAGTGGCGAGCTGCTGGAAGGCCTGGTCAGCATATGTCTGCTTGATCTGCTCGAGATCCTGCCGAACTCGATCGAATTCCGGGACTCCAAGGTTCAGATCAAGTTGCGCCGCCTCCTTCGGGCTGCCTTCTAGAATCAGCCCCAACACCTGATCACGCACCTCGAGATACGCACTCCAATCTTGCGCCAGCTGCCGGCCAACCTTGGATTCGCGATCGGTTCGCGCTTCGGCCAGATACTGTGCGATCCCTTGCGCAACTCGCTTGTCGGCGTTTCGAGACTGGTCCGCATAGTCGACCTGGAGATTCCCGTCGTTTGTACTCAATGCATGAAGCGTGCTGCCGCGGGTTTCCTGAACTTCGTATTGGATGTCTCCGAATCGCAGCAGTCCTTGCACCGATCCGTTGTACATCTTCTCTACCGTTGAATAAGATCTGCCAAGATCCCGCATCACAAACAGCACCACGCCCGACTCAGCAAGCAGAACCAGGACCAACAAAACATTCGAAATGTGCCGTGATCGCCATCCGGCCAGCAACGAACTGCGGATCGCCTGCACAAAAGCAGAAATGGTGCGCTTGGCCGGAGATGTGAGTCGCTGCTCCATATTTATTTGGTGGTCACTCGGCCGGCGGTTCGTCGATCTGAAGCCGGTAATCCTTTTGTTCCGGGAGCAAGCCTTCGATTCGAACCACCTTCACCGAACCGTCTACGTCGCTTGCGCGAAGATAACCGATAGCGCCCGGCGCATTGAAAACGAATTTTCGCACGATCGATGGTGATGCCAAGGTCCTGGGCACAACAAACACATCTCCACGGAACATCCCATGCAATAAGTAATCCTGATAGCCTTTTTCATTCATGCGGTAGATGAGGCGCAGAACGGTGCGACGCTCGGGTTGCCCATAATCCAGCATGGCGATGGCGATGCGGTGCCCATTGGACCAATGATTGCGTTCCCCGAGGAAGATCTTGCGCAGCTCGGTGAAAGACAGATTGTCGATCGGATTGGACCGGTTAACCACGATTGCAAGAGCCTGGCCGGGATTTGTTCGAGGTTGCGGGGATGGGTGCCCAGCCTGTGCGTCCGGTTCGCGCACGACCACGAGAAGAATCGCGATTGCAGTCAGTATCCTGAGTGCCCTCAGCTTGGGTTGCATCCCATTCCCTTAAAAGGTGAAATCAATTTGCATGGCCGCCGCGCTAGGAGCGCACATCGACAGCTGTACACAGGTCTTCCCGTCGATCAACTCCTGCCTCTGCAGCTTCGTGTAATCGTACTGTAGCTTAAACGCTAGCGCCTCTGTAGCATCGAAGCGAATTCCTGCCGAAGGCCCCGTGCGCAGGCCCACTTGGGGGAAGACAGGCTCTTCGCTTGAGGCATTCACGTACTGGTAACGCAGGTAAGGTCGAAACGAGCCGAATCGTTCGGAGATTTGGGAGTAGAAGGCTGGCGTCTCGAAAACGTGCCCGGCTACGGGCGCGTGCCGAATCATCAGAGCCTCGTTGAGCCACTCGAACCTTGGACGTATCAGGACTGCATACCCATCCATGATTGTTTCACTGATTTTGGATGACCCGGGCACAGAGAGGACATCGTGGTACAACGAAAATCCCGCTTGCAGTCCTGCCACGGCATCGGGGCGAGCAAAAAAGGCTACGTTGAACGCCTTGTGACCATTCTCATCTACATAATTCTGCACCGGTTCGGCTACTGGATTCGAGGTACGCCCATTGCCCGCTTCCACGATGTAATGAAGGCCGAGATTGCCAGACGGTATTTGACCAGAGACCTGGGCGCCAACCATGTGAATGGGCAGAATTCCACCTTCGTCTTCGAATTCGAAAATGTAGGGCCGCTCAGTAGCGGTTTGAAACCAGGTAGAGTGGTGATACGCAGTGTTGTAATAGCCGATCGCGGTGTGAAAGCGGCCCCCGGAGAGCTTGAAGTAGTCATTCAAAGACCCCTCCAGGAGGACGCGCTCAAGGTCCACATGGAAACCATTGTCCTGATGTACTTCAAACACCAGCTCCGTTAAAAATCTGATCCGTTCTGACAGGTTGGATGTGATGAAGAGGTTGGTTTGTCCCACGCTGAACGATGTGGTTTGTCCCTTCTGATTGCCGCCATAAAGACCAAAATCCCCAAATCCTCGGATGTTCAGCGCAGTCATGCCCACATCCATGTGCTCCTGTTCTGCCGTACCGGTGGACGGCGCTGATTGCATGGTCCCTGCCGCTGCGACAGTTTTTGTGGATTCAGCCTTAGAGACAGTACTTGTGACCGGCAAAGGAACTTGTGAGGATGCATTGCTAGATTCTGCAGGGGCCGTTGACGCTGCAGTCTGCGCTTTCTCCAACTGCGCCACCCGCTCGCGCAGCTCTTTCTGGCTCGCTTCCAAGTTGCCTATTCTGTCCAACAGGTCCTGAATGGTGCGGGAAGTCACCGGAGCGCTGGTGTCCGGTTGTTGGGACGAGAGGAAAGTGGACAGTAACAAAAGAAAAGCGCTGACACCGAATATGAACTTCGCGTTTCGGGGAACCCCGCGAGTCTGCATAGCGGCGGACAGAATAGACGACATCGTGACCTCCTCCTGGTACCGTGAAACAGTGCTGTATTCAGCGCGTCGAATCAGTCCTGCCCGAAGGTACTTCTCTGGCCGAGTGCAGGAATGCAAACTACTCAATATTGACGATCTTTATCAGGGGAGGACCGGGTTTCGCCGGGAGCGATGTTAATCAAAATATCGTACTCGACTTTGCCCGTTCTACGTTAGGAAATATCGAATCCTGTCGGTTGACTTTAGGTTGAGCGACGGTGCCGAGCACGCATAATCAGAGCTCAAGCGGCAGGACCTGGATCATATCTTCGAAGCGAGCCGTAGGGACATCCTACACTCGCCGAAATCAGGTATCAGGTCTCTGAAACGCTCTAAGCGTGACTCGCACTAATTGGGTTCTGGTGGGTGTTCGCACTAGCTCAGAAATTTAAAGGGAACGCCGCGGCTCGATCGGATGGTACTCCAGGGCATTCCCTCCCGTGTGTCCACGGCGCGCGGTGCGCCAGGGAACGTGCATGCTGAGACAGACGGAGTAAGTGAAATAGGCGTTGAGCGACATGACGGGCGCCAGCGCAATGGGATAGCTCGCGGCGAGTCCCATGACGAGCGTGGCGGCAGCGGCTGAGATGCATGTCGCGAACAGAACGCCTTCGATCGGCATTCCTGTTTGGGAGAGGATCTGCGGGTTCACGACGACGATATAGGCCATGGTCACAAACGTCGCAAAGCTGCCGAGACATTCCTGCCGTACGGTCGTCTGATTTTCGGAAAGATGGAAATAGCGATCGATCAATCCGTATTCCTCGACCGAAATGATTTCTGAAAACTGTCGCGACTGCGACTAGTAAGGTATCTTGTTCGGCTTTTCCTGCCAGGCGCGAAAGGCAGCGAGCGCTTCTTCGTGCATCATCTGCAGCATCGGTATCTTGCGCTGTGGGAAGGGCTGCGCGAACTCATGGTAGATGAAGGAATCGTCAAACCCGACTTTGGAGGCGTCGGAGGCGAGGTTGCCGAAATGAATTCGGCTGAGGTGCGCCCAATAGATTGCGCCAAGACACATTGGGCACGGTTCGCAGGAAGTGTAGATCTCACAATCTTTAAGCGTGAATGATCTCAGGCGGGCGCAAGCTTCGCGGATGGCGACGACTTCGGCGTGCGCTGTGGGATCGTTCGTGACGGTGACCCGATTGACACCTTCCGCAATGATATTGCCGTCTTTTACGATGACAGCGCCGAAAGGGCCACCCTGGCCGGAGAGAACGTTGTCGAGAGAGAGTTGAATGGCGCGAGCCATGAAAGGGTTGTCCATTTTATTGGCTCTTTGCGTGCGGTGTGTACAACCGGCAACCGCGAATCCGCGCAAATGGGTCGACATGGACTCGTCCGCAGCCGTTTCGCTGAGAAGGGAGTATAAGCTGGATTGTCGCAAATGATAAGACCGTTGTGGCGATGCGAACGATTGGGCTTTTCGCATTGAAAACGACCAGCCTTCCGGATAGGCTTTAGCTCCAAGTTCGGGGTTCAGGAGCAGATCGTGGGTTTGCGGGCGTTTCTGTCGCGCCGGATCGTAACCCCTCAGGGAATCCGGCCGGGAGCGATACTGGTGGATGGGGAGCGAATCCGGGACGTGGTTGCGAAGAACGACGTGCCCGCGGACGCTACCTGGGAAGACTTTGGAAACGAGGCTTTGCTGCCAGGGTTGGTCGATTCGCACGTCCACATCAACGAGCCCGGACGAACTGAGTGGGAGGGGTTCCACACCGCGACCCGCGCTGCCGCGGCGGGCGGCTACACCATGTTGGTCGACATGCCGCTCAATTGTGTGCCGGCAACGACAACGGTGGCTGCCCTAGAGGAGAAGCGGCGGGCAGGACAAGGCAAGTGCCGGGTCGACTGGGGCGCCTGGGGAGGGATTGTAAGAAACAATCAGAAGGAGATACCGGCGCTCGCGCGAGCCGGTGTACTGGGTTTCAAGTGCTTCCTGGTGCATCCGGGTGTCGAAGAATTCACGATCGTAGGCGAGCAAGATCTGCGCGAGGCTTTGCCGCTTGTAGCAGCGACTGGATTACCGCTTCTGGTGCACGCGGAGCTTCCAGGATCGATCGATGCCGCGACGCAACGATTACGCAATGCGGATTGGACTCGCTACGAAACCTATTTGCGATCGCGGCCCGACGAAGCAGAACTGGCGGCCATCGGCTTGATGCTGTCCTTGTGCCGCGAATATGGATTTCGACTGCACATCGTGCATCTCGCTACGGGGATGGCATTAGAGATGTTGCGCGTCGCGCGAGAGGAAGGGCTTCCTGTTACTGTCGAATCCTGCCCGCACTATCTCCGTTTGGAAGCGGAGAAAATTCGAGATGGATCGACGCCGTACAAATGTGCGCCACCGATCCGCGGGCACGAGAATCGCCAACAATTGTGGCAGGCGTTGCGCGATGGCGTGATCGATATGGTGGTGTCGGACCATTCGCCATGTCCTCCGGCCCTGAAGAGCATGGATGAAGGAAACTTCCAGACGGCATGGGGCGGGATCGCTAGCCTCTCCATGGCCCTACCTGTGATGTGGACGGAAGCGCAGCAGCGCGGTTTCTCGCTGGCCGACCTCGCCCGCTGGATGGCCGAAAAGCCAGCTCAACTCGCCGGATGCTCCGCTAGCAAGGGCCGGATCGCCGCAGGTTGGGATGCAGATTTTGTTGTGTTTGACCCAGAGGCAGAACTCTCGGTGACCTCGGATCGGTTGCATCATCGCCATTCCATCTCGCCCTACCTGGGTCAACGACTGCGCGGTGTGGTCAAGCGATGCTATCTTCGCGGGCAACTGAGCTTTCAGGGCGGTGAATTTCCAGGAGAGACAAGGGGACGCGAGTTCCGGGCACAGAGTTGAATACGGATCACATCGTCGGAGTGTCGGTTCCACGCAAGGAAGGGCGAGACAAGGTCACCGGGCGTGCACTGTACATCGATGACATCACACTGCCCGGAATGCTTTATGGAGCCACTGTGCGGAGCAGTATTCCCCGGGGGAAGATTCGGAAGATCTCTTTCGGAACCGGAATTGCGTGGGACGAGTTTGTAATCGTTTCAGCAAAGGATATTCCCGGGCAGAACTGTGTCGCACTCATTGCCGACGATCAGCCTTGCCTCGCAGACGGTGTCGTCAATCATCCCGAGGAACCGATCCTCCTTTTAGCGCATCCGAGCCAGCACATTCTTCCCAAGGCGGTTGCGGCAATCGAGATCGAATACGATCCCATGCCGGCATTGTTCACGATCGAAGAGAGCGAAGGTCACACGGAGATCATCTGGGGAAAGGACAACACGTTCAAGAGCTATCTCATCGAAAAGGGCGATGTGGACGCGGTTTGGGCCCAGGCTGATTACATCGTCGAAGGCGAATATACGACGGGCGCGCAGGAGCAACTTTACATCGAGAACAATGGCGTGATTGCCGTCTTGGATGTTGAGCGGGGAATTACGGTGTCGGGTTCGGTGCAATGTCCGTATTACGTACACAAGGCGCTGATGAAGTTATGTAGTCTTCCCGAACACAAGGTTCGCGTGGTGCAGACCGAGACCGGCGGTGCATTTGGAGGGAAAGAAGACTATCCGTCGATGATCGCGGGGCACGCGGCGCTGTTGGCCATGAAGTCGGGCAAACCGGTGAAGATCGTCTACGACCGCATGGAAGATATGGTCGCGACCACCAAGCGGCATCCATCACGAACGCGACACCGGACCGCGGTCACTAGGGAAGGGAAGCTTCTCGGCGGCGACATTGAATTCGTCGTCGACGGCGGAGCTTATGCGACCTTGTCGTCGGTCGTATTGTCGCGTGGCACCATTCATGCAGGTGGGCCTTACTACTGGCCGAGTATCCGAATCCGCGCAAAGGCCGTTGCTACCAATGCCCCGCCTAACGGCGCGTTTCGGGGATTTGGTGCGCCCCAAAGCTTGTTTGCCATGGAGCGGCACATGGACCGCATTGCAGAGATGGTGGGCATTTCTCCGGTCGAGATTCGCCGCAGGAATCTCCTCAAAAGTGGTCAGACGACTACCACCGAGCAGGTAATCCACGAGCCGATCGATCTCGATCAACTTCTTGAGAGAGGACTTGCGCTCTCGGACTATCGCGCGAAGAAAGAGCGATTCCAAACTGGAAATGCATCTGCGACCCGCAAGAAGGGAATCGGTATCGCCACATTTCTGCACGGAGCCGGTTTCACAGGTTCCGGCGAGCGCTATCTGGCGTCGGTCGTGGGCGTCGAAGGTTGTGCGGACGGCCGCGTGCGCGTGCTGGTCTCCAGCACTGAATTCGGACAGGGAACAAAAACGGTGCTATGCCAGATTGCAGCGGAGGAGTTAGGTCTGCCGTATGAGACTGTCGAGATAGCTCAACCGGACACGGAGCAAGTGCCGAACAGCGGCCCGACCGTCGCTTCACGCACTGTGATGGTGGTCGGGAAATTAGTGCAGTCGGCGGCACATGGAATTCGTCAAACCCTCACGAACGCTGGCTTCCTGCGCGAGGGCTATTCGAAGGAAGAGTTTTCCGAGGCTTGTACGAGGTACATTGCAGAGCGGGGAGAGTTCAAGTCGTGGGCGCGTTATGAGCCGCCTCCAGGCATTTTCTGGGATGACGAAAAATACCGCGGCGAAGCCTATGCAGCATACGCATGGGCGGTTTACATCGCTGAGGTCACCGTAGATCTGACGACATTCTCCGTCGCCGTCGATGACTTTGTCGCTTTGCAGGAAGTGGGCAGGGTTCTTAACCCCGTGCTGGCCCGCGGCCAGATTACCGGTGGGGTTGCGCAGGGCATCGGCTATGCTCTGTTCGAAAAAGTGGTCTGGCAACAGGGCCGTATGCTGAATGGGCAGATGACAAATTACATCATGCCGACGTCAGCCGACTTGCCTTCCATCCGCGTGTATTTCGAAGAACTGGGCAACGTGCACGGAGCATTCGGCGCGAAAGGAATCGGGGAGTTGCCGATGGACGGTCCCGCGCCTGCGGTTGTAAACGCCATTAAAGATGCGCTGGGCGTGCGCTTTGACTCGATTCCAGTGCTTCCCGAGGATATCTTCCAGGCGCTGGCTGCCGACTCTGCAGCTGAAAACAACTCGCCTGCCCCGCAAGGTGCTCGATGAGCGATCCTGGTCAGAGAGAAATCTCTCTGGTAGTTAATCGTGAGCCGAAGAAGCTGCGCGCTTATCCGATGGAGAGGCTGCTCGATGTATTACGGATACAACTCGGACTCACGGGGGTCAAGGAGGGTTGCGGTGAGGGCGAATGCGGGTCGTGCTCGGTGCTCATTGATGGCGTGCTGGTGAATAGTTGCCTGGTGCCGATCCTCCAGGCTGATGGGGCGAACATCATCACCATTGAAGGACTCACCGAAGGACCACAGTTGCACCCTTTGCAGCAGGCGTTCCTCGATTGCGGCGGCGCGCAGTGCGGGATTTGTACGCCCGGCATTATCATGGCGGCTCGCTATCTTTCAAGCAAGAAGCCACAGCCCACGCTGGACGACATTAGGGAAGGGCTATCAGGCAATCTGTGCCGATGTACGGGATATGCGCAGATTTGTGAAGCGGTCTCGGCAGCGGCGGTGCGTGAAGATACAGGACGCGAGAGTGAGAGATGAGGGCAGATCCAGCGGATTATGAATTGGTGGCGCCCGGCAGTCTATCGGCGGTCGTGTCTTTGCTCGCGCAGCAGCCGAACCAGTGGCTGCCCATCGCCGGAGGAACCGATGTGATGGTGCAGTATGCCTCCGGAAAACTCGCGCCGCGAAAACTGGTCAGTCTCTGGAATCTTCCAGAATTGCGGCGGATTGAAGTCGCCGACAACGAAGTGATCATCGGCGCGTGCTGTACTTATACGGATTTGCTCGGGCACGAGATCGTCATGCGGGAATTCCCGTTGCTGGCGAGCGCGGCGCGGTGGACGGGCGGAATCGCCAATCAGAATCGCGGGACGCTGGGCGGGAACATCGTAAACGCATCGCCGGCGGCTGATTCGTTGCCCGCCTTGCTGGTTTATGAAGCGGAGTTGATTCTGGTCTCGGCTCGTGGAGAGCGTCGCATCCCGTACATCGATTTTCATACCGGGTATAAACAGACTCTCCTGGCGCCGGCCGAATTGATTCGCGCGATTTGTCTGGCGAGAAGATTCGCCGGCTATGTTTCATATTCACGTAAGGTTGGTGCGCGGAACGCGCAGGCTATCTCCAAGGTTTGTATTGCCGCGTTGGGACGAGTTGTTGACGGGGTAGTCGAAGATGTACGTCTCGGCACAGGAAGCGTAGCTCCAACGCCTGTGCGTCTGCGAGAAACCGAGCGAGCCTTGAGGGGAAAGAGGATCGATGCCGCTCTTGTATCGCACGCGCGGAGGACTGCAATCGGCGAGATCCGCCCGATCGACGACATCCGGTCCACTGCGGCCTATCGCGCGGCGGTGGTGGGGAATCTGGTCGTGGAATTCCTCCACCTGTTGCATGATCGAGGTCAGAGCGGATGAACGTTCTGACGCGCTGGAACCGGCTCTCCGTTGCTGAAGCGGTCCAGGAAATTCTGGCTTGCTGCGGTTCCGAAGTGTGGGCGCGGGAATTGACGGCACGAAGACCGATCGCGGGTGAGTCGGCTGTGGTCGCCGCATCCGACGAAATTTGGGACCGCTTAAGCACCGAGGATTGGCTCCAGGCATTTTCGAAGCATCCTCGAATTGGAGACGCCAAAGCGCCACCAGAGGCGTTGTCAACGTCGGCAGCCTGGTCGGTGCAGGAACAGCAAAGCGTGGCCGCCGCCGGAGAATCGGTTCAGGCAGCGTTAGCTCAGGCGAATCAGGAATACGAGCGGCGGTTTGGACGCGTGTTTATCGTTTGTGCTACCGGCAAGTCAGGGGCCGAGATGTTAGATATCCTGAACCGACGCTTGCGCAACGACGATGCCGCCGAGTTGCGTGAGGCGGCAGAAGAACAGCGTAAGATTACGAACATTCGTTTGAAGAAATGGCTTTCGCAATGAAACGCATTTCGACTCATGTTCTGGATGTAAGTCGCGGCAAACCGGCGGGCGGTGTTCCAGTGAGGCTGGAATGCCAGGATGCTTCCGAGAATTGGCGACTGGTGCAAGCTGCGCACACCGACGCGGACGGCCGTTGCAGCCAATTGCTTCCGAGCGATGACTTGCCACTGGGTCTCTATCGATTGACCTTTGATACCGCGAGTTATTTCGGCGCGCTCAAGGTCGAGGGTCTTTATCCGGTCGTTCAAGTCACGTTCCATGTGCGTGAAAGGGAATCGCAGTTTCATCTTCCGTTGTTGTTGAGCGCGAACGGCTATACCACTTATCGGGGGAGCTAAGGGTGGATTTCTCAGTCCGGGAGTGGCTGAACCTTGCACTGCGGTGGTTCCACGTCTTTGCGGGGATTATGTGGGTTGGCCAAACGTATTACTTCACGTGGCTCGACGGCCAATTCACAAAACTTGAAAAGGAAGCCGCTGCAGAGGGTACAGCCTCGGCCGTCTGGATGGTACACAGCGGAGGCTTCTACACGGTCGAAAAGAAGAAGTCGCTCGGAGTCAGTTCTGAATCTGTGCGTTGGTTTCGGTGGGAAGCGCTAATGACCTGGCTTGCGGGCATGGTGCTCTTGGTTCTCGTCTACTATCTGGGTGCGGGACTGATCGATCCAGATGTGGCCAACATCTCCAAGACGACCGGAGTTGCGTTCGGATTGGGCGCACTCGTATTCGGATGGCTGATTTATGACATTGCCCTGCGCTCGCCACTGGGAAGATCGCAGGTGGCGTTTGCGCTGTTTGGTTTCGTAATGACGGCGGTGTTTTCGTGGGGATTGATCCACGTTTTCAGCGGACGTGCGGCTTACATACACATGGGAGCGGTTTTCGGGACGATCATGACAGCGAATGTCTGGCTGCGGATACTTCCGGCGCAGCGCAAGATGCTCCTGGCCGCCGCGTCCGGCACCAAGTTCGACGCTGCGCTCGGCGCCCAGGCGAAATTGCGATCAAAGCACAACACCTTCCTGGCCGTTCCCGTAGTGTTTCTGATGTTAAGCAACCACTATCCGGTAGCGACTTATGGGAATCGCTACGCGTGGCAAACGCTGATCGTGCTGGCGCTGGTGGGGTGGATTGCAGCTAAGGTCATCCAGGAGGCTTAGAAAATCGACCAACCTGCGTCGATACGCGGAACGCTAGTGAGGAAAGAGATCGAACAACTCGCGGAAGAAGTGATCACGCGCTGCCGCAAACTGGCAACGTTTTCCGAAGACTCTGGCAGCCTGCGGAGAACGTTCCTGTCGCCGCCCATGCACGAGGTTCATCGGGAAATCACGACCTGGTTGGAGCCACTTGGGACGGAACTGCAAATCGATGCAGCGGGGAATTTACGCGCCCGGTATGCGGGTAGGGAGCCAGCGGCGCCGCGCTTGCTGATTGGTTCGCATCTCGACACCGTGCCTAACGCCGGAGCCTTCGATGGCATGCTTGGCGTGGTGCTCCCGATCGCTCTGCTGGAAGGACTGGATGGACGCCGACTTCCTTACGTAATTGAGGTCGTAGGTTTTTCTGACGAAGAGGGCGTGCGGTTCGGGACGCCGTTCCTCGGCAGCTGCGCGTTGGTGGGCCGGTTCGGTGAAAGCCTGTTGGCTATGCAAGACTCGCACGGAATTCCAGTGCGAAAGGCGATACAAGATTTCGGATTGAATCCTGCAAAGATCGCAGATGCCGTCCTGGGAGACGATGTCTGCGCGTATCTCGAGTTTCATATCGAGCAGGGACCAGTGCTCGAAAGCCTTGGATTGCCGCTTGGGGTCGTTGAATCTGTCGCGGGGCAGAGCCGGCTGGAGTTTACATTTGTAGGACGCGCGAACCACGCTGGCACAACGCCAATGAACTTGCGCATCGATGCGATAGCAGGTGCGGCGGAGTGGATCGAAACGGTCGAACGAGTGGCAAAAGCCATTCCCGGTCTTGTTGCCACTGTGGGATCCCTGCAAGCGAAACCGGGCGCAGTGAATGTGATTGCAGGAGAGGCTCAACTCACTCTCGACGTGCGGCATTCTGCCGATGACATGCGAGCCCGAACAGTCGAAGATTTGATCCGCGGCGCGCAAGCGATCGCCCGCGGGCGTGGGTTGTCGGTGTGTTGGAAGGAGCGCCTAAACCAATGCGCCGTGAGCATGGATCGCAATCTCATCACTCAAGTAGAAGAAGCTATTCGGAAGACTGGTTCCAAACCTCACCGCATGGCGAGCGGCGCCGGTCATGACGCGATGATTCTGGCTGAGAAAGTTCCCGCCGGAATAGTCTTCCTGCGGACACCGGGCGGCATCAGCCACGACCCGGCGGAGTCAGTCCTGGTTGACGATGTTGCGAAGGCAATTGAGTGCGGCCTTCACCTGCTCGACCAATTCGCCGTATCGCCCGCATTCCAGAAAAGGACGTGCCGTGCATAACCTGAGTCACAATAGTCTCGGACAAACCCGAAGTGCACAACACAGGAATCACCTGCTGTTAACGCCGGACACTTTTGTGCGCACCCCGCTTCCCGGCATGAAGGGATGTACAGCTGTCGTACATATCGGACCTGCAATGGGTGCGGCATTCTCACAATACACGGCGGAGTTCGCACCGGGGGGCAAACTCGGAGAAACCCTGGCGCAGCGCTTCCTCTACGTAGTGGACGGCGCCCTCAGTTTGGAATTGAACGGCAAACGAAATGAACTTGGCGTGCGCGGATTTGCTTATGTCCCACAAGCTGTGGCGCATCGAGTTACGGCTTCCAAAATCAGCCGGGTCGCCGTGATCGAAAAGGAGTACCAGGCGCTGCCGCCCCACGGATCGCCCGCGCCAATCGTCTCCACCGAAGATGCGATCGCAGTGCGCGCCCTGAATGATGATCCCGATTTGCAAGTGAAGTGCTTGTTGCCTGACGAATTCAACTTTGATTTTGCTGTGAACACCATGGTCTACCAGCCGGGAGCCTCTCTGAGTCAGGTCGAAATGCATGTGATGGAACATGGGCTCATCATGCTGGAAGGTGGCGGAATCTACCGGCTCGGCGATTCGTGGTACCCCGTCACGGCGGGGGATTTCATTTGGATGGGGCCGTGGTGTCCGCAGTGGTTTGGCGCGATCGGAAAGATCCCCGCGAAGTATCTCATCTACAAGAACTGGAACCGGCATCCGCAGGCTGGAACTCGATGAAGCTCACGATTGACCAGTCGCGGCTCGTTTCCGAGACCGATTCGCTTGCTGCGTTGTCGGACGCGGAACCGCCTGCGGTGACTCGCGTCGTGTTCACACCGACCGAACGAAAAGCCCGCGCGTGGGTCAAGGATCGGTGCGAGGATGCGGGGCTGGTGACACGGGATGACGCGATCGGGAACACTTTCGCCCGTTGGGTCGGCTCTGATCCAAAAGCGCCAGCCATTGGTACCGGGTCGCACATCGATGCCATTCCGAACGCGGGAAAGTATGACGGTGTTGTCGGCGTTCTGGGAGGACTTGAAGCGATTCGCGCCCTGCGGGCGGCGGGATTTCAACCGAAGCACTCGATCGAGTTATTGGTGTTCGCTACCGAGGAACCCACGCGCTTTGGGATTGGTTGTCTGGGCAGCCGCTTGCTTTCCGGCACTGTGTCGGCCGATGCCGCGCGCAAGCTGACCGACAAAGACGGAGCTGCGGTCGAAACCGTCCGCCGCCAGGCCGGTCTCGCGGGCGAGTTGGAGCAGGTAAAGCTGCCCGAAGAGTACTACAAAGCATTCGTCGAGTTGCACATTGAGCAGGGACCGCTGTTGGAGCGCGACCGCAAGCCGTTGGGTGTTGTCGAAAGAATCGCGGCTCCCGCCAGTCTGCGTCTGACGATCGAGGGATCAGGCGGGCACGCCGGCGGCGTGTTGATGCCGGATCGCCGCGACGCGCTGTGTGCCGCCGCAGAAGTGATTTTAGCCATTGAACAAGCGGCGCGAACCAGCGGAGCGGCCGACACCGTGGCGACCGTCGGGATCTGTGATGTATTTCCCGGTGCAGTGAACAGCATTCCCGCCAAAGTCCGGTTGAGCGTCGATATCCGCGACACCAACCTTCAACGCCGCGACAAAGTGATGCAGTCACTCGAAGGAGCGTGCCGCACTACAGCTGCCAGCCGTCAGGTGGCAATCGATACCGAACTGCTCAATGCGGACGCGCCCGCCGAATGTGGACCCGCGATCGTATCAACTCTGGCCCAGGCATGTGAGAAGCACGGATTCAGTTTTCTGCGCATGACCAGTCGTGCTTACCATGACTCACTTTTCATGTCGCGGATTGCTCCCGTGGCGATGCTATTCATCCCTTGCCGGAATGGCTACAGCCATCGCCCGGATGAATACGCTTCGCCGGAAGATATCGCGCGCGGTGCCCTCGTTCTCGCTGAGTCGCTCGCGATGTTAGCAGCCTGATCGCGGCGGCGAAGTCGTCCAACAGGTTTACGTCCTTACGGTTTGCGCGGCACCCGATTTTCTCGCTCTGCCCAATGTTCGACAATGTCTCGCACAACTTTATCTCCGACGATCTGGGCGGCTTCCAGAGAAGGCATGTACGCCGAGTAGTTGCCTGAGACCATCTCTTTGAGACTCTCCGCCACGCTTGTGCCCGGGGGTTCGCGATCATAGTTGCTTACGGTGCGGAGAACGAGCACGCGCTGCAAATCTGCACGTCCAGCCTGACTCAGGAAAGTCAGTGCCTGCAGAGTTCCGGAATCTTCCATGGCAGCGACCATGTAGTTTCCCTTACCGCCGGTGTAGTAGCGAGTCCATTCATTCGCCCAGTCTTCCAATTGTGAACCGTGCCAGAATGTGCCGGCCGAAAGCGTTGCGCCTCGCGTCACGAAGGGCGGTCGCAGCGCATTCGGAAAGCCCGGAAAGCGAGAGCGGAATTTGCGCAGCGTGTCGCTATCGGGCAGGGTGACCCGTTCCGTGAGGCGCAGAGCCCATTCCACAAGGCCCGAGTTGAGAGCATAGGCCTCGCCATAGTCGGCCGTTACTGGTTGTTCGTAAGGCGTGCCTTTGCGGAGCGGAACGTATCCCGTTGTCCAAGTTGCGGGAATCTGGCGGCCGTCAATCTCGAATGCGAGATCGCCGTCCACGACATAGTCGGCCCACACTGCCGATCCGAGGGACACATCGGCAGGATCGCCTCCTCCGATTCCCGCCACAATCCAGTACGCCTTGGTGAGGTCGAATCTGGGGTCCAGCCCAAGCGCCATCACCGAAGCAGTGGCTTTGGCTGTTCCAACTCCGGTGAGAAGTCCCAACACGCCGTCTCTGTTCAACCGGACGTGGTGATAGCCGGCCGGAAGCGAAATGACCTGGTCAAGATGTTCGCGTTCGACCCAGAGTTGAAACTCGCCGGGAGTGTCCCCCGTGTCCTCACCCCGTTCGAACATGGTGACCACGACCACCTTCACTGGAATCGGCGGTGCAGACGACGCGGACTGAGCAACTAGAGGATTCCGGGTGAGTGCGAGCAGCAAAAGACCGGCCAGCGTTCGTTGACCGAAGGCTGTCATCTTGTCGCGTTCTCCCGAACTCGCGCGTAGCCAGGTTTGATCGTCTTGTAGATCAGCTCACATCGCTGGTCGTAGGGCAGGAATGCACTCTTCATCGCGTTAATAGAAATCTTCTCGAAGTCATCGAGGGTAAGCCCGAAGGTCTTCGCGGCGGCTTCGAATTCCCGGCTCATCGAGGTGGCACTCATCAATCGGTTGTCGGTGTTGAGTGTCACCCGAAATTTCTCCTGATAGAGAATCTTGAATGGATGCAGTTCGAGGCTGGGCGTCGCCCCGGTGTGCACGTTGCTGAGTAGGCAAATTTCGAGTGGAATGCGCTTGTCGAGAACATACTGCGCAAGATCGCCCAACTTGACCGCCTCCCCGTCGGCGACAGCGATGTCGTCGATCAGGCGCGTACCGTGGCCGATGCGGTGGGCTCCGCAGTACTGGATCGCTTGCCAGATCGATTCCTTGCCGAATCCTTCCCCGGCATGAACCGTGATGTTGAAGTTCTCTCTCTGGATGTAGTGAAACGCGTCCACATGTTTTTTCGGCGGATACCCGCCTTCTTCTCCAGCCAGGTCGAAACCAACAACGCCACGCTCGCGGAAGTCGACCGCCAGTTCCGCCATTTCCAGCGAGACGTTCATGTTGCGCATTGCACAGATGATTAATCCCGAGCGGACGCCGAAATCCTGACGTCCGCGCGCCATTCCCCGAAGCACCGCAGAGACCACTTGTTGGTGCGTCAATCCCTTATTTGTGTGGAAAATGGGCGCGAATCGAGTTTCGTAGTAGACGACGCCGTCACGGCTGAGATCCTCGGATTGCTCGTAGGCGACGCGTTCCAGCGCCTCCTCGGTCTGCATCACTGCGATCGTATGCCGAAAGCCCTCCAGATATTTCGCCAGGCTGCCTTGGTTCGCGCCTTGATGAAACCAGGACGCCAATTCCGTCGCGTCGTTGATGGGCAGGTCGGTGTAACCAATGCTTGCGGCCAACTCGATCACCGTGCTCGGCCGCAGCACGCCATCCAAATGCTCGTGGAGCAAAACCTTCGGCAAGCTCTGAAGCGCCGACTTGTCGAGTTTCATCAAGAGCCTTCTCGATCGTGTAAACAGATTCGGGGAGTGAGGCATTGTATCTCAGGTGCGGTTGTGAATCGTCGAGGAATCCCGCGACCGCTTTCGGTGTGGTGTACACTACCGTCCACTCGCGCAGGCTTGAGGAATGCCAGGAGGAATGGAGCCCACGACACCGATCGAAACGCCTGCGACGAGCCCCGCGTACGGACTGCGACGCGGAATCCTTTCGCCGATGGAAACGTTGGCGCAATCCGTTTCGACCATGGCGCCGACCACAACTCCCGCCGCGACCATTCCCCTGGTATGTGCTTTGGCAGGGGATGGCACTTGGCTCGGATATGCTTTGGCCACTATCGCGGTTCTGCTTGTGGCGCTTTGTGTCGCGCATTTTGCGCGGCATTCCGCGTCTCCGGGATCGCTCTACAGCTACGCCTCCAGTGTTTTGCCGCCCTGGCTCGGCGCGACCGCTGCCTGGAGCCTTTTATTGGCTTATGTCGCTACCGGATCTAGCGTCATCGGTGGCTTCTATCACTACGGCAACCTGTTCATGCGCGACGCTGGTGTACACAAGTCATCGGCCGTTCTGCTCGCCATCGCTGTCACTGCGGTTTCCATGTGGATTGCCTACCGCGATGTTCAGATCTCAGCGCGCCTGATGTTGTGGATCGAAGCGGTTTCGGTTTCGCTGATCTTCATCCTAGTCATCGTTGTCCTCGCGCGGCACGGCGCCCACCTCGACTGGCAACAATTGCGTTTGCAGCGCATGACCGGCAGCGGATTGCGCCTCGGACTCGTTCTGGCGCTGTTTAGCTTCGTGGGCTTTGAGAGCGCCACGACGCTGGGTTCGGAGGCGCGCGAGCCTCTCAAGACGATCCCGCGCGCAGTCATTCAAAGTGCCGTCCTGGCGGGCGCTTTCTTTACCCTTACGGCGTACGCCGAAGTGCTGGGATTTCGCAGTGTGGGGCAGGACCTCGGAGCGAGCCCGGCTCCCATGCGAGTGCTCGCAGAAGTCGGCGGTCTTCCTGTGCTCGGGCTCTTGATCGATATAGGAGCGCTGGTGAGTTTGTTCGCGGGAACGCTCGCCTGCATCACGGCCGCGGCTCGAGTGCTCTTACTGATGGCTCACAATGGGCTTGCCCATTCTTCTCTGCGGGCCACGCATTCTCGCAATGAAACCCCAAGCCGCGCCGTCGTGGTGACCGGAATGGCGGCGCTGATTCCGGTCGTGGCCCTGGCAGCGCGCGGCGCGAGCGGGCTCGATGTCTACGGGTGGATGGGTTCTTTAGCCACTTACGGTTTCATCGTGACCTACGCTCTCGTTTGCATCGCGCTGCCACGCTACTTGCGCGATCAGGGCGCGTTAAAGTCCAGAGCGCAGATCGTCGCTTGGTTGGCTTGCGCAGCAATGGTCCTGGCTCTCGTTGGCAATCTCTACCCGGTTCCGGAGGGTCCGTACGGTAAGTTGCCATACATCTACCTGGCTTTCCTGCTTGCCGGGCTAATGTGGTTCGCGATCCGTGGACGAACTCCAAGCCCGGCGTTGGCCGAAGCCGAGGACTAAGGGTGGGCTTCAGTTTCAGGTTGGGCCAATAGCAGCAGTACGATGCCAACCACAGTGAACATCCGGGAAGCCGCGTCCTGGCCGTTCCACGTTCTTGACTGCCACATCAAGAACCATTCCCCGCCGATATCCAAAAACGCGATCAGCCACATGAGAAGCCCTAGGGTTAGGGCCGCCACCGCAGTCCGCTTGGCTTGATGGAATACGCTTGCCGGCGCTGACATCGCGCGCGCCAGTCGAAATCCACCCCACCAGCAAAGCATCATCACGATCGATTCCCAGGTGATGATGCAAACGTAGAATGCAGTGTGCCATCCCGGAGAATTCAGGGCGCGCCACATTCCATGGTTCCCAGGCAACGTCGAATCCATCATCAGCACATGTCGCACGAACTGGTAGTTGGAGTTGTAGTCGGTTAGGTTGTTGATAACGACCAACGTGTAAAACAAGGCTACGGCAAAAATCAGCATAACCTTGGCGGAGCGCAAAGTCATGGCTTCTCCGCAAGTGAAAGACTGTGAAAGTATACGATGAGCGCCTTGAGGGTAGCCTCATCGTACTCCGGGTTCGGGTACATCTGGGCCCGCGGATTTTCCGCCTGCGGGTAGCGAACGTATGCGGCGAAATACTTCGGAGATGCCGTCGCCCACGCGGAGAGCACGAGCCACGGATGGCGAGCTTTCTGACCGCCCACATCACCCTCATTGTGGCATCGCAAGCAATTCTGCCGCGCGATTCGGTAGCCCGCTTGTACGGCGGCGTCTGAGGCGTTAGGCCCACGTGGTGCGATTCGGTCGAAAAAACTGGTCTCGTTCTGGAATTCGAGTCGGACGACACCCCAGGGCACTTGCGGTTCCTCGCGGTGTGAAAGAGTCTTAGAACTTGGCGTGAATTTGTGATGGGAGATCATGTAAGGCCCCATGGACTGACCACCTTCGAGGCTCTTCGGCCATCGCTCCGGTGGCTGTCCGTCTACTTCCAGCACCAGCAGAGGATGATGATCGGTGAGATACGTACGCGGATAGTGTGCGTGATACTGATCGGCACAAATCGCAATCGCAAAATCGGAGTCCGGATGAATGGCGAGCGCGCGAATCAGGTCTTCCAGCAAGATTCCTCGAACCTGTGTCGGCCTCGCGAAATTTGGGTCGTTGCTTACCGTGTAAGTGACTTGAGGCAAAGTGAACAGATCTTCACGGGTCAAATAATGTGTCGCACTTGGAGGCACTCCTTCAATATCACCGCCAATCTCAAGGTCGCTAGGCGAGGCACGCTGCGTGTGCGCTTTCAGAATGAGCTTGGCGTCGTCGTGGGCAGTCTTGGACTGGGCGGCCGGCGCAAAATGCAGAATCAGTGCCGCGGCGAAAGCAAGCGCGCAAACCGCGGCTGTGGATCGGTTTGACATGGCACATGGTACCGTGCTCGCTCGGGAATGCAAGCAGGAAGTTGGCTTGTGTTTAGGCGACTTCATCTTTTCGAAGCTGGAGGGGCTTGGTGGCTGCGAGGACAGCTTCCGCGGCAGATGTCCGCGGCGGCAGCCCGCGCGGCACCCGGATAGAAATATCTAATCGCAGCCAAAGAAATTATCTCTAGCCAGAGAGCTACCCTAGTGTTTTGAATTCGCGTACATTGCACGTCAACACTCTTTTCAATGGTGGGGTTCGAGTTGCAGTTGCTGCGATCCATTGCAACCAGAGATCGGATTTCCGAGTGTGGGGACGACATGGTTGTGGAAGTGCATCCCTGAGCCACGAGGACCACGCTGCTTATGTTGACTAGAATGCGAGTTTCGGCGCTGTTGTTTTCTGTCGTGACATCAATTCTGCTGACGCTCAACCTTCAGGCTCAACAGACCCTGGGCGGCATCACAGGTACGGTTACGGACAAGACTGGCAGCGTCTTGCCAGACGCGGTGGTCACCCTCACGAGCGACCAGACCTCCCTGACCCGTACGCAGAAGACGACTGCTAATGGTAGTTACGACATCGTTAACCTGCCGATTGGTACCTACACGCTGAGCTTCAGTCATGAGGGATTCCAGACGCAGAAAATCCCTTCGATCCAGGTACAGGCGGATCGCACCGCCACGGTGAACGTCAGCATGCCCGTCGGCCAGGTTGGCACCGTCGTTGACGTTCAGGTTGCGGCTCTTCTGAATGCCGTCGACACGACTAACGGTTACATCTTGGAGAAGGACCAGATTGACACCATCCCGTTGCCGACCGGAAGTTTTACCGGCATCGCGATCCTCTCGCCGGGTGTGAACGCGGAACTGCCGAGCGGTACCGGTGCAAATGCCGGATTGGGGAATCAGCCGATTTGGGCCAATGGCCAACGCGACACTAGCAACACGTTTCTGCTGAACGGCGTCGACGCCAGCAATCTTTTCAACGGCAAGAGCACGAGCTCGGTGGCTTCGGCACGCATCGTGAATAACACAGGCGTTTCCGGCGCCGGCAGCACTACCGCGCAAGCTATTCAGAGTACGGCTTCGCCGTATCTTGCTATTGGCCAGGCATTGCCTACGCCTGCCCCGGAGACCGTTCAGGAATTTCGCGTAAATACTTCGATGTACGACGCGCAACAGGGATCGACGAGCGGTGCCCACATCGACATGAGCACGTCATCGGGTACGAATTCGCTTCACGGCAGCGCATACATTCATCGTGGTACGGACGCTCTTAATGCTGCCCCGTATTTCTACAAGCAGGATGCGAACATTTCCAGCAGCGAGAAAGTTCCTCAACTGCATCGCTACACTGCAGGTGGGGCGCTCGGCGGTCCGCTCATCAAAGATAAACTTTTTGGCTATATCGCCTTTCAGCATACTCATACCTCGGACTTGGAAATCGGAACCTCACGTACGGCGGTGCCCTTTGGGCTGACCGACGATCGCAGTCCACAAGCGCTGGCTAACGTGGATCTGGTCAATTGGGGCACTACCGTGAATCCAGTGGTCGCGCCGAATGCGCCCGGAGCGCCGGGGCCGCTTAACATTGATCCAGTCGCTTACACGCTGTTGAATTACAAATTGCCCAACGGCCAATATTTGTTCCCGTCGGCAAATTTCAATTTCACGCCCACGCTCAACTTCCCAGAGAATGTTTTCATCACTCAACCGGCTTATTTCATATCCGACCATGCCGTCGCGGATCTCGACTACCAGCCAAGCTCTAAAGACACCCTGTCATTGAAGTATTACTACCAGCATGATCCGACCACCGCGCCTTTCGGCTACTCCGCCGTCGAAGGCTTCTCTCAGCACTTGGACGCCGGCAGCCAGGTTGCTTCCATCACAAACACTCAATCCATCCGGCCGAATTTCAGCGTCTCCGAAGTCTTCGGGTTCATTCGCGAAAAGGTTTACAGCACGATTGCGCAGCCGTTCTCGGCGCAATCGATTGGGATCAATACGTTAGGCTCCAACATTTTTCCGGGCATAACGATCGTGGATGACCTGGGAAACGGGTCCCCACTCAACTCAAACTTCGTTTTCAACGCCGGAACGACGATAGGCTCGACGGCGGCCTCGCAGGGAGCATTCACTGGCATCTTCCAGAACCGCTGGATGCCTTCTGCCAATGCCATTTGGAATCACGGCAGGCACACAATTACTTTCGGTGGGAGCTTCTCCTACACCCAGCTCAATGCGCGGGACGAAAGAACAAACACGGGCATGATCGGATTCAACAATTGGGACAACTTCCTCACCGGCTCACCGATCACTTACACGGCGAACGGCTTTATCACCACGACCTTCTTGCAAGGGAATGCTAACCGTTACTACCGCTCGAACGAAACCGGCACGTACCTTCAGGACAAGTTTCAGATCCGCCCCAACCTCAGCTTCAGCGCCGGCCTCCGGTTCGACTATCACGGAGGGCTGAAGGAAAAGAACGGCCGTATTTTCAATTTCGACCCTTCGCGATACAGTTATGACGCGTCTAGCGACACCATCACCAACAATGGATTCATCGTCGCCGGCAATAACCCCGACTATCCCACGAAAGGGGTGAGCGATTCGACTCTGACGGGACGCCAGTGGGGCCTCGCCCCTCGGGTCGGCTTGGCCTGGAGCCCGCGCATGTTCAATGACAAAGTCGTAGTTCGGGCTGGCTGGGGACTTTACTACGATCGTGGTGAATTATTCAGCTATCTTTCCCCGGGTTTTGCGTCGGGTGTCATCGCCGGTGGGCCGTTTGGCGTGAACCAGACTCCACCTTGGGTGAACCAGCAGTCTTGCAGCCCTTACGGGTATTCCTTCTGCAGTACTTTCGAGGCGCCGTGGGGGACGTCGCTCGGGCCCGGACCCAGTGGCAATCCAGCTGATCTGGCCTTACCTAATGCGACCGCAATTTCAACCGGCATCCCGCTGTTCTCGTTTGCCGATTACAACCGCGCCAACAAACTGCCTTACACCATGAACCAGACGCTGGACGTGCAGTGGCAGCCACGAAATGACCTGGTGGTTGAAGTTGGATATGTGGGGAACCTGGGCCGCCATGCTGTCGTTCCGCTGCCCTTCAACCAGGCGAGGATCGCTTCGCCGACCAGCCCCCTTCTAAAGGGTTCCCAGTTTGAGCAGGACTACACCTACGGTTATTCGATTCTCACCGACGCTGCCACTTTCACGCCGGCGCTGCTCCCGAACGGCAATCCATACCTGCAAACCTTTGAAGGCGGGAATGTCGATCTGCGCGTTCCCTACATCGGCTATTCCTCCGAGTCGGAGTCGTATACCGCGGCCGGCGTCTCTGCTTACCATGCGCTCCAGACGCACCTGGAAAAAAGAATGAGTCACGGCCTGCAGGTCGGCGCTTCCTATACTTTCTCGCATGCAACCGACGAGCAGAGCGCCATGGGCCTGTTCTACAACGGGAATAACCCACTTAATCTGCGCTCCGGTTACGGACTCTCCGACTTTGACCGCAAACACGTGTTCAATTTCACCTACACCTACGAACTGCCGAGGTTCTTCGCGACGTCCTCTCTGAAGGGCAAGATTGTCGACGGGTGGGCCATCTCCGGCTTGACGGTCATTCAAAGTGGTCAGCCCTACAGCGTTGTCGATTATTCAGGTGCGGTGGGCAGCATCTTCTTCGGTGTAAACGATGGAATCACAAATCCCATTGTTCCGCTCACAAGTTGCTCGCCCTCGCAAGCTCTTACCGGTGCGTCCGGAGCACATTTCAACGGGGATCCCAAGACACTCGCGCTGAACCCCGATTGTTTCGGCCTGCCTTTGCTGAATCCGGGCGACTTAAACGGGGCGATTCCGGGCAATGATCCTTACGAGACGAACTTCATTGATCATGGCCAGCGCAACATCTTCCGGCAGACTTGGCAGAGGCGTGCCGACATTTCGATCGGTAAAGCCACGCAGCTCACCGAGCGCTATTCGTTGAGGTATCGGATGGAAATCTTCAACGTAACCAACACGGCGAGCTTTGATATTCCCATCGACAACGTAAGCCAGAACATCGGTTATCTAGGCTTCCCCCTCGCTGGCACAGCAGCAACGTTGAGTCCTTGTAACAGTAGCTTCAACCAGGGCCCCCCAAATGGGTCTCTTTTTGTCTGCCCGTCACTCAGCGGTCTCGGCATCACCAACAAGACCATCGGAAGTCCGCGACAGATTCAGATGTCGTTGAGCCTGACTTTCTAGCCGTCAGCGGGTCAGCGGCTAACGTAGAGAAGCGGAGCGGCAAACCTGCCGTTCCGTTTCCTACATTCTGAAATCTGTATCCGGTGCTTTCCTCAGTTCGCGCTAACAGTTACTGAGAGTGTCTCATCGGAGGGTCATTCTTGACGGATTCAGAAGAATACTGACCGTCTCTCGCCTAGTAGGGCATCGATCGCAGCCTGCATTCGGTTTCGTACGTCCAAACTGATGCGACTTACCAGAGCAGAATCCTGCGCCGCGTCGGGATGATCCTGCCGATCTAACTGGATCGGCGGCAGGAACCGAAGGCGCCATTTCGACGGCAGTGGCACGGGCACGAGCGGAAACGAACTCACGGGAATGTACGGCCACGCCGAAATACGGGTCCAGCGGCGCGAGTAGATTTGAGCAAATACTGGCAGGCTGTTGGCACTCCCGACATTAACGAATGGAATGATCGGAGCGCGGTGGCGCAGGGCTATCCGCACAAAGGTATTTCGCCACGATGGTTGAATACGATAGGCATCTCGCAGCAGCGAAAATGCGCCCCGCACCCCCTCGGGGTAGATGCCAACCAGCGCTTCCCGCTCGAGTAGTTCGTCCGCACTCTCCTGGCAGGCGTTCACTCCGCCCAGCTTCGTGAGGAATGAATCGATAAATGGCACCTTGAATAGACCAGGATGGGTGAGGAAACGAGGGATGCGTCCCGTTTTGCGAACGACAATATGCAGCGCCATGATCGCGTCCCACGGCATGAATCCTCGGTGCGTCCCCACGAGTACAGCCCGCCCCTGGCGTGGAATGTGATCGAGACCCGTGGCTTCGATCCGCCAATAAGAATCTGCAAGAAATCGGAACCACGTCCGGCCACACCGTCGTATAAACTCCTCATCCATCCCAAAATCGTCGAAGTCTTGCGAAGGCCTGGCCGTTTCGTCGGGGGAGTGTCGATCATCGAGCAGGGCGTTCTCGCTCGTCTTCTCTGGAGCGACGGCTAGAGAGGCTTTCATTTTGTAGTTGGAGATTGTCGTTGGGTGGCGCATGAAGTCCAAAACTTCTCGGCTGTAGACAAGACGCTGCAGGAAATGCGGAACCGGGAGCCGTACACTCCCAGTGAGACGTATCGCGCTATTCAGTGGAAGCGCGCCGGCGGGAGCAACGTTGAAGACTCCGGCGGCAGCCAGATCAACCGCGGCAAGGACGGCGCGAGCCAGGTCGGAAGGGCTCAGGATCTGGATCATTGGGTTGCGCCCGGGCAACGTCACAGCGACACGGTTTCGAAGGCGCCTGGCCAGCAGCGAAGCGCCTTCAAGCAGCGTCGCGGCTCGCAGGATTGTCACCAGCGTCTCTGGCGCGCAGCTTTGTGCTGTTTCTTCCAGGGCTTTCCAGGGCCGTGTGATCGATGGCTGGCCATGCCGGAGGTTGTAGGCCTCGTTTACCAGACCTTGGCGCGCAGGTCCGGTCCCATAGGCCAGAGTGCTTGAGAGCAAGATCAGTTGTCTGGATCGCTGCTGTCTGATTTCTCGCAAAACGCTCTCGGCTTCATTGAGATTGGGTACCATTCCGGCGGGTTCTCCTGCCGTAGGAACATAAACGCAGGCGGCGGAGCCCCCTGCGAGGTGTTCAGGATTCCGCAACTCCGATGTGTATCGGCTCTCGCTTGCGTTCCGCAGTGCTTCCGCCAACTTGACCGCCAGGACATTTCCCTGGGAAGCGACGACTAGAATTTGCGGCGTTGCTTTCTGTGTTACAGATCCAACGGCCGAATTCACGCGAGTCCGGTCCACGCCAGGCACAACCTTGTCCGCTTGGTTCATGCTTGCATTGCTCCCAGCTCGGCGTGCGAGTTCTTATATAATCCCTACCGCAATGTTGGCCAAGCAATACGCCGATGCCCTGGCCGGTCGCATTCCCGCCAATCTATTTGAGCCTGTACTCAGCCGCGTCTTATGGCTGCCGACGCATGGCTTAGTCGTGGCAGTATGCACCATCCTGATTGTTGACGCACCATTGAACCTGGCAACCCGGTTGGGACTCTCCGTCGTCGACGGGTTGTCTGTGTCGTGCCTCGGCATCCTGGCGCACGAAATTCTGCACGGATTAATCGTGGAACGTTTTTGGTTGCGGCGTGTGTTGGGCACACTGTGTCTGGCTCCCTTGGGTCTCGGGCCCTTGTTGTGGATGATCTGGCATAATCTGCATCATGCAAACACGCAAAACCCGGAGCGCGATCCTGACAACTGGGGGACCGCCCAGTCGATTCCGGCAGATCGCGTCATGGGCAAGCTGCGCTGGCTCACCAATCCTAGGACCTGGCTGTTTCCATTCTTGTTGGCCACAGGGGTGACAGGGCATGCTGCGGCCTTGCTCATCGGATTGCGTAAAGAGATGACGCCACACCAGCGCATGATGACCCTGGTCGAATTTGGCGCGGTCTGGTTGTTCTGGCTGTCTCTGGGACTGTGGCTGGGCTGGATAAATCTAGTCTTCTTCTTTTGCATACCCTTGCTGTTGGCGAATGTCCTGATCAATTCCTTCGTAATCACCAACCATTTCCTCAGCCCACTCGATGACGGTGATGATCCGCTGGCCAGCAGCCTGACCGTGACGATCCATCCATGGCTTGAGTGGATCTTGTTGAACTTCAACTATCACGCGGAGCATCATCTGTTCCCCGGGATGAGTTCCAAGTACGCCCCGCTGGTGTCCGCATTGCTCAAGGAAACGTGGCCCGAGCGGTATCACCAATTGCCTTTTGGAAAAGCAGTCCAGGCTGTGTGGATCACGCCCAGACTTTACTACGATCGTACGCAACTGATCGACACGCGGACTGGGATTCTTTACGGGACTCTGGGTTTCGGCTTGGAAACCAGCAGAAGCGGGCATCACCCGTGAGCAACACCTCATTCTGGAATTGACTTAGCGCGTATACTTTAAAGGCTATAAGCGGTTTCGCGGCATCTTCCAAAATCTGGGGGGGGAATGAGCCAGCACATCTCAGGGCAGAATCATCTCCCGGTTCGTCAGCTATACGAAGACTTGTTCACCCGCGGGAGTTATGAGTTAACCGGCCAGGTCTTTCACAGTGGATGTCCCGTCCATTTCGGCAATCGGCATCTGAAATTGGAAGAAGCGGTGGATGAGGGAAAAGGATGGCGTTCTGCTGCGCCCAACCTGGTTATGACAGTGGATCAAATTCGAGAGACTGGCAACATGGTCTACGTGTCCTGGAGTGCTCGCGGAACCCACACCGGTGAAGGCCATGGCTTGCGGCCTTCCCGAAGGCCTTTCTTGCTTCGCGGCAACAGCCGCTTTCTTGTCGTTGATGGGAAAATTGCAGAGGCCTGGAATGAGGAGTACCGCCCCGAGCTGCTGCGGCAGTTGGGTGTTTCCGGACCCAAAGCATTCATGATGCTCTTCACTTTGAACCTCTGGTCCATGCTGAAAGGGTTCATCGTTAGTCTGATTTCATAGAAGCAGGAAGTCGTTCCGCCGAGCAGCGAGAATCCCCCAGATGCTGCCGAGCTAAAATCCAACCGGAAACTGAAATGCTCCTGCTAAATCTCGAGGCTGGCCTCGGCAAGTTCTCACGCGCCGTGCTGCACGGCTTCCGCTTCCTGAGTCCCGGCGCGCCGTTCGACATTCTGAAAGCATTCTGGTATCGCAGGACAACCTTCGGAGAGCCATTTTGTGCTTTTGCCGAAGCGATCATGCGCGGCACGCCAAACTGGTCGCGGGGAGAAAAAGAGCTCTTGGGCGCCTATGTCTCCAGCCTGAATCAGTGCCTCTTTTGAACGGCGGCTCATGGCGCGGTCGCGTCGCTCTTTTTGGGAAATGGATTCGTATCGAACGTTCTTCGGGACAACCGGCGCTCCGACCTCGATTCAAGACTGGCCGCGATTCTCTCTTTTGCTGAGAAGCTGACTCTCTTTCCTGAGGCCGCGAAGGCTGAAGACATAACGATCCTTAAGAGCGAAGGCCTCAGCGAATCTGCCATCTCGGAAGGCATCATGGTCGTCGCGGTGTTCAGCCTTATCACCCGTGTGGCAGATGCCCTGCATTTCGACACTCCGAGCGATCCTTCGACCGGCGCGGACCTGCTGCGCCGGTTTGGGTATTGGGGAATGGCGAGTCCTTGGAGCCTGTTCACGAGTGATCCTGCGATCTCGAGGGCATTGAAAAGCAGAGACACGACGGGCGACCTCTCGGATTCAATGATGAGATGGTTGGAGTCTGTGGCATCGCGCGGCCCAGTCGCCCGAGCTTCGGCATCGGTTGCGGCGAGATCCCTTGTAGACAAAGTCATGTGCAACCCAAACAATGTAAGTGAACGGGACGTTGCGGAGCTGAAGAGTCATAGCTTCACGGAAAGAATGGTCTTCGATCTGATCCTCAGCGCAGCGGCAGGCGCCAGCTTTATGAGGATGAGGTCGGGTTATGATGCGCTTCGTCCACCGATCCGAGAGTCCGTGATGGTCGCCTCCGCAGCGAACTGATGGCTGATTTCAGTGGAATTCTCTGGTGTTCCCTGCAGACAGCGACCGCTATTGCATCGACGAATATTCCACTTTCGCACCGCGCAACACCGGGAGATCAGTGTCTGCATCCTTCCAAAGTGCAAGGAAACGTTGGAAATCGTTCTGAGCTGCGCTTTTTTGTTGGCTCAACAGTTCGGATCGGGCGAGCTGCAAGTACGTTAAGGAATAAAGCGGGAAGTTCACAATGACGCTCTTGTGATCAAGGATCTTCCGGAACTCTGATGTCGCGTCCTTGCCCTGTCCCAATTTCAAGTAAGCGAGCCCCCTCAAGTACCCCGGATACATCGTTCCATACCCAAACTGTGCGGTCTCGGCGAAATCGTAGGGAGCGGCTGATTGCAAAATCTCGACGGCCTGTTTGGGGTTGTTATGATCCAGTTCGATTGCGGCCCGGATGGTCGGAAGCCAGTAAGCTTGAATCATGGTGCTAAGGGGGAATTCTCGGTCGAGTGCATCCGCGAGTTCAGCCGCTTTCTGTGCCTCCCCAGACCGGGCTAAAGCTAGCGCGGCCAAGATCCTTACGCTTACACCCGAGTTCAATCTCAATGCACTGGCCGCGGACTTCTTGGCACCGTTCAAATCACCGAATTCGGCTCTCCGAAGAGCGTCATTAACTTCATACGACGCTGCGGTTTCGTCGGCCCCATTGTGTCTGGCGGATGCGACGGCCCGCTCCGAAAGTTTGCTGGATTCCCTCAACTTTCCGTAGTACGCGGCCGTGTCCGCCTCCGCTGAAAGAAAGATGTCCTCATGGCCAGGTTTCCCGTCAGCCCATCTTGCTTCCGCCTCCATGCTCGCCTGGTCACCTCGAAGAAACGCGCGGTAATACTCGATCAACCGCAGATCGGGAATATCCAATCCCCGCTTCCTTGATTGCTCAATCAATGCCTGGGCCTCATCGATTTGCCCAAGAGAGAACAGGCACCCCGTCAGATTCCCGATGGCCACGCTTGAATCAGGCCACACTTGTACGGCATGGCGCATGGTCTCCGCGCATTTGTCGTATTGCCCCATGGTCGAGTAGTTAAAAGCGAGATTATCGTAGGCGCTGCCGTCATTCGGGTATTCCTCGATCCACTGCCGGTAGATCTCATTGGCGCGTTCCATTTGGCCGGTCGCAACGCCGTAGTAGGCCGAGTCGATGTAGAGCCTTTCTCGCTCCGTCACGCGGTCATGGAGTTCGTACGCTTTCCTAAGATTCTGACTCGCCAGGTCCGGCTCGTTGAAGTTGATGTACCGAACTCCGAGCGACGCGTAAGCAATAGCGAAGTTGGGGTCTAGCTGGATTGCACGTTGAAGTCCGCCAAGGGACTCGGGTTGATCAGCAGGACTTGCCAGGGCATACGCCTGCAGGGCTTCCAACGATGAAGTAGTCGCTTCCGGCAACGACTTTTTGAAACGATTGACCGAGGCAAGCGATTCACCGAGCTTACGGCGCAGCTGGTTGCCTATGTTCTCCAAAGCGGTGAGAACTTGATCCCGGCCTTCCGCTTCGGCTTCCGCGCTCGCCAGAGTGTCTCCCGTTTGACAATTGATCGCCGTCACACCGAGAAGGTAGTGCTTACCCATGCTCGCAATGGAGCCAGCAAGCATGGCTTTGCTGTTCGAACGAATGCACACTTCACGCGCCACCTCCGAAGTGAGCCGGCCGGCGCCGCGGTTCATCCTCCTTTCAGTAGCCGCCACTCGTTCAGTCGAGAGGATGTTCAGGAATGGGGACTGCTCCAGCTGTATCGTAAGCGCCTGCTTCAGGGAATCATCGAAGGCGGGATCGCTGGTCGAGTTCACGAAATCAGCGACGACGATGGTGTCTTTGTCGGTCAGTCGCGGTTTTGAAACAGCGATAGCTCCGTAGATTCCGGCAGCGGTTACAGCCACAGCTAGTGCTACCAAGCTGACCGCGGTCCATCCGCGCAGCCGCGGCGGCTTCCCATCGATTTGATCTGGTTGAGCGACCGCAGTAGTGGCCGGACCACGGAATTCGACTGGGGCGATGAAACGGTATCCCTTCCTGGGGATCGTTTCGATGTAACGCGGGTTTTGCGCATCGTCACCCAATGCCGCCCGGATCTGACGGATGCAGTAGTTCAGTCCCTGCTCGAAGTCAACAAACGTCTCTTTCCCCCAAAGCTCGCGGCGGAGTTCTTCCCGGGTGACGACGCGATTTCCTACTCCCACCAACTTCGCCAGGACCGTGAATGGCTGGGGTTGCAACCGGCAGGGGACGCCGTCACGCCTCAATTCTTGGCGGTCCAAATCCAATTCGAAGAGACCAAACCGCATTTGGCGTGCAGGAGCGGGAGTTTCGGGCATGACGGTTTGGTGTGCTGCGGTAACGATTTTTTTAAGGGGCTGCATTATAGCGCGGGTGCAGCTCCTGGCATAGCAAGGTTTTCGGGAACGGACCCTTCCTCATTAAATGCTGTAAAAGATTGAATCCCTTGCGGATAGCTCCTCATGGGCAATTCATAACAAACTCATTCCTGATGCATTGACCCTCGCAACGGGATCGGTTATGTTCGCGCGCGTTTTCGAGGGAGGAATTAGGCCTATGCACTGCGCGAACTGCGGACTCGACGTCATCGAAGGTTCAGCCTTTTGCCCAAGCTGCGGGAAACCGACCTTGACTACTCCAACGGCTCCGGCGAACGGCTCGCTGCAGCCGAACATCGCGGGCCTGCTTTGCTACGTCGCAGGTTTTGTGGGTGGAGTCGCTCTTCTGGTTGTTGACCCGTACAAACGAAACCACTTCATTCGGTTTCACGCTTTTCAATCGATATTTCTGAGTGTGGTTTGGGTCGTGTTGTACGTCGGCATTGGGGTGCTGACTGCGATCATGCCGACGGCTCTGTGGAGCGTACGTCTGTCGCTGCACACGCTATTGTCCCTGGCCATTTTTCTCCTCTGGCTCTTTCTCATGTACGAGGCCTACAACAACGAGCGCTTCAAGTTGCCGGTGATCGGCGATTTAGCCGAA
>Ga0209698_10000893_pt1 | contig 34389 bp, 17 predicted proteins | sample LitLauG_LLR_2012_FD_187203 | JGI IMG/M metagenome (GOLD analysis project Ga0209698, IMG submission 187203) | Freshwater sediment microbial communities from Pennsylvania, USA - Little Laurel Run_MetaG_LLR_2012 (SPAdes) (version 2) | ecosystem: Environmental > Aquatic > Freshwater > Creek >... | reverse complement strand
GGCGGCGGTCGACTGGGTTCTCTCGCACACGGAAGAGTCGATGCAAGGCGACTACCAGAAGCGGGTCGATCTCATCGCCAGTGCCGTGAAGGGCATCCCTTCGGTCAGGACGGAGACGGTGGTTCCGAAGATCGCCAACCATGTTCCACATCTGCTCATACGCTTCGACCCGGCGGTCACTCGTGTCACCACTGGCCAGATCGTCGACGCTTTGCGCACGGGGACGCCTTCGATTGAACTGAACCCGAACACAGGCCAAAAACCCAACCAGGGCATCCCGGCGGATGCAAACACGCTCGTGGTTGGGGTCTGGATGTTGCAGCCCGGTGAAGATGCGATCGTGAGTGAGCGAATTCGCACAGCTCTCACGAAAAAGGCCTGACACTGAAACCCGGTCATCGGGTCAATGAGCGTTTTCGCGATTTATCAACAGTTACAGTCGAATCCTACCTGTTTGAATTACTGTTCTGCAGCAGCCGTTTCGACATTTTGCGATTCTAGCTGAACCCGACAGTTGGTTGTCGTTAGCAGGCCTTTACACGAGTGAGCGTGAGGAAAAAACGGTTTTGACTCCCGGTTGATGAGTGAAATTGATTCCATGACAATGTCGGCTCCCGCCAGTTGGAGGTACAATGCGAGTTACTTGCGTCTCGGTTTTCTGTCTAGCGGCATCCCTGCTCGCCGTACAATCACCTCACCCAGATCTCTCCGCTACGGCGAATTGATCCGAGCAAAGTGCAAGAAAGCGTGACGTGAAACCAGCTGCAGCCGATCATCAATCGTCAAAAGCGAAGGACCTCGTTGTGTTCGACATCCTCCGAGAGTCGAAGTGCGCCGATTGCGGAAAGGAGCTATTGGGGGGTGATTTCCTCTTTATGGAGGGCGAACGACCGCTTTGCCTCACATGTGCCGATCTCGACCATTTGGTTTACCTGCCCAGAGGCGACACCGCTCTTACCCGGCGTGCTCGGAAGCAGAGCGTACTTTCCGCCGTGGTGGTTCGCTTTAGCAGGGCTCGCAAGCGTTACGAACGCCAGGGAGTGCTGGTCGAAGAATCTGCACTGGAGCAGGCCGGGGCAGAGTGCTCCGCCGATGCTGAGCAGCGTAGCGTCCGGCGCGAGCGGGCCGAAATCTATCGCGATAAACAGGATCAGGTTCTCGCGATGCGAATGGCCGAATCGATTCGGCAGATGTTTCCAGGCTGCCCGCCTGAGGAGGCGCAGGCCATCGCAGCGCATACGTCGGTTCGGGGTAGCGGGCGAGTGGGTCGGACCGCCTCCGGGCGCGCACTAGAGGAAGAAGCGTTGCGAGCGGCGGTGGTGGCATCCATCCGCCACAGGCATACGAAATACGATCGCCTTCTGATGAAGGGATTTGGCCGCATGGATGCCCGAGACGCAGTTCGCGACGATATTGATCGTGCGCTTGAAAGCTGGCGGCGCCCTCCGGGTTAGCCCGGTACAGTGCTCCGGAGATGGGACCCCGTCTTCAGATGCAGTGTAAGTGAACTGTCTGGCTCAATGTTTCTCACGCGGCGGAGCCCTCGGTCAGTTTCGTCTGCGGAAAGACTGTCTCACCCTGGGAATGTTCACATCGGCGATTGGAGCCATGAACTAGTCCACGGAGAGACAAATACGCTAGCCCTAAGCTGTGCGCACAGGCAGTGGTGCTAATTGGCGTACTGCACACAGCAGAGATGCGGCTTACCGGACGAGAAGGCGCAAACGACATTTTGCCCGCTAGTCGGCTGGTCAGTAGAGATCACAGCGGAAATATGGCATAGTGAGCAAATTCTCAAAAGGAGGTCGAATCGCGATGCCACACTATATCTCGCTGATTCGCTATACGCAGAAGGGAGTCGAGAGTCTGAAGGACTCCCCCAAGCGGCTCGACGCAACGAAGAAGGCATTTGAAGCAACAGGAGGCAAGCTGAAGGCAATTTACTGGACGTTGGGCCAATACGACGCGGTTGCCATCGGCGAATTCCCCGACGACGAGACCGGTTTAAGAGTCAACCTAGCCGGAGCCATGCAGGGCTTCATACGGAGCGAGACCCTGCGAGCTTTTACAGAAGAGGAGTTCCGCAAGGCCGTCGCCGCGCTGCCTTGAAAGTGCAAAAATGCACTTGGCTGTGCAACGGGTGGATAAGTGTGCCCTGACAATGAAGACGATCCCCAGTATCCAAAGAATCGAGCGGCAAGTTACTCCATACAACATCACAGCCCAGGAAAGGTGGGAAACTCAGGCAAACTGGAAGGTTGATGGGTCATGTAAATGTTCGATCTGCGCTGTGGCCACGAGAGTCCGCACCATGCCGCCCGCATGTCGCCACCAGCCGCAGAAGACTTGCTCGCCAGAATAACGGACGTGCAGGGGACGCCACTCATCGGGACCAACGTCTGGCATAGGACCGAGAGGTGGGCCTCGTCGAGAATGCTCAGTGTGCGGAGGTAACCCATCGATAAAGCTAACATCCATGCAGTTGGTGTCGAGCCGAAGCCCTGTGTGCAGCGCTTTGAGGGCGCTCTCTTTCGCACTCCAAAGCAGAGTTACCAGCAACGGCCGTTCCCCCTCGAGTGTGCGCTCAACGAGTGTCTGCTCGCGGGCCGTGAGGTAATCGGCGATGAAAGCATTGCTGCGCGGCTCGATCATCTCCAGATCACAGCCGATGCAAGGCCCGGACAGCGCGACGGCACACATGGCGGTGCCGGCACGGTGGCTGAGTGAAATAGTGACAGGCGCTGTTTGGTTGAACAGAAATACCTCGGGCGCCCCCGACGCCGCGGCTCGTATTTCTATGTTCGCAAGGGCGAGAGGATCACATGGCAGGTTAAGGCTGGCAGCCAGCGCGCGTTTCGCTGTCCAGCGACCTAACCTCCAGTCGTTGCGACGTCTAGCAAAGCGCATGCGGCCAAGGGAAAGGCTTTCTCCCGCACTCAGCCATTGGTTTTCCGCTGGCACATCGGCGAGGGTCTGCTCCAGCCAGTAGACGTTCATTGAAGCTATCCATTCCACGCTCGGCCTTGGCACAAACTATTCCGCCGTGGCTAGGCCGCTTCCACGATCTCGAGTTCTGCCTTCCCCAGTATGTTCTCTTCGCTTCTCATCCCACGTTCCACCGCGTCGATGAGATATGGGCGAAGACTTGCGGGCGGAATAATATGATTCAGCGCGCCCACGGTGAGTGCCCTGTGCACACTGTGGATGCGGTCAAACTCGCCAGCCATTTCGCCCAACTTTTCGGAATATACGACCTTGAAAAGTTCATTCCACTGGGCACGCAGTCGTCCTTTCTCCACCCCGTCGGCCTGAAGCAGCGCCTGATTCAAAGCCTGGAGCCGCTCATCTTTGCGAGTTCGGGCCTCCACCTCACCGGCGAAAACAACCGCCGCAGCGGGAGCGCCGCCGATAACCGAGGCGTACGTACCCTCCAGAGCAGCCACTTCGAGCTGATCGTTCAGAGCCCGCGAGAACACTACGTACGCGCCGCCGTGATACCTCGAGATTACACAGAAGACGATAGGGCCCTTGAAGTTCACTACGGCCCGGCCAATCTCGGCGCCGTATTCAAGTTGCAACCGCCGCATCGACTCCGGCGAACCATCAAACCCTGACAAATTGGCCAAGACCACGACCGGACGATTGCCGCTGGCAGCATTGATGGCGCGCGCCACCTTCTTAGAAGACTGTGGAAAGAGCGTTCCTGCGCACCACTGGTCCGGTCCGTCGGCGGGGACAAATCCCATGCGGGGCACAGAGCGAGACTCGATACCGATAAGACACACTGGATATCCACCCAGGTGGGCATCCCAAACCACGGCGGTTTCCGCCGCTCGCATCCCGGCCCATCGCTCCAGGGGTGCGTGGTCCTGGTCTATGGTTGCCATCATTACTCTGCGAATATCGAAGGGTCTCTTCCGTCCAGGGTTCGTCTCGTTAGACAAGATCTCCCCCACCCGCGCGAACCCCTCCTCACCATTCTTGTTGTGAGGATAGCTCTGCACGTCGCGGTCGATGGGATCGGTTGTCTCAGCCCGGCGGGTAAACCTCTCCCCGGGCAAAATGTAGGTGTGCTCATAGTGTCGAAAGAGAATGTGACACGCTTCGTCGATGTCGCGCGCCCAGTATTGCGCCTGACCATTGACGCCCATGATGCGGTCGTAGCCGCCAATACCTTGATTGTCTTCCGCCGAAATGCCGCCGGAGTAGTCGAGTGCGCGCTTACCGGTAAGCACCATCGCTGCTTTCGGCGTCATCACCAGAATGCCTCGAGTGTGCATCAGCATGGTGGCCTCAGCGTTCCAGTATGGTTGTGCTCCCACGTTGATCCCGTTGATCAGGAGATTCACTTCCCCGCCCGCTTGAGTGAACTCCACCAGCCTGCGCAAGACCTGGGCGATCCAATCCATATTCTCGACGCCGCTCTCCATGGAGATCTTCGCGCCGGCTGAGATTGGGAACCACTCTACCGGGATGCCTTTTTCCTCTGCTAGATCCAGTGCGCCAATGATGAGCCGACACTCTGCTTCGGAAAGTGCTCCCAAGTCTTTGCTGGGATCTCCGAGCAGCAGTACGCGCGCCATACCCTCGGGATATCGGGTCGTGTAGTTACGGATGACTCCAACAATGATGTTTGCTTTGTTCTGACCGTAGGGACGATTGACCGGAACCAGCCGCCCTTCGGCGTCAAGATCGTGCTCCACAAAATCGCCGGGAGGAAATTCCGATCGGGTCTCTTCCAGAGATGGAGTGAGCATCTTGACGATCTCGTACGGGTAGACCATTCCGCGCTGGCGGACGCGAATAACTTTTTGATCGTATGCGGTTAGCGGTTTGAGCGGGAGCAGTTTGTCAGCCGGCCGGAATGTGATCAGGATGCCACTGCCGACCGGGCTCGAGATGCGCACCACCATGTCGCGCAATTCCCCGGTGGCGGGGTTGGGAATGCGGGCACGTACTACGACCTGCTCCAGCCCTAGACCTTCGGTCTCGGGTGCAAGTCTCCGCACAATATTAGTTAATTCATCCGGCTTGAGGTTGAGCGGAGGCCAGACGTACAGGAACACGCGGTTCCAATACAAGCGCTCATGGGGCCGGCGCCGCGATTGAAACAACCGGATCGCCCCCAGCGCTTCCATAAACATACGTTCCAGATGCGGCAGCTGAACGATGTGCCCTGCGTCATCGCGCACGGGAGTCACGTCTCGCACTTCCGCAGCCGCAAACAGACGCTCGTCCTTAGGGTTGTCGTGGGCAACCGCGTGCAGAAGATAGACGTCCGCGACAGATGGCAGGCGCTCGATCTTGAAGTTGCTGAGGCGCCAGAGATGCAGCCGCTTGCCGATCATCGGATGCACTCCGCGGTAAAACATCTCCTCCTCGTATCCCCCGTCTCTGGGGCGGTAGGTAAAGTGCTGCATCCCGCTCACGTGTTGCGCCTGGCTCACACCGGCAACTGCCACCACGATGCGACGGATTGGACGAGGAAAGGCAACCTGATTCAGCATCGCCTGCACTTCCACTTGTGTCGTGTCCGCGGCACTCAGCTTGCCGTGGGAACAGGCGTGGAAGTCCAAGACGACGTCGTGATCAGCCGGCACCTCCGCAATCACGGGAAGCAAGGCCTTCGCCACCGCAGAAAGATTGCGATATTCCGCATAGGCTGCGAAGACGTGAATGCGCTTGCCCTCATGGTCATATTCAGCGGAGATATAACAATGTCCGTCCACCGCCGATGCATTCGGACTCTGGAGGGTTCGAATCTTGTAGTACCTCGAGGTGAGCACTTCCAGCATCGTGAGACGCAGGCCGGGATCGGCGGCGGGAAACCGCGCGGCGAACAGGCCCGCCAGAAGCTGCGGACAATCGATCAGCATGCGGATCCTGGCGCGGCAGTCGTCAGCGTCGGGATGTGCCGCCAGATAGGCAAGATGGTCTTCCGCTTCCTCGTACACTTTGTTTCTCGCCCGCTCAAACAACGGCTGATCGAAGTAGCGATAGCGTACTTCCCGGGCAAGATCGCTGACCGAAGGATAGAGCTCACGAGTGATCGCGATCGTGCGATCAAGAAGCGTCCGAAAAGATCCGTTGGGCTGTGCCTCTGAGATTTTGACGAGCCGTAGGCGGTGCTCGAGGATGTCCAGAACGCATGCCGCTTGCTGCTGCATTCGCTGGTGTGATTTGCAGATCCAAAGCAAGGTCTCCTTCAGGTTGGGTGAGCCATCCAGAGTGCGCACACTGTAGTGAGACAAGGCGCGACCCAGCGCATCGACAAAGGCCTGCGGGAGACCTTCGCCATTGGTCTCGACCATGCGCAGATAGGAGAAGAGGTAAGCCTCCGCGCTGGGGTCCTCCCCCGCAGTGTGATGATCCACTTCCGGTTCGCGTTGAAACAGAGAACATATGTCGACAAAGATGTTGAGGATCTCCATTTCGGACTGTCTTATTTCTTCACTGTTCGCAGGGCAGAGTTGTCTCCAGGCGGAAAGCTGGCGGGCACCCGCTGGGTCGATGTCAAAGCCCAGCATAAGTTGGCGGAGTTCGTTGAGGCTCTCTCGGCAACGGGGCAAAGCATCCACTCCGCTGCCGCTTGAGTTTTGGGAAACGCCAAACACCACGCGGTTGAAGGATGTGATCGTATCGTCGCTACCAGCGGCTTCGATTTGGACCAGTGGGGCGCCGGCATCGACCTGCACATTCGGCATCGTCAGTACCCTTCGGACTTTGCCAGAAAACGAAGCGACCACCTGCGTTTCCATTTTCATGGCTTCGAGAACAGCCAACGGGTCCCCGACGGCAACCGTATCTCCTGGCTTCACCGCAATCGAAACCACCACTGCGGGAGCAGGCGCATGCACTATGCCTCCGTCATCTCGATCCACTCGCTGCGATACACCATCGACTTCAATCCTGGTACTCACTCCTTGCGCAATCGAGACAATGTGGAAGCGCCGCCCGAGAGCGGTGAGCCAACACTCAAACTGGCCCAGGCGGTCTATGTGGGCCTCGATCCGCGTTCCATCGACTTCCACTCTGTAGTCTTGAGGACCCGTTCGATAGGTCTTTATTGAGTAGAGTTGCCCGCGATACCTCAGCACCAGGGTACGGCCAATCTCGCTCCGTACCTGCGGACGGCCACGCGCCGCGGACGCGTAAAACTGGGCTCGCTCCACGGCCAGCTCGGCATCGTAAGCATCGATCGCGGCCTGCACCAAAGCGATATCGGCATGATCGTGAGAGAGATGATCGCCAGCCGCTGCCACGCGGTCGAGCCATCCAATGTCAGCGTGCCCGCTCTGTACCTCGCTGCGGTTTAGCATTTCCAGGAGGAATGCCTTGTTACTCGCCCCGCCCCTAATGACGACGACGCTATCCTGCAGCGTGCGCCGAAGACGGGACAACGCTTCCCTCCGGTTTTGACCGTAAGCGATGATCTTGGCGACCATGGAGTCAAAGTCCGCCGGAATGGTTTCACCCTCGGCCACTCCGCTGTCCACTCGCACACCTGGGCCCGTTGCAATCCGGAAGTGTTCAATTAATCCCGGCGCCGCAGCAAAACCGCTGTCGCAGTCCTCCGCATTCAGCCGTACTTCAATCGCGTGACCAGTGCTACGCGGGCATTCCCCATCCAGATGACCGCCCCGCGCGACGTGGATTTGAAGTTTCACGAGGTCAAGACCGGTCGTGCACTCGGTAACTGGATGCTCAACCTGCAAACGGGTATTCACTTCCATGAACCAGAATCGATGGGTGTCCGGTTCGTAGAGGAACTCCACGGTGCCTGCATTGCAGTATCTGGCGGCTTTGCTCAGATGGACCGCGGCTTCGCGTATCGCGTCATCTTCCTGTCGAGAAAGCACCGGGGAGGGCGATTCCTCCAACACTTTCTGGTGTCGGCGTTGTATCGAGCAGTCACGTACGCCCAGGGCCCATGTCGCCCCATAGAGATCGGCGATAATCTGCACCTCGACGTGGCGCGCTCGTTGGACCAATTGCTCAAGGTATACGGTGGGATCTCCAAAAGCCTTGGCCGCCTCGGCCCGGGCACTCTCAAAAGCCTGGGGCAGTTGGGCCATAGATTGCACACGTCGAATCCCCCTACCACCTCCACCCGCCGTGGCCTTAATAAGGAGGGGAAAGCTCAAGCGCTCGGCATGCGAGCATGCGTCCGCGAGAGTCTCGACCGGTCCGCCGCTCCAGGGAGCGACCGGTATCTGAGACTGCTCTGCCAGATGTTTCGCAGCGATCTTGTCGCCAAGCCTGCGCATTACGTCTCCGGGAGGCCCGATGAACACAATGCCCATTTCTCGGCAAAGATCGGCGAATGCCGCGTGTTCCGCCACAAAGCCCCATCCAACCCAAACCGAGTCGGCGCGAGCGGCTGCAAGTGAACGTTCGAGCCGCCCGTAATCGAGGTAGCTACTCTTGGGTCGATGAGTATCGGGATCGATGAATTGGGCGGCGCCGAGAAACACTGCCTCGTCTGCTTCGCGGACGAACATGGCATGACGGTCAGGCTCTGTGAAGAGCGCGATGGTGTGCAACGGCACGCCGTGCTCGTCGCGGAACTCCCGCGCCGCATGGATGAAGCGCATGGCGGCTTCGCCGCGATTGATAATGGCAACGCGTTGAAATTCGTTCTGCATGAGCGCCTTCGTCAACAATCGTGGTCTTGTCGCGGCCTGCGCTAAGCCACCAGAACGCCCTCTCCCGACATGATGGCCTGTAGATTCTTCAGATTCTCTTTGTTAACGCCATCCGAGAGAGCCACAGTCTGGTAACCACTGAGACGCAGGTAGCAGTTTCCCTTTTCGTCCAGAACATCAGCGTCGAAGCTTCCCCGAACTTCGTCAGGAGTGACCACGGCGTACAACCGGCCATCGGCCATGTTCGGCGTTTGGAACAAGGAGAATTGGTGAACGCACTGTGGCAGCCCCATTCGACCTTGTATGCCAAGCTCCCAGACCCCGGCCGTTTGGAAGCAAAGCTCGATGAGCCGCGGCGCCACGACTGTGTCCAACTCTGACGGATGGTGATTGGGGGGCAAGCCTTTCGCCAGCAAACCAATCACGCGCTGTCCGTCCCACCATGCCTTCTCCACCACCTGGTACGCGGGCCCATGGAAGTAGAGTCGATAGATATCAGCTGCTTCGGCGCAGATTCCGCCCGGTGTGACAAATGGCCTCGCCGCCGGCGCCTTGACGGCTTGTTTCGCGAGCCGCAAGCGCGCAGTGAAGTGCGTCGTGGCTTGAGGCTCTTTCACATTTGGCAGGGACCGGTAGCCGATCAAGCGGCAATCTGCCACCAACCGTTCTCCGTGCGGATGAATCTGTGTCTCGATTCGAATGACCCGCGGTTCGCGTCTGTAGAACTTGAAGGGCACGATGAAGCTTATGTTTTCGATCGCCTCGACCCGCCATCCAGGAAGCAGGCACAGAGCGGCTTCAGCAAATGCTTCGATGCCCATGACACCCGGCAGAACCGGAGTGCCCTCAATCTGATGATCATGAAGGAATGGTTGAGCCGGCGGGTCCAGTGTCGTTTCGATCGAGAAGCCGTCATAGAGATTCATGGAGGCGATCTTACCCAGCATGGGTCCTATGGCTGGTAAATCCTTCCCTGCTTTTGCAGACGAAGGATCGAGCCCACCGGTCGTATCCCATTCATTCAGCAATACGCCGAGGCGTTGGCCGATCACAATCTCGCCCCGCGTGGCTCCGGCGGTGAGTTCGCGACGGATCAGCGGAATACCGGCTTCCGGCGGCAGCATGTCGATTCCCGCGAGTTCCATAATCTTTGGGATCGAGCCACGCGTGGCCATACCGATTCCGCCCCACGCCGTCCAATCAATTGCAATGCCGCGGGTCGCCGGACGGGTAGTACGGAAATTCGACGTGATCTTGCACAGAAGATCGTTGGCAGAGCTGTAGTCAGTCTGTCCGACGTTGCCAAAGCGGCCGGCAATCGAACTGAACACCACCGTCGCACCTAGGGGTATCTCGCCGATTGCATGCAGCAGATTAAAGAACCCGTCACTCTTGACGTCGAACACCAGGTCAAATTCTCGGTTATCCTTGTCGGGCAGCGAGTGGCTTCGCTCAATACCAGCCGCATGCAGCAGAACGTCGATGCGACTGCTGCGCTGACGCACCTGGTCGATGATCCTGGCCACTGCCTCTGGATCCGTGAGATTGACGCTGAAGTAATGTGGCGATCCGCCAGCTGCACGCACGGCATCGATGGCGCTCTGCGCAGACCGTGCCCGCTCAAGACTGGCGAGTTCTTTTTCAACGAGGGCTGGAGTGGCCCGTTCGCCGCGGGCCTGGATGCGCGCAAATAGATCGCGTTTGAGATTTTCCCTGTCGTGCACGAAGCGCTGCAGATCCGGATCGTCCGGATCGGGCTTCGGCACGAGATCGAGCAGGTAGAAAGTGCCGCCAGATGCGGCGGCCAGATCGGCCGTTATGGCTGAAACGATGCTTCCCGCCGCGCCCGTAATAACGAAGACGCTGTTCTTGTCGAGCACCATGCCTGGTCGTCCATCGGTCGCAGGTTGCTCCTGCAATCCGACGGTCCAACGCTGGCCACTCGTATATCCGATCTCGACCGCTCCCGGATCGCGCAACGTTTCCTCGATCAGAAGGTCGGCGACTTCGTTCGGGTTGCGGTTCGCTTCAAAATCGACGGCCTTCACCAGAGATTCCGCGCGTTCCCGCTTGTAGGTCTTGGCAAAACCAGTTACAGCGCCGCCAAGAGGAGCTACCGCTCCAGCGTCGTCATATCCGTGATGCCCGCCGAGTTGCGTCGCAGCGACGAGAAACGTACCCGGGTGGCCGACATGCTCATACAAGGCACGCATCGTGGTGTACAGCAACTTCACTCGCACCCGCACCGCGTCGCGCCAGGAAGCAGAGTCCAGTTTGCGAAGGTCGCCTTCGCTGTCGAGCGCGGGCAGCCAGAAGACTCCGTTCACTGGGCCATCTGCGATCCAGGCGTTGAGATCGCCCGTCAGAGTATCGGCATCAGGTTTCCCTTCAATGCAAAGTACTTCGACTCCCAGCGCTCTGAGTCGTTCTTTCAGGGCTTGGCCCACGCCGCCCTTGTCGGGCATAAGCACGACGCGGCTGTTGCCAGCGAGTTTCACTCCGGTTGGTTTGCAAATGGTGAGCGGAGGACGCAAGGTCGCCACGGGCACCCGTCGGGGCATGCAATTGGCCGCATCGAAGCTGGCAAGCACGAGACGCACAGGCTGAACCGAAACTGAAGCTACAGGGACCACTGGTTCCTGTTCCTCCGGTGCTGGTTTCACGGAAGGCACCGAGACCTTTGCCCGCGCGGACCGGTCGTGCGCAAACTTGATCACATGCGCAAGTGTCGGAAAATCGCGCAGCTTTAGATTTTCGTCGCGTGGAATATTGTATGTAGCTCGCACGGCCGCAAACATCTCCGCCTGTTTCACGGTATCGACACCCAGATCTGCCTCCAAGTCGAGATCCAGATCCAGCATGTCTTCCGGATATCCAGTCTTTTCAGCCACGATCTGGAGAACCACCTTCTTTATAGGATCTTCGGAATCGGCCGGCGTCACGGGTGGTGCGGGAGTAGGCGCGAGCACCTCGGACGTAGGCGGCGTGATTGAGACCGGCAACGGTGAAACCGGCGAGGACGGCCCCGCCGCGGGCGCGCCGCCCAAGTCCGGCCGCTTCTCGTACACGAATCGCACCACATGGGCCAGCGTCGGATAGTCGCGCAGTTTGCGGTTTTCGTCGCGCGGAATGTTGTACATCTCCCGGATGGCCGCGAACATCTCCGCTTGCTTGACGGTGTCGATGCCCAGGTCCGCTTCCAGGTCGAGGTCCAGGTCCAGCATGTCTCGCGGGTATCCAGTCTTCTCCACCATTAGCGCCAAGATGCGTTCCTTCACGGAATCGACGGCGTTGTCCGACCTCTGCGTGGGCACCACTCGCGACGCTTGGGCTTCGTGACTCTCCTCAACTTTTGGCGCTGGGTCTTCCGGCGCTGGGACCGGGATTGGCGCAGCTTGCGCAGTTCGAAGGTCTGGCCGCTTCTCGTACACGAACCGGATCACATGGGCGAGCGTCGGAAAGTCACGTAATCTGACTTCTTCGTCCCGGACAATGCCGTAGGCTTCGCGAATTGTGGCAAACACTTCCGCCTGCTTTACGGTATCGACGCCCAGGTCCGCTTCAAGATCGAGATCAAGATCGAGCATGTCCACCGGATAACCAGTCTTCTCGGCAACCAGTGCCAATACCCTGTCCTTAACCGCATCGCCTTGAGGAGCAGGCATCGGAGAAGTTGGCGGCACGGACGGAGGCGTTTGCGCTTGCGCTCGCGTTTCGACGAGCGGGCTCGGCGGGGTCACCTGTGGTACGCCGTCCACTGGAGCCGGCGGCCTCGAAGGCACGGGGCGCAGGACTTCGCTGGATTTCTGAGCAACTTCTACAACCCGTGCTGCAGACCCTTGATCGCCTATCCGCAGCGTGCGATGCACAACTTCCAGTTCTGTTGTGGGATAACCTGCGACTCGGCTCAGCCAAGCCTTCCAGCAGTCCTCGTCGACAACGCGATAGGCATAGCCCAGGGCGTTGGGGCGGCGACGGACACCGTCTTTGGTTGCGACCCAGCGCAGCAGCGACATACTGATTTGCGAACCGAAACCCGCTCCGAGACGAATCGCGTACTCGATGGGATACACACCGCCCTTGGACAAATTCAAGGTGCCCAGCTCGGGGTCGATCTCTTTAAAGTTGGCGACGGGCGGCACAATACCAGTTTCCAGGGCCTTAACTGCCACGACATCTTCGATTCCAGTCGCCATCGCGTGACCGGTCATCCCCTTTGTATTGGCGATCACTACCTGATCTGCTGCATCGCCGAACACGCGACGTAACGCGTGAATCTCGGCCGAAGCGCTGCCACCGCGCGCGGGCGTGTAAGTCTCGTGGGAAACGAAGACCGTGTGTGGCGCTATCTGGTGGCGGGAAATGCCACTGTGAGCTTCGGCCTGTGCGATCAGCCCTTCCATGACCTGGCCGATATGTTGTACATCGAGTCGCGTACCGTGGAAGGCACTGTTGGCCGTAGCAGTGCTTAACACTTCGCAGATGGATTGCATTCCGCGTTCACGCGCAGCTTCCGCGCTTTCGACCACAAGACCCGCAGCGCCCATCCCCACGATCAAGCCGTGCCGGCGACGGTCAAAGGGAGTGGCAGCTTCTTCGACTACCTCGTCTGTGGCGGCCGCACCGCTCGCCAGGAATCCGGCACCAAACCATTCGATCAAATGATCGGAAGTAACATCGTCAGCCGAAACAATGATTACGCGGCGGCACCGTCCGGCATAGATCCAGTCTTGCGCCAGCGCCACAGCTTGGGTGGTGCTTGCGCAGGCCGAGTTGATTTGGGTATTCGGACCGCGGGCCCCAATAAACTCGGCGAACTGCGAATGCCCCATGGCCAGCGTTCTAAGCAGAAAGCGCCGGTCGAAGACATAGGGCTCCTTCTCGATGCCGTCTCGCAAGTCTTCCGCACGGCGCTCAATTTCGCGTTCGAGGATGGAATCGCCATTCGATTTCGCGGACCGGGCAAGCAGGGTTTCCAACATCCCCAACTGCTCGCGACGGGAGTGATCCGCGTAGTAGCGCGACATTTCGTCCGCAAACGAGTCGCACCCCGGAAAGGCAGATGCAAAAATCACACCGGTATCGTCGCGCAAAGCATCCGGGAGCGCCCATCGATCCGGCAACTGCGAACCTTTGCTTGTCGTCTTGTAGCGCATGACCAGCGGAATGCCCGCATCGCGTAAGGCATCGATGCCCACGGCAATCGCAAGTTGAGTGTCGCGGTCGAGAGCCGCCCTCCGGTCGGCGGAAACACCGAATTCACTTTCCAGATCGAATGCTCCTCCCCGTCCCGCCAGCTTGATGACATCGGCCACGTTGTTGATAGTTTCGAATGTGGGTCCGCCATTGTCGCTCTTCATCAGGCGCGTAATATGCTTGTCGAGCATGGCTTTGCGCAAACGAGTCGGAATGAGATCGATGAATTGATCACCGCGCAGAATGCGAGCGAGATTGGCATCATCAAAAATGCGCTCGGTGCCGGGCAGACCTAAAGCTGCACCCGTGATGACGACTGGCTGGTTCGCCGGACCATGGTCTTGTTTACCTTGAATCTTGCGAGCGCGCTCCAGGACCTCGGCCAAGAGGTGGCCGAGTTCAGCGAAATGATCGCCATTCACTCGCGCTGCCTGTGGAGTGGTGGGCGCGAAAGCCTTCGAGACGAACTTGCCCGACTCGGACGGTGACGGTGCAACTAGAGTGGATGCTTCGGCTTTGTCTACCAGGACGGCAGCAGTCCCGCGGCCCAAGCCCGCTGCGTATAAGCCACACAAAGCCTGATTGAAGGATGCGATGTCGCCGAACTTCGGATGATTGGTAAAGAGTGAAACCACGTCGCCACAGTCGCCGAGGACATCTTCCGCGAAACCCTGCAGCGCTTTCTTCGGTCCAACTTCCACGAAGACGCGAGCGCCCGCATCGTAGAGGGTGTGCAGGCCTTTGATGAATTGCACGGGAGAAGCGACCTGCTTGGCGAGAATGTCCAACATCTGAGGCACGACGCCAGGCCCAGTGGGATAGAACTCTCCGTTTACGTTCGCAACGATTGGCAGGCGGGGCGATTCCAGATGCAGGCGCTCCAATTCCTTCCGCAGCGGTTCGCTGGCAGGCGCAACAATCGAAGTGTGGAAAGCATGGCTGACCGGGAGCTCTGAAACGTCGTAGCCAGCCTTCTTGAGAACTTCCATGGCTTGCGCGACCGCATCGCTGGCACCGCCAATCACCGCCTGATGTTCGCTGTTGATGTTGGCGATTACCACATAGCCGTTGACCGTCTTCAGGATTCGTTCGATCTCATCCAGCGGGGCAAACACGGCTGCCATTCGGCCTTTGTCGGCTACTGCGACTTGCGTCATTCCACGACCGCGGGCGCTTACTGCCTCGAGCGCGTCCTCGAAAGGAAGGGCTCCGGAGGCAACCAGTGCTCCGTATTCACCCAGGCTGTGTCCCATTGTCATGTCTGGCTGGATGCCGTAAGCGGCCAGCAACCGGGTGAGCGCGAGATCGATCGTGAGGACAGCCGGCTGGGTAATCGCTGTCTGCCGCAAATCGTCATCAGCCTTGGCAACGGCGTTGAGGTCCGCCTGGTCAACGAACACAAAATCGGTGAGTGGTTTGCCCAACAAGGGGACCATCACTCGATCGGCCTCGGCGAAAGTTTGCGCCACAATCAGTTCGGCATCGCGCAGGGTCCGAACCATATTCACGTACTGGGAACCCTGGCCCGTATACAGGAATGCCACCTTGGGAGCCGGTCCCTGACCGCGGAAGATGCCTTGCGCACGCAGCGCTTTCCAAACGACTGCCTGGTTAGCTGCCAGGGCCCTGAGCGCTTTGGCTGCCTTATCCGCCAACTCCACGGCATCGACATAGTCAATCGCCAGACGTTCGTGAGCACACAGGTCGGTTTCCGTGGGTGCTGTAGGTACAGGCGCGCTGCCAGCTTGAGCATCCTTCATTGCTGCGCGCAGACGCTCGGCGAGCGCAGCCTTTGTGGCGGCACCAATCACGAGCGCGCCGCGAAGCGGCGGCTTGATGACGGACAGACAAGCAGTGGATACTGCAACGGCGGGAACTTCTTTCGCGTTCATGACTACCTCATTGGTCGCAGTTCGCGGTAGCGTGCTTACAGCGACCGACCGCTTTCCATTTCCGGTCAGCCTTCCAGGAATATGCTCTTCGAGCACGATATGGAAATTTGTGCCGCCAAAACCAAATGCGCTTACCCCAGCGCGCCGCGGAACGCCGGGTGGGACAGTCCACGGTTTCAGTTCGGTATTGACGTAGAGCGGGGAATGGGCAAAGTCGATATCCGGACTCGGATGTTCGCAATTCACGCTAGGTGGTAATACCTTGTCGCGTAGAGCCAGCGTGGTCTTTAGCAGGCCAGCTGCTCCCGCCGCACCTTTGAGATGCCCGATGTTCGACTTTACCGAGCCCAGCGCCACCGAGTGGGTTGGAAGATGCTCACTACTGAGCAGATTCGCCATGCACTGAGCCTCGACCACATCACCCACCCGAGTAGATGTGCCGTGGCCCTCAATCAAGGTCGCGGTGGCGGGCGAGAGCCCGGCATTCTGCCAGGCGCGCTCGAGGCAGAACTTTTGCCCGACCGGGTTGGGGGCGGTGATCCCTTTTCCTTTGCCGTCGCTTGAGGCCCCAATGCCGCGAAGCACGGCGTAAATTCTGTCTGCGCCGCGCTCGGCATCTGCCAGGCGTTTCAGCAGGAAGATCGCGGCGCCTTCGCCCATGACAAACCCATCTGCCCCCTCCGCATAAGGACGCGTGCCGGTCGCAGACAGCGCGCCGATCTTGCAGAACTTCACGAAGGTCTGCGCTCCCATGTTGCGGTCAATTCCACCGGTGATGACCGCGTCAAAATCATTCTGTATCAATCCGTCTACCGCGGCACTCATAGCGGCCATCGCGGAGGCACAGGCCGCGTCACAGACGTAATTTGGACCGTGGAAGTTGTAGATGTTCGCGATGCGCCCGGCAATACAGTTGGCCAATTCGCCGGGCATGCTATCTTCCGTGATTTCCGGCAAGTGCTTGCCTATTCTGTCGTGCAATTCTCGCGTAATCTCAGTGCGGATCGTTTCTGGCAGCGCAGCGAAGCTAGAGATCTCAGACAACTCATGCGCATACTCCGGAAAGTGAACACGCAACGAGGTGAGATAGTGTTTCTCGCCCGCCATGGCGTTGCCTAGTATTACGGCGACTCGATCCGTGTCGAGCGGTCGCTTGGGATAGCCGTAATCTTCCAGGGCTTCGCGCGTGGCCGCGATAGCCCACTTCTGCGCCTGATCCATGGCATCGGTGACACGCGGGGGAATCGGCAGATGCCACTTCATCGGGTCCCATGCCCATTCGTGCACCCAGCCGCCGATCTTCGAGTAAGTCTTGTCCGGAGCGCCCGGATCGGGGTCGTAGTAAAACGCCGGATCCCAACGGCCCGGCGCAACCTCGCTGATGCTGTAACGACCGTTCTTTACGTTTTCCCAGAACGCCGCCACGTTGGCGGCGTCGGGCAGAATCGCTCCCGCTCCTACAATCGCGATCGCACGATTGGCTGTGTCTTCCATGATGACGCTCCTGTGCAACCAGGCAGGTTGCTTGTGACAGATAGTCAGGCGTCTTTGGCTTTATGCGGCGAGTGCAGGCTTGGCTGCACGGTCGTAGAGGACGTCGGCTATGAAATCCATGTCAGAAATCAGCCCCGCCTGTGCACGGTGAACGGCGGGCAAACCTAAATTCGTTTCAAACGCGGCCATCTCGACATCACTCACGGCACCGGCTCCGCTTACCCAGCGCAAGCCTTCTTCCGCGACCTTGAGCGCCGCTTCGCGCGAAAAAACGCGGCTCACTGCTGCGATTGCGGTTGCGCCAAAGCGCCGGTTGGCTTTCTCGTTCACCTTTCCTTCAGCGAGGCGCACAGCCCGACGAGCCAGACTGGCCGCACTCTCCGCGTAAGCAATCCACTCGCCCAAACGCAGCAGAATATGTTGATAACGAGTGAGGCGGGCGACACGTGCTTTCTCCATCACTTCGGCCAGGGCATGATGCGCCAGGGCAGCAAAATTCGCGCCTAGGTTCGAATGCTGGGCATGCAAGGCTTCCAACTCGCGCGCCCGCTCGTGATAGTGTTGGCCGCGAGTCTTCAAGTGAAGCTGCCAGCGGTCGCGGCTGATAGTCATCTCCATGATTTCGGACGTGCCTTCGTAAATCGTAGTGATGCGAACGTCGCGACTGATCTTCTCGACGATGTATTCATGTGTGTAGCCGTAGCCACCCAGCGCCTGGATACTGGCGTCGGCAGCCTGATTGCCAGCCTCGGTCGCCATGTATTTCGCAATCGCGCCTTCCGTGTTCAGACTTCCTTCGCCCGCGTCGATGCGCTCGGCAGTCTCTTCGATGTAAGCTCGAGCAGCTTCCAGCCGAGCCACGTGTGGCACGATCAGCTTGTGTGTGTAGCCCTGCTTTTCGGAAAGAGGCGCCCCGGCCTGAATGCGCTTGCTGGAATACGGAATCGCGCGATCCAAAGCAGCCCATCCTGCTCCGAGGCCGAAAGCCGCCACCATCAGCCGTGTGTAACCGAAGACAGCCTGTGCCTGAATCAGGCCCTGGCCTTCGACGCCACCGATCAGCCGGTCGGCGTCGACATAGACGTCATTGAAGGCCAACGCCGCGGTATTGCTCAGGCGGATGCCGTGCTTGTCCTCTGGTTCGTCGTGAGTGAAGCCTTTCGCACCTTTTTCGACGATGAACCAGCTCGGGCCGCCAGGCGTATTGGCCAATACGGTGTACGCGCCCGCCACTCCACCGTTGCTGATCCATTGTTTATTACCGTTGATCTTGTATCCGACGACGCGTCCGTCGAGCTGCACCGGGTCCGCCATAGTGCGAAGAGCTCCCAGATCGCTGCCGGCTTCCGGTTCGGTCGCGCCGTAGGCGAATAACAACCCTTCGTCCGCGATGCGACTCAGCCACAGCTTCTTTTGTTCCGGCGTGGCGCCTACGGTGATCGGATCGCTGCCCAGGAAAGTTGCCAGCACGGAAGTCGCGATCCCCAGATCGATGCGGGCCATTTCCTCACAAATGCAGTAGACATCGAACGTGCCCCCACCCATGCCGCCGAACTCTTCCGGGATGAACAAGAGTTGAATGCCCAGCTTGTCGGGGCTGCACATGTCGCGGACGATTTCTAGCGGGCACTCGTCGCGAGCATCGAGGTCGATAAGCACATCGTCAGGCAGACGCTTCTTGGCGAACTCTTTGAGAGACTTCACGCTCAGTTTCAATGTCTTGTAGGCAAGCATGAGTGCGACCTCACTTGGCGGCGACCCCGCGCAATTCACGAGCTTTGCTGGTTAGTTCCGGCAGAAACTCGAGCACGTCGTCCACAATTCCGACATCGGCCACCTGAAATATGGGGGCCTTGGGATTCTTGTTGATGGCGATGAGGAACGGATTTCCTTTAATGCCGGCGAGGTGCTGGAACGCCCCACTGATGCCACAAGCCAGGTACACCTTGGGCTTCACCGTCTTCCCCGACGACCCAACCTGACGGGACTTCTCCATCCATTTCGCGTCGACGACAGGCCGTGAGCAGCTCACCGCCGCGCCCAGGGCCTCGGCGAGTTCTTCGGCAAGAGCAACGTTGTCCTTCTCTTGGATGCCTCGTCCAATGGATACCAGGACGCTGTGCTTTGTGATATCCACATCACCCGCCTCGGCAACGATGGTCTCAAAAAAACGGCGTCGTGCGGTCAGAGTGCCTACGGCGGATGACTTATCGATGACCCCGCTCGAAATCGGAGTGACTTGCTCCGGTCTGAATGCACCAGGACGAACGTTGATCACGGCGCCCGAGGAAATATCACAGCGCACGTGAGTGCTAACTTGTCCACCGAATTCCTGGCGGACCAGCCTGAGAGAATCTCGTTCGAGCCCATCAATCGATAACACATCGGAAACAAACGCTGAACCCAGCTTGACGGAAAGGCCCGGCGACAGATCGATCCCAAAATGATCGTGTGGGACAAGCAGAATGCTGTTCGACGGCAGAATGCTCACCAAGGCTTGTCGGACCAGTTCGGCATTGGGATAAGCGAGTGCTTCGTTCGCGATCTTCCAAATATCACCGAAAAACGCACGCAGGGAGTTGCACGCGGCCTCAAGATCCGCACCCCAACCGGTGAGAATCGCGGTAGGGGACGTAGTGGGACCTATCCTTCTCGCGACAGCTGCCAGTTCACCCGCAGTATCGTCAACGATGCCATTCCTATGGACGATGTAGGCAAAAATGCGAGCCATTATTTCAGCCCTCCCCTCGCTGCTACTAACTCAAGAACTTTGTCGGCGTTCTCTTCCCTGCTGCCGTGCAGCATCTCCGCTCCATTGCTCAGCGCGGGAACGAAATAGTCCTCTCGCCTTACCTTTGCAGCCGCTTCTCCTACCGAGTCTTTCTGAACCCCGAGGTCCGAAGCTCCCAACGTCGGGATAGGCACGGAAGCCACCTGTCGAATACCTCGCATTCCGACGTAACGCGGCTCGTTGATGCCAGTTTGAATAGAAAGGACGCATGGGAGATCGATCTCATTCAGTTCCCGATTGCCGCCCTCGATCTCGCGACTGACTTTGAGCTTCCCTTCTTCCACGGTGATGGAATTCACAAGAGAAGCAAACGGATAATCGAGCATCGCCCCAAGCATTCCACCTATTTGCGCAGCACCGTCATCGGCCTGGACCCCACACAGGATCAGGTCGTAGTTACCTTTCTGTACAAAATCTTTCAGAATAGTCGCGACGCCCCGGCCGTCGGATGCGATGAAGGCATCATCAGAGATCAGGACGGCCCGGTTCGCGCCCATCGCTAATTCACGGCGCAGAACCTCCTCGTCATCTTCCCCGCCGACCGTCACCACGGTGACGTTGCCACCGACGCGATCGCGGATCTGCAGGGCCTCTTCGACTGCATAGTTGTCCGCCTCATTCACCGAGTACACCAGTTCTTCACGCTCAATGTCTTTTCCGGTGGCATCAAGCTCAATTTCGTTTTCCGAGGTATCGGGCACTCTTCTCACGCAAACCAGAATCTCCACGTTCAACCTCCGCAACTCACAGTTTCCAATGCCACATTTTTCTCAGGGCAGACCTTGCGAACCAAGTGTTGGTCTACAAGTTCGGTCAGGTCGATGGCAGACATTTCGCCTTCCATGCCCGCCACCTTGATCGCGTCTTCGATGTTCACCATGCAGAACGGGCATGCTGTCACGATCACGTTAGCCCCTGCTTCGGCAGCCATACGGACTCTAAGCACACCCATTCGCTGCTCTTCTTTGGGCTCGTAGAAGAGCATGAGTCCACCTCCGCCGCAGCAGAATGACCGGTCTCGTGACCGCTTCATTTCGACTCTCTTCAATCCCGGAATGGCGTCGAGCACAGCGCGCGGGTCGTCGTAGATCTGGTTATGGCGTCCCAGATAGCAGGGGTCGTGGTAGGCATAGACCTTGTCTTCGTTTTCGACTCGATTGAACTGAACGTTGCCAGCCCTGACTTCCCGGGCGATCACTTGGCTGATGTGCTCGACGGGCGGCACATCCTTATAGTCGTGTTTCAGCGCATTGTAGGCATGCGGGTCGGCGGTTACGATTCGTTGCACTCCCGATGCCTTGATGGCATCAGTGTTGTGATCCCGCAGGGCCATGAAGAGCATTTCTTCGCCGAAGCGCCGAACTTCGTGGCCGCTGTCCTTTTCTGCTGCGCCCAGGATTCCGAAGTCTTCACCGATATGGCTGAGGATTCGGGAGGTAGAGCGCCCGATCGACTGTATGCGGTCGTCGTAGGAAGTAATGCTGTCGACAAAGTACAAAGTGCGAGCGCTATTGTCTTCGTCGAGGATCTTTACGCTGCAGGTTCGCTGGAACTCTGCCGCCTTTGCCCAGTCGGCCTTTTTCTTCTCCATCTTCCCATAGGGATTGCCGCGATTCTCCAGGGCCTTCAGCGGCTTCTGCAGCGATTGGGGCACATTGCCGTCATCGATCATCCCGCGCCGCAGATCGACGATCTTGTCGACGTACTCGACCAGCAGCGGGCATTCTTCTTCGCATGCGCCGCAAGTCGTACACGACCAGATTTCATCTTCCGAGTAAATGTTGCCGATCAATGACTTGCCATTGTTGGCTTTGCCGAGTACGGGATAGTGCTGAAACGCGTAGTCTCTGGCCTTGATGGTGAGGAATCGCGGCGCTAGCGGACGTCCCGCCGCATTAGCGGGGCAATTGTCGGCACAACGGCTGCAATCAGCGCAGGAATAGAAGTCGAGCATGTGCTTCCAGGTGAAGTCTTCGAACGTCTTCACGCCGAAAGATTTCACTTGATCCAGACGTTCGTCGGGCACGCCCCATCTCACCGGCTTCAGCGCCCCCCGCTCCAGCTTTGCAAAGTAAATGCTGAACAGCGACGTTTCCACGTGAAATTGGATTCCGAAGGGCCGATAGCAGAGCAGGAAGTAAAAGGTCACTTCGTGGACGAGGTACGCGGTGACATTCAGGACCCAGAGTGTGGCTAACGGCATCGAGCCAAACGCAATCTGGAACAGCCACGGCAAGGACAGCGTAGCGAGGGCTTCCGCGGATTGGCCCCGTTGAGCGTGACCTGCCACATTGCTGGCGGAAAACAAGCTGTCGGCCACCATCAGGATCGCGATGAGTCCTAGAAGAAAGACTGCGTCGGCGGTGTGCCCTTTGCCGTACTTTGCAGGCACTGCATACCGAGCGGGCTTAAACACGAGCCGACGTACCGCGGCGATCAGCATGCAGAGGAAGACGACAGTCGAGGCGTAGTCTGTAATGATGTCGTAGATGTGGCCGGCCTTCCCAGAGAGACCGGGCATTACGAAATTCTCCGAGACCCCGACGATCAGCACCGAGAAAGCGCGAACGGCCAGAAGAATGAATCCCGCAAAAATGAGAATATGGATGGTCCCGGCGAACTTGTAGCGTGGATGCCTCCACTGCCCTAGCCAGAACTTCAAGACTCTCCCCAGTCGCGTCAATGGCCGGTCAAAACGTAGATCACGCTCCGCTCGAATGAGCGGTACCAGTCGTTTCGCGACAATGTAGAGAAAGCAGGCGATCCCCAAAATGTGGATGGTCAGAAAAAGGTCGCGGCCGGGGACCAACCAATCTGTGATCAGCGAGGGCGAATAGATACCTACCACGGTCTACACCCCAATACTCAAGTGCTTACGCAACACGGACCTGCGTCAGAGCGTCCTCCTGTTCGATGGCCGGCGTTGGTTCCGCTTGTTGATTCGGTTCAACTGGCGAAACGTTGGTCATGATTGGGAGTGGTGAGGGCTCGGTTTTTGTCGGGGCGGCGACAGTCGGCGACACCTGCCGTTTCCGGCGCACCCTCTTCTTGTCGGGCGGCCTGATTCCAACCGCGTCTCGTAATTCCATGAAATTCTCTTTCAACAATTTCTCCATTCGCTTCAGGTCGGGTGCGGCATGTACATCCCCGCTGAAACCGAAGTACACCGTGCCGTTGTAACTCAAGATGGCGCAGTTGACCGCCATCTCTCCTCCGACTGGCACATAGGGATAGCAATGCAGCATCTTGTGACCCAGCAGGTAGAGTGGGAGTTGTGGCCCCGGCACGTTCGTGCACACGAGGTTGAAAGGTGTAATGGGCAACTGGCTCGCTATCGGTCCAGCGAGTTCCTGCATGGATGTTGGGAGCATCCCGATCAACCCACCCGCCAAACTGACCAACTCGGCCGCATGCATACGTTTCAGAAACTCGGTTCGCTTGTGGACGGCAGTCAGCAACTTTCGTGGCTGCCGAATATCCAGCGGAATGGTGACAGGAACCACGGAGATGCGGTTGCCTAAATCCGTAGGGTTGTGGTTGCCGCGCAAGTTGACGGGGACCATGATCCGGAGCAATTTGCCCTTCACCCGGTCACCGTGCAGTTCACAGTAGCGGCGAATGGTCGCAGTCACGAGGGCTAGGATCACGTCATTCACGCTGGTGCCGCATTTGTGACGGATAGACTTAACATGTGCCAGTGGAATCTCGGTGCAGGCGAACTTCTGCGGTCCACGGTAGACCACGTTGAACCGGAGACGCTCGGTAAAAGCGGTGATTTCTGGAAACAGAGTCGCAAACTCGTCTCCGGCCACTGCCGTGCCATTCGCGGCAGCACGCTGTGCCATGCTGAGCAGATCGGTCATGGCGGAGAGAATTCGTTTGACGAAGTCAGAATAGGAGTCCACAAATCCAGCGGTAAGCGAACTCAACGGATCGAGCGGCGGTGGAACATGGAACTCGAGCTTTTTCTTAGGCAAATGCGGCGCTTCCTGACTCGCATCCAGGAGCAGGCTTAAGATGCCCACGCCCGCAATGCCATCAGCCAGGCAGTGATGGAGGCGGAAAATCATTCCCGTGCGATTGCCCTTCAAACCCCGGACAACGGTTATGTCCCACAACGGGTGCCGGCGGTCCATCACGGAGCCAAACAGTTTGGCCGCAACAGCCTTCAGTTCTGTGTCGGTGCCGTGCTTGAGTGTCACTTCGCGCAAATGGCGACGGAGATCGAACTCACGATCGTATTCCCAACTTGGAAGGCCCAGGCCGAACGCTGCGGGCACAACACGTTTGAGGTAACGGGGCAGGAGCGGCAGCTTCGACTCGATAAACTGCACGCAATCTTCGAACGGTACCTCGCCCTCGAAAATACAGATGCTCGCCACATTGAGGGGCATGCCTTCCCGCTCCAGATGCAGGAAAACCGTGTCGCCCCAGGAAAGCCGGTCGCTCTGTTGATGGTTCTGCACGACAGATCTCCTATCAGCTGCCTGACCAGCGCGATTCTCAGTTCTCGAACGAGAAGCGCCGCGTCAGTTTCATCAGCTTGAGTACCTTATAGATGTCGACGTTGACGCCGCGTAACACGACCTTGACAGCCTTCTCGTCGGCAATGCGCGCGAACTCTTCCATTGCTCGCAGCGCGCTCGGATCGATCCGGCGCACGGAAGAAAAATCAAGAACTGCTTCGCCCTCCGCACTGTCCAACTTCTCTCCGGCCTCTTTCAGTGCGAGAGCCACGCGCCGTTCATCGATGTTAAGGACTACAGCGATCATTGCCATACGCTCCGCCATCCCCTACACGGTCTGTTGCTCAGACGCGCCAGACTCTTTTGCCACACCTCGTCCTTCGTATGCCTTCCAAAACAACTCGACCAATTCGGTCATCAACGGCATACGAGGATTCGATCGCCAGGACGGATCGTCAAACGCAATCCTTGCCAGCTCGGGCACCGCCTCCGCGAACTGCTCTTTCGAGATTCCCAACTCAGCAATCGAGCGCGGAAATTCCAATTGGTCGAGCAATTGTTCCGTCGCGGCAATTAGGTTTTTCACCTTTTCTTCTACGGTGCCACCGCTCAGACCCAGTAAATCAGCGACCGTAGCGTATTTGCGGTGCGCCACGTACCCCTTCGTGTAGGGCGAAGGCATGAACTTCGCGGGTACTACGGCGTTGTACGCAATGACGTGCGGCAGCATGAGCGCGTTGGCGCGGCCGTGCGCGACACCGAAGCGCGCTCCGAAAGCATGAGCCAGGGCGTGATTTACGCCTACCGACGCGTTGGAGAATGCCATCGCCGCAATGCAGGCTGCGTTGTGCATCATGCAACGCGCCTCTTCATCGCCGGGATGCTCATAAGCGATGGGCAGATACTTGAAGACCAGTCGGATAGCCTGCATGGCGTTGGAGTCGGTGTAAGCGGACGCGTAGTTTGAAACACCGGCTTCCAGCGCGTGAGTCAAACAGTCAATGCCAGTATCCGCCGTCAAGACTTTCGGCATCGACATGACAAACTGCGGATCAACAATCGCCACATCAGGAGTCAGCGAATAGTCAGCAAGCGTCACCTTGCGCCCACTCTCCTTGTCGATGAGGACAGCAAATGGGGTGACTTCACTCCCCGTTCCGCTGGTCGTGGAGATGGCAACTAACCTCGCCCGGCTGAGTTTTTCGGTAGGATATTGGACTACTCGCTTACGTAGATCGAGAAAGGGTGCGGCCAGATATTCCAGGTCCGCTTCTGGCGACTCGTACTTGAGCTTCATGATCTTCGCTGCGTCGATCACCGACCCGCCACCGAGCGCGATGATCTGGTCCGCTTTGTAGAAGTTCAACGATTCCACTCCCTGCAGGATGACTTTGACCTCAGGCTCCGCGTCGGGAATCACCAGGACATGAACGTGGGTTTTGGGACAAATGTGACGGCGGACAATGTCCACGTGGCCGATGCGCTCCAGACCTGGGCTGGTGACAACTATGGTGGAGAGCGATGGGAACTGGCGAAGATTCTCCACCGCGTTCATGTTGAAGTAAATCTGATTGGGAACTCGGAACCACATATGGTTTTGCGTCCTGCGTGCCAGGCGCTTGATGTTGAGATAATGAAAAACGTTCACGTTGTCGGTGGTGCTGTTTCCACCGCCGGTTCCGCAACCGAAGGAGAAGGTGGGCACCAGATCGTTGTAGACGGCGCCCAGAGCCCCAATGGACCCTGGTGAATTCACAATGATCCGTCCCGCGTTGATCACCTCGCCAAACTTGCGGATGACTTCCTCGTTGCGAGAGAAAACCACTGCGGTATGTCCCAAGCCCCCGGCGTGGTTTACGTCCACGCATACCTTGAGCGCCTCACCGACGGATCTTGCCCGGTAGACAGCGAGCACGGGAAACAGCTTCTCGACCGAAAGGGGATGTTCGCGACCCACGCCTTGAATCAGCGCGATCAGAAGCTTGGTATTGGGCTTCACTGAGAGACCGACAAAGCGGGCGATGTCACTGGCTTTCTGGCCCACGGCCATGGGCTGCATGCATCCCGTCTGCGGATCAATCACAGTGCGCTCCAGCAGTTTGGTTTCCTTCTCGTTGCAGACGTGCGCACCCAGGTCCGCAAATTTCTTCATCGCCTGGTCATAAATCTCGTCGTCGATCACCACGGTCTGCTCTGAAGCGCAAATGGTTCCGTTATCGAAGGTCTTGGAGATGATGATGTCGACAACGGCGGTATTCAGATCCGCGCTCTTCTCTAGATAGACTGGTGTATTCCCCGGCCCCACACCCAACGCTGGCTTGCCGGAACTGTAAGCTGCTTTGACCACGCCTGGGCCGCCTGTGGCATCAATCAGGCCCACATCTTTATGCTTCATTAGGTAGGCGTTATCTGGAAGAGTGGGAGAATCCACGCAGGTGAAGACTCCCTCAGGGGCACCATGCTTCACCGCAGTCTCGTACATGATCCGTACTGCTTCGGCGCAACAATGCCATGCCTTCGGATGTGGGCTGAACACAACCGCATTCCGCGTCTTGACGGCCATGATGCACTTGAACAAGACAGTGGAGGTGGGGTTCGTAATGGGGGTAAGCGAGAAGAGAACACCGATGGGCTCAGCCATCTCCACCAGATTGCGGTCGGGAAGTTCACGAATGACACCAACTGTGCGTTTGTCTTTGACGTAGTTATAGACGAACTCACTGGCCACCATGTTCTTGATGACCTTGTCTTCCATCACCCCGAGCCTGGTTTCTTCAACCGCCAGGCGTGCGAGATATTGAGCTTGTTCGAGTCCCGCTAGGACCATCGGTTTGACGATGCAGTCGACGTCCTCTTGATTGAATTGAGTAAAGACCGCAGCGGCGGCTCTGGCTTGACGAACCAGGTCTTCCAAGTAAGCAATGCGTTCCGCACTGAGGGTTTCTGTGGCGAGCGGAATCTGGATCCGCTCCTTTACTGCTTCTCTCACGGTCATTAGTCGCTTCCCTTCTGGGGAACCGTCGTAAAGTAAACGCCTTCGCCGACCGTCGAATCTTCTAGGCGTAGTCGATCGGGTTCTTCTCGAGCCAGCGTTCATCGCGGGTCTTGTTGATACTCTTCCATGAACTGGAAGCGACACTCGCGGAGAACTGCCGGCTGTCCCAAATCACGCCGGCGCCAAAGCCGATTGCTCCTCCGAGAAAGCCGCAAGCGAGAGTTCTGGTTGGAGACAGGCGCCTGCTTCCCAGATATCCGCCCAACGCCCCGATGAGGACTCCGATGATGGCTGGGGCCGTCGCATGGCGGGCAGATTCAGCGAAGTAAGGGGCCAGAGAATCCTGTTGGAGGAATTCTTTTTCCCCCGCACGTGCTCCCTCCAGTGCGGAATTCACGAGCTTGCGGCCATAGTCAACGTTGGATTTCGACCACTCCATGAAATTCATATTGGCGCCTCGCGATTGAGAAGTTCGCTCCCTCGCAGTCAAATTTGCGCGGGCTACGCAGCCTGCTTCGAACTCTCCATTTTCGCTTCGATGAGTTCGAGCAACTTCTCGAAAGTCACACCTCGGTCAAGCATTCGGAGGAGATCGTCTGCATCGAACCCTACTTCTTCCCCCGCCTGCACCAGTCTCTCGATGGCTTCGTAAACGGAAACTTCGTGGGATTCGCGTAGGCGCATGAAAAAAGATTCGAACGTATTAGCTGAACGGGGTTCGTCGCGGTCCATACCGCACCCTCAGTTCCCAAAGTAGAACTCTGGCCTTCCCGTGCGTCTACAACCAATGTCACGGAGCGTTGTGATGATGGTCACACGGTCTCTTAGCGGGGTAATGGGGTGTGTTTGTCCTGCGATTCCAGCCTCGGGATTGTGGGGGAACGGTCCACTCCATTGCGCGACGCGTGCTGGCGGAAAAGCCGAAGAAGATTGCAAAATCGCGCTCCGAGTCTGAGTGTTCTCAGGCCCGGAGCGCCCGTGGAGAGAAATCGGTTGTCGTCGACTGTTGCGCTTAGTCGCCCGAAGGCATGAGCGACTCTTCCGTACGCGTGACTTCCAGAACTACGGACGGGCAATCTCCCAGGATCGGCTGGCAGGCTGCATTCGGGCCATGCTTTGGGTGCAGTTGCGGCTTGATCCCGGCAAACTGCTCCTGCTCGGTCGACCCTTCCAATGCTGTAGTCGAGGCGGTGCCAGCGGCGATCACCTGGGTGAGCGCGTCGAAGTATCCGGTTCCCACGAAGCGCTGGTGCTTCACCGCCTGGTATCCATACTGGGTTTCCCGGGCGAACTCTTTTTCCTGCAGGCGGGAGTACGCGGTCATGCCACTGTCCTTGTAGCCGCGCGCCAGTTCGAACATGCTCAGGTTTAAAGCATGGAATCCGGCTAGCGTAACAAACTGGAACTTGTATCCCATCTTCGCGAGTTCCCGCTGGAAGGTTGCGATAGTTCGATCGTCCAGGTTCTTCTTCCAATTGAAAGACGGCGAACAGTTGTAAGCCAGCCGTTTTTCCGGATGCTTGGCATGTATCGCTTCCGCGAAGAGGCGAGCTTCCTCAACATCAGGATGCGAGGTTTCGCACCAGATCAGATCGGCATACGGTGCGTAAGCAATGCCACGTGCAATCGCCGACTCCAAGCCTCCGCGAATTCGGAAGAAACCTTCCGCGGTCCGTTCTCCGGTGATGAACATACGGTCGCGCGGATCGACGTCGCTGGTTAAGAGATGAGCGCTGTCGGCATCGGTGCGCGCCATGATCAGTGTCGGCACGCCAAGCACATCGGCGGCCAGACGAGCCGCAATCAGCTTTTGGATAGCCTCCGAGGTTGGTACCAGGACTTTTCCGCCGAGGTGTCCGCATTTCTTCGCCGAGGAAAGCTGGTCTTCGAAATGCACGCAAGCCGCCCCGGCCTCGACCATCGCCTTCATCAATTCGAAGGCGTTCAAAGTGCCCCCGAATCCGGCTTCGGCGTCGGCCACGATGGGAGCCATCCAGTAGACGCCGTTCTTCCCACCAAGGTGATGAATCTGGTCGGCACGCATCAGGGCGTTGTTGATGCGACGGACCACATTGGGAACGCTGTCGGCTGGGTACAAGCTCTGATCCGGGTACATGTGCCCCGCATCGTTGGCGTCTGCTGCCACTTGCCAGCCACTGAGGTAAATGGCCTTTAAGCCAGCCTGCACCTGCTGCACCGCTTGGTTGCCCGTGAGTGCCCCTAGAGCCGGCACGTACGATTCGTTGTGCAGCAGCCACCAAAGCCTCTCTGCTCCCAGGCGGGCCAAGGTGTGCTCGACCTGGATGGAGCCCTGCAATTTGGCGACGTCCTCAGCCCTGTATGGGCGTGTCACGCCTTTCCATCGGGGATCAGTGTTCCACTGTTGTTCTAGCGTGGTTTGCGAGCGCATGTCTGAAATCTCCTCCGCCGTCTGTGCCGGCCAGGTTGCAGTAGAACCGATCGCAGCAAGCGCCACAAACGAGGTCGTCCGTTTCGGCCCAGTCGTCCGTTCTGTTCCACCACGCAAGATGTGGTTTCCCCGAGAGCTGTACGATACGGACATGGCCACGATAGCGACCCACACCGACGTTGAAGCTCAGATCCTTACTCCTGAAGCAAGCCGCTTCCTGACCCGCATGGCACATGAGTTCGAGCCGCGCCGGCGCGAACTCCTTGAGCGCCGGCGAACTCGACAGATCGAGATCGACGCCGGCGCATTGCCCGGGTTTCTCCCCGAGACAGCACATGTTCGCCAAACAGCATGGACGGTTGCGCCCATCCCACCGGACTTGCTTGACCGGCGCGTGGAGATCACCGGCCCGGTCGACCGCAAGATGATCATCAATGCGCTGAACTCCGGCGCAAGTGTATTTATGGCGGATTTTGAAGACTCGAATTCTCCCACCTGGATGAACAATCTCGAGGGACAGGCCAATCTCCGCGATGCTGTCGACGGCACCATCAGCTTCATGAGCCCGGAAGGAAAGCGCTATCAACTCAACTCCCGTGCGGCAACGTTGCTGGTGCGCCCTCGAGGTTGGCATTTGGACGAAAGACACTTTCTGGTAGATGGAAAGCCCATCTCAGGGTCGCTGTTCGACTTCGGACTCTACTTCTTCCACAACGCGCAGCCGCTGATCCGCAAAGGAACTGGGCCGTACTTCTATTTGCCCAAGCTGGAGAGTCATTTGGAAGCCCGCTTGTGGAACGATGTGTTCTGCTTTGCGCAGGATGAACTCGGGATCCCGCGCGGCACGATCCGCGCCACCGTGTTGATCGAAACGATTCTGGCGGCCTTCGAGATGAACGAGATTCTTTATGAACTGCGGGAACACTCTTCGGGTTTGAACTGCGGCCGCTGGGACTACATCTTCAGCTTCATCAAGAAATTCCGGAACCGTCCGGACTTTGTACTACCCGACCGGTCCACGCTGACGATGGATAAGCATTTCCTGAAATCTTATGTAGAACTGCTGATCCAAACTTGCCACCGGCGCGGGATTCACGCAATGGGCGGAATGGCAGCACAGATTCCCATCAAGAACGATCCTGAAGCGAACGAGAACGCCTTGGAGAAAGTCCGCCAGGACAAGCTTCGCGAAGTGAAAGCCGGGCACGACGGAACATGGGTCGCTCACCCCGGACTAGTGCCGATCGCCAAAGAAATGTTCGACGCGCACATGAAAGAGCCGAACCAGATCAACCGCCGACGGGATGATGTGCACGTCAACGCGAAAGATCTCCTCGACGTTACCAAAGGCGAGATCACCGCAGAGGGCCTGCGGTGGAACATCGACGTTGGACTGCAATATCTGGAGTCTTGGCTACGGGGTTCGGGCTGTGTTCCTATCTACAATCTGATGGAAGACGCGGCCACCGCGGAAATTTGCCGTTCCCAGGTGTGGCAGTGGGTGAAACACGGGGCTACGCTCCGCGACGGAGGCCACGTTACGCAAGACATGGTTCGCCGGACAATTGCCGAGCAAAAGAATAAGTTGAAGGGCGGGCGCATGGCAGCAGCAGCGGAGATCTTCGAACGGATGATGACCAGCGCGGATTTCGCGGAATTCCTGACCCTGGAGGCATATGATTACATCGACTAGGAACAGGCGAGATGCCTGCGCGGATGATGAGCCACGACTCCGCCGAGATCTGCGATGAGTTTCTCGCGCAACTCAAGGAAGATCTGGTGTGCCGGCGCGTCGGATGCGGCTTGGCGCGCCTGGAAGAACATCGCCACCTGCTGGCCTCGTTTGATCCGGAAACGAAAAATGCTGCTCTGTTCGTCGGCCACTTGGCCCAGTGGGTCGACGTTGGGTTTCAACGTCCCGGACTAGTCAAGGAACTGGTCGATCGGTTCTCTCGCGCTGTTCGCGCGCGCTTGCCGCTGCATGACTACTTGCATCTGCGCATGGCAGAGGGCATGGTGGCGATGGCGGAAGAGTCAAAGGATGAGGCCATTCGGCACTTTGAGCTTGTCCTGAGTCTCGAACAAGAGACGGACGATCAGGAACTCCTGTCGATCGCAAGTTTCTGGAAGAGCCGCTGCCTGCGCATGAAGGGCGAATACGATCAGGCCCTGGCCTTCGCGGTAAAGGGCAGAGATCTGGCCCTGAAGCTCGGCCACCCGCCAATGGCGGCTGTTATGCGAGTACTTGAGAGCTGGCTCTTTTTTCAGAAAGGCAATGCCAAGCAGGCCCTCGAAATTCTGCACGCCGCCGAAGCCATCCTGAGCAAGACGGACGACTATCTCACTTTGGGCAACATTCATTCTTCCTATGGACGGATCGCCCGCCGCCAGGGCCGTTATCAGCACGCCATTGAGAGTTTCACAACCGCCATTGCGTTTTACCGCAAGCTCGATCCGCAGCATCGCAATGTAGCTCGCTCTCTGAACAACATGGCCTATGTCAAGCGGCTCATCGCCTTGCAGTTGCGGCGCAAAATTGATGCAGAAGCAGAACGGCGCAGGAAGGCCGCTACCCGCGGCGGTACCCGCAACGGCAAAAACAAGTTGTCCTATCGCTATCGTTTTGAGCAACTGCGTGAGGAGGCTTTGGCTGAACTTGGCGAGGCCGCGGCCATCTATGAACAGTATGGGAATCATCATGGATTGGGCAGCGTGCACTTGAACTACGGATTTCTTCATCTGGACAACGGGGATCTGGAACATGCGGAGGCGGAGGCGGAGACGGCTTTCCACCTGGCTGAAGCGAGGCGAGACCACATCCTCATGGCACGCACCCAGCTGTTGCGGTGCATGATCGAAAACGCCCGCGTCGAAGAGGGGATCGGAGAGAGCACTGAACCCGGCGGCCACGCCCGACTCGCCCAGGATTATGTCCAGGAAGCCATCGAACTCGCGAAGCATACCGAGAACCGGCGTCTTCTCGCTCACGCCTACGTTTGGCAGGGACTGACGTACTGCAATCGCTTCTTCGCTGACTCTGAATCTGCGCGAGATTGGTATGACCAAGCCCTGACCCTTTCGAAAGGCGTCCATGCCGAGGGCGCCTGGGACGATCTGCAAACGTTGAAGGCCCGAGTTCAACGCGGCGGCAGGGTCAACCCTACGCTGCGTGCGTGGTCCCAAGGCTCGGTTGGAGACAAATCGTTCCAGCAGATCACAGAGGAATTCGCAGAGCTCATCATTCCCAAGGTTTGGGAGCGGGAGGGCCGGAAGATTTCTCGCGTGGCAACTCGCCTTTCTGTTTCTCCCAAAAAGATACGGGCGGTGCTCAGCCGCGCCGGGCGGCGGAAGCCTCTCACGGAATGACTCATAGGTAGGCCGACTTTAGCTTATGACGCTTGGGCTGCGTCGCTCCAAGTTGTCTCCGCCGCGGGAGGGATGAAACTCATGGCTCGCTCCGCCAGGGCGGTAATCGTCAGGCTCGGGTTGACGCCGAGATTTGCGGCTAGAACGGATCCATCGCAGATGTACATATTGCGGTAGCCGAAGACGCGGTGATGATCGTCCACCACGCCACGATCGGGAGAACCGGCGATAACGCAACCTCCAATACAGTGCGCCGTGCCGGGAACATCGAAGAGGATTTCCGGAAGCATGCTCATCCCACTGCCCCCTGCGACTTGCGCGAATTTCCTGGCGAACTCGTTGGCCTTTGGAATGTAGGTCGGCACTTTATTCCCACGGCTGACCAGCATTTTGCGGAACGGCCAGAACCAAGGGCGTTCCCAGCGCATCTCGATATGTCCTTCGAGTGCTTGCATACAGAGAAGAATGACGTGTTCTCTCGCCCATCGCCAAGGCCACAAGAGGCGCATCGTCTTTACCGGGTGCAACAGCAGAGAGCCGGTGACATTCTTGAGCCATAGGCCAATTCGCCGCACACCAGGAAGGCCGTCAGTCAAGATTGTGGTGAGAAGACCCAGGGTGTCGGATCCGCTGGGATAGCGAACAGCTTCAATGTGTGTATGTTCGTCGATGTAGACACCAGAACCGATGGCGATGCCTTGCGACAAATCCTCGGAGCAGCCCGGTATGCGCGCCCCGATGAGCGATTCGGAATTGGTGCGCACATGTTTGCCCAGACGCGCGCTAATAGCGGGCAACGAGTCGTTTTCTTTGAGCCGAAATAACAACTCCATCGTGCCCAGCGAAGACGCGGAGAAGACCACGGCGCGGCAGGTAAGACTCCGGCGTTGGCGGCGTAACCAACTCGTGGACTTCACTGTACTCACTTCGTATCCAGCACTGCCATTGCTTTCGCCCGCCATCGGTGTGACGTCTACCACCTTCGTTTCTGGAAATACCTGAGCCCCGTATTTTTCCGCCAGGTATAGATAGGTCAGATCGAGTGTGCTCTTCGCGCCAAACCTGCAGCCCATCATGCAACCGCCGCAAGCGGTGCAAGTGGTTCGCGGCGGACCTTCCCCGCCGAAGAACGGA
>Ga0209698_10000891_pt1 | contig 34395 bp, 30 predicted proteins | sample LitLauG_LLR_2012_FD_187203 | JGI IMG/M metagenome (GOLD analysis project Ga0209698, IMG submission 187203) | Freshwater sediment microbial communities from Pennsylvania, USA - Little Laurel Run_MetaG_LLR_2012 (SPAdes) (version 2) | ecosystem: Environmental > Aquatic > Freshwater > Creek >... | reverse complement strand
GTCCATGAATACAGCCTCCTCCCGGTGCGCGACGCGAGGTGGCGCATTATCACCGATCCGGCCGCATTCACCGAGAAGAACTGGTCGTTCGACACGCAGGAAGGGAAGCAGCACCTTTTCCACGATCTCCTGAACAGCGAATTCATCACCGTGGAGCGGATGGGGAGAATCCTCGCCGATTTTCCGGACATCCCGTGGCAGATGAAGCTCGACATGGCGCGGCAGGCGTGGGACGAGGCCCGTCACGCCGAGATCGTCCAGAGGCGTCTCGAGGAGCTTGGCGGCAGCGTCGGGATGTTCAGGACAAGCTGCTGGGGGTGGGAACAGGACGTGAACAGGCCCGACCCGCTTGAACGCCTTGCACTCTCCAACATGACGTTCGAAAGCGAAAGCTGCAAGCACCTGCGCGACTGGATCAGGAAGGCGAAGGAGGGTCACGACGAGCGCTCGGTGCAGCTCCTGGAGTTCCTGCTGGCCGACGAGGTGAACCACGTTCTCTACGGCATACACTGGATCGACGAGCTGACGAAGGACGATCCCGGACGCCGCGCGCGCGTGCTCGCCTATCCGGAGCGGGTGCTGGCGTCCGGGCATCCCGTCGGCGTCCGGTTCGATGAAACGATACATGCCCGCTGAGGCCGCCCATGCACGTCGCGCAGTTTGAAGACCGCTCCGGTCCTCTCGTCGGGATCCGCCAGGGGAAGAAGTGGATCAATTACGGAAAGGCGGAGCGGGTCATGTACATGCTCCGCCACGGGGTGGTGGCCGCGGGGACGGATACGATCGAGGATCTTCTCGGCCGCGGTCTGTTCGACACGGGCCTCTTCCGCGACGTGCTCGGCTTCGTCCGCCGGGAGCGGCTGGAGAGATTCGTTGCGGTCTCCCCCGGGGCCCGGCTGGTCGCCCCCCTGAGATCCCCGCGCAAGATCATCGCGCTGGGACTCAACTACGCGCTCCATGCGAAGGAGGGGGCGCATCCTGTTCCCGACGAGCCGATCATATTCATGAAAGCGGGCTCTTCCGTGATCGGGCCGGAAGAGCCCGTGCGGCTCCCTCGCGGCATGGGGAGGATGGATCATGAGGTCGAGCTGGCGGTCGTCATCGGACGGAAGGCCAGCGGCGTCCGCGAGAAGGACGCCTGGGACTGCATCGCCGGGTACACGATCTGCAACGACGTCAGCGCACGCGACCTCCAGACGGCGGATCTCGCCAACCGGCATCCCTGGTTCCGTTCCAAGAGCTTTGATACGTTTACGCCGCTCGGGCCCTGGATTGTCACCGCGGATGAGATCAGGCCCCCCGTGCACCTCGATCTCGAATGCCGCGTCAACGGAAAGATCCGGCAGAAGGCGAACACGAAGGATCTTATTTTCGGGATCGCCGCCGTGATCTCCTGGATATCCAGGACGATCACACTTGACCCGGGGGATGTGATTTCCACCGGGACGCCGGAGGGGATCGGACCCGTGAAGGGGGGGGATCTGATCGTCTGCAGGATAGAGGGGATCGGGGAACTCCGCAATCCGGTGCGCTGGCGATGAAGCTCGAGAGGATTACCCTCACGCATGTCCGGATTCCGCTCCTTGAGCCCTTCCGGATCAGCAACGGCGAGGTGAGCGAGAAGGACGCCATACTCGTCCGCGTCGAAGCCGGGGGGATCGCCGGGACGGGGGAGGCTTCCCCGATGGCAGGCACGTTTTATTCGGACGACACGCCGGCGTCTGTCTGGAAATACCTGACGGAGCGGCTGATCCCGGCGGCCTTCGCGGCGAAGGCGGTCTCCGTGGCGTCAATCAACAGGGTTCTCGACAGGACCGGCGGGAGCCCTTTTGCGCGGGCGGGACTCGAGACCGCGTTCTGGGATCTTGAGGCCCGCGCCGCCGGAACGCCGCTGTATCAGTCGCTCGGCGGGTATAATATCCCCCTGGAATCGGGGCTTGCGGTCGGGATTACGAAGGGGATTCCCGCGCTCATTGCGACGATCGAAAAGTATCTCGCCGAGGGGTACAAGCGGGTCAAGATTAAGATAGAGCCGGGGTGGGATGTCGGCCCGCTCGCGGAAATACGACAGCGATTCGGCGACATCCCCCTGATGGTCGACGCGAACGGCGCATACGGGAGGGAGGATATCCCGCACCTGCGGCTTCTCGACTCGTTCGGTCTCGCGATGATCGAGCAGCCCCTCCCGCGAAATGATCTGAAGGGGCATGCGGAACTCCAGGCGGCAGTAAAAACGCCCGTCTGCCTGGACGAGGGGGCGGAGGACGCCGCCGCCGTCCGGAAGGCGATCCGGATGAAGAGCTGCAGGATCGTCAACATCAAGATTCAGCGGGTCGGCGGACTGGCAAACGCCAGGGCGATCCATGACATCTGCGCTGAAGCGGGGATACCGGTCTGGGCGGGGACAATGCCGGAGCTCGGGATCGGCGCGGCGCAGACGCTGCATCTGGCGACGCTTCCGGGTTTCGCATATCCGACCGACGTCGAATCCTCCGCCCGGTGGTTCCTTGACGACGTCATCGAACCCCTTATCACGGTCTGCGGGGGAAAAATCAGCATCCCCGCAGGCGCCGGCAACTGCTATGAACCGTCCGTCCGGGCGATCGACCGCTTCCGTGTCGCCGAACGTGTCTTCGTGCCGTAGGAAGGGAATCTCATGTCACTTCGGACATCGTTCCTGGGGCTGGACCTGCAGAGCCCCGTCATCGTTGCCTCCGGCCCGGCCAGCCACGACGTCAACCAGGTCCGCTCGGCCGAGGAACAGCGGGCGGGGGCGATAGTGCTGAAGACGGCATGCTCTGACCGTTACGCCGAGATGCGCTCATGGCCCAGGCCCCGGTACAAGCTCCTGGAGTGGGACAAACAGATACGGGGGCGCTCGAATGCATTCTCTCTCTATTCATACGAACAGGCGTACAGCGGGACCCTCAATGACTACTGGGAATTCATACGCGTGTGCAAACGCCACACGTCGCTTCCCGTTATCGGGAGCATATTCGCCGGGCCCGCCCCGGAGTGGGAAGAGCTCGCCGGCAACGTGGAATCAAACGGCGCGGACGCGATCGAGCTTGACATCTCCTCCCCGCACAGGCCGGGGAGCCTCGCGTTCGAGTCGACGTTCGTCGCGGCCATTCGGGCCGTCGCGAAGATCGTGAAAATACCTGTGCTCGTGAAACTCGCCCCGGGTCCCGACGTGCCGGATCAGTGCGTCGCCGCGGAGCAGGCCGGTGCCTCCGCGCTCACCCTCTGCAACAGGCTCCGGGGGCTCGACGTGGATTGTGACTCGCAGCGTCCGATACTGCACGGCTCGTACGGGGGGATCGGCGGTCCGTGGGCGAAGTACTACACGATGCGGCACGTGGCCGAAGCGGCCCGGCGGATCAGCGTCCCCATCAGCGCCACCGGCGGGGTGATGACGGGGGAAGATGCCGTGAAATACATTCTTCTCGGCGCGTCGACCGTACAGGTGCTTTCATGTATACTCGTCAACGGGTGGGAGTCCATCGGCAGGATCAACGACGGGATCCGATCGTACTGCGAAGGGAAGCACGTGCATGCGCTTCACGAACTGTGCGGCGGGGCGCTGGGGAACCTGACCCCGCCGGAAGAGATTACACGATGGTCAGGAGAACCGATCGACGGACCGCGGAATGACTGGAAAGAGCAATAAATATCCCGGGCTCCCGCCGCTCCCTCCCCCGTTCGTCCGGGAGGAACCTCCCATCGCGGAAGTGATCGGGGAAAAGTGCATCGGGTGCGACCGGTGTCCCCCCCTCTGCTTCTACGACTCGCTCTTTATGCGGGAAACGCCCGGGCACCCGTTCGGGCGCGTCGCGGTTGTCGTTCCCGGAAAATGCACCGGGTGCGGTCTCTGCTTTGAAGCCTGCCCCGTGGACGCTTTCCGGTGGGTGCCGGGTCCGCGTCCCGCGCTTGAGGGAGGGAGGAGGGCTTGAAGATCATCGACCTGACGCATCCGGTGAGAAGTTCGATCCCGTCGTATTTTCCCTGGCATCCCCCGACGGTGCTTGAGAGGACGGCCAGCTACACCGAGAACTCGTGCGTCGTGACGCGACTGAGCATGGGTACCCATACCGGTACGCACATCGACGCCCCGAGCCACATATTCGAGGGGATGCACACCATTGACGGGTACGATCCCTCCCTCTGGTTTCTGGAGGCGCGCGTACTCGATTTCACGCCGCGGGGGCCGCGCCAGGAGATCACGCTCGCCGAAATGAGACGGAGGCGCCTCCGGAAGGGGGGAGCGGTGATTCTCAAGACCGGGTGGGACAGGTATTTCGGCCGCCCGGACTATTACGCGACGTACCCTCCGCTCGGGACGGATGCGGCGGAATATCTCGTCACGTGCGGTGTGCGTGCGGTGGCCTCGGATACCCCATTCACGCTGGACGTGCACAGGATACTCCTGAAAAAAGGGATACCCCTTATCACGAATCTGAATAACACGGCCCGGCTGAAAGCCGGAACGGTCCGCCTTGTCGCCGCTCCTTTGCTTCTGGAGGGGGGAGACGGCGCACCCGCCCGGGTGTTTGCCGTGGTGGGCGGGGGATGAACTCCGACCCGCTTCTCCGGCTCCTTTCCGATCTTGTCGCGATACCGAGCGTCAACCCGATGGGACGCGGCAGAAGCGGGGCGGGGTACTCGGAAAATGACATCGCCATGTGCGTCGCGGCGTATCTCCGCGCCCACCGGGTGGATTGCAGCATGGCGGAGGTTGCGCCGGGGCGGCCGAACGTGACGGCGTATGTCGACGCCGGGGCGGAGACGACGCTCCTGTTTGATGCTCATACGGACACCGTGCCTGCGGACGCGATGACGATCCCCCCGTTTACCCCGGAGGTGAGGAACGGCCGGCTGTACGGCAGGGGATCGTGCGACACGAAGGGATCGCTCGCCGCGTTCCTTCACGGCGTCTGCTCGCGCATCGACGCCGGCGGGCGGCTCAGGTGTAATGTCGTCATCGTCGCGGCGGCGGACGAAGAATACCGGTTCAGCGGCGCTCTGCACGCCGTCGCCCACGGACTGAAGGCGGACTTCGCCGTCGTCGGGGAACCGACGCTCCTTCATATCGTCCGCGCGCATAAAGGGGTGACGCGCTGGCGTGTTGTCACGCGGGGCGTTGCGGCCCATTCCGCCTACCCCGAACGGGGGGAGAATGCCATTTACGGGATGGGACGGGTCCTTGGGAGGCTGGAGTCATACGGAAATTCCCTCAGGAACTCCGCGTGCCATCCCCTTCTCGGGTCCCCTTCGATAAGCGCCGGGGTCATCGAGGGGGGAGAGGCTGTCAACATCGTCCCTGACCGGTGCACGCTCGAGCTGGACAGGCGGACGCTCCCCGGGGAAACCGCGGAGGATGTCCTCGGCGGGGCGGCGGGCGTGCTGCGGGATTTGAACGGATGGTCGTTCGACCCGCCTCACCTCTCTGTTCCGGGGATCGAGGTGGCCGAAGCGAGCCCGGTCGTCCGCTCCCTTTCCCGGGCTGTGCGGGACGTGTGCGGGGAGGTGCACGTGGAGGGGGCGCAGTATGCCACGGACGCGGGTGTGTACAACGGCGCGGGGATCCCTGCGGTCGTGTTCGGTCCGGGCGACATCGCGCAGGCGCACACCGCGGAGGAGTGGATCGATATTGAGAGCCTTACCGCCGCTGCGGAGGTCGTCCGCCGGCTGATATCCCCGCAATGATACAGGGTGATGCTGCGCTATGGCCGTAGAGTGGATCATGGGGCTCGATATCGGCGGGACGAAGACCGCCGTCGTTGCCGGGGACAGGCGCGGTGGCGTCCTCTACCGTGATCAGTTTCCCACCGAACCGGCCCGGGGGTTCAATGATGTCTATTCCCGGATACGGGGGTCGATGGCCCGGGCTGTCTCACACATGGGAAGTTCTCCGCACGCGTTGAGCGTTTCGATCGGCGGTCCGCTCGACGTTCGCCGCGGGATCATCAAGTCTCCCCCCAATCTCCCGGGGTGGACAGACATCCCGCTCAAGGCCATCCTTGCAGGGGAGTATCCGGTCCCCGTGTTCGTCGAACATGATGGAAACGCGGGGGCGCTTGCGGAATGGTACTTCGGGGCCGGCAAAGGATTCAGGAACATCGTGTTCGTGACGATGGGAACAGGATTCGGAGCGGGACTCATACTCGACGGGAGGCTCTACCGGGGGACGAGCGACGTGGCCGGTGAGATCGGCCATATGCGCGTCGCGGAGGAGGGGCCCGATTGCTACGGGAAGACGGGCTCCCTCGAAGGATATGGCAGCGGAACGGGGATCGCGCGCCTCGCCCGGTCGATGTACCCCGGCCTCTGGGGCGAGGGCGCCACGGTCATCGACGTTGAGGAATCGTTCAGGAAAGGGTCGCCCGAGGCGGCGTCCGTCTTTACAAGGGCCGCGATCGGTCTTGGCCGGGGACTGGCGATGGTTGCCGACATGCTGAATCCCGAACTGATCATACTCGGCGGGCTCGGCATGCGCCTCGGGGAAGCGCTCGTCGGGCCCGCGATGCGCGTGTATAAGTCCGAGGCTCTCCCTGCGGCGCAGGCCGTCTGCGCGATCGTCCCGGCCGGTCTGGGGGAGAAGATAGGCGACATCGCCGCTCTCTGCGCCGCGTACGATCAGGGCGCCCTTCTTGAGCGGTAACGCGCGGCGTAAATTTCACATGACGGAAAGGAACAATGAATACAGCGACGGTAAATTCGGGCCACACGCTGCGCATAGGGAGGATCTGGAAACACCCCCGCGCGGTCATCATCCCCTACGATCATGGTACCTACTCGGGGGTGGTCGAGGGACTCGAGGATCCCCTGCGCCTCACGGAGAGGATCGCACGCTCGAGGGCCGATGCGGTTCTCGTGACGCCGGGAGTCCTCAGGATCATCGCCCCGGCGGCGGGGAATCTCGGCATCGTCCTCAGGATCGACGGCGCATATACATCGTACGCCACGGCGCCGACCGATTTCCTCTCGATGCTGACCCCGGAGGACGCACTGCGGCTCGGCGCGGACGCCGTGATCGTCTTCACGTTCATCGGCATACCGGATGAGGCCCCTTCCCTCCAGCGCCTGGGCCGGACGTCCGCGGACGCGGGGGTGTGGGGGATCCCGCTGATCGCGGAGGTTCTCGCCCCCGGCTACCTGAACAATCACTTTGGCACGGATCTTTTCCCCCGCGCGAAGCGGAACGCGGACGTGGTCGCCGACACGCGGAATGTCTCGCGCATCGCCGTGGAGGCGGGGGCGGAGATCATCAAGACGCGGTACACCGGGGACGTTGCAGGGTTCCGGTCCGTCGTGCAGACCTGCGGTGCGCCCGTGATCGTCGCCGGGGGCCCGAAGCTCGACGGGACGGATGAATCGCTTCTCCGGCTCGCGCACGACTGCATGAGCGGGGGGGCCGCCGGGATCATATTCGGCCGGAACGTCTGGCAGCACCCGAAAATGGAGCGTCTGATCAACGCGATCTGTGCGATCGTCCACGAGGACGAGAGCGTCCAGTCCGCCCTGAAGCTGCTCAGATGATACTGACCGTCACGCTGAACCCGATGCTCGACAAGACGGTCTCCGTCGGCGCGATGCGCCGCGGGGCCGTCACGCGCGCCTCCGGCGTTTCGATGATCGTGGGGGGGAAAGGGGTCAACGTGTCCCGGCAGCTGCGCATACTCGGCGAGGAGACGCTTGCCACCGGGTTTGTCGGAGGCGAGATCGGCTCGGTCCTGGAGAGGCTCCTCGACGCCGAGGGGATATCGCACAGGTTCATCCGCACGGACGGCATGACGCGGGAAGGAGTCACCTACCTGGAGCCGGACGGCACGATGACCTCGGTGTTCGAACCCCCCCCCGCGGTGACGCCGGCGGAGGCTGATCGCCTCCTCGAAACGTGCGGTGCGCTCGCCGGCGGGAGCGACTGGGTGGTCTGCAGCGGAAGCTCCCCCTCTCCGGCCGCCGACGACATATTCCGGACCATCGCCGCGGCGTGCCGCGCGCGCGGCGTCCCCGTGGTCCTCGACTCGTACGGCAATGCGCTCGTGCGCGGGCTTGAGTCGGTTCCCGACCTCCTGAAGCCGAACAGGGAGGAATACGAGCAGGCGTTCGGCGCGCACATTGAAGGGGAAAACGGCATGGCCGCCGCCGCGCGGGGCCTTGTCGGGCGGGGTGTCCGGTATGCGATCGTCACGGACGGCGCCCGCCCTTTTGCCGCGGCTGAAGCGGACGGAGCGTGGATCGTCACCCCGCCGAGCGTGAGGTCCGTCGACCCGACGGGATCGGGGGACAGCATGATCGCGGGGATCCTGTTCGGGCTCAAAAGGTCCTGGCCGTTCGCCGACTGCGTCCGGTTCGGGGCCGCCTCCGGCGCCGCCAACGCGCGGGTCCGGGACGTCGCCCGCTCACCGCGTGAGGCGATCGAGTCGCTCCTCCCGGGCGTGGTCATGAAACGGATGTAACTCTTCCCGGGCGCCGGACCGTGTTCTCCGCGCGCCCGGCATGTGTGCAGGACCATTCAAGACCGAACAACAACGACAGGATACGAGATGCCCACGCTCCGCGAGTTCCTCTCGACGATGGACGTCATCGCGTGCACCCCTTCAGGCCCGCTCGTCGAAAAGACCGTCGCGCGCGCCCTCCGTGCCTCTGCTCCCGGGGCGGAAGTGCGCGAATCACCGGGTCTCGGTGCCCCGGCAGGGACCATACGCGTCGCCGTCGTCCCTCGGGGGACGCGCGCGTCGTCGGTCCACCCCGCCCTTGCGGGGAGGGCCGGATGGATGATCCTCCGGGTGAAGGAGGGGGTCGAGATCCTCACGGACTGCGAGTATCTCCTCTATGGGTTGTACACCCTTGTCGATGAGGAGCTGCATGCGGCGGACGCCCGCTCCTTCGGCGAAGGGCGGATCTTCACGACCGCGTTCCCGGAGGTGCGCCCGGTCTTCGACATATTCCTCACGCAATGGGGACGCACCGTCGGGAAATTCGACAGGGAGGAACATATCCGGACGATGGCGCGGATGGGGAACTCCCACGTCGAGGTGAACGGGCTCGCTTTTCACGTCCCGTTCGAGAGGGGGCCGAGGGGGGAACTCCTCCACCGCTTTTACACGTATGCCCCGGCGCTCGATCAGTTCGTGACGAGCCGCCTCAACAAGGGGTTCTACGACGACGACTACCTCCAGGCGAACCTGAATTATCTCAAAACCAACGCGGCGCTTGCGGAGAAGTACGGACTGACGCCGGGGATCGTCTGCTTTGAACCGAGGTCCGTCCCCGACGGGCTGCTGGAGCGCTACCCGGTCCTGCGGGGCGCACGGGTCGATCACCCGATGAGGAGCTTCCATCCCCGTTACAATCTTTCGGTGGCGCATCCGGTGGTCCTCGAGCACTACGCCGAAATGATGGAGAACCTGATGAAGGAGGTCCCCCGTCTCGGGTATATGTCGGTCTGGTCCAATGACAGCGGCGCCGGGTTCGAATATACGAGCTCGCTCTACGTCGGGAGGAACGGGGGAGGGTACCTTGTCCGGGAGTGGCTCGCGGCGAAGGACATCGCGGCGGCGGCGGCGTTCAACCTGGTCAGGTTCATGAAAACGCTCCGGGACGCGGGGAGGAAGACCAATCCCCGGTTCCGGACGCTCATCCGGCTCGAGCCCTTCTGGGAAGAGCTTGACCACATCTGGAAGCTCCTTGAAGACGGTCTCGACGTCGAGGTGTCGTCGCTCCTGACGCGCGGGTGGGAGCTCTCGTACAAGCACCCGAAATACGGGGAGGTTCCCCAGATCCACGGGACCGCCCTGTTCAGCAAATTTGCCGACAGCGAGAAACCCGTCATGCAGGAGCTCGTCGCAAAGGGCTCCCGGGCCGACATCTACTTCGTCCCGGAGGTCCTCGGGAACCACGAGCCGCTCATGGGGATCCCCTTCCCGCGCCTCGTGCATGAAAAGCTCGCGGCGATGCACCGGACCGGCGTGGCCGCCGCGGCCTACCAGGGAGGGCCGACCCCTCCGTCGTTCGTGCCGTACAACATCAACCAGGAGATCATCCGCGCATTTCAGTTCGATCCCGGCATGGATCTCCCCGCGTTCATGAAGAGGAAGGCGGAAGAATGGGCGGGACCCGCGCTCGCCGGCGATCTCGTGCAGCTCTGGGAGCACTCCGACGACGCGTTCCGGTCATTCCCGATACCGATATGGATCTACGCGGGGTGGGGAGTCTGGTACCGCCTGTTCATCCGTCCCATCGTCCCGAATATCGAGGCGATTCCGGAGAAGGAGAGGGAATACTACGAGGACTTCCTCCTGGCGACGACGCACAACAGGACGCGCGTGGATTTCCGGTACGACGTCGGGTTCGACCTCATTGAGCCCGAACGCGCGTGGAAAGCGGTCGCGCACATGGACGGGGATCTCCTCCCCGTGATGGCGAAGATACTCGATCTCGTGACGGCGATGGAGAAGAAGGCCGTGACGCCGGCCGCGAAGGCGCTCGTGGAGGACCAGCGGGACAGGATGGTCGCGCTCAAATGCTGGTACAGGACCGAGCGGAATGTCACGGCATGGGTCGCGGGGGTCCACGGGTACATGGAATCGAAGGACGAAGCGTTCCGGAAGAAATGCCGCGCCCTCCTGAAGGGGATGGTCCTTGACGAAATCGAAAATACGAAGGACCTGATCAAACTCTGGGAGACCTCCCGGACGAACTGGATGATGGTGTCGGACGTGGGCGAGACGACGTTCGTCTACTCCCGGAACATGGGCGACCTGATGAAGAAGAAAGTCGCGCTCATGCAGGGGCGCGAGGACGACGAGCCGTACGTGGACCCGGACTTCCAGTGGCGCGTCCCCGGGTTCACGCCGGAAAGCAGGTAGTATGCGGCTCGATCCGGGCCGGATACTTGTCGCCCCCGATTCGTTCAAAGGGACGCTGAGCGCATCGGAGGCCGCCATGGCGATGGGAAAAGGGGTCCGCCGGGCACTTCCGGGCGCTTCCGTGAGGCTCTTCCCCGTCTCGGACGGCGGGGAGGGGTTCATCGATGCGCTCGTCCCCCCCGGCCGGGGGATACAGCAGTGGACCGATGTTTTCGGGCCGCTCCCCCTCCAGTGTGTCCGGGCCCGTTGGGCCCTCGTGGCGAAGGGAGAGACGGCGGTGATCGAGATGGCGTCGGCGTCGGGACTGGCGCTTGTCCCGCCTGACCGGCGCGACCCGTGCGTCACCTCCACGTTCGGCGTCGGCGAGCTCATCCGGAGTGCGCTCGATCGCGGCGCCGGGACGGTCCTCATCGGGATCGGGGGGAGCGCGACAAACGACGGGGGGACCGGCATGGCCTCCGCGCTCGGCGTGAAGTTCCTGGACTCAACCGGGGCCGTTCTCCCGCAGGGGGGGAGCGCGCTCACCCGGCTCCGGCGGATCGACGTGTCGGGACTCGAGGCGCGCCTGGCGAACACCGTCGTGACTGTCGCCTGCGATGTGACGAGCCCTCTCACCGGGCCGGAGGGTGCATCGCGCGTCTTCGCCCCCCAGAAAGGGGCGGGTCCGGCCGATGTCGCGATTCTCGAGGATGCCATGCATCGTTATGCGGAAGTGCTCAGGGACGCACTCGGCATTGATATCGGGAACACACCGGGGGGTGGTGCCGCCGGGGGCCTGGGCGCCGGACTCGTCGCGTTCTGCGGCGCCACGCTTGCGTCCGGGATCGACGTCGTTCTCGACGCGACGGGATTTGACGCCGCGCTCGCCTCGAGCGACCTGCTTCTGACGGGAGAGGGGAGGGTCGACGCCCAGACGCGTCACGGCAAGGCGCTTGCCGGCCTCCTCCGGCGCGCCGGAGCCGCGCACGTGCCGGTCGCCTGCGTCGCCGGGAGCGTCCAGGGCCTGCCCGGGGAGTACACCGGAGAGAAGGGGTTCATTGTCCTGGAATCGCTCGCGGACGGACCCGGCGGCATGGATGGGGCGATGCATGACGCGGCGCGGTCTCTCGAGGAGAGGACCCGATCGATGCTTCTCTCGCTGAGGGCCCGGGACGCGGCGGAAGGCTCACACGGATGATCGACCAGATCAGGCACGTCAACGTCGTTGATTATTGCGTCATCGCGGGATACCTGCTGATGCTGACGGGGACCGGGCTGTACGTCACGAAGTTCAACAGGAACGCCGACGATTTTTTCAAGGGAGGAGGGAAGATCCCCTGGTGGATCTCCGGTCTCTCGACGTTTGTCGCCGGGTTTTCGGCGTTCATGTTCGTCGGTGCCGCGGGGTACACCTACAGGAAAGGGATCGGCTCGGCCGTCCTCTTCACGAGCGCGTTCTGGGGATACGGCATGGGCTACTTTCTGTACGCCGTCCGCTGGAAGAGGGCGCGGCTTTCTTCGCCGATGGAGTTTCTGACCCGCCGGTTCTCACAGGGGACGACGTATTACTACACGCTCCTCTCGATCGTCCCCGCGGTCCTGGGGCTCGGCCTCGGGATCTACATCCTCTGTATTTTCGTCGCCACCGCGATGGGGATCATGGACCTCTCGGTGACGGTGGGCTTCTTCACGCTGAGCGGCCTCGAGCTTTCGATGGTGGTGACGGGGGTCGTCCTCCTGGTCTACACGAGCGCCGGCGGGCTTTGGGCGGTCATGATCACCGACGTCATGCAGTTTGTCATCATACTCGTCGTGACGCTCCTCATTGCCCCGCTTGCGTTCTTCGCTCTTGGGGGGAGCGGGGGATTCTTTCATGCGTTCTCGCGGATCGCCGCCGAGACGCCGCCCGGGTACCTCAGTTTCGGCGACGTGCTGCGGAATCCCCTCTTCTATCTCGCGTACCTGTGCAGCACGACCCTCGGGTACAACGCGGCCTGGCATATCGGGCAGCGGTATTACAGCGTGCCGACGGAGGGGGACGCCCGGAAGATCTCGGTACTGTGCGCGCTCCTGATGCTGACGGTCCCGCTCCTGTGGCTCGCGCCGACGATTGCCGCGCGGGTCCTGTTTCCCGACATGGCCCGTCTCTGGCCGCAGCTCGCGGAGCCGTCGGAGGCGTCGTTCGTGACGCTGGCCCTGGCGCTTCTCCCGAACGGCCTGATCGGGCTGACGATATCGGCGATCCTCGCGGCGACGATGACGCACACGGACACGGCGCTGAACTACCTTGCCTCCATCCTCGTCCGTGACGTCTACCTGAAGCTCAGGAAGACGTTCTCCCGCCCGGTCCCCGGGGAGCGCCGGCAGCTCTTCGCCGCCCGCGTGACGACGTTCACGCTCGGATTCCTCGCGATCGCGACGGCGATCATCGTCCAGCGGACGAAGGGGGTGTTCGATTTCGCCCTGCTCTACTATTCATGGTTCGGCCCGTCGATGATGACCCCCGTCATGCTCGGGTTTCTGTACACGAAGACTCCTTCCTGGTCGGCGAACGCCGCGGCCACCGTCAGCCTTGCCGTCGTCCTTGCGTGCAACACGGTGATCGACGTGCGTCCCTACCAGTACGAGGTGAACATCTTCGGCGGGATACTCGTCTCCGCGGCGGTGTTTTTCCTCTCGGCACTCTGGCCCGAGAAGAACCCGGCTGCGCGCGTGAGGATTGAGGCCTTTGCGGCAGATCTCAGGACGCCCGTGACGGGGACGAGCGCCGTGTGGGACAGGAACGCGCTCCACTCCTACCTCGTCGTCGGCGTCCTGACCGTGATCATCGGCAGCGCGCTCCTCGTCCTGATGATCGTTCCCGCCGGCATCGCGGTGCGGACCCTGACGCTCGTCATGGGGATCGCGACGATGTCGCTCGGCGGGGGGATGCTTCTCTATTTCCGGAGGCAGCTTGCGAAAGGGACAACCGATGGATAACCAGGTTCCGGTCGTGATCGTGACGGGCGCCAGCCGGGGGCTCGGACGGGGGATTGCCCTCCGCTGTGCGGAGCTCGGCTTTTCCGTCGCGATCGGCTACGCGGGAAACGCCGCCGCGGCTGCGGAAACCGCGGCGCTCTGCGAATCGAAAAGGAATCTTCCCGGGCAGAAGTTCGTTCCCCTCCGGGCGGACGTCGCGTCCGGGGCGGAGAGGGCCGGGCTCGTACAGGGGACGCTCGAGCGGTTCGGGCGGATCGATGCGCTCGTCAACAATGCGGGGATCGGTCCCCGCGTCAGGGCCGACATCACGGAAGCCGCCCCTGAGGTATTCCGCGAAGTCATTGCCACGAACCTCGAGGGGCCGTTTTTCCTCACGCAGGCGGTGGCCGGCTACTGGCTGAAAGAGAAGCCTGCGCCTCTCCTCCGGCGCGGGTTCGTCGTGATATTCAATACGTCGATCTCGGCGCTCACGGCGTCCCTCAACAGGGGAGAGTACTGCGTGTCGAAGGCCGGGCTCTCCATGGGCGCGAAGCTCTGGGCCCTCCGCCTGGCAGGGGAAGGGATACAGGTGTTCGAGATCCGACCCGGGATCATGGCGACGGACATGACGGCGGGGGTGAAGGCGAAGTATGACGCCATGATCGCCTCCGGGGCCGTCCCGATGAAACGATGGGGGACGCCTGAGGATGTGGGGTTTGCGGTGGGCGCCATACTCTCCGGCGATTTTCCCTATTCGACGGGCGAAATCATTTACATTGACGGCGGGCTCCACCTGCCGGGACTGTGAGGAATCATGATCGCGATTGACGCGTCGATAAATGCGGGGGACCTCCGTGGGCCGATCGAGAGCCTCTTTGCCCTCTCCGGCGCAAGGATCATCGCGCTCCGGAACGTCTGGGATCCGTCCAGGGGAGCACCGGTATGCACCGTGGACGGTCTCTACACGTCGCGCGGGTGGACCGAGTGGACGCAGGGGTTCATGTTCGGCTCCGCGATCCTGCAGTTTGACGCGACCGGGGAGAAGGAGTTCCTGGACATCGGACGCGCGGGGACGCGGAGTGCGATGGCGCCGCACGTGAGCGCGACGGGGGTGCACGACCACGGGTTCAACAACGTGAGCACGTACGGAAACCTCCACCGGCTGATGCGCGAGGGGCGCATCCCGCAGAACGAGTGGGAGATGGACTTCTATGCCCTGGCGCTGCGCGTGAGCGGCGCCGTCCAGGCGTCGCGATGGACTGATCTCGGCGACGGTGCGGGGTACATCTATTCGTTCAACGGCCCGCATTCCCTCTTCGCCGACACGATCCGCTCCCTCCGCTCGCTTGCGCTCGCCCACCAGCTCGGCCACGTTCTCGCGGGGGAGAGGGACGTGAAGATATCGCTCCTCGGGCGACTGATCGCCCACGCGGCATCGACGGCGAAATACAACGTCTACTTCGGGGAGGGGCGCGACATCTACGACGTGCGCGGCCGCGTGGCCCACGAGTCGATATTCAACACGAAGGACGGTTCCTATCGCTGCCCCTCATCGCAGCAGGGCTTTTCCCCCTTCACGACGTGGACACGGGCGCTGGCCTGGATCATACTCGGATTTGCCGAGGAGGCCGAGTTCCTCGCTTCGGTGCCGGAGGTGTCGTGTGAGCCGTACGGGGGGAAGCGGGACGTGCTGGGGGGATTCCTGAGAGCTGCGGAGGCGACAGCCGAATTCTACATCCGGAATACCCCGACTGACGGCATCCCCTACTGGGACACCGGCGCGCCGGGTCTTGCGAGGCTGGGGGAGTACCTTGACCGCCCCGCTGACCCGTTCAACGGCGAGGAGCCGGTGGACAGCTCGGCCGCGGCGATTGGGGCGCAGGGGCTCGTGAGGCTCGGCATGTATCTGAAATCCGCGGGACTCGGTGCCGATGGTGACAGGTACCTCCGTGCGGGGCTGACGATTGCGCGGACCCTTTTCTCCGACCCGTACCTGAGCCGCTCGGAGTCCCACCAGGGGCTCCTTCTCCACTCCGTCTATCACCGGCCCAACGGATGGGATCACGCGCGTGCGGGGTCGAAAACCCCTTCCGGCGAATCTTCCATGTGGGGGGACTACCATGCAAGGGAGCTGGCGCTCCTCCTGAAGCGGATGGGGGAGAAGAAGCCATACTATCGATTCTTTGTTGGCTAGACTCCGGACATATGCATTACCTCGCCTGGTGAACCTCCTCAATACCCTGCCAACCTGATTGATGGCCTGAGTTTTCGGGACCATTCTCCTTGTCTTCTGATGACTGGTGCATAGTCCAGACCACGCTCTTGATATGCCCTCTCCCGCCTTTGCGACTCCATCGAATACTGCGCGGGGAGGGAGGTAGTACATCATGGATGATTCACTTCAACCTTCCGCTTCGAGATAAGACAAAAAATAAGACTATAGACTTATATTTCACTTGTAATTATAATACTATAACATTAAATTAACATATACATTTTAAGGTTATAGTATTATGAAAAACCGCAAGCTTTTGGTTGACCAAATTGATGCAAAAATCATCAGGTTTCCGACCGGAAGCGAACTGGGAATGCCTTCTGTCGGATGGGTTCATGCAATACGTGTCGCTATCAGGATGTCACTCGCGCAACTAGGGAAGAGATTGGGCATTTCGGCACAGAGTGCCAGGGATATCGAGAAACGTGAATCTGATGGAACGATCTCAATTAATGCATTGCGGAGGGCAGCAGCTGCATTGGACATGGAGCTTGTCTACGGGTTAGTTCCGACGGGAGGCAGTATTGAAAAGATGATTGACGCGAGAGCGCACAAAATTGCTGAGGAAATCGTCCGGCGAACGTCTGTGAATATGGGCCTGGAGGATCAGGAGAATTCCCCTGTGAGATTGGAACGCGCGATCAATGAGAAGAAAGAGGAGATTAAACAGGAGATGCCAAAATACTTATGGGATTAGATCCTGGTAACCCGGGACAGACACCGCTTGATGAAGATGAGAAAGATGGGCTCTTGATTGAGACTGTCTCAACGCGCGGGGAGCTTGATGAATTTGAACAAAAGAATATCGAGAAAGCCGTGCAGTGGACGATATCAAAGACATTCAAGGTGGACACGATTCTCACGGAACAATTCGTCAAAGAGGTTCATAGCCGAATGTTCAACGAAGTATGGGGATGGGCGGGGGAATTCAGACACACGAACAAAAACATTGGAGTTGACTGGACCCGGATCGCGATGCACCTTAAACAAATTCTGGACAACACCAGATTCTGGATACAACATCGGACTTTTTCCGAAGACGAGGTTGCGATCCGATTGAGCCACGGTCTCGTTCAGGTGCATCCATTTCCAAACGGCAACGGGAGACATTCAAGGCTCTGCGCCGATATTCTGGTCGCTCATGTGTACGATAAGGAGCCGTTTGCGTGGGGCGGGGCTGTTCGCCTCTCCACCGAGGGTGAAATGCGAAGGAGATACCTTGACGGGATTCGCAAGGCAGACAACGGAGATTGGACCGATCTGATGAAGTTTGCCAGGTCCGGCGGCCGATAGCTCAGTGTGAGGTTGCGGCCTCGCGGAAAAACGCGTCAAGGTTTTCGTGAGGCGTCGCCGCCGGCAGGTCGCACCCGGAGGAAACGACGAAGTTCCTGTTCCCGCCTGTCGAGGAAATGAGATCCCTTGTGAGCCGTGCGACGACGTCGGGCGTCGAACGCACGAAGACCGCCGAAGGGTCGAGGTTGCCGCAGACGGTCGTCCCGGGTGGGAGCGCCTGCAGCGCCGCGGGGATGTCCATCGGCGCGCCGAAGTGGAATATATGCGCCCCCGATTCCCGCACCGCCGCAAGGTGCAGGGCTTTCGCCGCGCAGTTGTGCAGTATGACCTCGAACCCTCCCCCCTCAACGCGTCCGATGATCCGCCTGACGAACCGGGAGGAGTACCCGGCAAGAGCGCGCGGGGAGAGGAGCCCCGCGCTCGGCTCGGCGATGATGATCCCCGACGCGCCCGCTGCCTTGAACGCCGCCGCGTATGCGGAGAGAAACGACGTTGCTTTTTCGATGAGCGTTTCGATCGCCTCCGGTTCTGACGCCGTTGCAAGGAGCGACTCGCTTACCCCGAACAGCCTCCCGGCGAGAGAGAACGGTCCTATCATCCCGGCGAACACGGGGAGACCGCTCCCGTTCGCGGCGAGTCGTTCGACGGTCTCGATGTAGACGCGCGTCCTTACCGCGCCGACCTCCGGGACGGGGAGCGCCTGCGCCGCCTCCCCGTCCGGCACGAGGCGTCCCCTGACCGAGGGGACCTCCGTGTCCGAAAACGTCACGGACGCGCCGAACGCCTCCGCTTCAACGCTCAGGTCCATGCACGTCATCAACACCTGTGTCCCGAACCGCCCCTGAAACGCGATCTGCGTCGCCGACTGCTTCGCGGCGTTGCCGACGATCTCGCGCACCGTCATCCCCGTGAGCGCGGCTCCCGGGAATGTGGCGACGGGCATGGCCAGGGGACTCTTCGCGTTTCTGACAATCTCCGAGAGGGTCATCGATCTCATGCTTCAGCTGGGAATCCCATTTCTTCGACGTACACGTCCTGAAACTCGCCGTCGGCGTCGAGCGCAATATGCCGCACGAGGGGGGCGAGTTCGCCGTAGACCCCGGGCTCGTCGAAGAGCGCCCGTTTCGCCCCCCGCAGCGCGGTATTTCCCGAGGGGACGATCTTTTCAGGGGGAAAATTCACGAGCCCGATCGTTCTGGCGCTCGCGGTGTTGACGTAGTTGCCGAACGCGCCTGCGAGGTAGACGCGCGCGATATCATCCGGTGCCAGTCCGGATTTCCCGAGAAGTATGCGGACTCCTGCTGCGATGGCCCCCTTCGCAAGCTGGAGCTCCCGGATGTCCGTCTGCGTCAGCGCCACCGGGTCCGCGATCATGATGGAGTGTTCCCGCCCGGCGAACCGCCCCCCCGGCGTGATGCGCCCGGAGCGAAGCAGCACTGCCGCCGCGTCCACAAGCCCGCTCCCGCAGATGCCCCGGGGCGCGGTGTCCCCGAGTGTCCTTGACGTGAGTTCTCCCCCCGGCCCGGCTCCGACTTCGGCGATCGCCCCCGTCGCGGCCCGCATCCCCATGGAGATCCTCGCTCCTTCGAACGCGGGGCCGGCGGCCGTGGAGCAGCAGAGAAGCCCCTCGCGTGATCCGATCACGATCTCGCCGTTCGTTCCGAGATCGATCAGGCAGAGGGGGACGTCGCTCCGGTGGAGGTTGACCGCGAGTATCCCCGCGAGTATGTCGCTCCCCACGAATCCCCCGAGGCAGGGGAGAAAACGTATGTTCCCCCCGGCGCTCCATCCCAGCTCTTCCGCGCTGAACGGCACCATCCCGTCGCGAACCGGTTCAAAGGGGTAGCGGGAAAGCGGCGTGCAGTCGATCCCGCAGAAGAGGTGGTGCATCACCGTGTTCCCCACGAGAACGACGTCCGTGAGCGACGCCGGATCCGCCTTCACCCGGATGAGGAGATCAGCGATCATCGCGCCGGTCTGCGTGCGTATCAGCGTTGTGAGAATCTCCTGTTTCTTTTCGTTCACGGCGAACCCCACGCGGCTCATGACGTCGGCGCCGTGTTTCGCCTGGGCGTTGAGTGCCGTGGCGACGGCGAGGACGTCCGCGGTGCGGAGGTCGAGGAGCTGCGCCACGAGCGTCGTCGTCCCCACGTCGATCGCGACGCCGAGCCCGCTCCTGGGGGTGAACGAAAAAGGCGATTCATCGGAAAGTATCGCGGCTTCCCACTGGGCGAGCTCGAGCGTGAGGTCCCCCTCTGCCCGGCAGTGGCACGCGAGCCTCCACCCGGCGTCGATCTCTTTTCGCGAGAGTATCCTCTCCTGCTCCGGGGTGACCGGGAGCGTCCCCCCGGGGACGCGCACGCGGCACCCCTTGCAGCGCGCCCGCCCGCCGCAGGGGAATTCCACACCGTACGGGAAGAGGACCTCCTGCAGCAGCGTACCCCGGGGGACTTCGAATACGGCGCCGAGCGGGCGGAGCGTAATGCGGACGCTCTCCGTCATGGTTCCGCCTTTTCCGCGCGTATCAGGTCGTTCGTATAGTCCGCGGCGATTCTGAATCCGGGGGGGACGGTGAGGAACTCCCCCGGGTCCCGGGGGCCGTTCACAAGGGCGCGCATCAACCGGAGGTTCCCCCGTTCGGTGCTGAACGCGAGCCCCTTCTCCTCAGCCCTCTTCCGGGCGGTCGCAAGAAACGTCCCGTCGGGCTCAAGCCCCATGGTGATGAATGTGAGCCGGCGGTAGTGCTTTGTCTGGTCGCAGAGCTGGTCGTAGAGGTATTGCGCGTTGTCCTCCCCGTATTTTTCGACGAGCTCCCCGTACGTCATGTCCATCCCGCTGGCATGCTGTATCGAAAGCTGGCGGAGGTCGCCCGTCGCCTCCCCCCGCTCGATCCAGCCGGTCGTGAGGAAATACGTCCCCGGGTTCTTCCGGAAGTACTCCTCGTACCGCTCGCGGCTCCCAAAAAAAAGCGTCATGCAGTCGTGCGCCCGGGGGACGACGAGCGGCACTCCCCGGGCGGTGAGTCCGACGATCCCGTTATTGCAGAGCCCGTAGCCGAGGAGGATCATGTCGCAGAGCGACTCGTCCACGCTGTCGACCGCGGCCTGGAGCCGCTCGCGCATGCCGGAGCACCCGATGTCGTGCAGACCCTTGGGGAGAAACAGGAGGTTCACCTGGTGGGGGGAGCGCGCGGCCGTCTCGCAGAGCTCGCGTGTAAACACCTCGCAGCTGATGAGCGTCAGTCGCATGCGCGTGCCGCCTCTCATGGTCGGTTAGCCTGGCGGGTGGAGCACGGCGGAGACCGCGCGGATGAATTCCGGCGTCGTTCCGCAGCAGCCGCCGATGAAGTCCGCGCCCGCCCGGCGCAGGGCGAGGGAACCGGCGCTGAATTCCTCCGGCGACGTCCGGTACGTGATCCGGCCGTCCTCCATCTCCGGCAACCCCGCGTTTGGCTTGATCCAGAGGGGGAGCGTGGTGGCGCTCCTGAGCCGCGCGCAGACGGGAACGTATGCCCCGATCCCCGTGCCGCAGTTTGCGCCGATCGCATCCACCCCGGCGTTCTCGAGCGCCCGGGCGGCCTGTTCCGGCGTGGCCCCCGTCATCGTCCGGTCCTTCTCCTTCCCGGAATCGAACACCATGCTCGCGATGACCGGGAGCCCGGTGGTCCTGGCGGCGCGGGCCGCGATGCGCGCCTCTTCGATGTCGGACATCGTTTCGATGAGTATCGCGTCGGCGCCTGCCAGCGCGAGCGCATGGCACTGCTCGACGAACGCCTCCGTGAGCTCGTCCTCCGTCACCTCACCCGACATCAGCATTTTTCCGGACGGCCCGACGGAGGCGAACACGCGCGCCCGTCCGCGGGCGGCTTTCCTCGAAATGCCGACCCCGGCGGCGTTGAGCGCCGCGGCGTCCGTCCCCCCGGTGTGCTGTGCGAGCGCGATCCGGTTGGACCGGAACGTGTTCGTCAGGATCACGGCGCTCCCCGCCTCGACGTAGCGGGCGGCGACTTCTCCCACCAGGTCGGGACGGGAAAGATTCCAGAGGTCGGGATGCTCTCCCGGCGCCAGGCCCAGTTTCTGAAGCTCGGTTCCCCAGGCCCCGTCGGTGACGACGGGGGCCCGTGCGAGGAGGGATGCGAATAGGGGGTGCACGGAGGGCCCTACGCCGCCACAAGCCTGCGGGCCAGCGCGACGGCCGCGTTCGCGTTGCTCGAATAGCCGTCTGCGCCGATCTCGTCGGCGTATTTCTGCGTGACCGGCGCGCCGCCGATCATCACCTTCACGCCGGGGCGCATTCCCGATTCGTTCAGCTTCTCCACGACCCCCTTCATCGAGTGCATTGTCGTCGTCAGCAGCGCCGAAAGGGCGACGATCGTCGCGTGTTTCTCTTTCGCCGCGTCGATGAATTTCTGGGGGGAGACGTCCACGCCGAGGTCGATGACCTCGAACCCGGCCCCCTCGAGCATCGCGCCGACGAGATTCTTCCCGATGTCGTGAAGGTCTCCCTGGACGGTGCCGATCACCACCCGTCCGACGGGCTCCGACCCGCGGGCAGCGAGGAGCGGCCGGATGAGTTCGAGCGAGGCTTTCATCGCCCTGGCGGCGATGAGGAGCTCGGGAACGAAGTACTCGTTCGCCTCGTAGCGGCGGCCGACTTCGTTCATCGCGGGGATCATCGTGTCGTCAACAAGCGCCTGGGGGTTCGTCCCGGCGGCAAGGCTCGTCTGGGTGATTTCCTTTGCGGCTTTGGCGTTGCCGTTCAGTATCGCGTCGTAGAGCGTCTCGATCACGGGCATGGCGTTCTCCTCTCGTTGGGTTACAGCGCACCGTATTCGTACATGGTGTCGTACATGGTGACGATATTGGCTGTCGGCGTGACGGGCTGGAGATTGTGACAGGGCGCGCAAACCCAGCGCGCGTTCCCGAAGATCTCGATGTTGTCGAGCACCTCCCGCCTGACCTCTCCGGGGGTGCCGAACGGGAGCGTCTGCTGGTTGTCCATCGCGCCGTGAAACACGACCCGCTCGCCGAAGTCGCGCACGAGCCCTTCCCGTTCCATTCCCGGGCACCGCCATTGTATCGGGTTGAGAAGCTCGATCCCGGTGACGTCGAGAAGATCCGGGATCACCGGGCGCACTGCGCCGTCCGTGTGGTAAAACACGTGGATGCCGTGGCTGCGCGCCAGGTCCGCCATCTTCTTCTGGTTCGGGAGAAAGAACGTCCGGATCTGCGGGAGGCTCATGAGGAGCGACGTCTGCCCGCCGAGGTCCTCCGCGATGTACGTCACGCCGATCCGCCCCTTTCCCGCCTCGAACGTCCTTTCGGCGAGCGCGAAGTAGTACCGGAACATATGGTCGAGCGCCGCGGCGACAAATTCCGGCTCGGCGGCGAGGTCCATCATGGCCTGCTCCAGCCCCCTCAGTGCGCAGTAGAGGAGAAACGGCTCGAAATTCCCCGACCGGACCATCCGGTGCGCCGGCGCGGCGGAGAGCATCTCCCGGAACGCGACGTAGTCGTGGTCGTCGGCGCTCGGCCACGGATAGGAATCGAGCTCGTCGGCGCAGGTCATGAGCGCCAGGGGATGATTGTCGAACTCGTCGTACGATCCTCCCCGGTAATCGACGAGCCGCCTGCGCAGCCCCCAGAGGTCGGCTCCCGGCTCTCCCGGGGTGTGGGCGTCGGCCCGCGGGGGGTCGATCGTGACGAGGCCGTCGATGTGCAGCCTTGTGTACAGCTCTTCGATGCCGCCGCACTCCAGGTCCCGGAGGAGCCTGGCGGTCACCTCGTCCGTCGCCCAGTAGTCCGTCGGGATCCGGTCGGGCCGTTCTCCCTCAAATATCGAGCGCCAGCGTTCTTTCGGTGTCACCGGGGGTGATGCGAACGTTTCATGTATGAAATGCCGTACCATGGACAATATAAGGAATCACTTCGCCGAAATCACCTGAAGTTGACTCTGAGCGCCGCGGGCGCTACCATTAAAGCATGGTGCGGACCCGATGAACCGACGATTGTTCCTCCTTCCCCCCCTTGCGGCAGCGGGCCTGTCCTTCCTCCTCGTGCTGGTTTCGCTGCCGGCACAATCAGGCCCGCGTCCAAAGGGATATGTCGTCCCGTTTGCTTCCGGTCCCGTCGTGATCGACGGCGTGCTGAACGACAGGGCCTGGCGCGCGGCGGCCTGGACGGACGACTTTGTGGACATCGAGGGGAGCATCCGCCCCGCGCCCCGGTTTCGCACCCGCGCGAAGATGCTCTGGGACGATGAGTATCTGTACATCGGCGCGGAGCTCGAAGAACCGGACGTCTGGGCGACGCTGACGAAGCGCGACACGGTCATATTTTACGACAATGATTTCGAAGTGTTCATGGATCCCAACGGCGACAACCTCGAATACTACGAGATGGAAATGAACGCGCTGAACACGGTCTGGGACCTGTTTCTTGATCGTCCCTACAGGGACGGCGGCAACCCGAGGGACAGCTGGGACATCGCGGGATTGAAGACGGCGGTCATGGTCCGCGGAACCCTCAATTCTCCCGCGGACGTCGACACAGGCTGGACCGTGGAGATTGCCATGCCGTGGAAGGCCCTGGGTGAGTATGCCCACCGGCCCGCCCCTCCGAACAGGGGGGACACGTGGCGGATCAATTTTTCCCGCGTCGAGTGGCGGGTGGAGAAGAAGCGGGGGAGCTACGCAAAGGTCCCCGGGACGCGCGAGGACAACTGGGTCTGGTCCCCCCAGGGGGTCATTGACATGCACCAGCCGGAGATGTGGGGGTACATCCAGTTCGGCGGACCCGGGGCGAACCCCCGGGAATTCAGACCCGATCCGTCCTGGCCCGCCCGGGAGTCACTGATGGCGGTCTATCACGCGCAGAAAGAGTTCCGGAAGGTCCACGGCCGGTGGGCGGAGAACGCCGGGGACCTGGCGCTCCCTGCCTCTGCAAAGCCCGGGGCCGTCTCCGCCCCGGCGGTTTCGCTGACCGGTGCGGGATATATCGCCACGGTAACGCTGACGCTCCCCGGCGGGAAGAGGGAGACATGGTTTGTGAGCGAGGATTCCCGCCTCTGGCGTGAGTGATGCGGGCGCGGGAACCCGGCGCCCCTTTGTCGCGTTCCGAAATTTGAACGTGGTGCGGAATTTGCGTATTTTGTTCCACATATCAATATCGATGATCTGACCGGGGTCTGCCATGGGAAAACTCTATGTTTCGAATAAAGACGAATCGGCTCGGCTGTTCGAGAGCAGATTTCTTGAAATCTTTACACATGTCCACTGGAGCGTCCCCATCATCGTCTACCTGCCGCTCGTGGTCTGGTGCCTCTGGTTCTCACCGGCCGCCGGTGTGCTCTCCTCCGCGGTCCTTGTCATGGAATTCGCGGCGGGTCTGTTCGTCTGGACGCTGACGGAGTACCTTCTTCACAGGTTTGTGTTTCATTACGAACCGACGAGTACCTGGGGAAAAAGGCTTCACTTCCTCATGCACGGGGTGCATCACGACTACCCGCAGGACTCCAAACGTCTCGTGATGCCGCCCGTCGTCAGCATCCCCCTTGCGTCGCTCTTCCTGGGCCTGTTCGCTCTTCTGCTCCCCGGCGTGCACGTCGCCGCGACGTTCGCCGGGTTCATTTTCGGCTATATTTGCTACGACGAGATCCATTACGCGACGCACCACGCGCCGATGAAGGGGAAGCTGGGGCTCTGGCTGAAGCATCACCACGTGCGTCACCACTACCTTGACAACGGCCGCGGTTTCGGCGTGAGCTCCCCCCTGTGGGATTACGTATTCGGTACGATGTACGGCGACAAGGAAGAGATCGCGATGGACGAGAAGCCGGCGTAGCGCTCCCCTGTACGCGCGATCAGACGCCGTCTCAGGGTGCGATATAGAGTTTCCCCGGGGGTACCGGCTGCTCGGGTATCCCCGGACCCGCGTACTTCACCTCCAGTCTTTTCGCTCCCCCCGCCTGAAAATACATGATCGCAATCTCATGCTTCCCCGCACCGAGCGTCACGGACCCTTTTTCTTCGCCGTAGGCGTGCAGCCCGTCGTTCTCCACGACCGTCCTGCCGTCGATGAGGAGGCGCGATCCGTCGTCTGAACCGAGCGTGAACGTGTACTCCCCGGGGACCCCGATGTCGAGATACCCGCCGAAGTCGAGGGCGAAGAATTCGTTCCTCGGCCCGGCTTCATCGAGCGCAACGCTGTATGCGATTCCCCTGCGGACGACACCGGCCGTGTCGAAATCCGGAATCACTTTCCACGTCCCTTCGTAGTATCTGTACGCAATCCCGTTCACCCCTTTTTTTACCGCGGCGTACGAGCGCCGGGCGACGAAGCTGGGATATCCCCGGGCGCCGAACGACCTGGCGCTCACGGTGACGTCCGATCCGATCATGAAGGGTCCCCTGTACAGGGGGGAGTTCGCCGTCGGCAGCGAGCCGTCGAGCGTGTAACGCGTGACGACGCCGGGATTTTCCTGGCGTATATCAACGCGGAGGGACTCCGCGCTTCCGAACACGTGCACGTCCGGCGTGATCGACGGCTCGGGTGTGAGCAGCGAGGAACGGGAAGCGGAACCGAGGAGTTCCCGCGCCGTCGAGAGCGGGTCGGCGAGCGGAACCGGAGGGGAGAGAGCGCTCCGGTTCGTCCAGTCGAGCTCCCATGAGGCGAGTTCCCCGGCCCGGATCGCCCCGCCGGGGGGGGTGGAGCGGAGGAGCTCAAAAAACCTCTTCCATCGCCCGGCGTAAAAATCCCGGATCAGCCCGCTCCACATCTTCGACGCATAATCGAAAAGCTCCGGCCCCCCCCAGACCGTCACCTGGAGACGCGCGTTTCTTTCGTACAGGTCGGAATCCTCCGCCGTCGTTCCCCACGCGCGCGCCGCGGCGATCCACTCCTCCAGCCTCCTGTCGGACCGGCAGTTGAGGAGAGCGTCGATTCCCCCCATCAGCCTGAATGCTTCGGCGGCGAGCGTGTCCCGGAGAGACTCCATTCCTGAATCGTGTGCGCGTATGGCGTTCCGCAGCAGCTCGTCGACGTCCCCCCCGAGGGCCTGCGCGGTGAGCTCGATCATGTCCGCCATGTAGAGGGGGCTCCCTCTCATCGAATCCGCGCAGGAGAGGAACAGCGTCACGGCCTGCCGGAACGCGGGAGAGACGTCGGCGTTTCCCTGCACTGTCCGTCCCGGACGCATCTGGAATCCGTGCCGTCCGTTCGTCGCCCCCGAAGAATAAGACGAGGCCGCAAGCAGCCTCCACGCACGCCGGATCCCCCCGGGGACCACGCCGTACCGGGCCCGGGCGTAGCCGTCGAGCCAGGGTTCGATCGCGATGGGGCTCTCGGACCATGTCATGTCTGTGGAGAGCTCGTAGACGACGTCGTTGTTTTCCACCCCCTCGGGAGCAAGGCCCATACCGGAGAGTTTCCCCCGCCCCGGGCTCCGGAGCGTCATTGCCGGATCGGCGGCGGTGAACGCGAGATTTCCCGCGAGCGCGTTGTTGCCGCCGAAATTCTGAATCAGGCTGTAGATCCACTCCTTCCCGTAAAAGCCCTCCTGCTCCTTCCAGCCGTGAAAGATCTCGTTGGCGAGATCGAGGATGATCATTCTGTCGTCCGGCACGCGCGAGAGCAGCGCCCTGGCGGACGGTTTGTCCCAGAATGCTTTGTCGCTGAAAAAGAGCCACCCCTGCATGACCCACCTTCCGGCGGGATCCCCCGCCGTGATCGACGAGTAGACGGCCTCTCCGAACTGCGCAAGCTCGCGGTACCGGGCGGTGTCGGAAACGGGGACTTCAAGCTCGTTGAAGCTGTCCGCGAGATAATAGTGGTCCGTGCCGAACATCTTCCGGTATTCCGCGATGAACTGTTTTCCGATCTCGCGGAACAGGGGCGACTCGGGGGAGAGGATGTGGGTCCTCTCCTCCTTCGGAAAACCGCCCCACGCGCCGATGTCGTACACGCGCGCTTCGGGATGCAGGCGTGTGAACGCCGCGGGAACGAACCCCGAAAACGCGGGGACGACGGGGGTCATGCCGAGGTCGCGCATCCGGGCGAGTATCTTCTTCTGCAGGGAGGCCTGGGCGTCTATCCATCCGCCCGGGAGCGGACCCCCGTGCCCGTTGACGTTGCCCATCCTGTGCCACGGGAGAAACGCGGGACCGGTGAAATACCCGTCCAGATCCGCCCCGGAGAATCCCCACGAGAGCCACACCTTTCTCCACACGGCTTCCTCCCCGGTCATCGCCAGCGGCATCGAGATCCCGTGGAGCGCCATCCAGTCGATTTCCTGTTCCCAGCGCTTCCAGTCCCACCAGACCGTGGTGTAGCCGAACGTGCAGACATTAAAGTACTGCCGGTACCTGTAGGGGGACACGACGCGCGTGCGGGGAAAATCGGGGAGCGTATCCGGCAGGGCGAGGTGTGATCCGCTCCATGTGATCTCGGAGTTGCAGGCGTTCCGGAGGTAGTGGTAGAATCCCCTGCAGATTGCAAGGGTGCCCGAGCCCAGTATCGTGACTGTCCCCCCCGCGGCGCGGAGTTCGAACACGTCTTTCCCGTCTTCGCGTCCGATCAGCCCGAGCTTGAACGAGGCTGCCCTCTCTTTGATTGTCCTCTTCAGGACCCATTCGGCGGAGGCGAGGGGGAGCCTGGGTTTCGCCTGCTGCGCAACGACGGGGGATGCGGTCAGGAGGAGGAGGAGTGCGGCCGGAAGGATTCTCATGACGCCTGCGTCAATTGTGTGTGGGAAAGAGGGGACGGTGTTGCACAAACTAATGATACCGCTCCTGAGAGGCAAGGCTCTTTCCGGCGTCCCCTTGAACCGGCACTCTTTTTTTGGTATACTGCTCTTCGCAAACTTCAGGGCGCGCGCCCGCCGCCCGTGCTCTACCGCGCTTCTCCAAATTCAAGCGAGGCTCCATGGTCGAGAGGTTGTTCCCTTCGCAGTGCGCCGAAAAGGCGGAGCCATGACGGGGAGCGATCGGGTCACGCTCCGGCCGCAGGGAGCCGCGTTCAGGATTTCTCACGCGTCCCCCCCGGCATCCGGACTCTTCCTGCCGTGAACCTCAGGATACTCGGGAGTTCGAGCGCAGGGAACTGCACGCTCGTGTGGAATGGTGACACCACGCTCATGATCGACTGCGGGTTCGGGCGCACCTACGTCGGTTCGTGTCTCGGTTCGCTCGATCTTGACATCCCGGCTCTCCGGGGACTCCTCATCACGCACGCGCACAGCGATCACGTGAACGACACGTCGATCGACATGCTGGTCCGGAACCGGATCCCCGTCATCGTTCGCCGTGAGCTCACCCGTGTCCTGCGCCGCATGTACCCCTCCATCGAGCGGGCAGCCTGTCTCGGGCTCCTCGTGGAGATCAACGGCGGGGGAGGAGGCGCGGGAACGCTCGGGATCGAATCGTTCAGCGTGCCGCACGATTCCCCGGGAGGATGCTTCGGGTTCCGGATCATCGACCGTTCGGAAGGGGGGAACGGCGCAGGGGTGGCGGTCGCCACCGACCTCGGGTTCACCCGGGGAGAGCTCGTGGAGCATTTCAGGGACGCGCAGGCCATGGTGATCGAATCGAACCATGACCTTGCGATGCTGGAGGGCTCGAACCGTCCGGCGTGGCTGAAGAAGCGGATCAGGGAGATCGGCCATCTTTCCAATGACCAGTGCGCGGGATTCGTTTGCGAAGTGGCCCGCTCGAGCGCCCGTCCCCCTGCCGCTGTCGTTCTGGCCCACATAAGCCAGCAGTGCAATACAAACGCGCTGGCGGAAAGCGCGACCGCGGGAGCGCTCCGGCGGGAAGGGTTCCCGGAGGTCCGCGTCCTCCAGTCGTTCAAGTCGCTCCCCTCGGAGATCGTCCGGGTCTGAACCGCCGGCAATCGTCGCATATCCGGCTCCCCGCCCCGGCGTTGCTCAAAGGACCTCAACCGCATACTACGACCATGCCAGCTCATCGACCGTCTTCCCGCACATGTGTTCTTTTCGCCCTTTTCCTCGCGTCATCTGCGGCGCTCGCTGCGCCGGGCGGGGATCGGGTCCTCCCGCTCGTTCCCCTTCCCGACAGCGTCAGACTTCTCGGAGGGAGCTTCCTGATTGATTCCCGTACTGCCATTCTCGTCGATGCCGCATCGCCGGAGTTGAAGGATATGGGGAGGTTTCTTGATGCGCGCCTCCGTGCTTCGACCGGATACCCGCTCCCGCTGGACACATCGGCGTCGCCGGGGGGCGGGGGGATTCCCCCGAATGCAATTTTTCTCACGCTCGGTCGGACAAAGACGGACGGGAGAGCAGGGTCATATCGCCTTGACGTCCGGAAGCGGACCATCATGATCGTCGGCGGTGATGCAGCCGGTGCGTTTTATGCCCTCCAGACACTCTTCCAGCTTCTTCCCTCTGAATTCGAGCACGGCGCTCCGGCCTACGGCATCGCGTGGGAGGTTCCCTGCGTGGCCGTTCAGGACGCTCCGCGGTTTCCCTGGCGGGGGATGCACCTGGACGTGGGGAGGCATTTCTTCGGCACGAAGTTCGTCGAGGAGTATATCGATCTGATCTCGCGGTACAAGTTCAACGTGTTCCACTGGCACCTGACGGAAGACCAGGGGTGGCGCATCGAGATCAGGAAATTCCCACGGCTGACGACCGTCGGCGCATGGCGCAGGGAGACGCTGGGGGACGGGCAGCCCCACGGCGGATTCTACACGCAGGACGAGGTCCGGGAAGTCGTCGCGTATGCGCGGGAGCGGTTCGTGACGATCGTCCCGGAAATCGAGATGCCGGGTCATTCCACGGCGGCGCTCGCCGCGTATCCGGAGCTCTCCTGCACGGGGGGACCGTTCGATGTGCAGACGAAATGGCGCGTGTTCGACGACGTCTACTGCGCCGGAAACGAGAAGACGTTCGAATTCCTCGAAGACGTGCTGACGGAGGTGATGGAGCTCTTCCCCGGCCCGTATATCCATATCGGGGGTGACGAATGTCCCAAGACGCGGTGGAAGGTCTGTCCCCGGTGCCAGGCGAGGATCAGGGCGGAGGGGCTGGCGGACGAGCGCGAGCTTCAGAGCTATTTCATACGCCGCATCGAGAAGTTCATAAACGCGCACGGAAAACGGCTCGTCGGCTGGGATGAAATACTCGAGGGGGGACTCCCGCCGAACGCGACGGTGATGTCCTGGCGCGGCATCGACGGGGGGATCGCGGCCGCGACCTCCGGTCACGACGTCGTCATGACGCCGACATCCAATTGTTATTTTGATTATTATCAGGGGCTCACCGGGGAACCGGAACCGGTCGGGGCCTACCTCCCGCTGGAGCGCGTCTATTCCTATGAGCCGGTCCCTCCGGGACTCACCGCCGATCAGGCCCGCCATATACTCGGGGCACAGGGGAACGTCTGGACGGAATCGATCCCGGACCGCAGAAAAGCGGAGTACATGTCGTTCCCCCGCGCCTGCGCGATGAGCGAAGTCGTCTGGTCTCCCCGGGAAAAGAGGAATTTCGCGGATTTTTCGTCCCGGATGGCCGGTCAATATACGCGGCTTGTCGCGCGCGGGATCAACGTCCGCATTCCGCCCCCGTCGGGGTTTGAGGGCTCCCCTGTTCTTTTCCACGACACGACGATAACGATCGCAGGCAGTGTCCCCGGCTCCGCTGTCCGGTACACGACGGACGGGACCGAGCCGACGGAAGGATCCCCTCTCGTCGCGGGGCCGCTTCACATCCGGACGAGCGTCACGGTAAAGGCGCGGACGTTCCTCCCCGCGGGGGGGAGGAGTCCGGTTCCGCGCGGGATCTACAGCATCCTCGATACGGCGGAAAACGGTGCCGCATACACGATCGTGCAGCGCCGCGTCCCGCCCGTCTCCGGGCCGGCCATCCACGTCGATACGCTCCGGGGGGTTGCATACCGTCTGTCACTCGATGGGCTCCCTCCGGGTCATGACAGCGTGACGGTCCGCTTCGATTCGTATTTCACGGTGGGGGAGGAAGGGGACTACCTCTTCACGATCGCCCAGGGCGATCCGGCGGCGCTTACCGTCGACGGTTTCCCCGCCGTCACAAACCGTGGCGAAAACTGGTGGGACATCCCGTCCGGGTTGTTCCATCTTGGCGTCGGGGCGCACGCGATCTCCGTGACGACGGCGCCCGGGCCGGCCCCCTCGCTGGACCTCCGGGTCAGCGGGCCGGGGATCGAGGCGCAGCCGGTGCCCCCTTCGATGTTGCGGCGGCGTCCGTGATGTTCGTTCCGCGGGCTTCGGGCACGTACAGACGCACATTCACTTCACACACAACAATGAGGAAGAGGCATGGCGACGTTTAACCTGAGCATTGTTGACTGGCTGATCCTGGCGATCTACTTCGGATTCATACTCGGGCTCGGCTACTACCTCAAACGGTTCACAAAGAGCCAGGAGGACTACTTCCTTGCCGGGAGGAAAAACAGCGCATGGGTGGCGGGGATCGCGTTTCTCTCCGCGAACCTGGGGGCGCTCGAGCTCCTGGGGATGACGGGGAACACGTACAAGTACGGGATGTACGTCGCCCATTTCTACTGGATAGGCGCCATCCCTGCGATGCTGTTTCTGGGGCTCTACATGATGCCCTTCTACTACAGCAGCAAGATCCACTCCGTCCCCGGCTATCTGAAGCTCAGGTTCGACGAGAGGACGCGCGTGCTGAACGGCATTGCCTTCGGCGTCATGACCCTCCTGGTGTCGGGGATCAACCTCTACGCCATGGCGCTCGTCCTCCGGACGTTCCTCGGGTGGGACTGGAACGTGAGCATGTGGGTGTCGGCGGCGACCGTGGCGTTTTACGTGACGCTGAGCGGACTGATGTCCGCAATATTCACGGAGATCATACAGTTCTTCCTCATCTGGTTCGGGCTCTTTCTTGTCACGATCCTGGGGCTCGTGGAGATCGGGGGGGTAAGCCAGGTTCTGACAAATATCCCGGCCTCGTTCGGGACGCTCTGGTCGACGTCGGCGGATGCCTCGCAGAACGGGATGGCGATTACGTGGGCGGGGATCGTGCTCGGCCTCGGGTTCGTCCTTTCGTTCGGCTACTGGACGACGGACTTCCTCGTCGTCCAGCGTGCGTTCTCGGCGAAAAACCTGCGTGCGGCCAGGCTGACCCCGATCATCGCATCATTCCCGAAGATGGCGGTCCCGGTGATCGTCGTGCTGACCGGGCTCATCGCGCTCATCCTTGCGAAGACACCGGGGAGCGGATTTGCCCTTCTGCAGGACGGCGGGCACGTCAACTATGACTCCACGCTCCCTCTCCTGATCATGCGGTACTATCCGCACGGGCTCGTGGGACTGGGGGTGTCCGCGCTCCTCGCAGGATTCATGGCGGGGCAGGCCGGGAACATCAGCGCATTCAATACCGTCTGGACGTATGATGTCTACAGGGCGATTATCAACAAGAACGCGAGTGATGCCAACCTCATGTGGGTGGGGCGGATATCGACCGTGATCGGCGTGGTCCTGAGCGTCGTCACCGCGTACTGGGCCAAGGGATTCCCGAGCATCATGGACTACATGCAGGCGATCTTCTCCTGGGTGAACGCCCCGCTGTTTGCCACGATGCTCCTCGGAATGTTCGTCGTCTGGATCACCCCCGCGGGGGCCTTCTGGGGGCTCCTGGCGGGGATGGGGACGTCGATCGCGATGTTTCTCGGGGTGAAGTTCCAGTGGATTGACCCGGCGCGTATTACCCTGTCGAACACGGCGAGCGACATGGCGGTGAACTTCTGGCGCGCGTGGTGGGCGTGGCTTGTGTGCTTCCTCGTGACGATCCTGATCAGCCTCTTCACGGAAAAGAAGCCGAAGGAAGAACTTGTCGGGCTTGTGAAGGGATTGACGCCTGAAACCGCGCGGGACGGCATCCCGTTTATAAAGCGGCCGGAGTTTTACGCGATCCTCTCCGTCGTCGTGCTCGTCGTACTCAACATTTACTTCTGGTAGGGGGACGCGATGAAGCCAATCTGGTATTTTGTGGGACTCTTTCTGACGGCAACCGGCATCATCGTTCTGGCGTCGGGTGTGTACGATCTGTTCATCCCTCCGGAGCAGAAGACCGTCCTTGCGGATCTCCATGCGGGTGTCTGGTGGGGGGCGGTCATACTCTTCTCGGGGATTGCCTTCTTCCTGGCGAACAGGAAGAAAACGGTAGAGTAGCCGGTCGGGTCCGGGGGGGGATCCCCCTCCTAGAACGCCACGCGGAGCCCCGCCTGCACGCCGACGAATGTCGCGGTGTTGAACTCCGCGATTTTCACTCCGAGGAATTCAGCGGGGTCGACCCTGTCTTCCGCGTTCGAGTAGGCGGTGTATATTCCCCCGACATCAAGCGTCAGCGATCCGGAGAGGACGACCATCAGCCCCGCCTCGACACTCACCACGGGCTCTGTCCAGGTGCTTGTGTACTCCCCGGGGAGGCCTGTGACGGGAGAGGTCCCGGCGAACCGCCAGTGGAGGAGACAGGCTCCCCCGGAGATGCCGAGGTAAGGCCTGAGGAGCTGACCGTCGAATGTAACCCTCGCCCCGACGGTCAGCGGGATTGCCTGGAACGGTCCACCCGCGTCAGGCACCCTCCCTCCACCGAGTGCGCCCACCCAGGTGTTGATCCTCTCGTTGCTGAATTGCCACCAATATTGCAACAAGAATGGCGATCATCGCGGCCGTCCGCCTTAGATACGACCACGGACTTGATTTGTGCGCTGCACCGCCAGCGTTCCGTTCAGAGTCCAAACGCAAGCGTGGTCCGACTTGAGGAACCAATTCAGGAAGAGGAGAAAGTGCGACTTGAGGAACCAAACCAGGAGCACGAGAAGGCTTACGATCTGTTGATGCAGTAGCGGGACTGTTGAGTTGTGATTGGTGCTCCGGGGGAAGAACGTGAACATGCTTCTCTGAGAATGCCTCGACGCCACGGATAGCACCTTCCAAGGCCCGCTGCGTATGTTCTCTCTTCTCGGCGTTAGTATGCAGAAGTTGTTCCTGCAGCTTATAC
>Ga0209698_10000890_pt1 | contig 34471 bp, 23 predicted proteins | sample LitLauG_LLR_2012_FD_187203 | JGI IMG/M metagenome (GOLD analysis project Ga0209698, IMG submission 187203) | Freshwater sediment microbial communities from Pennsylvania, USA - Little Laurel Run_MetaG_LLR_2012 (SPAdes) (version 2) | ecosystem: Environmental > Aquatic > Freshwater > Creek >... | reverse complement strand
GCCGATTATCTGGTGCGGCTTAAAGTGCCGGGAGGATCGTTTTATCGATCGGTTTCGAACGGGGGCGTGGACCAGGTTCCAGAGAAGCGCGAGATTGCGGGGGAGATGAAGCGCTTCGGGATCGAGGCTGCGCCGGGCCAGGGCGCAAAAGAGATGGTGGAGTCGGCGAACAACGATCGCGAGTACGAGGTGAGCTATCGGTCGGGCGGAGGAATTGCCGTCGCAGCACTGGCGATGGCGAGTACGTACCCGGCGTCGGGAGAGTTTTCGAGCGCGGATTATTTGAAAGCGGCCAAGGATGCTTGGGATTTTCTAGAAGCGAACAATCTCAAACTCGTCAACGATGGAAAGGAAAACATCGTTGACGATTACTGCGCTCTGGCTGCAGCGACGGAGTTGTATCGCGCGACACATATAGAAAAGTACAAAGCGGCGGCCGACGGGTGGGCTAAGAGTTTGATGGCGCGGCAGATCAGCGCTGATGGACGCAACGATTACTGGCGGGCGGATGACGGGATGCGTCCGTTCTTTCACGCTTCGGATGGCGGATTCCCAGTGGTGAGCCTGCTGTATTACTCGGAGATTGCTGACGCAAGCGCAAGGGCGCAGGCGCTTGAAACGGTGAGGAAGTCACTGGAGTTTGAGCTTGCGATTACGGGCGAGGTGATCAATCCGTTTGGATACAGCCGCGAGTATGTCCAGGACAAGACCGGGCAGCGGCGGACGAGTTTCTTCTTTCCACATAACAGCGATGTGGCTCCGTGGTGGCAGGGAGAGAATGCGCGGCTGGCGTCGGTGGCGACTGCGGCTCGATTGGCCGAACGCGCGTTTGCGAACGATGCGGCTTTTCGCGGGAAGCTGGAGGCGTTTGCGACGAGCCAGTTGAACTGGATTCTGGGGCTGAATCCTTTCGATTCGTGCATGCTCAACGGCGTGGGGAGGAACAATCCTCCGTATATGTATTTCGATTCGTGGGAATTCACGAATGCGCCGGGAGGAGTTTCGAACGGGATTACTTCGGGGTTCAAGGATGACAGCGGTATCGATTTTCTGGTGCCGTATCGCGTGACGGGAGCGGATAACGACTGGCGGTGGGGCGAGCAATGGCTGCCGCATTCGTCGTGGTATTTGCTGGCCGTGGCGAGTGGAGGTAAGAGTGCAGAATGACCTCGCCTCGGGCCAATCCATTCTATTTGTTCCGAAAGCGTAACAAACTCTGAGCACGTGAGGACTTGACTACCTGAATGCAATTATCGTGACCCTCGGGCCCCTACTCCATTCTCTACCGGGAGGGTTCGGCGATGAAAACGCCTCTTTCACGATATCAACTCGGACCTGCGGCTGCGATTCTGTTCTTCTGTGGGGCTGCACTGTCTCAGGGATGCGATCAAGGGATTCTTGATTACCAAGTTAGCTGCGACACTGCACCCAACGGCTGGGTCAACGCTTCTCGCTGTTCGGGGTTTGGGAGCGGGGCAGACCCATGCTATTACTGCTATCAAGGCTCAGGCGTCTGCGTCAAAAAAGACCGCACGCAAGTACAGTATTACTTGGCGAATGAAGGGTACGATGATACTTGCCCCAGTTGTGCCGGTTGTTGTAACGGGAGTGTGAATTGCGGGCAGATAGGTTACGGATTAGTATGCGACCGAAATACCTGTAACTGTACCAGCTCAAGTCCCATCATCATTGATGTTAGCGGCCGAGGCTTCCACTTGACCTCTGCGGAACAAGGGGTGTCGTTCGACATTCTCGGCGATGGCGTACCGATTCGAATTTCGTGGACCGCAGCAGGCTCCAGCAATGCCTTTCTGGCGTTGGATCGCAATCACAACGGAACGATCGACAGCGGGAAGGAACTGTTTGGAAATGTCACCGAGCAGTCACAGTCAGCGGACCCGAATGGCTTCCTCGCGCTTGCGGAATTCGACAAACCCGAAAACGGAGGCAACGGAGACGGCATCATTGACAACCGGGATGCGGTGTTTTCCAGTCTGCTTCTATGGGTTGACGAAAATCATGACGGTGTTTCTCAACGAAGTGAACTGCATACGTTACCGGAGTTGGGAGTCTTCTCGCTGGCTCTTCGCTATCGGGACGATGAGCACTTTTTTGATCAGTATGGCAACTGGTTTCACTATCAGGCTGGGGTGAACCCTGATCCTAAGGATGGTAAATCTAGGGATGGACGCATTGCATACGATGTTTTTTTCCTGCCTGCTCGTGATCGACCCGATATTTCCGGCGGGCAATCATTCAACCGGCGGCTTCAGCTGTCTACGTGGGAGCTTTCGCTTGGCGATGAACTGGCACCTCTTTCGCGTATCGGTAAGAAGGGGTGCCGCCCGAAGCTTCAGCAACAGAATTCAGGAGGTTCACGATGAGAACACATGCCATTTTTTTATCAATAGCGATCCTGGGCGGACCGGCCTTACGGGCGCAGGACGTCACAGCAGTTCCCAATAAGAGCCTCAAGACAGCTACCCGCATCAACTTACCCGCGACCCGCCCGATGGATATGGTCGGGGCTGCTAGGTGCGACGGTTCGGGAAACATATATGCTCGGCTCGCGAACCAAGAGGGCGGACCAGATGGGTATCTTCTTGCGCCCATCAGACAGATTACGCCGGCAGGGAGGATGGGTGTGATTTTCAAGGTCGGCGGGACTTGGCCGGAAGTAGGAGCAGGACGCGGCGTGTCCGTCGACAGCAACGGCGTTGTGTATCAGGCCGCTATCGCCTTTGGTGGAGTGTACGTGGTCGCATTTGCGAAGGATGGGTCAGTGAAATCAAAGACGAAGTTGGCCACAGGAGAATATGTCGATCCTTGGCATCTTGCTGTGTTTGACTCGGGTCGATTTCTAGTCAGCGGTACCGCCGGAAAAGATCTCCACACACCCTACGTTGGCGTCTTCGAGGCAGAGGGTGCTTTAGTGAGGCGTATATACGAACCCGAGGACGAAGAGGCAAGGAAGAAGGCGGATCTAAAAGATTCCGAGTTCACTCACGACAACGGACGCGGAAACGACTTTGTCGATCGTGGCGACGCCACTCTGGGACCGGACGGTAATGTTTATCTGCTCCATGGAACCTCTAGCGTCCTGCTATATGTGATTTCAGAACGAGGTGAAGTGATCCGGAAGATCAGGATAGGGGCTAATGGCTCGGGACTAGCCTTCAGGGGTATAAGTGCCAACGCCGGCCAACTTGCTATCGGGCTTGCTCGTTTTGGCCGCACGGAGGTTCACATCACGAGTTTAGATGGAGGCTTGTTAGGAAGTTACAATCTTGATGGCAACGAGGCAGACGTTCTGAGCCTTGCTTGCTACGATTCTCGGGGCTTTACATTCGTCGGCACTGGTTCGAAGGGCGCGTATCTGCTCAGCGCGGAGCGTTAGTCGGTCCAACATTCGTATTGTGCCAGAGTCCGCTACCGATTCCCTGGTAGGGCACCGTATCGCCTGTTTTCGAGTTTAGTCGCCGCTGGCGTGGTTCTGCGTGGGAACCAGGACCAGGCGCGGGCGGACTGGCTCAAGCTTTTGCGCAGGGCGTCCGAAGCTGTGCAGGATGCCAAGGACCATAGCATAGGTGGCCAGAATTCCAAGAGCAACCGAGGCGACGACCGTAAGTAGCAGAATCAGCGGCATTAGCAACGCAGTCACAGTCAATTCCAATCCGGGCGAAGGGCTTTAGTCAGATGCACGTCCCTAGAATCCGTATACCAAGCTTTTTTCCCATCCAGCGCCGCGAACCTTCAATCTAACCGCGTTGACGCTCCGCGCTGTTGACGACTAAGATACGGAGTAGAGCTGTGCATTCCTACTTTCGGACAATTCTGGTCACCTGTCGACATTACGGAAGGGGCATGCCCCCGGGCGAATAATGGCGATTACCAAGATCTCTGTCCGGGGGGCCCGGCAGCATAACCTCAAGAACATCAACGTGGAAATCCCGCGTAACACGCTGACGGTGGTTACCGGGCTGAGCGGGTCGGGGAAATCCTCGCTCGCGTTCGACACGATCTATGCCGAGGGGCAGCGACGGTACGTGGAGACACTCTCGGCCTACGCGCGGCAGTTTCTGGATCAGATGGAACGTCCGGATGTCGATGCAATTGATGGACTTAGCCCGTCGATCTCCATCGAGCAGAAGACCACTTCGCGCAGTCCGCGATCGACCGTAGGGACAATCACCGAGATTTACGACTACCTTCGCCTGCTGTTCGCTTCGATTGGAGTGCCGCATTGCCCAAAGTGCGGGCGGGCAATCAGCCGGCAGTCGGCGGATCAGATCGTGCAGCGGGTGATGGCGCTGACTCCTGAAGATCGGGTGATGGTGATGGCGCCGATCGTCCGCGGACGCAAAGGCGAATTCAAGAAAGAGATGGAGACGCTGGTCACGCATGGCTACACGCGGGCGCGCGTGGACGGCGAGCTGGTGAATCTTGAGGACGAGATCAACCTCGACAAGCGGAAGAATCACACGATCGAGGTGGTGGTCGACCGGTTGCTGGTGAAGCCAGGGATTGAGCATCGACTGGAGCAGTCGGTGAGTCTGGCCATGAAACTGGCTGGCGGTTTGGTGCAGGTTTCGGTGGTTGGGGGCGAGGAGCAGCTGTATTCCGAAAAACTGGCGTGTCCGGATTGTGGAATCAGCGTGCCGCAACTGGAGCCGCGTTCGTTTTCGTTTAACAGCATGTACGGTGCGTGTCCGGAATGTCATGGGCTGGGCAGCAAGTATGATTTCGATCCCGCGAAGGTAATCAATGACTGGTCGAAGCCGCTGCTCGATGGCGGATTGGGGCCTGGGTCGGCATCGCAGAATCTGATTCATCAGCTAAGGATTGTGGCGGCGGCATACAGCATTGATCTGAGTACACCGTTCGAAAAACTTCCCGAGAAGACGCAAGATTTTTTGTTGAATGGCGAGCCGGGACGCGGCGGCAAGACAGGATTTCACGGCATCTTCGGATATTTGAAGCAGAATCTGGAGGAGTCGACCTCAGAGGGCTATCGAGATTGGCTGATGGATCACATGTCGGCGACCGAGTGTCCGGTATGCCACGGGAAGCGGCTACGGCCCGAGAGCCTGGCGGTGAAAGTGAATGGGATGTCGATTGCCGATTTCACGGCAATGCCGGTGTCTAAGGCTCTGGGCGTGGCGCAGGGGATCAAGCTGGCGGGGCGTGAGGCGGCGATTGCCGGACGCGTCATGCACGAAATTGTCGAGCGACTGCAGTTCTTAAACGCGGTGGGGCTGGGTTACATCTCTCTGGATCGGTCGGCGGCGACGTTGTCGGGTGGTGAGGGGCAGCGGATTCGGCTGGCGACGCAGATTGGCTCGAAACTGCGTGGTGTGTTGTACGTGCTGGATGAGCCGTCGATTGGATTGCACCATCGCGACAATGGTCGACTGCTGAGCGCGCTGGAGAATTTGCGCGACTTGGGGAACACAGTTTTGGTGGTCGAGCACGATGAGGAGACAATCCGGCGGGCGGATTACGTCGTCGATCTCGGGCCGGGTGCAGGGCGGCACGGTGGAGCGCTAGTCGCGCATGGGACGCCGGAAGAGATCATGCGCGAGCCGAATTCGCTGACCGGCGCTTATATTTCCGGGCGGATAGCCATTGAGATGCGGCCGGAGAGGCGGCAGAAGAATGGCGCGGCGATCACGATTTTGGGTGCAAAGGAAAACAATCTTAAGAATCTTGATGTCACGTTCCCGTTGGGCGTGATGACCGTAGTGACCGGAGTGTCGGGATCCGGAAAGTCGACACTGGTGAATGACATTCTGTATCGGGCGCTGGCGCGGCAGCTGTATCGGTCGCGGGAAAAAGCGGGCGAGCATAAGGCGATCTCGGGCGCGGAGAATATTGACAAGGTCATCCGCATCGATCAGTCGCCAATTGGCAGAACGCCACGTTCGAATCCGGCGACGTACACCGGAGTGTTTACGGCGATTCGCGACTTGTACGCGATGTTGCCGGAGTCGCGCGAGCGCGGCTACAAGGCGGGACGGTTCTCGTTCAACGTCACAGGCGGGCGATGCGAGGCGTGCCAGGGTGAGGGGCAGCGGCGTATCGAGATGAACTTCTTGCCCGACGTGTATGTATTGTGCGAGGTTTGCGGCGGGCGGCGGTACAACTCCGAAACGCTGGCGGTGAAGTACAACGGGTACTCGATTGCAGATTTGCTCGAGATGCCGGTGTCCGACGCCTTGCCGATTCTGGAAAACATTCCACAGGTGAAGCAGAAGCTACAAACGCTGGTGGATGTGGGCCTGGGATACATTCATCTGGGGCAGTCGGCGGTAACGCTTTCGGGTGGCGAAGCGCAACGGATCAAACTGGCGCGCGAATTAAGCAAACGGCAGACCGGGAAGACGCTGTATTTACTCGATGAACCGACTACGGGTCTGCATTTTGATGACGTCAAAAAGCTGCTCGACGTGCTGCATCGATTGACCGACCTGGGGAACTCCATCATCATCATCGAACATAATTTGGATGTGATCCGGAACGCGGATTGGATTATCGATTTGGGGCCTGAGGGCGGAGAAGAGGGCGGCCGGATTGTGGCGCAGGGGACGCCCGAGCAGGTTTCTAAGATGAAGAAGTCTTATACGGGGCAGGCGTTGGCAGATTTCTTTAGGAAGAGAGTGGCCAGCGCTCAGTAATTGAGCGCCGAGTTGCGAGTGCAGGACTCGATCAAAAGAGGAAGCGAGATTTCATTTGTCTTCTCCAGATAATTCACGGTTTGAGCCGCAGGTGGAACCGCAGGGCCAACCGGAGACGACATGGGTGGCGCCGGAGGCAGTTCCTGCGGCGGTTGCGGTCACCGTTCCGTCGGGACCACCGCCGGTCGAGGATCCCGTCTGGAACGGCTGGGACGTCCTGCTGATCGCGGGCCTTACACTGCTTACGCTGGTGGTCGTTGAATTCGCGACAGTCATTGCGGCTCGGTTGCTTATTTATCCGAAGGCAAATCTCGCGGACGTCGCGCAGAAACCTGTGCTCGCTTTGATTGGCGAGTTTCTTTCGTACATCGCGGTGGCGCTGTACATGATCATGCTGGTGGAAGGCAAATATCATGCGCGCTTCTGGCGGGCGATCCGGTGGAATTGGCGCGGAAAAGCGACGTTCGGCCTTTTGGGATTGGGCGTGCTCACGGTATCGCTCGACCTGCTGAGCCGGTTCCTTCCAATGCCCAAGACGACGCCATTTGACCAGTTCTTTGCGCATCCGAGCGATGCGTACTTAATGGCGGCATTCGCCGTGACCTTCGGGCCGCTGATGGAAGAGCTTTTCTTTCGCGGGTTTCTCTACCCCGTACTGGCGCGACGTATGGGAGTGGCTGTCGCGGTCTTGCTGACGGCGCTTCCTTTTGGCCTCATTCACTATCTGCAGTACAAGTCGTGGGCTGCCGTACTGGTCATCACATTAGTAGGAGTCGTTCTCACGGTGGTACGAGCCGTCACAAAATCGGTGGCGGCCAGCTTCCTTGTGCACGTTGGTTACAATGCGACGCTGATGGCGTTGGCTGCGGTTGCAACCGACGGTTTCCGCCACATGGAGAAAGCGACGATCGCGTTACAACGGTGAGGTGCGCCCCGCGCGTTCGATTTTGTTTTGCAGTATAGTAACGAGAACGTTCTGTGGGGAGTATGAGTCAGCCGGTTGATCCAGAGCAGAACAGGTCTTCCACCGCCCACAAAACGGTGGCCGAGACTTTATTATCGGTCAGCATCCTGGAAGCCATTCCGGATGCGCTGGTCGCGGTGAATCAGCACGGCTTCATTATTCAAATCAACTCCCAGGCAGAGACATTATTCGGTTACACGCGGGACGAACTGATCGGGCAGAAGATCGAGATACTGGTGCCGGAGCGGCAGCGACCGCACCATCACGACCATCGGGAACACTTTCATCGACAGCCGAAGATTCGACGCATGGGCTCCGGGCTTGATCTCTACGGACAACGGCGGGATGGCTCGGAGTTTCCGGTGGAAATCAGCTTAAGTCCGATCGCGACAGGCGACGGAATGATGGTGCTGAGCGTGATCCGGGACATCAGCGACCGGAAGCGAATTGAGGAAGAACTCCGCCGGGCGAACGAGGAGCTGGACCGGAGAAAAACGCGCGAACTGCGCGACTCGCAGAATCGTCTGGCCCTCATCGTCGATTCCTCCCAAGACGCCATTTTCGGGAAGAACCTCGACGGCATCGTTACGCACTGGAACAAAGGCGCAGAGGAGATGTATGGATACACGGCTCAGGAGATCATTGGTAGGCCGATTACGGTGCTGGCACCGCCGGAACGGGGCGATGAGATCCCGAGCATTCTCAGAAAAATTCGAGCGGGTGAACGGGTCGAGTATTTTGAGACCGTGCGAATGTCGAAAGACGGCCGCCGCCTGAACGTTTCGGTGTCGATCTCTCCGATTCACGATGCGGACGGGAAGATCATTGGGGCGTCGACGATCGCGCGCGACATTACGGCACAACGGAAGATTGAAGACCAGCTTCGGCAAGCTCAAAAGATGGAGGCCGTGGGGCGGCTGGGTGGAGGCGTAGCGCACGACTTCAACAACTTGCTTGGCATCGTGACGGCATGCACCGAGTTGCTCCGGAGTAATGTCAATCCCGACGGTGTGGAATACCTCGATAACATTCGAGAGGCGGCCAAGCGGGGAGCATCGCTTACCAAGCAATTGCTCGCCTTTAGCCGGAAGCAAACGGTACAGAAGCAGCTTCTGGACTTGAACGATCGCCTGAAAGATGTGAGCAAATTGCTGCAGCCGCTGATGGGTGACGATGTGGAGATTGTGCTGAGTTCCAAGGCGCGATCTGCGATTATCGAGGCGGACCCAGGCCAACTGGACCAGGTCATCGTGAACCTTGCCGTGAATTCGCGCGACGCGATGCCAAAGGGCGGAAAGCTGATCATCGAGACCAGCGTGTTGGACTTTGATGAGGTCTTTGTCCACGATTATCCGTCAATGTCGGTGGGCCGGTATGTCATGCTGGCGGTCAGCGATAACGGAGTCGGCATGGACGAGGCCACGCGGTCGCGGATCTTCGAACCGTTCTTCACGACCAAGGAAGTCGGCAAAGGAAGCGGGTTGGGATTGGCGACCGTCTACGGCATCGTCAAGCAGAGCGGTGGTAACATTCTCGTATACAGCGAACCAGGGCGCGGGACGACTTTTAAAATCTACTTCCCCTCAGCCGAGATGAAACTGGAAGACAAAGCGCAGGTAGAGGCTGACGCCTTGCCGCCGAAGCGCGAAGGTGTGACGGTGCTCCTGGCGGAGGATGACGCCACCATGCGTCGGCTCACGCGAAAGATGCTGGAACAGCACGGCTACCGAGTGTTGGAAGCAGAAGATGGCACCGCTGCGATGAACCTGATGACTGCAAACCATCACTCGGTGGATTTGGTATTGACCGACGTCGTGATGAAGGGCATGACGGGGCCGGAACTTGTTCTGCGCCTCCTCGACACGCATCCTACGATGAAGGTCGTGTATATGTCGGGTTACACGGGCGAACTGGTGGCCCAACAAGGATTAAACAGCGGCATCCCGCTGCTGGAGAAGCCGTTTACCAAGGTGGACCTGCTGAAGAAAGTAGACGCAGCGCTGGAGTAGGTCCTTTGAATGTGTGGCGCGGGCACTCATGCTCGCGACTCTTCCGGAAGAAAAAAGCAAGATGCTCATGCCGCGGAAACACTGACTGTATGAGAGCCCTGGATATCCGAGTGCCATCAGCAGTCGCGGGCAGGAGTGCCCGCGCCACACATTCAACAAACCAACCTACTTTACGGTGATCGTCAGCAACTGAGCGCCGCTTACCACGTAATCGAGGGGCGGGGTGGCAGTTTCGTCTACGTTGGACTCGGCGCTGACAATCATCTCCTGGTTGCCGCGCATCCCTTCCATGACGTTCATCACCGAGATGGGGAGTGTGGGCATGACTTTGTCGGCGACACGGGCTTCGGGATCGGCCTCCAGCAACGAGACGTAAAGGCTGTTGTTGGCATGCTCTTTGTTCAGGAGCGCGATGGTTGAGGCCAGGTCAAGACGCTTGCCGAATGCCGGATTGGTGCGGCTCACGCGATCTAGCGTTTCGCCGTCGCTGACCAGAATGCGCAGCGTCCCTTTGCTGGCGGAGGTCGGAATCTTTACCGGAATCTGGCGGACGACGCGCTCGCCGCGGTACGGGGCAAGGACGGTCTCAACAATGACCTGATCGCCAGGGCGAACTTCGCTCACATCGGTGCGCGCGCTTTCGAGGCGAGCTAGACGGCGCTCGCGCACGAGATCGAAATCGAGCTTGACGTCTTTTATGGCGGGAGCATTGTAAGGATTATCGTAGATGCGTCCGAAACGATCGCCGAGCGAGAGGGCCGCGGCCATCGCGGCGGGCTGTCCGTTCTCGGCCGGCACGAACATGTTCTTGAGAGATACGGATGGGAAGCCTTTCACGTCGATGGTGCCGTTCAGGCGGTACGTGATTTCCTCGCCGTATTCGTTCATCCCGTGAAGCGCGTTGAACACCGTCGCCATCATGGCGACGGGGCTTAGGCGGGGATTATTTAGAACTTCGTAGTGGAACTCCTTCGTCGTCGCTCCGCCATGAATGCTCAGTGTCACGGGAATCATGTCGGGTTTCTTGTTGAACACGCCCAGGATGCCGGTGTGGCGATCCTGAACAAAGACGCCCGCTTCCTCAGTGGTATTGACGATCTTGAAAGCATTGAGCGGCGACGGCAGGGTAGCGAGAACCTGCGCTTTGTTCATGGGCAGATCCACCGATCCGAACTGCAGTAGCGGGTGGCCGCACGCGAGCAGGCGCTGGGGATCGATGTAGGTGACGGTGCAGGTGGCGGCGATGTCCATGTCGCCGCGAACCAGGATGGCACTGACGGCGGATCCAGGTTCCAAGGGTTCGGGTTGTTTTTCATTGCCCACCGAGCCGGCGCCCATCACGGGCATAATTCCGGCGGAGGCGAATTGCGGCGCAAACTGCCTGACAGCGTCTTCAGAGAAGCCGTTGAACACGAGCGGAGTGTCGATCGGCTTCAACATGCTGGCGAAATCCTGGCTGGAACCGGCGAGCGATGGGCCAACGCCGGGACCGGAGGTCTTGGTGGTCGCGTTGGCCATTCCGGGCTTAGCAGGGCTTTCTTCCGATGGTGACTTGTCGAGCGCATTGATCTCGAGCATGTCGGCGATCGGAGTCACCCCGGCGATCGGTTCCTTGGAGAATTCCCCGATGCGGAAGGCCAGTGCGCCCGCGAGCTTGCCGTCGAGATAAACGGGACTGCCGCTCATGCCGGCGACCACGCCGGTGTATTCGACCTTTTGACCGTGCAGGCGAATGAGGATGATGTCGCCTTTGGGCCCATTAACATTGTGCAGGACGCCGAGAACCTCCACGTCCATGGACTCGGGCTTAATCCCCTCGAACACGGTGTAGGCCACGCCGCGCATGCCAGCGTGAATTTGATCCACTGGAATCGTTGGTTGCGAAGTTTGAGCCGAGGCGAACGAAACGAGCAGGGATAGGACGAAGACGAGAAGCGCGAAGCCTTGCTTTCTCATTTAAAGCACCCGATAGGAGATCCGCCAACAGATCTCGCTACTTTGATTAGAACTCGAACCAACTGCGACTCGTTGCCTGGAGGGGAAACCTCTGGGACCGGGCAAACATCCCAATTGCGAATCCTTGCGTCTATACTAGCATAGCGGTATTTTCTGGAGCATTATGTTTCATAGTAGAAAGGGCAAGACCTTACGGGTGATTGAGCACGTCAAACAACGCTCCGGACTGGCGGTTTACGGCCTTTGTGTGGCGCTGATCGCTGGCGCCATACCGGCGTGGACGCAAGATCAGCAACCCGCAAATTCTACCCAGCCGACCACGCAATCCCCTGATAATGGTAAGCCGAAACAGGACACGCCACCGGACGCCGGTGGGCCGGGGGGGAACGTCGGACCCTACGTTATCACTAAGAAGACGACCGAGGATGCGCCACCGCCACCGCCTCCAGTCACTCCGAAGAAGATTGAAGACCTTCCGGACTACTCCCTGAAAGTGAACGTTCCCTTGGTCAATGTGGATGTGCTGGTTACGACCAAGGATGGACAGTTCGTTCCGGGCCTGAAAAAGGACAATTTTCGGATTACGGAAGATGGGGTTCCGCAGACAGTTACGAAGTTCAATGTGACGGAAGCTCCCGTCACCGCGGTGCTGCTGGTTGAGTTTGCCTCAACGACTTGGCGTTTCCTGGTCGATGCTCTGAACGCCTCGTACGCGTTTGCGAACTCCCTCAAGAAAGATGATTGGGTGGCGGTTGCGTATTACGACATGCAACCGCACATTCTGACGGATTTTACTCAGGACAAGAGAGCGGTTTTCGGGGCGCTGAACCAGTTGCGTATTCCAGGCTTTGCGGAGACCAATGAGTTCGACGCCCTGTATGACACGATTGACCGGCTGGACCGGGTGGAAGGGAAGAAGTACATCATCCTGGTATCGAGCGGCGTCGATACGTTCAGCAAGCTGACCTACGACAAGATCACCAAGAAGGTCAGAGACTCGAAAGACATAACGATCTTTCCAGTGAGTATCGGCTGGTATCTGCGTGAAATGTGTGACAATCCGGCCTACAACTGCACGGGCATGACCCACGGGATGGCCAGCTATGGAATCAGCAGAATCGACTATCTGCAAGCCGACAATGAAATGCGTACTTTTGCGTCCATGACCGGCGGCAGGGCGTACTTTCCGCGTTTCCAGGCGGAGTTTGGGGAGATCTTCCGTGACATTGGCGACGACATCCGTCACCAGTATTCATTGGCGTACAGCCCGACGAACACGAAACTCGATGGCACCTACAGGAAACTGAAGGTGCAGGTGGTTGCTCCCGATGGCGGAGCGCTTAAGGTCAAAGACCAGAAGGGCAAGGACGTGAAGATTGAGGTCGTGGCGCGCGAAGGTTATACGGCGAAGCATACCGTGGACTAAAGAAAGTTGCGATTCGTCAGTCGCTCGCTGATATCCCAATCTGAACCGCTGCGAGCGGACTTCTCCGGCCGCTTCTTAAATTCCTTGTTAAATTTTCAGACCAGCATCCACTCAACTGAATAGCTGGTGTATGCTTCCGAGGCGATTCTTGGGTCTCGTATCGATTCCATTCCCCGAACTTTAAGAGGTGTCCTTTGTACAGGAAATTTGTGCTAGCCAGTTTCTTGGTTCTGCTTACCATTATCAACGCACCCGCCCAGACGATCCAACCACTCGTGAACCAGCCTCCAGATGGCGCCGGCATTGGGTTTCTGCTCACGGATGGAACCGTGATGTATCAAGGAAATGCATTGTCCGACTGGTACAAACTGACGCCGGATGCTACCGGAAGTTACGTCAACGGCAAGTGGACGCGTCTGGCGAATCTGCCTTCGGGATACGTGCCGGATGCTTTCGCGTCTGCGGTTCTCGCGGACGGACGCGTGGTGATCGTAGGCGGGGAGTACAACAATAACAACTTTGCGTTGACGAACTTGGGTGCGATCTACGATCCCAGGGCCAATACCTGGACCAGTCTGGCGCCTCCCACCGGTTGGAAGTACATCGGTGATTCGCCCTCTGTCGTGCTGCCCAATGGAAACTTCCTGGTGGGCAATAAACTCACCCAGAGCATGGCAATCCTCAATCCGAAGACATTGACTTGGAGCGTGTTGGCCGGCACGGGAAAGAGCGATTTCAACGCTGAAGAAGGATGGACGATATTGGCGGACGGCTCGGTGCTCACGATGGACGTAAAGCACGCCCCTAACTCGGAGCGCTTTGTTCTTTCCAGCAGAACCTGGAGCAGCGCTGGAAGTACGGTGGTCGATCTGCACTCACCTTCCACGCTGGGATGCATCAAGTATGGGCCGGGGCTTTGCTACTATCCGCCGGGGGAGATTGGTCCGGCCATCCTGCGTCCTGATGGGACCGTGTTTGCCACAGGATCTAATTCGAATACTTCGACTGGTGCTGGACACACGGCCATCTTCGACACTGCTACAGCGACGTGGACAGCAGGACCGGATTTTCCGAACGGCGACAATGCGGGCGATTCGTTCGCTGTGCTGCTGCCAAGCGGCAATGTCCTGGTGGAAGGCGGAATCCAATCCTATGAGTGGAACGGCAAGAAACTTAACCCAGTCGCGGCCACCCCGGGAAGTTTGATCGTGCTCCCCACTGGACAAGTTCTGGTGGGCGGATCGGAAGTGTACAACCCGGCGGGAACCTATCAGGCCTCGTGGGCGCCGACCATCACGAAGTCTCCTTCGTCTGTAACGCGTGGGGCGACTTATCGGATCTCCGGCACACAGTTCAATGGTTTGTCACAGGCGGCTGCATTCGGAGATGAATTCGAGACCGCGACCAACTATCCGCTCGTGCGTATCACCAACCACGGCACCGGGCATGTTTTCTATGCGAAGACGCACAACCACAGCACGATGGCTGTGGCGACTGGATCAGCCATTGTGTCGACCAGCTTCGATGTTCCACCCAAGATGGAAACAGGGGCGAGTTCGCTGCAAGTAGTAACGAACGGGATTCCGTCATTGCCGGTGAGCATCACGGTGAACTGAGGCGCTTTTAATTGGAATCCAAACCTTCGGGCGTGCTGCTGGGCGATACTGACTCCAGGGCCGCGCGAATTTTGCCGGAGAGCTGCTTGAGGGTGAAAGGCTTCTGCAGGAAGTTTGTTTCGAGATCCAAGACCTTGTGATTGAGGACTGTTTTTCCGGGGTAGCCCGAGACAAACATCAGTTTTGTTTGTGGTCTCAGGTTCCTGAGTTTGGTGGCGAGTTCTCCACCGCTCATGTTGGGCATGACGACGTCGGTGATTACAAGGTCGATTCGCCCCCGATACTCTCCCGAAACCGAGAGCGCATCTAGTCCATCTTTCGCTTCCAGCACCCTGTAACCCTGAAGCCGCAGAAATTCAGCTGTAGCGTAGCGGACCGCAGGTTCGTCTTCGACTAACAGGATGGTTTCAGATCCCTTCAACTGCTTCTCAGGCTTCGTTGTCGTGGTCGCGGCGGGCTGAGTGTGTTTTTCCGCCACGCACGGCAAGTAAATTTTGAATACGGCGCCCATGCTGGGCTCGCTGTAGGCCCAGATGAATCCTTTGTTTTGCTTTACGATGCCGTACACCGTAGCAAGCCCAAGTCCAGTGCCCGCACCCAAAGGTTTCGTGGTGAAGAACGGCTCGAAGATATGCGGAAGATGCTCGGGGGGAATGCCAGGACCGTCGTCGGTGATGGTGATCAGCGCATACCTTCCCGGCTGAACCACAGCACCCTTGCTGTGAACGTATCTGTCGTCGAGAAAGATATCGGAAGTCTCGACCCGCAGTGTGCCTCCCTGGGGCATGGCGTCGCGCGCATTGGCGGCCAGGTTCATCAGGACCTGCTCGATCTGCACCGGATCAACGCGCACTTTGCCTAAGTTGTGGCCCGGGGTGAAGCTGAATTGAATGTCTTCACCGATGAGGCGCGGAAGAGTCTTCGCGATACTGGCGAGAATCTCATTCAGATCCAGCAGCCGCAGGGCCTGAGGTTGTTTGCGGCTAAAGGCGAGCAGTTGACGGGTCAGTTCGGCGGCACGGCGGGCTGCGAGCAGGATTTCTTGCAGCTTCGCATGGACCGGGCCGTCCGCGTCTACATCGTCGAGGGCAAGCTCGGAATAGCTGGTGATAATCGTCAGAAGGTTATTGAAGTCGTGGGCGACACCTCCGGCAAGCTGCCCGATGGCGTCCATCTTCTGTGCCTGCCGCAGTTCCTCTTCCAGGTGGTGACGTTCGGTCAGGTCGCGGCCATTCGCGATGAAGTGTGTGATGTTCCCGTCGGCGTCGCGCACCGGAGAGATGCTCTCCTCGACATAGTATCGATCTCCATTTTTCTTACGATTGACCAGAATGCCGCGATAGACATTGCCGGCAAGGACGGTGCGCCACAGTTGCTGGTATACGTCGGCGGCCTGCTCTCCGGACTTAAGGATGCGAGGGTTTTTCCCGCGGACTTCGGCGCGGGTGTAACCCGTGAGAAATTCAAAGGCAGGATTCACATATTCGATGATTCCTTCGCGATTGGTGATGACAATCGTATCGGCGGACTGTTCCACGGCGCGGGAAAGCTTGCGCAAAGACTCTTCCGCGCTCTGTTGGCTTTGCTGCATCGCATGGAGGGCCACTGTGCTGCGGATCGTGCGAATCAGTGTCGCCCCGTCGAGGCGTGATTTGGCCACACAGTTCCATGTGCCGGATGCAATGGCGTCCGCGACGGTGCTTTCGTCAGAGTCTTCTGTGAGAAGGATGAACGGAATCGACGTCCCTGCATGGTGAAATTCGGAGACCATGCGAATGGCGTTCGCGTTGCCCGTCTCGTGCTCGAACAAAACAAGCCCATAAGACCTTTGTTGCAGCACTTCCCGCGCTTCGTTCAGCGTGTGGACATGGTCCAGTTCGGCCGCCAAACCGGAATTGCCGCGCTCGAGTATGTCGCGGATCAGGAAAAAGTCTTCCTCTTTCGTTCCGACCAGCAGGACCCGTAGAGTGGTCGGAGACTTGGCGGGTTGAGCGGCAGTTAGCACTTGCTGAACTCCATCACTGGTTACTATCGGAATGTTAGGAGCAACGCTTTTGAAGAGAATGGAACTTCACAGATTCGAGTGGGCATGCATTCCCGGATACGGCAAGGGGTCCGCTTTGGGAAGAGTGCTGCAGGACGGTCTCGCATTTCCCGCGTGGCACGATCCGGGGGCATTGGACGATAATAAGAATCGTCTCAGGAAGTGAAATATGTTCACGCGCTCCGCTCTGCTGTTTGCCGCATTGTTATGTGCCTCGAGTGTCATCGCTCAATCTGGCTCCCAAACTAATTTTCAGATTTCGGCCACTTCGCCCTGGACCGACACGGGACTGGATCTGAAGTCCGGGGACGCGGTCCAAATCTCGACGAAACCCGGCCCTGCCGTACCCGATCGGCATGCGCTTCCGGGAGTAACCACCTGTGATGCAAAAGGAACGGGAGCGGCTGGAACGCCGGATCTTCCGTTGCCCACAGCTCCCGTCGGTACTTTGATCGCGAGGCTGAACGCGCAAGGGGCGGCTCCAGTTCTGATCGGAGCGGAGCAGGAACTGCGCATCGAAGAGCCTTCCCACTTGTTCCTTGGGATGAATGTGAATGGGAATCAGATCTGTCCGGGAGCTATTGAGGTTCAGGTAACAGTGAATGGAGCGCCGGCGACTGGCGGGGGCACGTCGATTCAGGGGCAGGCGGCGAACAATACTCAGTCCACACCGAATGCCGGCTCCGGAACAGCGGCACCGGCAACGACTCAGACTTCACGCGGGGAGCAGCTGAAATCGCAATTGGCGAGTGCGGCGCAAGTCTTCTTATCCGGCCAGTTTGGCGTCAATAAAGACGGCAGCACTTCGGCTTCCAGCTCTTCGACAGCCGTGTCGACCGCCGGGACTTCTGACGCAAATGGAGCAGAGGCTGCCCTGAAGATATCAGAGTCTCCTCTCGATTCTGATTTGAGGAAAGACATCGATAGCTTACCCCGGCGGGTCAACGATCAATTCCAGAATCTCGGGGACATGGTGAACTTCGTCGTCGTGGGGTCACAAAAGGACGTGCAGTCTGCACTGGAGGCGGCTAGCTGGCATGTGGCTGACACCAGCAATGAAAACGCAGTGGTGAATGCGATCCAACGGACCTATGACAAACAGGATTACCTGGCTATGCCGATGAGCACGCTATTTCTCTTCGGACGAAAACAAGATTTTGGATATGAAATGGCGGAGCCGATCGCGATGGTGGCGAGCCGACATCACTTCCGAATCTGGAAGGCACCTTTTACCTGGAAAGGACAGGAAGTCTGGGTGGGAGCCGGAACGCATGACATAGGCTTCGCGAAAGACAAGCGCAATGGCAGTGTTACGCACAAGATTGATCCTGCTGTCGACGGTGAGCGCGACAACATCGGCAGCAGTTTGCAAAAGGCCAACAAAGCGAAAACGTTATCGTATTACTTGCCTCCGAACCCAGTGCAAGACGCCAAGAACGCGACCGGGGACGGCTATCGTTCGGATGGCCGGCTGCTCGTGATCTTTTTGCAATAACTAAAGAATTACAAGTTTGGTGTTAACCAATCTGTACTTCTCCCGTCTAAGTCTCTAACGACCGGGGATCCTCGGCCCCAGCTTGAAAATCGAGGGAACCTCGGCACTACATCCTTCGTATCAATCCTCAAGACGGGGTGTCTGTGCCTCGCGGAAGATTCGTACGCTGATGTAATTGTAAAAACCGCACCCCTGCGTGCATCTGACGATTGTGTTGTGCATCTGAGGATTAGAAGTCGGTTCGTCGGTGGGGGCGAACTGGGCGGACAAGGCGAAAATCAACGTTGAACAACTGGGAGGTTGTATGGAAGCCGCGCAGAAGGGAAACGGGGTGTTAAAGGGGTCGGACCGCTACGAAGTGGGCCATGTGCAGGAAGTGATTCGCCAGGCGCATGAGGAACTGCGGCAACTGATGCAGCAGCGCGCAGAGGTAATGAAGCGTATCGGTACCGTGAAACAGACGATCGCGGGGCTCGCGAACCTGTTTGGGGACGGGGTTCTGAACGAGGAACTGCTCGAACTGGTCGACCGCAAGAGCAATGGCCGTCAGCCGGGCTTCACCAAGGCCTGTCGCATGATCCTGATGGAGTCGGGACGCGCGCTCAGCGCGCGCGAGATCTGTGACCACTTCCAGCAGAAGATGCCTTCGATGCTGGCGCGGCACAAAGATCCGATGGCTTCGGTCACCACAGTCTTGAATCGGCTGGTGGACTACGGCGAAGCCCAGCCGGTGCTCACCAGCACGGGACGCCGCGCATGGCGGTGGGTGGCGGAGCCCGCGACTGACATGAAGCCGGCGGGATTTAACGAGATTGTTGCTTAGGATCGTTGGGATCAAAGGAACAAAACAAAAGCGCGGCCAGTAAGCCGCGCTCTTTTCGTCTTTAGGAGAAGATCTAGCCCGGCGGAAGAAGCATGCCCTTTTCCAGATGGCGAGTGACGTGCGCGTAGGAAGCCGCATGCGGATCATGCGTCACCATCACAATGGTCTTGTGGAAATCTTCGTTGAGACGCTTCAGGATCTCGAGCACTTCGGTCGCGGAATGGCTGTCGAGGTCGCCGGTCGGTTCGTCGGCTAACAACAGAGTAGGATCGCTGACAATGGCGCGGGCGATTGCAACGCGTTGTTCCTGTCCCCCCGAAAGCTGCTTGGGAAGGTGGTCCAGGCGATCTTCGAGTCCGACGAGTTTCAACGCAGTGACCACGTGATCGCGGCGCTGCTGGGCATTGAGCTTGGTGAGCAGCAGTGGCAACTCGACATTCTCAAATGCTGTAAGCACCGGGATGAGATTGAAAGTCTGAAACACGTAACCGATGTGTTCGTTGCGCCAACGCGCGATCCGGGCGTCGTTGAAGCGGAAGATATCCTGCCCCTGGACCAACAATTCACCCGCCGTTGGGCGATCGATCGCGGCGATCATATTGAGCAGGGTGGTCTTGCCCGATCCAGAGGGACCCATCAAGGCAAGAAACTCACCCTTAGCGATATCAATCGAGACATCATCGAGCGCAGTTACTTCAAAAGCGTCACGCTTGAAAATCTTGCTGACACCTCGGACCTGAACAACTTTTGTCGCTGTGCCGACATTGGATTGTGCAACGGTGCTCATGATTGCCCCTTGATTTTGATTTTGTCCCCGTCTTTCAAAGTTGCTGGCGCGGTAGTGACGACGTTCTCGCCGCCAACCAGGCCATCGACCAGCGCTCCATCGCTTCGCTGGCTGGTTACGTGAACTTCCCTCGCGACTGCCTTTCCGTCGTATGCGATGAAAACTATCTTCTTTCCGTCGCGATCGTGCAGTGCCGCCGAGGGGACGAATACACCCGCAGGGCCTTTCGCATCTTTTGGTTGCTCGTTGGCCAGGAATTTGACCGTCGCGTTCATTTCCGGACGGAGCTGAACATCGGGATACTTGTCCGGATTGAGAACCTGAACCTTCACTTGGACCGTTGCTTTTTGCCGATTCGCCTCGGGAGAAATCTGCGCGATCTGGCCGGCGTACTCCTTGTCAGGATAAGCATCGGTGGTCACGGCGGCTTTCTGTGCTGGGCTGAGGCGAGCAAAATCCGCCTGAGCGATGTCGAGTTCGACCTGAAGGTCGTTCAAGTCGGCGAGCGATACAACCGATCCTTGTGGACCGCCTGCGGCAGCGCTGGCGAACTGGGCGGTGATCAACTCTCCTTTTTCAGCAGTGCGATCGAGAATTGTTCCGGTCACAGGCGCGCGAATGACGGTGGCGTCCAGTTGGGACTTCGCATAATCCAGCTGTCCTTGCGCCTGAGCGAGAGCGCCCTGGGCGCGGGCAATCTCTTCCGAACGCGGACCGATCTTGGCCAGGGCAAAACCTTGCTGCAACGAGTTCGCGCGCTGCTGATCGGCTTCGAATTTGGCGGTCGCGTCGTCGAGTTGCTGGCGGGAAACGACGCCATTGGCTGCGAGTTCCTTCGTGCGATCGAGGGTGAGCTTGTCGTTCGCCAGAGTGGCGCGAGCCTCGTCGAGATTATGCTGCGCTTGCTGAATCTCTTCCGGGCGCGAACCGTGCTGCAGTTCTTCAAGATAAGCGCGCGCATTCTCGACTGCTCCCCTGGCCTGGTTGTAGGCGGCGCGAAATTCCTGGTCTTCCAGACGGACGAGCACTTGCCCTTCCTTGACCTTGTCTCCTTTTTCGACTCCGATCCAAGCCAGACGGCCGGTGACCTTAGAATTGACGTTGATCGTGTGGTGCGCAACGATGTAGCCCGTTGCTGAGAGCACCGTCGAGCCGGCAGAGTCGGAACTGGTTTCCGCCGAAGCGCGAGCTACCTCAACTTCAGGGGCATCGGAAGAAAATGCGCGATACGCCAGTGCGACAGCGCCAAGAAGAACGACCGCGGCGATGCCGACGATAATGTAACGGCGCGCCCACGCTGGCGGCTCTCCGCCGTCGTCCCCTCGATGCGAACGGTCGATGCGAAGGCTCTGCAGATCGTCGTGTTTGGTATCAATCGCCATGTGCCGAATCTCGCTTTGGAGTCATTCCCCTCACTCCTAAAGGTCGCAACTAATCCCTCAACGCAGCCAGGATCTCCCGTCTGGATGCGTGCCATGCCGGGAAGATTCCGCCGAAAAGTCCCATGATCATTGCAAAAATGATCGCGGTAGTTACCACTCCCGGAGTGATCTGCAGGCCGAAAACAACCTCGCTGAATGTGACCTGATTCTGGGTACCGGTCGTCATTCCATTGAACGGCAACATCAGGAGAATCCCAACGACAGCGCCTATAAGCGAAAGCAGAACCGCCTCGAATACGAAAGAGGTCAAGATGCTCGGACGTGAAAATCCAATCACCCGCAGGGTAGCGATTTCACGTGACCGGTAAGCCACGGCTGCGTACATGGTGTTCATGGCGGCAAAGCTCGATCCAATCGCCATGATAGCGGCCACCAGCCAACCAATGAACTTGATGACCGCACCCGATTTGGTTTGCGTGGCGTAATATTCGGGCTCGAGCATGCCATCGAGCTTGAGCCGCTGATCATCGCTGACTCGATGTTTCAATGCATCCGCCGCCACCGGGTCCGTCGCCCGTAAGTATGCGGAGCTGTACACGCCCTGGCGGTCGAAATCAGACGTCATCTGATTTACGTCGCCCCAGATCTCCGATTCGTACGCCATGCCTCCGGAATCGAAAACGCCAACTACTTTCCAAGGACCCTTGCCAAACTCAAGCGTGTCACCCACATTGGCGTGAACAAAGCGTTTGCGAATACTGTTGCTGACAACAACCTCGCGCTGCCCTGGATTGAACCACCGGCCCTCCGCCAGCTTCACAGTCGGGCGCAGTTCTCGTCCATCTTCCATCAAGCCTCGGACCGTCACGTTTGCCTCCCCGGAACCGTCCTTTCGTGCGAGCACAATCACAACCGTGATCTCGCCCGACACCATCGGATCGCCATTCTTGTCTTTCGCAATGCCTGGCAGAGTCTTCAGCGTCTGAAAATTCTCCTGCGGAAAAGGACCGGTCAGTTCGCTGGTCGATCCTTTTCGCAGCACAAGCACATTCAAAGGATGGCCCGTGCTGCTAAATGCCTTTTGTAGTCCCGCGAGCAATGCCATGATGAAGACCGCCGTCGTCACCGTGAGAGCGATACCTAAGGCGGTCATAATTGTGAGCCCCTTGCGGAGCCTCATGTTGCGAATGTTGTAGCTGATCGGGATCGCCATAATCGTTGCCTAGCCAATGTGGCGGAGGCCCTCCACGATTCCCAAACGCGACGCGTTGTAGGACGGAATGATAGCGCTAACGAATCCAACCAGGGCCGCCACGACCCACGCTACCAGCATCGTGGGACCGTTGACTTGAAGGGCTCCTGCAAACCCTCCAGCTTTGCCGGCACCCATTCCAAGAAGGTACGCGACGATCGACCCCCCGACTCCGCCCACCAGCGCGAGAACCACTGCCTCACCTACGAAAAGACCGAGAACCGTTCCGCGGGTAAACCCGAGCGTCTTCAGTACGGCAACCTCCCTGGTGCGCTCACGAATCGACATTGCCATCGTGTTTGCGGAAACCAGCAAGATGGCAAAAACCACCGCGCCACAAATGCTCAAAATGAATGCCTTTACATTCCCTAGCATTTGCAAGAAACCAAGTTGGAACGCTGCCTCGGTTTCGCTCCGGGTGGGCTGGGGCGAGTTGCGGAACATTTCATCGACAGCCGGACCGATCTTCCGAACCGCCTCCGGCGAATCGGCCAAGATGGTATAGAAGCCCTCCTGGCCCTTCATATAAGTCACGGCTTCTTCAACATACTTTTGATTGAAATAGAGGGACTGGGTGGGCCGCGGCGCCGTAAAAATTCCACGGATAGTGAGTTCGAGATTCACAGGAAAGATCGTTCCGGTGATGACGATTTTCTGTCCGATCTTCCAGCCGAAGTCCTGAGCCTTCTTGCTGTCGACGACCGCTCCGGCGCGGTCCAGTTGCCAAGCCTTCACTTGGTCTTCCGGGATTTGCCAATCCTTGAAGACTTTGAAGAATTCATCGGGATCGGTCCCGAATTGCGCGAAGAAGTTGCCGGATTTGTCATCTTTATAGACCCCGCCGAACCAGTTCTCGGGAACAACGTCGGCTACGCCCGGCACTGCACGAATCTTTTCGCGGTAGAAGCTTGGCATGCTGAAGGCGAGGGAGACTTTGTGGCGCGTTACAAGACGCAAGGCTGATTCTTCCGTACCCTTCGACATGTAGAAGTTGCGCCAGATGGCCATCATCAAGGTAAGGAGTAGCAGGGAAAACCCGATGCTCAATACTGTGAGGATGCTGCGGCGAAGATTACGAAATGTATTCTTCGTGACGAACCGGGTCAAAGTCATGAATGAACTCCAGGAGAAACCGGGAGCCGGGCACAGGAGGTGGTCACGTCCCAGCCCAGACAGAATAGTCGAAGAACATCGTCAGCGACAACCGAGTCCGAGCTCGATTTCATTGCATGATGCCCCATTTCGCTACAACTCCATATTTTCGCGAGTCCAGCGGCCCTCACAAGTGGAGATCGTCATTCGCATCGGATGACAAATGTCACACTCCTCCCCACGTAATAAGTACAACGACACCCCTCACTCGAAAGTTACGTTGCAGCGTAAAGTTAAAGATGCACAAAACAAAATGTTTTGTGTTCAGAGAGCTTGCGCGTCGAGAAAACTCTCATCCGCCGACGGCTCGTAAATCCCCGAGACCGAAGCTTCATTCAAACGCAGATAGACGGTTAGCTGCCCACGATGCTGGGCCAGATCACTGAATACTGCATCCCGGATCATGATGTGCCGCGGATCTTCGTTCACCAATTGACCTGCCGCGACGAACTTCCACGGCCTCATCAAGTGTTGGTCGGTTGTTTCCGACAGGGCTTGCCGAGCTTCCTCAAGGCCGGTGTCGAGCGCTGAAATCAATTCGCTTCGCGTGCGCCACTCCACAGGCTTGAACCTCTCGGACTCGGGGGCTTTCAGATCGATTTCGTCCTGCTTCACCATCATCGCGACCCATGAGGGTATGGTCGCGACCAGGCCTGCCAGGTAGCCCAGCGCCATCGATTTGGGATGCGGCTTCCAGTCATTGTGTCCCTCAGGTACGCGTCTTAGGGCGGCGCGCGTGCTGACGGCCTCGCGCTCCAGTTCTGCCAGGAAGAGTTCGGTGAGCTTCATGATCTTTCTCCTTATCCGGTTTGCCAGGTTCGGCCGCCCGATTCGACGCTCGAAACTGTATCAACGATTGAGGACAGATTCGGTCCTCGATTTCTGGCACAATACTGGCCATGCTCCAGACCTCGGCCAGGCTGCTTCGGCTGCTCTCCTTATTCCAGGTACAGCGCTATTGGTCCGGCAGCGATCTTTCCGAACGCCTTGAGGTCACGGCGCGAACCCTGCGGCGCGACGTCGACCGTTTGCGCAGTCTCGGCTATCCGGTGCATTCCACCTCGGGAACCGGGGGCGGTTATCAACTTGGAGCGGGCGCTAACGTGCCGCCGCTCTTGCTTGACGATGACGAAGCAGTTGCCGTCGCGCTTGGACTTCGCACCTCGGCAAGCAGCGGCGTAACCGGCTTGGAAGAACCCTCCGTGCGTGCTTTGGCAAAGCTGGAGCAGGTGTTGCCTCCGCGGCTCCGTGGCCGGGTGGCTGCTCTGCACTCGTTCATCGTTCCGCTCGCGCGCCGCGAAAACCGCGGTCCCACTGTGGATGCAGAACGGCTGTCTGCCATCGCTGGTGCGTGCCGCGACCACGAGGGCATAAAGTTTAACTATCAGGACCGTGCGGGCGCTGCCAGCACGCGCAATGTTGAACCGCATCGCCTCGTGCATACCGGCCGCCGCTGGTATCTGGTGGCGTGGGATGCAGGCCGCAACGACTGGCGGACCTTTCGCGTCGATCGCATCGACGGCAAGCTGAAAACATCTTTGCGCTTCAGGCCCCGCAGGCCGCCAGAGGGAGATTTCGCGGCCTTCGTCTCAAAGTCGCTGTCGCAGGTGCAATATCCTTTCCGGGCGAAAGTGATCCTGCAGACGCCGCTGGACAGTATTTCCGCACGCATTCCTCCGGCTGCGGGGCTGTTGGAGGCGATCGACCAGCAGTCCTGCCTGCTTCACACGGGCTCGTACTCGTTGGAGGGGCTGACGATCCATCTCTTGTTCCTGGGCGTCGATTTTCGGGTGGATGAGCCACCCGAGCTCATTGATTGCATCCGCAAAATGAGCGAGCGCCTCGGGCGTGCCGCTGCGACCCCCGCGCAGTAATCGGACGCCCGGGCCCGCCAGTTCTGCTTACCTTGGTAACTCGAAGGGACGGCCAAGCAGCGATATCCTAGCGTTACTTCATCCCCTTTGGGATCTCCACCGGGAGGGCTGTGTCGCTGCAATTTGCGACCAACTCGTGACCGGTATGGAGCAAGGAACATGTCGACAAAAATCGGCCACTTCGAAATTCTCAGTGAATTAGCAAAATCGCCCACCGGGGTGGTCTTCAAAGCGAATGATCCGGAGAGCGGCCAGACGATTGCGCTCAAGGCGATCCAACTGAGTGCGTTCGGCGACAGCGCCGCGGAACTGGAAAAGGCGCTGGTCCAGGAATCAGGCGCGATCAGCGTCCTGAGCTGCCCCAACATCACTCCGCTGCTTGGCGCTGGTGAAATCGAAGGCCGATTCTGTGCTTCCATGGAGTACGTGCAAGGCAACAGCATTGCCACGATGCTGTCTCGCAAAGAAGGCTTCTCGATCTGGGATCTGCTAGATATCGGTCGGCAGCTCTGCAGTGGCCTCGACCACGCAAGCTCGAAGCAGATCGTGCACTACAGCCTAGAACCGTCCAAGATCATGTGTGGTTGGGACGGTACCGTCAAAATCCTGAGCTTCGGCGTCTCCAGCATCGGCAACTTTGCCCATCTCGTGTCTGAAGGACTCCCCAGCAGTTTGCATTACATGCCGCCCGAGCAGGTTCTCGGCCAGCCGATGGACGGCCGCTCGAATTTGTACAGTTTGGCTGCGATTTTCTATGAGATGGTGACGGAGCGAAAAGCCTTTGACGGCGATGACATCACCGCGTTGCGGCAGAGCATCGCCGAGAGTGTGCCCGTCCCGCCGATCCAGTTGAACGGGAAAGTGCATCCGCTCCTCAGCGCTCTTATTGTGAAGGCGCTAGCGAAGGATCCGGCCCAGCGCTATCAAACCGGACGCCAACTGCTCGACGATTTGGAGAAATGCAAGGAGTCAAAAAGCCTCGCGGCGAAAAAGCTTGAAGCCGGCAAGGGCACTATGGCTCCCGAGAAGGCGAGAGCGGCGGCTCAGTCGAAGTTCATAGCGTCGGCTGGCACCACGCCGACAGCGCCCGTGGCCACGAAACCAGCAGCGCCCGTTGCGCCGAAGCCGGTAGCGAAGCCTGCGGCACCTGCAGGCTCTGGGTTAGCCAGACCTTTCGGATCCGCGAATCCTACACCACTGGCCGCGCCGGCAAAGTCCGAACTAGCGGCGCCTAAAACCTCTGGGCTTGCGATGCCGAAGGCTGCGGCAGCTGCGGCAGGGGTGGGATCGTCGACCATACAGCATTCTTCCGCTCCTGAGAGCGTTCCGGAAATTGATTTGTCCGAGCACTCCAGCGTCATGAGCGTCACGCCCGAAACGGAATTCACGAGTGTGCCGTCGGTTCATATGTCATCTGCGGTGGAGGAACCGCCGCTCGAGGTTGAGACGTTTGAGCCGCAATCCGTCCCGGGCGGACCGAAGATTACGGTCGATCCGATGATGGCCGAGGGTGGCTCCGCGGGCAGCACCGGAACCAGTTTCTCCGAGATTGATGAACTGCCTCCGCTCAAAGAGGTGTATGTCGCGCCTCCGCCGCCTGCGCCTGTCGTCGAGCCAGTAAAGCCGGAAGCTCCAAAGGCAACGATGTTCAGCGGCAAGATCAAAGCGGAGGAGAAGCCGAAGGTTCAGCCTCGCGAGGTGGCGCAAAAGGCCATTAAAGAAATCAAGGGCGTCCCGCCGAAGCTGATGGGGTACGCTCTCGCCGCAGCCGGCATCGTTATTCTGCTGATCGCGATAGGCGTGACGATTTATATTCATTCTCTCGGCAGCGACGACGACTCCGGGACCAGCCACCGCGCGACGGTGCCTGAAGTATCTACTCAGCAACAACCGAGTCAGCCTGCGCCAAAACAGGAGGCTGCTCCTCAGCCAGCTCCGGTCGCCGAGCAACCAGCAGATCAGTCACCGACCGAAGAGCGGGCGCCGGAGCGCACAGGTTCGAAATCTCGGAGCGCAAAGAAAAAGGCAGCACCCGCACCGATGATCATCCCCGGGCAGCTCGCGGTGGATTCCACGCCGCAGGGTGCGCAAGTGCAGGTTGACGGACAGAGCTATCCGAACTGGGTTACGCCATTTGCCTGGACGAATCTGTCGCCCGGGCAGCACACGATTACTGTCAGCAAGCCGGGTTATTCGACCGACACGCGTACAGTCAGCATCGCGTCGGGCAATCGCACCAACACGATCATTCACTTGTCGCAGCTCATGGCAACGCTGGTCGTAAAGAGCGATCCAACGGGCGCCAACGTTTATGTGGATGGCCGCGACACGGGCGCGAAAACACCAGCGCAAGTCAGCGTCGATAAAGGCCAGCACGTCGTTCTGGTCCGCATGATGGGCTACATTGACGAAACCACGAGCATGCAGTTCGTGCTTGGACAGACGTTCAATTTCTCGCCTACGCTGCGCGCCCTGGGTAGTGTGGATAATATGCGCACCGTTGGCGGCAAGATGTCGAAACTGTTTGGCGGAAAAGGCGCACAAGCAGGGCAGGCGACCTTGAGCATCCGGACGCAGCCGAAAGGTGCGCAGATCGCGATCAATCAACATCTTCTGGAAAAGATGTCGCCGGTGGATGTGGCGGTCGATCCTGGCAATTACGTCATCGACATCACGGCAACCGGCTATGCTCCGATACATAAGGTGATTACAGCCGATAAGGGCGCCAAGCTGGTGATCGACGAGGTCATGCAGCCGCAGTAACTCTGCTTGTTGTAGTCCCGACCCTATTGATCAACCCCTGCGCGGATTTGCCTGCGGCTGTGATCTGTTTTTTGTTTCCCTGTCCCATTGTCTCTGTGGAAAACCACACGGCAATTGCGGCATTCCTCGAAGTTTTCACGTTCAATTCATCTTCAAGCAACTGACTTGCAACATTTGGTGGCTATCGTTGGGTTCCACCCGACCGGAGCCAAATTGTCGTATCCCTGCGCCGTTTTATGACTGGTTCCGGGGGTCAGGAGGATCGATGAAGAAGATGCTGACGTCCAAAGCCCCCAAGAAATCGCTGGCCCTGCTTCTCGCACTGGTCACGGCTCTGGGACCCACTGCGATGCCTGCGTTTGCAGGTTCGAACCCGGCGCAGAAAGGTTCAACGACTGCGACCCCGATCAAACATCTGGTTGTGATTTTCCAGGAGAATGTTTCATTCGACCACTACTTCGGTACCTATCCGAACGCGACCAACCCCTCTGGCGAACCGCAGTTCAAAGCAGGTCGAGGAACACCGACGGTGAATGGGTTCACGGCTGCACTGCTAACCAACAATCCGAACTTGAACCCGGCAAACGGTTCGGCAGCATCCAATCCGTTCCGTCTGGATCGTTCGCAGGCGGTCACTCCCGACCAGGATCACGACTACACCGCCGAGCAGTTGGCGTTCGATGCGGGGCTGATGGATCTGTTACCTCTGAACACCAGTTCCGGGGGCAATGAGGTAATGGGTTACTTCGACGGAAACACTGTGACTGGAATGTGGACCTACGCGCAGTTCTTCGCCATGAGCGACAACTCCTACGGCACGACGTTTGGACCGTCCACACCTGGTGTGATCAATCTTGTGTCCGGACAGACAAATGGCGTGACAGCCATTCTCAACGGAACTGGCGACGAAACGAGCGGCGGCAGCGATGGTTCGCTCACGGTGATTGGCGATCCGGATCCGCTCGGGGATATCTGCTCGAACTCGACGCGGAATCAGGTCACGATGGGCAGCCACAACATCGGCGATCTGTTGAGTGCAGCAGGAGTAACTTGGGGATCGTTCATGGGCGGCTTCAATCTGAATATCATCAATCCGAACGGAACCACAGGATGCAAGCGGAGCTCGACGGGCCTTGCGAGCACGACGAACGATTACATTCCGCACCACTCATTCTTCAACTACTGGACCTCGACCGCGAATTACGCGCACACGCGTCCAGCTTCGATCGCCGAAATCGGTAACGCCGGGCCGGCCAATCACCAGTACGACATTCTGGATTTCTATGCGGCGGCTGCTGTGGGAAATCTGCCGGCCGTGAGTTTCCTGAAGGCGCCGGCTTATCAGGATGGCCACGCCGGGTATTCCGATCCGCTCGATGAACAAACATTCCTGGTCAACACGATCAACTTTCTCGAACTGCTGCCCACCTGGAAGAGCACAGCGGTCGTGATCATGTACGACGACTCTGACGGTTGGTACGACCATCAGATGGGGCCGATCATGAATACTTCGACGGGAAGCGCGGATGCTCTTACCGGACCTGGAGCCTGCGGCACGGGAGCGACCGCTTTGCCGGGCTTGAATCCTGCAAACACTCATGCTCTCGGGCGTTGCGGATACGGACCACGTCTGCCGCTGATGGTGGTGTCTTCCTGGGCGCGCCAGAATTTCGTGGATCACTCGGTGACCGACCAGAGTTCGATTATCCGCTTCATTGAAGATAACTGGCTGGGCGGTACTCGCATCGGTCAAGGTTCGTTCGATGGTATCGCGAACTCGATTTCACAGATGTTTGATTTCACTCGAATTCGCGAAAATCGCCGGTTGTTCCTGGATCCAAGCTCCGGCGAGCCCATTGGGAATTGATCCTTAACGATCCTCTTCGGGGAAAAAAGAAAGGGCATGTGTAAAAGCATGCCCTTTCATTTTGCGTTGCTCTCAGTGAGGTAATTTGAAGTTGATCGTAATCTGAGTCTGAATCTCGACGGGCTCGCCATTCAACTGGTAGGGCTTGTACTTCCACTGCTTGACCGCGTCGGTAGCGGCGCGCGCGAGCAAGCTATCTCCTTTTAGGACTTTGACGGCCGAAATCGAGCCAGTCTTGGAGATCGTAGCCATCAATTCAACCGAGCCCTCCACGTGCATAGCGAGAGCATTCTGCGGGTACATCGGCTGCACCTTCTTGATCAACAATCCCTGCGACACACCCTGAGAAATGTTGAGCGTCTGGAGAATCGGTTTCGGCGCATTGAGATTGCCGACAAGGTCCGGTGGTGGCGCGCTGGCTCCAGTGGTCGCCATTCCAATCAAGCTGGGCGCGGGAGCGTCGGCTACAGCAGGAGCCTTGTGGGTCGATGGAACCGCTCCGCCTTTGACGAACAGCGGCGAAGAGTCCTTTGCCGTCTCTGCGGACTTTGCAGAACTCTCTGGCTTGGCAGAGCCAGACTTTGATGGGATGCTTACTTCCTCAGACGGCTGCTCTCCGGCATTATCTGGGTTGCTTGGGGACCTCTCCACTTCGGTGGACGGCTGAGCTGTATTCTGCGGAACCGATGCTGGAACCGCCGCTGCAGGCTTGGTTGCCGTTGGGCTTGATGCTGGAGCGGTTGGTGTCGGTTGTGATGTCGCAGTAGTCGACGGAGCCGGTACCGGTTGACTGCCTTTTCCCTGGAAATGGGACCAGGCAAAATAGATTCCCGCGGTGACAATGACCGCTGCCGCGATACCCAGCAGAATCTTCTTGCTGCCTCCCGTGGATTCCTCGGGGGCGTTCGCTCCACCGAAAGTGAAGCTGGGAGCCGGCGGTTCCAGGGCGGGAGATGCGCTCTCCGCGATCGGCGCTGGCTTCTCAAACAGATCGTCAGCCGCGTGGCTTGCCGCGGCGGACTTCAATGCCGGAGACTCTTTCACTTCCCGCGCGGGAGCGGGAGCGCTGGCGGCTCCGCCGGCGAATGTTGGTGCTGTGGCAGCGGGCCTGAATGCCGGTTGTTCCGCAGGGATGGCTGGAGCGACTGTCTTCGGCGCTACTGGAGTGACTGGCACAGGCACAGTCTTCGACGTCGGTTCCGGAACGTTGATTTCGAGAAGATCCTCGTCCATCGCATTGGGCCGCGATGCCTCGACTGCGTGAGATGGAACTATGAAAGCTGCTGGCCGGACTGCAGGCCGTGCCGGAGGCGCAGGCGGCGTAGGTGGTGCCGGGGGCGCTGCGGCCACGGGGATAGCCGGTTTAGGCGGCGCCACGGGCTTTTGCGCAACAGGTTTTGCCGGCGACGCGGCAGGAACTGCTGCCACTGGGGCCGGCGGAGCGGCTGCCGGCTTGGCTGGTTCACCTTTGCGCAACAGGCCGCGAGCCACGCGCAGCGTACCCTTAGCCTGCTCCACGTTGATGGGTTTGGTCAGGACGAGGTTGGCCCCAATGCGAAATGCCTTGGCTACCCCGGCCTGACCTTCCACTACGGCGACGGCAAGCGACGACTGGTTTGACGTCGAATTGCGCGCGCTCTTGAACAACAATGTGGCGTTCTGCTCGTTATCGCAGTCGACCACGATAGCATCGAAGTGTTCGCCCATCAGCTTCTTGACCGCCGCGAAAGGCTCCGCGCAGGTCTCGACCGAAAACTCGAGTTCGCCCAGGACCTGCGTCACCGTGCGAGCAGTTCTTTCATCGGGACAGAAGAGAAGAGCTTGGTAACCCATACCAAAGTCATCGTAGGTACAGGCGTAAGGAGCGGCAAGTTACGCTGGTAATTTAGAGCGGACTTCGGACCCTAGACCTCGGGCTTGGAGCCTCGCCCCTCGGGTGCTACAAAGGTTTTGCCCCATGAGGTCTACAATAGCCAGCCATGCGCGTCCCACTCTGGCTGAAAATCGTTTGGACGATCTGGCTTCTGGTCTGGGCGCCGCTATACTGGCATCAATATGGCGCACAAAATTTTCTGTTCTTTTGTGACATCGGAAACGTGCTCGTCGGGATTGCCTTGTGGCTGGAGAGCGCGCTGATTTTCTCCTGGGTTGCCTGTGGTCTGCTTTTGTTTCAGAGTCTTTACACCATTGATCTTGCGGCCGCATTAGTGACAGGGTGGCACGTGATTGGTGGAACGGAATACATGTTCGATCCCGGCCTGTCGCCAGCCATTCGTCTGCTCAGCCTTTTCCATGTGGCCATGCCGCCTTTGTTGTTGTGGGCCGTGTGGCAACTGGGGTACGACGTTCGGGGATGGAAGCTTCAAACACTGACTGCTTGGGTGATCGTGCCTGTTAACTATTTTTGGCGGCCGGAAAAGGACGTCAATTGGGCGCGCGGGCTGTTCTTTCACGAGCAGCACGTGATTCCCGGATGGGCCTATCTCTTGGTTTATCTCATCGTTGTTCCGGCCTGCGTTTACTATCCCACCCACCTGTTGTTGAACTGGATGAGCCGAGGTTGGATTCGGAGGCCGGCTAACGTCTCCTGTTGACTTTCGGGTCGACCTGTAGCAATATGGCGTAAAGCGTCATGTCGCTGGGAGGCATAATGGAGGCTGCGCCGCTTACAGAACCGGTTCTGCTCATTCTTTTCAGTCTCGCCGATCAGCCGCGGCATGGATACTCCATCCTGAAAGACGTCGAGAAAATGAGTGATGGCCGCGTCGTCCTTAGCACGGGCACCCTCTATGGCGCGCTGCGGCGTTTGCTGGACGACGCGTGGATCGAACGGATCGCCGAGAAGAATACTCCACGCGGCCGCCAGTCCTATCGCTTGACGGCGTTCGGCCGTAAGAATCTGCAATTGGAAGTGGGCCGCCTTAAGCATCTCACTCGACTCGCCAGTCTGCGGGTCGCGGTCCGGGAGTCATAGCATGCTCGCCATCTATCAAAGACTTCTGCAACTTTATCCGCGCGGACATCGCCAGGACTTCGGCGACGAGATGAGCGCCGTTTTCGCGGACCTCCGCGGAGACGTAGCGCCACAAGGGTTCGTAGCACGGCTGACATTTTATGTGCGCGAAGGTTCTGGATTATTGCTGGGTGCGCTTCGCGAACATTGGCGGCAATCGGGAGTCGGGAGGTTCAATATGCAGAGCGAATTTCGCTTTCCAAAAGCTACGTGGATTTTAATGACGATTATTCTCGCGGGAGTCGTTTCGGCCATTGAAAAGGGAGAGGCGATTTCAGCTTCGGTGCCGGATCCGGGCCTGGTCGTTCCGCCGATTCACCCAGGGCCACACACCCTCGTCTACGGGATCGCAGAGTTATTCGCAGCAATCTACGCGATCGGGCTTCTTGCATGGGGAATTCTGTTCGTGCTTCGAGGTTCCGGAGCCGAGCGGGTTGGCGGGATGGAGAGCAGCCGTTAGCGACTTTTCGAAGGGCCTCGCTTGTCGTTACTCACGGCGGAGTCAGCCTGCGGATATTGGATCGTCCCTTTGAACGCAGCAATGTCTTCCTTGTGATGATCAGGAAACGGTAGTTTCTTATCGTCACGCAAATCTGCAATTTGCTTCGCCGCCGCTTCTGCCTTCTCTTTTTCCAGGCCAGCATCCTTGCCGAGGTAAAGCGTTTGCGAAGGCACGGCGAGGGCGCTTCCCGACTCGTCAATGACATCCATCATGCGAAGCAGAAGATCCTCGCGAATCGCGGCGTATTCGTTGGCGTCCTGGGTGAGGATGTACGCGAAAATCTCCACCGTATGGGAAGTCCCATCTACATCAGTCAGCCGCACACGGGCCGAGTCCGTCTCAACTTTGGCGTGGCTGTAGAGAAGACGGCGCAGCTCCGCCAGCACGAAGCGTAATTGATCGGCCTTAGTTTGCGTGTGCAGGCCGAATTTGATGTTGAACAGGATCTTGTCGCGGCGGCTGAAGTTCTCCACGTTGATGGTTGCGACCGTTCCGTTGGGGATCGCCACCAGGGTTCGCTCCGGGGTGCGGATGCGAGTGGAGCGCAGGCCGATATCCTCGACGATGCCGGCTTTATCGCCGAAACGGCAATAGTCGCCAACGCGGATCACTTCATCGCCTAAGACAGAAACGCCACCGAATAGATTTTCAATCGTCTTCTGCGCGCCAAAGCCGATCGCGAGGCCGCCAATCCCGACGCCGGCCAGCGCAGTCGTCATGTTCACACCCAAAACGCTGAGAACTGCGAATGCGCCGAAGACAAAAATCAGTACTTTGACGATGCGTTCGCCAAGAACGATGAGCGATCCCGTGCCGATGTGTCCGTGAGAGAGAGCACGATTGCGTACGCGGTTCAGGGACCATCGAACGAT
>Ga0209698_10000889_pt1 | contig 34490 bp, 31 predicted proteins | sample LitLauG_LLR_2012_FD_187203 | JGI IMG/M metagenome (GOLD analysis project Ga0209698, IMG submission 187203) | Freshwater sediment microbial communities from Pennsylvania, USA - Little Laurel Run_MetaG_LLR_2012 (SPAdes) (version 2) | ecosystem: Environmental > Aquatic > Freshwater > Creek >... | reverse complement strand
CGGCGCCGTCGTACTGCGCGTGCAGGGGCGCGGCGCGGTGGCTGCGCACGAAGTCATTGGGATAGGCGGGGCCGTGTTCCCGCAGCTTCGCGAGTTTGGCGCGACGCTCGGCGAAGACCTGGGACTCGTCGGGTGCGGTTGCGGGCATGGGGGTGGGCTTGTTCACGGGCGGGATCCGATGGTGGAATTCAGGCGGTGCGGATATCGGCGACCGCTTGCGCGCCGAAGTCAGGCCGTGCCAGGTACGAGAGGATGCGGGCGGCGGCATCCTCGGGCGCGGCGAGCTGGCCGCGCTGATGCAATTCGACAAAGCGCTGCTTATTGGGAAATGCCGTGTCGTCGGCCGCACGCAGCTGGGCTTGCATCGCCGTATCGATGATCCCGGGCGCCAGGGAAACGATCTGCGCCGCGGGCATTCCAGCGGCGCCGCGCAAGCCCTCATCCAGCGAGGCGGCGCGGGCAAAGTGATCCAGGGCCGCCTTGGCGGCGCAGTACGTCGACCAACCGGCGTAGGCGCTGCTCGAGGCTCCCGATGAGATATGGAGAACGCGCCGCTGCGCCCGCCAGTTGCGCGTGGCGTGCAGGAACGTGTGGGTCAGGAGAATGGGCGCCTCGATGTCCACGCGCAAGACGCGGACGAGTTCGGCCGGATCCAGCGCATCGACCGGGCCCACCTTGGCCAGAAGTGCCGCGTTATTGATCAGGGTCGCGGTGGCGGGCGCCGGATCGACGCTGCACGCCAGCCATTGCGCCAGGCGGGCCGCGGCGGCGGGCGCGTCCGCGAGGTCGATCGTCCATTGTTCGAGCGCACCCCCGACTGCGATCGGCACCGTTGCCAGCGAGGGGTTGGGGGTGCGCGCCAGCGCGAGTACCCGGTCACCGCGCGCCAGGCACTGGCGCGCGAGGGCCGCGCCCAGGCCGCGGGAGGTGCCGGTGATTACAGTGAGCTGGCTCATGGTCATCGCCCGCGCAAGGTCTATACCCCCTGCTTGAGACTGGCGGAAATGAAGACATCCAGGTCGCCGTCCAGCACCGCCTGGGTATTGCCGATTTCCACATTGGTGCGCAAATCCTTGATACGCGACTGGTCGAGTACGTAGGAACGGATCTGGTGGCCCCAGGCGATGTCGGTCTTGGAATCCTCGAGCTTGTTCTGCTCGGCCAGGCGCTGGCGCATTTCGCGCTCATAGAGCCGCGACTTGAGCATGGCCATGCACTCGGCCCGGTTGCGGTGCTGGGACCGATCGTTCTGGCTTTGCACGACCACCCCGGTGGGCAGGTGTGTGATGCGCACGGCGGACTCGGTCTTGTTCACGTGCTGGCCGCCGGCGCCGGAGGCGCGATAAACATCGATTCGCAGGTCGGCCGGATTGATCTCGATCTGCACGGTGTCGTCGACCTCGGGGTACACAAAGACGCTGGCAAACGATGTGTGCCGGCGCGCATTCGAGTCAAAGGGGGACTTGCGCACCAGGCGGTGCACGCCGGTTTCCGTGCGCAACATCCCAAAGGCATAGGAACCGGTGATTTTGATCGTCGCGCTCTTGATCCCGGCAACTTCGCCGGAAGATTCCTCGAGCAGTTCGGCCTTGAAGTCCTTGCGCTCGGCATAGCGCAGGTACATGCGCTCGAGCATCGACGCCCAATCCTGCGCCTCGGTCCCGCCCGAACCGGCTTGGACATCGAGGAAGCAATTGTTCGGATCCAGCGGGTTATTGAACATGCGCTGGAATTCCAGGTCAGCGATCTGCCGTTCCAGCGTGGCGACGTCCGCGCCCACGGCAAGCAGGGTTTGCTCGTCGCTCTCCGCCCGGGCCAGTTCGAACAGTTGCGCGGCATCTGCCAATTCGCGGGCGATGCGCCCCATGCGCGTGACCACATCCTCGAGGAGTTTTTTCTCCTTGCCCAGCTCCGAGGAGCGCTTTTGGTCGCTCCACAGGTCCGGTCCTTCCAGCTCGCGCGCGATCTCCGTCAGCCGCCTTTCCTTGGTATCGACGTCAAAGGTACCTCCGCAGCTCGTTCAAGCGGGCGTTCAGGTCCGAAAGCGTAGCGGCGATGTGATTGAGCTGTTCTGCGTCCATGAGGAACCCTGGCAAAGGAGCGCAATTATACGGTCCTGCCCGCCGCAGCGCGCCTCATTGCCCGAGCTGCTCGACCATCAGCGCAAGGTGTCGCTCGCCGCGATAGCTGTCGATCGTCGGGCGGTAGGCCAGCAAGGCGCGGTCTGGCACCGCCTGCGCGCGACGAAACCAGATCGCCGGCCAGCGCTGACCGTTCAATGCCACGGTCAACTTAAGGTGACTGCCCTTGACGATGCGCTGTTCCAGGACATCGAATTCGTTGGCAAAGACGGGCTGCGGAAATCCTTGCCCCCAAACGATCTCCTCGGTGGATTGGACCAGGGCGCTGGTAATCTCGCCCGGGGCCAGCGACCCGTCGGTAGCCAGTACCCGCGTATACAGGGCGGCATCGGTGCTGCCGCGGGCGGCCGCTTCGAAGGCCACCGTGAATTCCGCCAGATTTTCATGCGCAATGGTCAGGCCCGCCGCCATGGCATGTCCGCCAAAGCGCGCAATCAGCCCCGGGGCCGCCTTGGTGACCAGATCGAGGGTGTCGCGCAGGTGCACGCCCTCGATCGAGCGTCCCGAGCCGCGCAGCCATTGGGCGTCGGCCCGTGCAAAGACGATCGTTGGCCGGTGGTGGCGCTCCTTGATCCGCCCGGCGATCAGGCCAATGACGCCCTGGTGCCAGCCTTCGCGAAACATGGTTATCGTTCGTTGCTGTGCCAATGCGGCACCGTCGAGCTCCGCAGCCACGAGGTCCACTTCGGCGTCGGCCTGCATGCCGGCTTCGATCTGGCGCCTTTCGTGGTTAAGGTCGTCCAGGGTCCGCGCAAGGTGGCGTGCGTGATCCTCGTTGTCGCTGAGCAGACATTCGATTCCCTGCGTCATGTCGGCAAGGCGCCCGGCCGCATTGATGCGCGGCCCCAGGGCAAAGCCCAGGTCCGACGCGCGTACCGTGCGTGCCTCGCGGCCGGCTACCTGCAGCAATGCGGCAATCCCTGGCTGCGCGGCGCCGCGCCGGATGCGCTCCAGCCCGCCCTGCACCAGGATTCGGTTGTTGCGGTCCAGGGGTACCAAGTCCGCCACCGTTCCCAAGGCAACCAGATCGAGCAGGCCGTCCAGGCGCGGCTGGTTGGATTCGTCGAAACGGCCGCGGCTGCGCAGCTCGCTGCGCAGTTGCAGCAGCACGTAGAACATGACGCCTACGCCGGCCAGATTCTTGGAGGGAAATTCGCAGCCGCGCTGGTTCGGATTGACGATCGCAGCGGCATCGGGCAGGCGCTCGGCCGGAAGGTGGTGATCGGTGATGAGCACATCGATGCCCAGCGCGCGTGCACGCGCCACGCCCTCGATGCTGGCGATGCCGTTGTCGACCGTGATGATCATGTCGGGGCCCTGCCGGGCTGCCAGATCGACCAGCTCCGGTGTCAAGCCATAGCCATACTCGAAGCGATTGGGCACCAAGTAATCAACCCGGGCGCCCATCGCGCGGAGCCCGCGGATACCCACGGCACAGGCGGTGGCGCCGTCACAGTCGTAGTCGGCAACGATCAGCAAGCGGCGCTGCCGCTCGATGGCGTCGGCCAGCAGCCGGCCGGCCAGTGCCAGCTGCGCCATGGATTCCGGCGGATGCATCTGGCGCGGCGCGAGCCGCAGGTCGGCTGCCTGCAGGATGCCGCGCGCGGCCAGCGCGCGCGCCAGAGGCGCTGGCACGCCCTCCTGGGCCAGGCGGCGCGCCGCGGCCGCATCAAAATCGCGCGCGCGGAACACTGCGCTCATGGGCCGCTCCGGCCCCTGCCAAGGTCATCGGCCGGTTCGGCAAGCAAGCGATCGAGCACAAGGGCCGGACGGCGGGGTGCGCCTTGCAGGCGGCGCCACCATGGCTGGGTCAGGGGCAGGGCGAACACGCGCGCATGCTGCGCGCCACAAAGCACGAGTTCGAAGGCCGTCGCCCCGCGCGCACGCGCCTGGGCCATCTGTTGCTCGATGCGATCTTCCAGGCGTGTCATCGCGCTCAGCCATGCGTCCCAGGCCTGCAGCGCAAAGAATTCGAACAGGTGCTTGTCCAGGACAATCGCGTTGCCTTTGCCTTGCGCTGCGCGGCCGCCCTCGGCCGTCGCGCCCGCCAGCATCCAACCGCGCAAGATTGCCTCCTCGTGCGATGGCGGATCGACCCCAACATGGTCAATGTGGCTTGGTGGCAGCGCTTGCCAGGGACCACCGCCATGGATCCAAACGGCGTTCACCGGCATGGTGCCGTGACTCTCGCGCTCGGCATTGACATTGCTGGCGTGCCAGAGCATTTGCACCTCGTTGCCAAGCCGCTTGAGGGCGCGGGCGCTGCTGCCCGTGGGAAGGTACTCATGCACCGATCGGCCCACCACCGCATCGAGCGGTGCGCAGCGCAAATCCAGCGCCACCGTGGACACGAGGTACCACTGTCCGTATTGGTTTTCCAGGTGCAGGGCAGGGGCCGGGGCGTGCGCCTGGCCGGCAAAGACCTGGTGGGCGCTGGCGAAGAGTTCGCGCGCTTCGTTTGCGCGCAGTGGCGCCTGCGCCAGCGTGCGCAGCACGAGCCGGTCATGGCCGATGGCCAGGTGCACCGGATCACAGTGTGCAATCCAGGCATCGCGCCAGCGCGGCGTGCCAGCTTCGCCATCGTGGAATGCGTACGGCGCGGTGACTGGCGGATCGGCCTGCATTCCGAAGGCGTGCGCCAGCCAGGTCCAGTGCGCGCAGCCATGTTCGTCAGCGCGCAATTCGCGTCCCATCCGTGCGCCAGTCAGCCACTGCGCCAGGCGCGGCGCGCGGATCGCCTTGGCGAGCTCGGCTGCCAGGTCCGGCGGCAGCAGGGCGCCGGCTACGACCATGCTCCATTTCATCGGGCCAGTGTAATCGGTGCCTGGAATGCGCGGCAGCGCCGGGCACGCGCGCGCCGTTTTGGCCGAATTTGCAACCATGCACTACGGCGGACGCGCCACGTTGCAATTGGATACGCCTTGTTCCCGGTCGGCGCATGCGGCACGCGTCCGGTTTGGCTATTGTCGTGCCATGAAGCAATCGCCATTCGACAGGTCATGGCGCCGCGCGCGGGGCGCGGGGGCCTTGCTGCTGGTGATTTTCCTGGCCGGGTGTGCCGGCGCCGCCGCGCCCGGACCCACCGGCAGCGGCCCAACGCAACGGCAATCGCTGGACGACATAGCGCTGCTCGACCGACTTTCCTGGGGTGCGACGCCCAGCGATCTGCAGCGGCTACGCCGCCTGGGCGTGGAACGCTGGATCCAGGAACAGTTGCACCCGCAGGACGCCCCGGCGCCGCCGCGCGCGCTGCAGGAGCGCATCGAGCAGATGACCATCGCGCAAAGGCCTATGGCGCAATTGGTCTATGCCATGGAGGCGCAGCGCCGCTCGGCCGAGGCAATCGAGGACGCGGACGCCAGGAATGCGGCGCTGCAGGACTATCAGCGGGAGATGAACCGGCTTGCGCGCGAAGCGGCCACGCGCCAGTTGCTGCTGGATCTGGCCTCGCCCACGCAGCTGCAGGAGCAGATGGCCTGGTTCTGGTTCAATCATTTCAATGTCCATCAGCACAAGCAGTTGGTGCGGGCGATGCTGGGTGACTACGAGCAGGTCTTGCGCGCTGACGCGCTCGGCCGCTTTCGCGATTTGCTGGCTGACAGCGCCCGTCACCCGGCGATGCTCGCGTATCTGGACAACGCCCAGAATGCGCGCGGTCACATAAACGAGAACTACGCCCGCGAATTGCTCGAACTGCATACCTTGGGGGTGGACGGCGGCTACACCCAGCGCGATGTGCAGGAACTGGCCCGCGTGCTGACCGGATTCGGCGTCAACCTGCAGGACCCGGAGCAACACGATGGTCCCAAGCTGCGCCGGGACCAGCGCGATCAGTACGTACGCCAAGGGCCGTTCGAGTTCAATCCGAATCGGCACGATTACGGCGACAAGATTGTCCTGGGCCAAACCATCCGGGGCAGTGGGCCGGGGGAACTTGACCAGGTCCTCGACCTGCTCAGCCGCCATCCGGCAACGGCGCGAAATGTCAGCCGCAAGATCGCCCGGTTCCTCGTTTCGGAGACTCCCTCCGATGCGCTGATCGATGCCATGGCCCAGGAATTCCGCCGCAGCGATGGCAATATCGCTGCGGTGCTGGCGCTTGCCCTGCAAAGCAACGAATTTGCGCATTCCTTGCACCAGACGTTCAAGGATCCGATGCATTACGTCATTTCGGCGGTGCGCCTTTCCTATGACGGCAAGCTCATCGTCAATACGGCGCCGATGATCAAGTGGCTCGCGCGCCTGGGCGAAGCGCCATTTGACCATGCGGCGCCCAATGGCTATTCCTTGGACGAGTCGGCCTGGACCGGACCGGGCCAGATGGCTTTGCGCTTTGAAATTGCCAAGGCGATCGGCGCCGGCAGTGCGGGGCTTTTTCGCGGCGAAGGCCCGGATGCGGAGGAGATGCCCGCCTTTCCGCAGCTTGCCAATGCGCTGTATTTCGAGAGCCTTCAGGCTCGCGAGGCGCCCACGACACGCCAGGCATTGGAGCAGGCCGCATCGCCGCAGGAGTGGAATCTGTTGCTGCTGAGCTCCCCGGAATTCATGCTTCGCTAGGCGAGCGTCGGAGAAATCGCATGGATCGACGTAGTGTACTGCGCACGATGGCCACGCTGCCCCTGGTCACGATGGGCTTTGCCGCTGCAGGTGCACCGGCGGGCGGCGCGAAGCTGTTGCTGGTGTTCCTGCGCGGCGGACTGGATACGGCCAGCGTGCTGGTGCCGATTGGCGCGGATTTTTACTACGAAGCGCGGCCGAATATCGCCATTGCGCGGCCCAACGGCGGCGCCGCCTGCGCCCTGGCGCTCGACCCATATTGGGGCTTGCACCCGGCGTTGGGGCCCACCTTGCTGCCGCTATGGCAGCGCAAGGAGCTTGCCTTTGTCGCGTTTGCCGGAACCGAGGATCTGTCGCGCAGTCATTTTGAGACGCAGGACAGTATCGAACTGGGCCAGGGCCTGGGCGCCGGGCGCGACTATTCCTCGGGCTTTCTGAACCGCCTGGTGATGCAGCTCTCGGGAACCCGGCCGATTGCCTTTAGTGAGCAATTGCCGCTGGCGTTGCGTGGCGGCGCGGTGATTGGCAACTATGCGTTGCAATCCGCGACCAAGTCGGCCGTGGATGCGCGCCAGCGTTCGCTCATTGCCGGCATGTATGCGCCCACCCGGTTCGCGGTTCCCGTCGGTGAGGGTTTTGCCGTTCGCGAGGAAATTCAGCGCGACCTGGCGGACGAAATGGACAGTTCAGCCCGTGGCGCTTTATCGGCCAAGGGTTTCGAACGCGATGGTCAGCGCATGGGCAAGCTCATGAATGAGAGCTTCGATATCGGGTTCATCGATGTCGGTGGATGGGATACGCACGTCGGTCAAGGCGGCACCAAGGGGCAATTGGCCAATCGCCTCGAGGAACTCGGGCGCGGCTTGGCGGCATTTGCCGCGGCAATCGGCCCTCGCTGGCGCGATACGACCGTGGTGGTGATGAGCGAGTTCGGTCGTACTTGGCGCGAAAACGGCAATCGCGGCACGGACCACGGGCACGGAACCGCGTATCTGGTGCTTGGGGGCGCGGTTCGGGGTGGCCGGATTGCCGGAGAGCAACGCACGATCAGTGCGGCCACCCTGTTCCAGAACCGGGATTTGCCGGTACTCAATGAGTACCGCGCCCTGCTGGGCGCCTTGTTTGCGCGCCAGTTTGGCTTGACGCGTGCGCAAGTGGCGGCAATCTTTCCCGGCACCCAGCCGCGCGACCTGGAACTGGTGTAAGGCGGTCCCGGCCACTAGCGCCGGTTCGAGGAGATCCAGGCGGGCGCGTGTGCGGGGCGTTTCTATAGAATCGCAGCGCATCCCCACATGGCGGCAGCTGCGCACTTGAACATCCCCTACGAAGTGGTCATCGGCCTGCGCTATACCCGCGCGGGTCGGCGTGTGCGCCGTCGCAATGCGTTTATCTCCTTCATCTCCGCGGCTTCCATGGCGGGCATTGCCCTGGGGGTTATGGCCCTGATTGTCGTGCTGAGCGTGATGAATGGCTTTCAGCACGAAGTGCGCGACCGCATGCTTTCGGTGCTTCCGCACATCGAGATCGAGTCGCAGACGGGCAGCCTGCCCGATTGGCGCCTGGTCGCGGACAAGGCGCTGGCGGATCCGGAAGTCCTGGCAGCGGCCCCGGTGCTGGAATCGCAAGCAATGTTCGTGCGCGATGGGGTCGTGCGCGGGGCCTTGATCGAGGGCATCGACCCGGCCCTGGAACCACGCGTCTCGCAGGTGCTCAATCACCTGCAGGGAGCGCCGATCGGTCAGTTGCAGGCGGGCGGTTTTGGCATCGTGCTGGGCATCGATCTTGCCCGCGCACTGGGCGTGGGTCCTGGTGACAAGGTCACCCTGGTGGCGCCGCAGGGCAGTTTCACCCCGGCGGGAATCCTGCCGCGCGTCAAACAGTTTCAGGTACTGGCGACTTTTTCTTCCGATCACTACGAGTACGACAGCGCGCTGGCGGTGATTCATATTGCCGATGCGCAGCGGGTATTTCGCCAGGCGGCGCCCAGCGCCCTGCGCCTGCGAATTGCCGACATGCAGCGTGCGCCCCAGGTGGCCCAGCACCTTTCCGGCCTGCTGGGCGAGGGACTGTGGGCGCGCGATTGGACCACGCAAAACAAAACCTGGTTTGCCGCCGTCAAGGTGGAAAAGCGCATGATGTTCGTCATCCTGACGCTCATCGTCGCCGTGGCGGCCTTCAACCTGGTCTCGTCGATGGTGATGACCGTAACGGAGAAACAGGCGGACATCGCAATCCTGCGTACCCTGGGTGCGAATCCGCGCTCCGTGATGGCGATTTTTATCGTGCAAGGCGGTCTCATCGGTGTGTCGGGAACGCTGCTTGGGGTGCTCGGCGGGATGATCCTTTCCTGGAACCTGGACGTGATCGTCCCGGCAATCGAACGCGCATTTGGTGTGCACTTCCTGGATCCCTCCATTTATTTCATCAGCGCCCTGCCGTCGGACCCGCAAGCGGCGGACATCGTTCCCATCGCCCTGATCTCGCTGCTACTGTCGCTGGCGGCGACCCTGTATCCCAGCTGGCGCGCCGCGCGCACTCCACCGGCGCAGGCCCTACGCTATGAATGACGCCGAGCCCGCAGGGCCAGCCGTGGTTGCCGCGCGTGCGGTGCACAAGGCCTACCGCGACGATGGCCTGTCCGTCTCGGTTTTGCGTGGTGTCGAAATGCGGGTGCACGCCGGTGAGATTCTGGCAATCGTGGGTGCCTCCGGCTCGGGCAAGAGCACGTTACTGCACTGCCTGGGTGGGCTGGATGCCATCGACGAGGGTTCGATTGCCATCGGCGGGCAGGATCTGGCCGGACTCGACGAAGCGGCGCGCGGACTCTTGCGCAACCGCTCTCTGGGATTCGTCTACCAATTCCATCACCTGCTGCCCGAGTTCTCGGCGGTCGACAACGTCGCAATGCCCCTGGCCATCCGGCGCGAACCCCTGGCCCAGCGGCGCGCCCGCGCCGCGGAAGTTCTCGTGGCGGTCGGGCTTGGGCAACGTTTGTCCCACTATCCGGCGGAACTATCGGGGGGAGAGCGTCAGCGAACAGCCATTGCGCGTGCGCTGGTAACGCGCCCGGCCTGCGTGCTCGCCGATGAGCCGACGGGAAATCTCGACCGGGAAACCGCACTGGGGGTCTTTGAGCAATTGCTCGACGCCGCACGAAATTTTGGCACCGCGGTGGTGGTTGTCACTCATGATCCGGAGCTGGCCGCGCGCTGCGACCGCACGCTGCGATTGATCGACGGTCGCATGTAGCGCGGTACCGCGCGCGGCGGTCAGGCCGGGCCTGGGTACCACTAGACTTGCGTCATGTGGATCGACACCCATTGTCACCTGGACGCTGCCGAATTTGACGCCGATCGCGACGCGGTGGCCGCACGCGCCGCGGCAGCCGGCGTGCAACTCATGGTGATTCCTGCCGTGGACGCCGGCGGATTTGCGTCAGTGGCCGCCTGCGCGGCCCGCTATGACGGCGCATATGCGCTGGGCATTCACCCGCTGGCGACGGGGCGGGCGGCGCCCGCGCAGCTGGAGGAACTTCGCAGCGCCGCGCAGCGGGCGCTCGCGGACCCGCGCTTTGTGGCCATCGGGGAAATCGGGCTGGACTTCCTTCCCGGTGCGCCGCCTACGCCCTTGCAGGAGCAGTTCTACGCCGAACAGCTGCGCATTGCGCGCGAGCTGCAGCTGCCGGTGATCGTCCACGTGCGCCGCTCCGCCGACCGCCTGCTTTTCCATTTGCGCAAGCTTGGGGTATGCGGCGGCATCATTCATGCGTTCAATGGATCGGCGGTCCAGGCGCAGGGTTTTCTGGACCTGGGCCTGCGCCTGGGCTTTGGCGGCTCGAGCACCTACGACGGCTCCCTGCGCATCCGCCGCTTCGCCGTCGAACTGCCAGAGCACGCCATCGTCCTGGAAACGGATGCCCCCGACATCGCGCCCCAGTGGTTGCGCCAAGGCGCGGGCAGCCCGCGCAACGAGCCCATGGAGCTGGCGCGAATTGGCGCAACGCTTGCCAAATTGCGCAACTGTCCGATCGAGCACCTGGCCGAAATCACGCGGCGCAATGCCTTTGGCGCTTTGCCGCGGCTACACCAAATCTAAGACACGGGGCTGCTGGTACTGCTCGCCTATGTTGCCGGCGATATTGCCTTGCAGCAGTTGCGCGAACTTCCTGGCGCCACGCAGTTTGTCGTTGGCCGCCGGCGTGCCGGGAATCGAATTGCCCGGTGCGACACCGTGCGGCTTGCCACCGTGCGGCTTCTCCTACAATGCGCGCGCGAAGTGGTCGTCTCCAAGCCATGCCGCGACCCTGGGAGAGAGCCTTGGCCTTGAGCGAACCAAAATTGGGTGCCGTACAGTGCGTTAGCCCGGCGGGCCTGCACACCATGCGCTATGCGCAATGGGGTGACCCGCGCAATCCACAGGTACTGCTGTGCGTGCACGGGCTGACGCGGGTGGGCCGGGATTTTGACCATCTGGCGCGCGCGCTGTGCGAGCGCTACCGGGTGGTGTGCCCGGATCTGGTCGGGCGCGGGCGCAGCGACTGGCTGCGCGATCCCTCGTACTACGCCGTACCGCAGTATGTCGGCGATCTGACCACGCTTATCGCCCGGCTCGACGTGGAGCAAGTGAGCTGGCTTGGGACGTCGCTGGGCGGGATGGTCGGCATTGGCCTCGCTGGGCTGGACCAGTCGCCAATCGCTCGCCTGGTGCTCAATGACGTTGGCCCGCGCCTGGAGATTGCGGCCCTGGCGCGCATCGGCAACTACGTGGGTGTGAACCAGCGATTTGCCCGGCTCGAGCAGGCGGTTGAATACCTGCGCTCCATTGCCCAGGGTTTCGGCATGCGCACTGAGGCGGAGTGGCGCGAAATCACCAGTTCAGTGCTCAAGCGCGATGGTGACGAATGGGTATTTCACTATGACCCGAAAATTAACGTGCCCATGCGGGCACTGACCGCAGAATCGCTGGCCGCGGCCGAGCAAATGCTGTGGAAGCTCTACGATGCGATTCACTGCCCGACGCTGCTCCTGCGTGGCGCGAACTCCGATCTTTTGACGGCCGAGACCGCTGCCGAAATGAGTCGGCGTGGGCCGCGCGCGCAGGTGATCACAATTCCAGACGTCGGGCACGCGCCGATGTTTTTCGATTCGGCACAGATCGCGATCGTGCGCGATTTCCTGCTTTCTGCCGGATGAACTTGCGTTAGCGGATGCTTTGCGGTCGATAAAAGGCATCCAGGCAGCCATACCACTGTGGAAAGGCATCCTGGATCCTGGCCGGCTGCAGGAAGTAGGTTTCGCTGGAGACCGCGAAAAACTCCGCCGGATCGTTGGCCGCATAGGGATCAAGCGGGAGCCGTGCGTACAAATGGTCGGCATGTTCGGAATCCGGGTCGATATCGGGCCCGATTTCGCTCTCGACCAGGTCCAGTCCGGCGCGAAACCTTTCGTAGGCATCGTCCAATGCTGCTTGCCACCGGGTGCGCGACAACGGCTTATGGATGTGCGGGTCCAGGGGCGGTGCACCGTCGGCGATGCCATCGAGCAAATCCAGGGTGTGCGCGAATTCATGGATGACGACGTTGCTGGCCGCGCACGCCTGCAACCCTTGGGCCGGTCCTGCATCGGCCCAGGACAGGACAACGGGCCCACCATCCCAAGCTTCGCCAGTCAAGTCGTCTTCCCTTTCGTGGGTTAGTCCTGTCGCTTCCTCGACCTTGCGATGCACACGAAACGCATCCGGGTAGACGACGATGCCTTGCCACCCTCGATACCAACGCAAGCCCAGTTGCAAAACGGGCAGACATGCCTGGGCGGCAATGTGCAACTGCATGACCGGCGTCACCTCCAGGCCGCCTGCGCCGGCGATCGTCTTGGTCGCCAGGAAGCGCCCGCACAGCGCCCGCAGCTGCTCTTGCGCTGACACCGACAGCGCTGCGAGCAGGGGCAGCGCGCGCAGCTGGGCATCCCACAAGACTTGCGGTATGGGAATCGCCCGGGGCGCAAGAAACTGACGCAGGTTCATTAGCAAACGCGTGAGGCATGCATTTCGAAAGAGGCGTTTTGCCAGCCGACGGCGATGGCGTTACTCTGGGCGGCACGCCGATATTACGCAAAATGGAACGCGAAGCTCCAATGATGGCAGCCGTACCCCAGGTCCCCCCTGCGCCGCCCGAAGCCGATGCGGAGCGGGCAAGTGCGCTGGCATTTCCGCTGTATGCCGATCGGTGCCTGGAGACGGGCGAGCCGATCCGTGAGCATGCCCTGGCAATGGCGCAGATCATCCAGGGCATCCGTCCGGATGCCGATCTGCTGGCCGCCTGCCACCTCTTCGCCATCCATGCGGTGGTGCGCGATGCCGATCGCTGGTTGCGCAGCAATTTCGGCGCTCCCGTGGCGCAGTTGGTGGCCGACCTGCGCCAACTGCGTCACCTCTCCGATTCTGTGCGCAAGCGCATGCGCGCGCGTGGCCCCTCGGAGGACGCGGACGGTCGGGGTCAGGAGGAGGCGCTGCGGCGGATGCTGTTGGCCATGGTCAACGACATGCGTGTGGTCGTGCTGCGCCTGGCCTCGCGCCTGCAGACACTGCGCTTCCTGGCCGCCCATCGAATGGCCGAGGCCGCGGTCTATGCCCGCGAAACTCGCGCGCTGTATGCGCCGCTGGCCAACCGCCTGGGAATCTGGCAGATCAAGTGGGAAATGGAAGATCTGGCGCTACGCTTCCTCGAGCCGCAGGCATATCAGCACATTGCCAGCATGCTCGAGGAAAAGCGGAGTCAGCGGGAGCAGCGCGTGGCTGCCGCGGCGCAGGCCCTGGGTGCGCTGCTGCAGCAAGCGGGCATCGGCGCGGAGGTCAGCGGGCGGCCCAAGCACATCGCCAGCATCGCCGGGAAGATGCATGCCAAGGAGCTATCCTTCGACCGCGTGCTGGACCAGCGCGCCCTGCGCGTGGTCGTCGATCGCGTCGACCGGTGCTACGAGGTTCTGTCCCTCGTTCACCAGCGCTGGCGGCCTGTCGAAGGACAGTTCGACGACTACATCGCCAAGCCCAAGCCCAATGGGTATCAATCCTTGCACACCGTCGTGGAGGATGACGACGGTAAACCGATTGAAATCCAGATTCGCACGGCGGCCATGCATGAACAGGCCGAATTTGGTGTTGCAGCGCACTGGCGTTACAAGGAAGGCGGCGGCGACGATCGCGTCGAGACCGAAAAGATCGCCTGGCTGCGCCGTCTGCTCGATTGGCAGCGCGAGGTCGAGCCGGTGCGTGGACCAGAAGGCACAGACCGGGTCTACGCACTGACACCCCAAGGACGGGTTATCGAGCTGCCCCAGGGAGCGACCGCGGTCGATTTTGCGTACCACATCCATACGGAGCTGGGCCATCGTTGCCGGGGTGCACGCGTTGACGGCGCTCTAGTAGCGCTCAATACCGTTTTGCGCACCGGTCAAACCGTGGAGATCATGAGTGCTCGCACGGGTGGCCCGAGCCGCGACTGGCTCAATCCGGAACTGGGCTTTCTTGCCAGCGCGCGCTCCAAGGCCAAGGTGCGCCAATGGTTTCACGCCCAGGAACATGAACAATCGGTGGCGGCCGGCCGTGAGCTCGTCAGCCGGGAGCTGCAGCGCCTGGGCCGCACTGCGGTGGGCCTGGAAGAGCTTGCCCGGCGCCTTGGATTTTCCTCGGCCGAGGACCTGTGTGCGGCGGCCACCAAGGACGAGTTCAGCCTGCGCAGCATCGAGCAGGCGCTCGAGGTCGCCGTGCCGGCGCCGCCGGAGCCGGCCCTGCTGCTGGATCGCCCGCGTGCGCCGGCCGCGGGCCGCGGATCGGTGCTGGTGGTGGGTGTCGATTCCCTGCTTACCAGTCTGGCGCGCTGCTGCCGGCCGATTCCACCGGATCCGATCATCGGATTCATTACCCGCGGGCGCGGCATCTCGGTACACCGGGCCAACTGCGCCAACGCGCGCACGCTCCTGCAGCGCCAGCCCGAGCGATTGATCGAGGTGCAATGGGAGCCGGGCCGGGCGGCAGGCGCAGACGCCTACCCGGTTGAGGTACTCATCCTGGCCAATGACCGACAGGGATTGTTGCGCGACATCAGCGAGGTGTTTGCGCGCGAAAAACTCAACGTTACCAGTGTCAACACCTTATCGCGGCGCGATCAGGCACAGATGCAGTTCACCATCGAAGTACCCGACGGAGACGCCTTGCGCCGTTCGCTGGCCCAGCTGGCGGAAGTCAAGGGCGTCGTGATCGCCCGGCGCAGGTAGATTTCCGCGCCACGCCCGCCAGATATGCGAGGGCCGAGGAAAGTTGCGCCAGAGCCAGGGCCAGATGATTCCGCTCCAGGGTCGGGTTTTGCTCGGGCCTCGTGTATCATCCCGCCTTTGCAGGAGGCGCGTAGCTCAGTTGGTTAGAGCACCACCTTGACATGGTGGGGGTCGTTGGTTCGAATCCAATCGCGCCTACCATGGATGGAACAAAAGCGCGGCTTGCCCGCGCTTTTTTATTGCTTGTGCGCAGCGACCGCATTTGGGGTGGGCGCTGCGAACCGGAGACAATGGGATGATCTCGATTTCCTTGCCCGACGGTTCAGTGCGTTCCTTTGCGGAGCCGATCACTGTCGCCGAGCTTGCTGCGGCCATAGGTCCGGGCCTGGCAAAGGCCGCCCTGGCCGGACGGGTCAACGGCAAACTGGTCGATACATCGCATCGCATCGAACACGATGCCACGGTCTCGATCATCGTCGACCGGGATCCCGAAGGACTTGAAATCCTGCGCCACTCCACCGCGCACCTGCTGGCCTACGCGGTGAAGGAACTCTTTCCCGATGCCCAAATCACCATCGGCCCGGTCATCGAAAACGGCTTTTACTACGACATCGCCTACCAGCGGCCCTTCACGCCGGAGGACCTGGCCGCGATCGAACGTATGATGGGGGAGCTGGCCGCGCGTAACGAGCCAGTACAACGCGAAGTCTGGGAGCGCGACGAAGCCGTGGCGTATTTCGAGTCCATCGGCGAGCGCTACAAGGCGCAGATCATTGCCGGCATTGCCCAGGACGAAGAAATCTCGCTTTATCGCGAGGGCAAGTTCGTTGATCTGTGTGTCGGGCCCCATGTTCCGGCCACCGGCCGCCTGCGGGTCTTCAAGCTCATGAAGGTCGCCGGCGCCTACTGGCGCGGCGACAGCCGCAATGAGATGCTGCAGCGGATCTACGGTACCGCCTGGGCGCGCAAGGAGGACCAGGACGCATACCTGCACATGCTCGCCGAGGCCGAAAAGCGTGATCATCGCAAGCTTGGGCGCGAGCTGGACCTGTTTCATCAACAGGAAGAGGCGCCCGGGCTCATCTTCTGGCATCCCAAGGGCTGGACCATTTGGCAGCAGGTCGAGCAATACATGCGCGGTGTCTACCAGGACAACGGCTACCAGGAGGTCAAGGCGCCGCAGATTCTCGATCGCACGCTTTGGGAGAAGACCGGGCATTGGGACAATTTTCGCGACAACATGTTCACCACGGAGTCGGAGAATCGCCAGTATGCGATCAAGCCGATGAACTGCCCGGGGCACCTGCAGATCTACAAATCCGACCTACGCTCGTATCGGGATCTACCGCTGCGCTATGGCGAATTTGGCCAATGTCACCGCAATGAGCCTTCGGGCGCCCTGCACGGCATCATGCGCGTGCGCGGATTCACCCAGGACGATGGCCATATCTTCTGCACCGAGGAACAGATCCTGGGCGAATGCGTGGCCTATACGGCCCTGTTACAGCAGGTGTATCGCGATTTTGGGTTTACCGACATTGTCTACAAGGTCGCCACGCGGCCGGCGCAGCGCATCGGCGCTGATGCGTCTTGGGATCGGGCTGAGGAGGCGCTGCAGGAATCGTTGCGCCGTTCCGGTTGCCAATTCACCATCAGTCCCGGCGAGGGCGCCTTTTACGGGCCCAAGATCGAGTACCACCTGAAGGATTCGATCGGGCGCTCCTGGCAATGCGGCACGATCCAGGTGGATTTTGCCATGCCAGGGCGCCTGGGGGCTGAATATGTCGCCGAGGACAATAGCCGCCAGGTTCCGGTGATGCTGCACCGGGCTATCGTCGGTTCCCTGGAGCGGTTTATCGGGATCCTGATCGAGCATTACGCTGGCGCCTTGCCGCCCTGGCTGGCGCCGGAGCACTTTGCCGTAGCGAGCATCTCCGAAATATCTGCACCGTATGCCGAACAGGTCCTGCAACACCTGAAAAAACAAGGCGTTAGGGGAAGGGCCGATTTGCGAAACGAGAAGATCGCCTATAAAATCCGCAGTCTTGCCTTGCAAAAGCTTCCTTACGTCCTGGTGGTCGGAGAAAAGGAAGTGCAGGGCGGAACGGTGGCGGTACGGGCACGCGGTGGCATCGACCTGGGGGTCATGACCATCGACGCTTTTGCGGAACGACTACGCTTGGATATTGAGCAGCGTCGCGCGGTCTCCGGAACTGCCGAAAAATAAACTTTTGGAGCGTAGAGCCATCGCAAACGAACGCGCGCATCGCATCAATGGCGAAATTTCCGTACCGGAGATTCGCCTGGTAGGGGTGGAGGGAGAACAGTTAGGCGTAGTACGCACGGCCGAGGCCCTGCGCATGGCCGAGGAAGGCAATCTCGATCTGGTGGAAATCGCGCCGATGGCGGAACCGCCGGTCTGCCGCCTCATGGACTATGGCAAGTTCCGCTACCAGGAACAAAAGCGGGCCCACGAGGCCAAGCTCAAGCAGCGCCAGATCCAGGTGAAGGAGATCAAGTTCCGCCCGGCAACGGACGAGAACGATTACCTCACCAAGATCCGCAAGCTGACCGAGTTCCTCGTAGAGGGGGACAAGGCCAAGGTAACGATGCGATTTCGCGGCCGGGAAATGGCGCACCAGGAGCTGGGTCTCAAGGTCCTGGAGCGTGTCAAGGCGGACCTGGATGTGCTGAGCCAGGTCGAAGCAATGCCGCGTCTGGAAGGACGCCAGATGGTGATGGTCCTGTCACCACGCAAGAAGAAGTAAGCGCAGGGAATCGTTCATTCCATTTGTGCGATCGTGGCGCCGGCAAGCCGGCGCCAGGGACGTGCGAAAACCAAGTGCTGCAGGCCTTTCAAGTTCCGACGCCAGTCGGGCGCCCAGCCGCACAATGTAAAAAGAGGGCAGAACATGCCGAAGATGAAGACCAAGAAGAGCGCAGCGAAGCGATTCAAGATTCGCGCCAGCGGCTCGATCAAGCGGGGACAGGCGTTCAAGCGCCACATCCTCACGAAAAAAACAACCAAGAGCAAGCGCCACCTGCGCGGCCCGGTGAATCTGCACCCGGCCGATGACAAATCGGTGCGCCGCATGCTTCCCAATGGTTGATCGCCGCAGATCGATCCGAGCCCCAATCGACTTGAATAGCCAAAGGAAACTGCCATGCCCCGAGTAAAACGCGGCGTAACGGCGCGCGCGCGCCACAAGAAGGTCCTTTCCGCAGCCAAGGGATTTACCCAACGGCGCAATAACGTATTCCGCGTCGCCAAAGAGGCGGTGATGAAGGCGGGCCAGTATGCGTACCGCGACCGGCGCGCCCGCAAGCGCGTCTTCCGATCCCTATGGATCGCGCGTATCAATGCGGCCGTGCGCGAACACGGCCTGTCCTACAGCGTGTTCATGAACGGCCTGAGCAAGGCGCAAATCGATCTTGACCGCAAGGTCCTCGCGGATATGGCGGTTCTGGACAAGCCGGCCTTCGCGGCGATCGTCGCGCAGATCAAGACCAACCTGGCCGCCTGAGCGCGTTGCCGCTGTTGCGCTGCGCACGCTGAACCTCGCCGCCCGGCTTGCCGGGCACGGCGACCGCCGAAGTGCCAACTCCGGTGGCCGGGCAGGGGTCTCTCAGCATGCCGGCGCAGGCAGCGCTGCGCGCCTGACGCCGCACCATGGATCCGCTCGACGCCCTGATCGCTGATGCGCAACGCGCCTTCGCGGGCGCGCGGCTGCCTGCTGCCCTGGAAAACGAGAAGGCGCGCTTCCTGGGCAAGGGTGGCAGCCTGACCGAATTGCTCAAGGGCCTGGGGCGACTTGATCCGGAGCAGCGACGTACCGAAGGCGCACGCATCAATGCGGCAAAGACGCGCATCGAGGAGATGCTGCGCGAGCGCCGCGAGCAGTTGGCGCAGGGCGCCCTGGACGAGCGGCTTGCGGCGGAGGCGGTGGACGTGACGCTGCCCGGTCGCGGGCGCAGCGCCGGTGGCGTGCACCCGGTAATGCGCACGTGGATGCGCATCGAGGAGATTTTTGCCTCGATCGGTTTTGCGGTCGCCGATGGCCCCGAGGTGGAGAACGACTGGTACAACTTCACCGCGCTCAACAATCCCGAGAACCACCCGGCCCGCTCGATGCAGGACACCTTTTACGTAGACGCGACAGATCGGGACGGCAAGCCCCTGTTGCTGCGTACCCATACCTCGCCATTGCAGGTGCGGTACGCGCGCCGGACCGCACCGCCGCTGCGCGTGATCGCGCCGGGGCGTACTTACCGGGTCGACAGCGATGCCACGCATTCGCCCATGTTTCATCAAGTCGAGGGTCTGTGGATCGACGAGAACGTCAGTTTCGCCGACCTCAAGGGCGTGTACACGGATTTCTTGCGGCGGTTCTTTGAGACCGACGCACTGCAGTTGCGCTTTCGACCGTCGTACTTCCCGTTTACGGAACCCTCGGCCGAGATTGACATGATGTTCACCAGCGGTCCGAGCAAGGGCCGTTGGCTGGAAATCTCCGGCGCCGGTCAGGTGCACCCGGTGGTGGTGCGCAACTTCGGGCTGGACCCGGAGCGCTATATCGGCTTTGCTTTCGGGTCGGGATTGGAACGGCTGACCATGCTGCGCTACGGCGTCGGCGATTTACGCCTGTTCTTTGAAGGCGACTTGCGTTTTCTGGAGCAGTTTGCGGGCTGATTCCCTATGAAAATGCCCTTGGAGTGGTTGCGCCAGATCGTCGATACCGATGCCGACGCGGCATCGCTGTCCGACCTCCTGACCATGGGTGGTCTGGAGGTGGAGAACGCCGCACCCCTTGCCACGTTCACCCAGGTTGTCGTTGCCCGCGTGCGGTCGGTCGCGCGCCATCCCAATGCCGATCGCCTGGCGGTTTGCCAGGTCGATGTTGGTGAAACCGCGTTGCGTACCATCGTCTGCGGTGCGCCCAACGTGGCTGCAGGCTTGCTGGTGCCCTGCGCCTTGCCCGGCGCGGTTTTGCCCGGCGATATGGCAATTCGCAGTGCGACGGTTCGTGGCGTGCGTTCCGAGGGGATGCTCTGTTCGGCGCGCGAACTGGGATTGTCGCAGGACAGTCAGGGCCTGCTGATACTCGCCGAAGGGCTCATGCCCGGCGCCGACCTGCGCCAGGCACTGGGGCTGGATGACGTCATCCTGGAAATCAAGACCACGCCCAATCGCGGCGATTGCCTGAGCGTGCTGGGCGTGGCGCGCGAAATTGCCGCGCTAAGCGGCGCTGCACTGACGCCGCCGCGGATCGAGGCGGTCACGGTAAACAGCGCGGACCGCTTGCCCGTGCAAATTCACGCGCGTGACTTATGCGGGCGCTTTACCGGGCGCATTGTGCGTGGTCTCGATGCCCGGGCGACCACCCCCGATTGGATAGTGCGGCGCCTCGAACGCAGCGGGCAGCGTTCCATCGGCGCGTTGGTGGATATCTCCAATTACGTCATGCTGGAACTGGGCCAACCCTCGCACGTGTTTGATCTTGCCCGCGTACAGGGCGGCTTGCACGTGCGTTGGGCGCGTGCCGGCGAGCGAATCGCGCTGCTCAATGATCAGACCGTGGAATTGGACGAACAGGTGGGTGTGGTTGCCGATTCCTCGGGTCCCGAGGCTATCGCGGGCATCATGGGCGGCGCAACCACTGCGGTTTCCTTGGAAACGACGGACGTTTACCTGGAGGCCGCTTTCTGGTGGCCGGAGGCGATTCAAGGACGCGCGCGCCGATTTGGCTTTGCCACCGAGGCAGGGTACCGGTTCGAGCGAGGTGTTGACTTTGCGCAAACCGAGCGCGCGATCGAACGCCTTAGCGCCCTCATGGTGCAAATCTGCGGAACACCCAATACGCGCGTGGGCCCCATCGATGACATCGTTGCGGCGCTTCCCATGCGCAGCCCGGTGGCACTGCGTCTTTCGCGCCTGCAACGCGTCCTTGGGGTTGTCATCGGCGCGGACGAAGTACTCCAAAGCCTCAAGCGCCTGGGTATGCCGTGCCGCGAGAATGCCGATGGCTTTGACGCATTGCCGCCCAGCTACCGCTTTGACCTGCAGCGCGAAGAGGACCTGATTGAGGAAGTCGCCCGCGTGCACGGCTATGACCGGATACCCGCGGAACCGCCACGGGCCGTGGCGCGCATGCAGGCGCGCCCCGAAGGCCGGCGCATGAGCCATGATGTGCGCCGGGCAATGGCCCAGGCCGGTTACCAGGAGATGCTCAATTTCAGTTTCGTTGCGGACGCGGTGAGTTCCCAATTCGGGGGCGACGCGCAGCGGGCCATCCGGGTGCTCAACCCGATTGCGAGCCAGTATGCGGTGATGCGTAGCAATCTTGTTGGCGGCTTGGTCGAGAATCTGCGCTACAACCTCAACCGTCAGGCCACGCGGGTGCGCATCTTCGAGATGGGCAGAATTTTCCGGCGTGCGCCAGAGCGCCTCGATGGACCCGCGGAGGTTGCCGGCGTCGACCAGCCCATGCAACTGGCGGCGCTGGCGTTTGGTCCCGCCGAGGACGTTCAATGGGGTGCCGTCAGCCGCGCCGTGGACTTTTTCGACGTGAAAGGTGATTTGGAGCGCTTGCTGCACGCGCACAATGCCCGGTTCGAGCCGCCCGTTGACGTGCAAGGCAGCGGGCTCGGATCGGCGCTGCATCCGGGCCGGTGTGCGCAAATCCGCATCCACGATGAGCTGGCGGGCTGGATAGGCGAGCTGCATCCGCGCTTGTGCAAGGCCTTCGAGTTGCCGGGGGCGCCCGTGGTTTTTGAGGTGGCACTGGAGGCGCTATTGGACGTGGGTTTGCCGCAGGTGCACGAGATTCCCCGTTTCCCCGCTTTGGTGCGTGATATCGCCGTCTGGATCGACAACGCCGCTCACGCGGGCGCCGTCCTGGAAGATTTGCGCAGTTTGGCTACCCGAATCCCGGCACTCGCGATCGTCCGAGAAGTGCGCCTTTTTGACGTCTTTCATGGCGCGACGGAGGCTTCGCGTGGTGCTTCGACTGAAGGCGCTAGCGGCTTGTTAAATAAGGAGAAAAGCCTTGCGTTCCGGATTGTTCTGCAAGATACTCAACGCTCCTTGGCGGAACCCGACGCCGACACGGCGCGTGCCGCCATCATTGCGCACCTGTTGCAGCGCTGGGGCGCGCGATTGCGTCAGTGATGTTTGCTGTGGAATTCCGTGAATGACAGCCCTGATTCGTCCCGGCCATGACGACCTTTAAATTCCCCGATGTTCCCCCGTCCTCGGGAGCCACCGCCGGGCGCGCGCTGGTGGATGTCGAGCGTGATGCGCGCACAATGACAAAGGCGGAAATTGCCGATGCCCTGTTCGAGCGCCTGGGATTGAACAAGCGGGAAGCCAAGGACATGGTCGATGCGTTTTTCGACGAGATCTGTCAGGCGCTTTCCCGTGGTGAGGCTGTGAAGCTATCCGGCTTTGGCAATTTCCAGTTGCGCGACAAACCCACCCGGCCCGGGCGCAACCCGAAGACCGGCGAGGAAATCGCGATCACGGCCCGGCGCGTCGTGACCTTTCATGCGAGCCAGAAGCTCAAGGCAACCGTAACGCGCAATTCCGGGCGTTGATTTTCAGCGCCCGGCCTGTAACCTGGATCCCGTAGCGGCGTACCGATGTCCAAGCCAGCCGGGGTTGCGCGCGATGGCGCGACCACCCTTCCTTCCATCCCGGCCAAGCGTTACTTCACGATCGGCGAAGTCAGTGAGCTGTGCGGCGTAAAGCCACACGTACTGCGCTACTGGGAGCAGGAGTTCACCCAGCTCAAGCCCATAAAGCGGCGCGGCAATCGCCGCTACTACCAGCACCACGAGGTATTGCTCATCCGGCGCATCCGCGAGTTGCTCTATGAGCAAGGCTTCACGATCAATGGCGCGCGCAATCGTCTGGATGGGACGGTTGGTGCCGCCGGCGTGCGGCGGCGCCGCGGGAGCGTAGCCGACACTGCCTCGGAGACGACCGCCGAAGCCACGCAAGTCATCGAATCGCCGGGCAGCCCCGCACCGAAAGCGCCCATGGCAAACGCCGTGTTGGCGCAGCTGCGCGCCGAGCTGGCAGAAGTGCGCGCGCTGTTGCGGCCGACCTCGCGCGATCCCGGCAAAGTTGATCCTTGAATCTCGGGCGCGCGCAGGGTGGGGCGCCTGAGCCCGTGTACAATCCCTGCCCTTCGGGGCGTAGCGCAGCCTGGTAGCGCACTTGCATGGGGTGCAAGGGGTCGCGAGTTCGAATCCCGCCGCCCCGACCATATTTCAAGCGGCTCTCAGTGGTAGTGGTCACTGCGGTCGCAATGCGGTCGGAACCGAGACACACGCTTTACACACCCTTCGGTCGTTGGCTTCCTGCCCATGCCGCCCACTTACTTCACGCCACACGCAGCGCCAACGGAGGGCCGTGCACGCGGCTGCTACGCCTGCACGCACTTTCACGGGCTTCTGCACGGCGGCCACGTTGTTTGCGAACATCGCGGGGGCGTGCGGGTGATCGGCGTGGCAAAGATGGGCTGCGCGTACTGGCAGCGCGAGCCGGGGGCGGATGACGAGTAGCGGCTGAGCAAAGGTTGGCACAGCAAACCATTGCTCGCCCATCCGCAGGGCTCGGTGATTGCCTGCGCATGGTCTGGTTGCCACGCCCAACCAGACCGGCATCAAAAGGGGTTAGACCAGCAAACCCCTTCCGAGCCCACTGCAATGCCTAAAGTGCGTAATAGTTGGCGCAGCAAACTATCAGCGCGGGCAAGGTCAAAGTTGGAACAGGCAACTTTGATTCCCCCAAGCCCCAACTGACGCAGCGGGAAGGAACCAAGTTGGAAGGATCAACTTGATTCTCCGGCGTTAGCCGGGCGCACTCCGGGGCGAGCGCGGGCGGTGATCGGCAAAGCATGGTTGGAAAGGCTAACCATGCTTCCGCTCCGGCTAGAAAGGTTGCAACGCCAAACCTTTCTAAATCCATCGCTGTGCGCGATAACCTGCCGATCACGGTTAGAGCGGGCAACCGTGATTTCATGTTCCCCCGCCACGATTGCGGCAGGCGAGCGGACCCAAGTTTGACGGGGCAACCAGGGTCAAAGCCATTCCGCTGTCACGGCAGCGGCAATCAGTGCGCCCGTGGCAAGGTTAGAGCGGGCAACGTTGCCAACCCATTTGGAGGAACGCTTGCGGCGAGCGTTGAAGCTAGTTGGAACAGGCAACTAGCTTGGGTGGTCGGTTGGAACAGGCAACCCCATTCCAAACCGGCATCATCCTCAAAGCGATGGCCGAGCAGGGGATGCGGGCGACTAGGGGCAGAGGGGGCGCGAACATCCCAACGGTGTTGCGCGGGACAACACCGTTGGTCACCCTACGCGACATGGGGCTGACGAAGGCGGTCGGCTTGGCGGTCCCCACCGACGGACACCGACCGTGCAAGCTGCGGGAAAGGGGACCGCAGCGCTGCCCGTTCCCGGCGCCAGAAGTCCGCCCCCACCACAGGAGCGGACGGCCCAGCGCGCCGGATTCTTAAAGCCGCTGCGGTGGTTAAGCGCGCAGCCCGCTCACCTTCACAAATTGCGCCGGGCGTAGCACAGCAAAGTCAAAGCGGCTGAACCCATAGAACGCCACTTGGCCCTGGTCGGCCGCTACCTGATCGGCGCGCAGGATTTGCATGTCAAGGCGCATCCCGAGCACGAGGTCGCTGAAGTTGCCGACGAACGCGGTGCTGCAATCCGTGCTCGTGCCCACCGTCTGATCCGTGGGCAGTTGCGTGGTGGTGCAGAACTTGAGCGCTTCGACAATCGTCGGTGCGCGCATCGCATCGCCTAGGCTGTTTTTCAGCCCTTGCAGCTTGAGCATTTGGTTCGGGTGCAGCACGCAGGAGAACGGCGGTTTGGCATTGGCCCCGTACAGCTTGGTCAACGCCTCAACCAGCCATGTGTAATCCGTTGCCGCTGCGCCGGTGGAGCCACCGAAGGCGACCGAGCCGATTGCGGTGTCGCTCATCAGCCCTTTGGGGCTGGGCGGCGTGCCCGTGCCATTCAAGCCCGCATTGTCAAGGAACTGCGCGAGGCTGCGCACGAAGACCGACTGCAACGCGCTGTCCATTGCGATTGCCGAGTCTTGCAGCAGTTCGCGGCTCACCAGCGTTTTCACCCGTGCATGCCGGGGCGTCAACGTGCCGGGGCCATAGCTGGGGTCGCTGGGGGTCACGGAATCATTTTCCGCAAGGAACGCCCACTCGGGGATGCCCGCCTCAACCGGGTACGTCCACGAGGAGGCGGTGCCCACCAGCGGCACCACGCGCATCCCGGCTTGCAGCAGCGAGTTGTTCGCAAGCAGCGCTTCAATCAGTTCGGGGATCACAATTTGCGGCACAAGGTACCCGCCGCTTGATCCGGTGCCCTCGGATAGCGAGGCGCGGATGGCGGCTTGCGCCTCCGGCCGCACCTTCACGCCCGCCACGCCGCGCACGAAATCGTCGAACGTGATGCGCTCGGGGTTGCGCGGGTTGCCGTCAAAACCGCTGCCCGACCCGTCCTTGGGGATCAGCCCCGCATCCGCAAATCGCTGCGCAACGCTGCCACGGTCGGCGGCAGAGATCACCGGCACGCGTTGGCCCTCGACCGAGGTCATGGACGATACGGGCGAGGATGCGGTGGCGCCGATCATGCGCTGCCAGTCGGCACTGCTCATTCCGGGCGGCGGGCTAAGCACGCTGGCGCCGGGTGCGCTGCCCGTGGCAGCACGGCCGTTCACTTGCAGCTTGTGCTCCACGTAGGCAATTCGCGTCTGCGCCTCTGCGCAAGCGGCAAGCTCTGTGTCGGTAAAGTCCCGGCTTTCCTCGTGCAGGCGGGCGCCGATGCTGTTGACCACGCGGCGGGCGTTGTTGCGCGCTTCCAGCAACGCGGCGTCCGTGGTGGCTGCGCGTGGGTCGTCCGATTCAATGCCCAGCGCTGCGGCTTGGGTGCGGAAGGCGACGACGTTCTCAATCTTGTTGGGGTGTTGTGCGAGTTTCATAAGGCCTCTATGTGTGCGGTGAGGCCGTGCGGCGCGCAGTGGTGAGCGCACAGGCGCACGGCCCATGTTGAAAATGGATGCCGTTGCGCTGCGCGTAGGGGCTGCCCCTCGCCATTGCCGGTCAGCGGTGGTCCCGCAGGCTGCCCACGGGGCCGTGACAGCGCCGATGGTGTCATGGTTTCCCGCCTCAATGCAAGCGCTCAGGCGGCGCCAGTTCGTCAATGCGCCCTCCAATGCGCTCAATCTCGGCCAGCAATACCTGGATCGCCAGCGCCCGCTCCGGCACCGTCGCGTCAAAATATTCCAACGGCACCCGCCCGGCCGCAATGGCGGCAACTTGCAAGGCGATGAAGCGTTCGCGCAGATCGCCCAATCCCAGGCCCGCCAGCGGCGGCTCCCGCCCTTGGCTCAGATCGTTCACGTGCACGCTGGCCGGGCGGTTCGTTTTCTCAAGGTCACGGCCCAATTTCCACAGCACTGCGCGTGCGCCGTTTTCTGCGCTGTCATCCGGTGTCGGCTTATCCACGGTGTTCCCTTTCGTTTTTTGGTGGCGTTAGCCACGTTGAATGCAACTGGTTGCGCCACGCCAGCGGCGAGGCGGGGGTGATGCATTGGCAAAGCCGCTGCTCGGTTTCGCGGCTGTCCAGCGTCGCCCGCAACCGCGCCAGCGCCTCCGGGGCCATCCGCTTCTTGGGCGGCTTGCTCATGGCACTACCTTCTTGCGGTGCAGCCGCCGCCCGGTGGCACTTACCGGCACTTGCGGCTCCGGCACAGCCACCAAACTGCCATCGCTGGGGTCCCGCACATACCGCGTCACCGGGCCGTTTTTGCGCGGCCGGTACCCGCCACGCTTGCCCTTTGTCACCGCCGTCTGGTTCCATCGCTGCACCGTACTGCCTCCGTTCCGTTGGATGTGGTCACGCGTCCGCTTACGTCTGCACTGCCGGGGCTGGCAGGCATTGGCGTCGGCTTCCCCCGCCCTGCCGTCCCCATTTTTTCTCGCCATTCATGCGCGCAAAAAAGCGAGCCACGAGGCGCTACGGTAAAAAAGGCGACAGAGTTTCAAAGGCGGGGGGAGCCAATTGCCCCGCCCGGCCCCTTGTTAGGCGCGCTGGCGCCTGCGTCTGCCCGTTGATGCCCATGCCTATGCCTCGCCCTCATCGCTGCCCTGCGGCCGTTTTGTGCGGCGCCCGAACCCTTGGTCGTGCTGCACGGTTTTGCGGCTGTGGCACGGCTTGCACAGCGCTTGCAGGTTGTCCCAATCGAACGCGATGGCCCGGTCGCCCTTGTGCGGCTGGATGTGGTCCACCTCAGTAGCCACGGCGCGGCATCCCGGCGCTTGGCAGATCGGGGCGTTGGACAGGTACGCCACGCGCAGGCGTTGCCATGCGGCCGTGCGGTAGATCCGGTCGCCCTCCCGGGTGCCGTACTTGGCATGGGTGGGCGCACGTTTGGCGTGTGCTGCACAGCGGCCGTTGGCGACTGCTGCCTGTTGGCAGTTGGCGCGCCCGCAAAGGCGAGGGGTGCGGAGCATTAAAAATTGCCGAAATGTTGTGCCTGACGTGTGTGTTGCACCCCTCTAGGGTGGGGTGCACAACACAACATCACTGCGTTGCAGGTTTGTTGCGCAACGTGTTGTGACGTAGAACCAGCATCCATGCGGGTTTGCGGGCGATTTTCTGATCGGTGTTGTGAATTTGTTGTGCAAAATGTTGTGACATGCGTGTTGTGGGTTTGTTGTGGCATTTGTTGTGGCCCATTTTCAGAAATGGAGTCGGTGTTTTTCATGGTTTGTCGGCCTCGGTTCGCCCAGCCTTGGTCAGCTTCCAATCGCCACCGCGCCGTGACCGGGCCACGAGGGGCGGATTGGCGCCTTCCAGCTTGCCAAGCAATACGTTCACCTTGTCCCGGCGCCCCAAACCCTTTGCGTCAAGCCATCCGCAAGAAACGGCCCATTCGGCCTGCGTACCTCCGGGGTTTGCCGCCATAGCCGCGACCAGCCGGTTCTCGTCCGTCCATGTTTGGTGCGCCACCCTTGCGGCCTCCATGTCACTGATCGGGCTGAAGTACGGGATCGCGATCAGCCGCCCCTTTGTGTCCTTGATCGCGCCTGTGGTGACCAATTCGGATTTGAAAGTGATCGCTACGGGTGCGCCGCGAAACTTGTTGGCGTCACTGGTCAGTTCCGCAACGTCGCCATCGCGCCAGAGGCGGAAATTGCCATCGACTTCATTCAGGAACGCTCCGCCGCCGCGTGGGATGAGATCTTCACGGCCGGTAACGTTCTTCCGTGGGTGGCACAGGTCCAGCACGCAGGGGCGAGGCGAACTGCGCGTAATGGTGCGAAGTCGTTTTGCGTGGCCTATGCGCTCGCCGTTGTCGTTCTCATCAGAACCGGCGCCCAGGGATACCGCCTGATCCGTGTCAACAATTACCAGCACCGCGCCAACGCTCTCAACCAGCTCGCACAGTTCGCCAATGCGCTGCGCCAGCACGAAACTCTTGTCGATGACGTGGACTGAATCAAGTACGCGGGGTGGTAGCGCCATGCGCTCAAGCGCCACCACAAACCGCGCCCGCACGTCCTCCGGATTTTCCGACGCGACGTAAACCACGTTGCCGCCGATCGTGTTGTGCGCACCGAACACCGCCGCCACCGCCACCGACAAGGCAAGCGGAACCGCTACGCCCGTCTTTCCCGACCCGGTGCTGCCCGTCAATGAGTACAGGAATCCGCGCCGCAGAACGTCGTCGGCTACAAACTCAATGGCGATGGTTTGTGCAACGAACTCTCGCAAAGTAATCATCGCCAGCGGGGCGGCGTAACCCAGCGCGTGGTCACTGACGTCAGGCGGCGCGCATTCGTCGTGCTCGGGCGGCGGCCCGGCCTCCCAAGGTTCGCTTACATGCGCGCCGTTTGCTGGCGCGGGCATTGGCTGGGGTTGGACCAGCGCCCTGTCAATTTCGGGGACCGCACTCATCGCTTCACCCCATCGGCAAAATCGGTTCCCGGCTCATCCGGCGTCGCTACCCGCACCACGCGGCCCGCCGCACGCCATCGCTTGGCACACTGGCTCGCCGCTTCCAGCCCGGCGGCGTCGTGATCGGCCGCGATGAGCAATTCGCCTATGCACGGCAGCACGGGCAACGCGCCCAGGTTCGCCGCGTCAACGCAAGCCCAGACCGGGGTGCAGCCGTGTGCGGCCGCAAGCGCGGTTTCAATGCCCTCGGCCACGCACAGGAAGCCCGTCACGCCCTCATCGGGCCACAGCCGCACCACGGCGCCCTTTTTGGGGTAGCCCGGCATCAGCAGCTTCGGGCGCGCAACGGGCGCCTTGCCAGCGCCGTCCGGGCGCAGGTACGTGGTGTGCAACGTGCGCGGCTCGCCTGTCCGCGCATCGGTGCACAGCGCCACCATTGCCGGGAACGCCCGCCTTTCCAACCAGTGCCAAGCCTGCGGCTCAAATCGCAGGTCCGCATCGGGCGGTGGCAGCGCGCAGCCGCGTGCGCGCAGGTATGTCTCGGCCAGCGTGCCGCGCCACGGTTGCGCGTGGCCCCATGCGGCGCGCAGCTTTGCGGCTTGCACGGCGGGATCGGGTGCGGGTGCCGGTGGCGGTACGGAACGGCGGGGCGGCATGTACTCGGTGCGGGAGCGGCCGGAGAACGCGGACCAGCCGCAGCGGTGGCAGTGCGCAACCCATGAGCCGTCAGGGTTCGTTGTTAGGTGTAGCGCATCGTCGCGGGTGCCACGTTGGCATTGCGGGCACGGGCAGCGAACGCTGGCGCGGCCCTGCTGCGATGGCGGTACGTTGATGCCGTGATCGGACGGCGCACCGCCCTTGTGTTCTGCGCCAACTTGAGTAAACTTTCCGTCATCCATAGCAGTCCCCGCGCCCGCCAGCCAGCGGGCGTTTTCTTTTGTGCGTGCACTTTCTGCGGCGTCCGCTGCGCAGTCCTTCGTGGTTGAGGGGGGCTGCGTTGCGCCGCGCTGGCCCCTCCATGGGCCGGGCGGCTGGGGTGTGGCTATGCGGGCGCTGGCTCGGTGTCCCGCACTTTGCGTGGGCGGCTATCGCTGGCAATTGCGACGGGAGCAATGGGCGCACGTGCTGCCGCCGCTTGCTCGTCAACCCACGCGTGCACCGCGCTTGCCAGCCATGCCACGGTGCGCGGTGTGACGGTTATGCGCCGAGGGAAAGTGCCTTCGCGCTCTTTTGTACTGATGGTGGAGCGGGAAAGGCCGGTGATGGCGTGCACCCGATCCCATCGGTACAGCGCATCGCGGCCCGGCGTTGGGCGTTCGTTTTGCATGGCTTGCTCGCTTGTGTTTACGATCAAGCGCGCATTCCAATGCGGCCGCGCCAGTTTGGCAAATCTGCGCAAGATCCAATCTTGCGCAAAATGTGCAGCGCTAATCGCGGCGGGCGAGCCACGCTTCCAGTGTGCGCATGCTTATTTTGGTGTCAGCACTTCTCGCCAATTTTTCTAGCGTCATTTTCTTCGCCGCTGTCCGCGCCTTTGCAATAGGCAACTTCGCACAGCATTCGCGAAGGGCGAGGTCGTATGCCGCCTCGATCACGACATCGGGCACCTTCGTCTTTCCCTTGCGCAACTGCGACCGGCTCACTTTGCGGGCCAGTTCCATGTTGTATGCGATGAGCGAAGGCTGGCTATTGAGGCGCACTGCCGTTACGTGCAGCAATGCCAACCGCCGCCGCCGCTCGGCAATCACGCCCGCTGGATCGCGTCGCAGCGCTTCCAGTTGCCGCAATAGCGCTGCCTCATACTCCGCCGCTTCTACGTGGATCTCTAGGCAAGATTCGTGCGGACTCATGCCGCCCGCCGCGTGCTGATGTCCACCACTTTGCTCGGATCGCTGGCAAGCAGCGCGGCGATCTTCGCGCCCCATGCTTCAAACGCTGCCTGTCGTTCCGGCAACCACTCCGCACGCTGGTAGACCGCCAGCACGCCTTCCAGTTTGTGGTTGAGGCACTTTTCAATCACGTGCGGAGCAATTCCAAGGTCGGCCATGCGCGATGCCATCGTGCGGCGCAGATCGTGCGTCGTGAAACTTGGCATCTTGCCGTGCAGGGTAGGGCGGTCGCGGAAGCGTTCAGACTTCGCAGCGTTTGGCTTTGCCATCCGCTTGCGTGCATCGGGAATTGCGGCCGGATCGTCAAACAGGCGCCGCACCACACGAGCCACGGCGCGCTCGCCAACCGGCCGCGCCGCCTCGTTGGGTTTTAGGCGCCCCGACTCGAATACGTAGCCTTTGCCGCCAGTTAGACGCGCAATCCCTTTCAGCACATCAACGGCGGCATCGGAGAGGTGCACAAGGTGTGGCCGTGGCTGCTCAGTCCGCCCCGCTTTGGTATCCGGTATGCGCCACGTTTTCCCCTCAAGGTCCACGTGCGCCCATTTGGCATTGGCACACTCGCCCACGCGTTGCCCCGTGAGCGTGAGAAATTGCAGCAGCGCCCGCGACTCCGCTTCCGCATAAAACTGGGGGGACCAAAGCGTGCGGACCCACGTGCCGAGTTCATCGAAGCTGAGGTTGCGCTCGCGGCTGCGCTCCTTGCCGCCCGCATCTTTGCGCGTCAGTGGCAGAAGCACGTTCTCCAACAGGTATCCGCGTGCGTAGGCAAACGCCATGATCTGCTTCGCGTACAGCAACACCCTGTTCGCCGCTACGGGGGCGGTCTTGGCGCGCTCGCCGATGTACGAGCCGAACAAATCACGGGTGAGTTGATCTATGCGCCAGTGGCCGAAGGCGGGGAGCAGGTCACGGTTGAACATGGCCCGCACAATTTCCGGGCGCCGGAACTTGTTTTTGACTTTCGCCTCGAACCATTCCTCCGCGATTGAATTGAAGGTGCGGCCCGTGCGTTCTAACGCCTCACGCTCTGCGGCCTCGCGTTCCAGCACTTCCCGTGGGTCGCCGCCGCTGCGTATCGTCGCCCGCCAGTACCCGGCAGCGTGCCGCGCATTGTCCAAGTCAAGCAGGGCGCCGTGCGGAAGGCCGTACCGGGCGGTATCAGCAGGCGCCAGCGGCTCGCCAATTGGGCCGAGCACAAGCGAGCGCTGAGCCCCGTCGCGCTTCCAGCGCAGCACGAAGCGCCGGTCGCCAGTGGGTGGCACCTTGATGTACAAATTTGCCGTGTGCGCATCGCCCGCGTAGTACGTCGCGTCCGTGGGCTGTAGCGCGTTGATGTGTTTGCGGTTGCTGAATCGCCGCGTAGGATTCGGGCCAGCCATGCGTGCCTCCAGATCAGGTTTGCATCGGTTAGCGCGCCGCACGGTTGCCGCCGCTGCGGTGCGCGCCTCAACCCCTCCCCGGTACCCTGCACACCCTTTGCACACCCTTTGGCGCCACTTGGAGGGGCCGTTTGGTGTTGTGCATTATAACGAATTATTGTGTGGATAACTATGCTAAATCATTGATTGGTATACAAGGTTCCTTGTATTTCAGGCGCTGATTTGTGCGGTAAAAAGCGTGGTTGGAGGCAAGAAAACGACAATGGGGTGCAAGGGGTCGCGAGTTCGAATCCCGCCGCCCCGACCAGTACTTAGCGGCGTTTTGATTTTGCCTTTGGTCCATTTTTTGGTCCATTTCCAGACGGACCTAGCCCAAGCGCCAGAATCAAGATCAACCGCCGGCAGTTGACCCCTGCCGATCCGTTCGACGACTGATTGCTGGTCTGTTTATGGATCGCCTGGTGCAGCCGCACCGGGCGATTTTTCCCTTCTACTTCCGGTACGCCTCAAACGCATTGCCCTCGCGCGTGAGCAGCTGCATCAGCTTGGGATGCACGAAGAGCTTTTCCTTGCCCGCCTGCTGCTCGCGCAGGACGCCAATGGACACCAGTTCTTTGAGGTAGCGGGACGCCGCCTGGCGGCCTGCGATGCCGGCATCGACGAGGTTGGCGATGCGGCAATACGGCTGCTCGAAAATCGCGTCGACGAGTTCGCGGGTATAGATCTTCGGAAGGTGGCGGCGCACGTGGTCGGTCGTGTCCTGCGCGAGCGCGCGCACGGCGGCGATCTTGCCGGTTGTCCAAACCGCCGTGTCCTCGACGCCGCCCAGCATGTAGAGCAGCCATTCTTCCCACGCCCCATCGCGGGTTACTGCCAGCAGGAGGCGGTAGTAGTCCGCCTTGTGCGCGATGATGTAGCGGCTCAGGTACAGGATGGGCAGGGTCAACAGGCCCTGTTCGACGAGGAACAGGCTGTTGAGCACGCGCCCGGTGCGCCCGTTGCCGTCCGTGAAGGGGTGGATCGCCTCGAACTGGTAGTGGGCGGCGGCCATGCGCACCAGGGGGTCGAGCGCCTGCTCCTGGTGCAAGAAGCGCTCCCAGTTGGCAAGCAGGTCCCGGATGCGCGCCTCGCCCTGGGGCGGGGTGTAAACGGTGGCGCCCGTCGCGGCATTGAGTAATGCCGTGCCGGGGCCTTTGCGCACGCGCATGTCGACGCCCTTTATATGCGTACAGATCGCCTCTGCCGTGCGTGTCGCCAGTGGGCGCTTCTTGAGCGCCTGGTAGCCGTCAAGCAGGGCTTGGCGGTAGCGCAGGGCTTCCTTGGTGGGTGCATCGGCGCCCGCGTCGGCCTGCAGGTGCTGGAAGAGCTTATCGGCCGTCGTTACGATGTTCTCGATCTCGGAGCTCGCCCGGGCTTCGAGCAGGGGCAAGGTGTTGATCAGCATTGCCGGGTTCGGAATGAGCTCGGTCGCCTGCTTGAGCTGGGCGAGGGCGGCGCGGGCGGTGATGCACCGCTTCAGGACGGCCCGGGACTCGAGCTCGCCGCCCGCTGGGAGCGGTGGCAGGTGGTTGAACGGCTGCTCCGCGCTCCAAGGGGTCCGCTTGCTCATGTCGCCAAAAGTCTGTTTTTGCGCCATGTCCTGAGCGTATGTCGCCGGCGGCGACACGTCAAGCAAACGTGTCGCAATTTTACTGTTTTTGCGACATGAGAATATCCTTGGGGTACACCCCATTTCCTGGCGACGAGCCAGGGCCATCCTCCTAGCGGCGGTAGTAACCGCCGCATCTTGTCGAATATTCGTGTGACGCGCGGCGCGTGCCGGTGCTGTACTGACCCTCCAGACCCCAAGGAGGAACGTCATGGCATTTAACGAGAATTCACCGCGCATCCGCGAACTGCTAATGGCACGCAACCTCCCGGTCCTCAAACGCTTCAACGAACTTCCCGACGATGCATTGGTGCCGCCGGCCGTCATAGCGTGCATGGAGGCGTGCAGCCTGCCCACCTTTTACCGACGCGTGGCCGCGGGCCTGCTGCCGGCGCCGCTTCGGATCGGTGGCACGAGCCGGGTCAGGGTCGGCGACTACCGCAGCGTGTGCACCGCCCGCGAGCGGCGGTCCTGATTTGGGCCACATTCCTGGCCCACTGGGCAACGGGCGCGGCGCCAGAATCAGCGTTGTGCCCGCACTGGCTTGCAGACCGGCACATCGGCAAGAGCCGGGGCGAAGTAGGTCCCCGCCATGAACGCCAACAAGGCCAG
>Ga0209698_10000888_pt1 | contig 34497 bp, 35 predicted proteins | sample LitLauG_LLR_2012_FD_187203 | JGI IMG/M metagenome (GOLD analysis project Ga0209698, IMG submission 187203) | Freshwater sediment microbial communities from Pennsylvania, USA - Little Laurel Run_MetaG_LLR_2012 (SPAdes) (version 2) | ecosystem: Environmental > Aquatic > Freshwater > Creek >... | reverse complement strand
GGCTTGCTCCTGCTTGGTCTGTTGCTGGGGATGGTCTTGCCGTTGCTGTTGGGCATGCTGTTGCTGTTGAGCATGCTGCTGTTCGGGCTTGGCTTGCTCGGGCTTGGTCTGTTGCTGGGGATGGTCTTGCTTATCGCCCTGCTGGTCGTGCTGTGCATACGCAGGAGCAGCAATTCCGAGAAGCAGCGACAAAATGGCTGTGCCGGTAATTCTAATTACTCGCATAGGTGTTATCTCCATTACTTTCCTGACTGGTAGGTCTACGAAATCCTTCACGTTCCAACGTGGATCCTGGAAAGCGAATGAAAGAGCCCAAAAACATTCAGAATCCACAGAACCACGGCAATCACCACGACGCCGTTCAAAATTGACTTGATGGTGCCCTGCATGGGGATGAACCGATTCACCAGCCACAACAGCACACCCACCACGATCAGAACTTCGAGAAGCTGCATTAGAGGCATAATTCTTGACCTTTCATCTTGCGCGGGCCCGACGCCTCTCATCCGCCTGGAGGCGCTGCCCTGATTTCAATGTTCGCTTTCATGTTCGAATCGTCTCACCGCAAGGTTTGGCGGCAGACATGCGATAGAGAACGCCGTTTGGCTGGATGTGGTCGCTTCGCCGTAACCTGATCGGGACCCGACCCGCAGCGACCTAAGAATGAGAGTCACGAATCAGCGGTCGCGGCTCTGTCTACACAGTCAACGAATACATAATGGCAGGTGCCAGCTTTCAGTTCTGAGCAAGATAGCTCACATCTGAAGAATCGCGATGGTGCAGGGGCGAGGTCACAGAATTCAATGTCGGAGGTTTCCGACGTTTGCGCGCGGGTTCGTGGATATTGGATGGTCGTGCTGGCAACCAGGGTTACCTGGTCACAATTGCTCAGTTTCTCGAAACGATTAGCAATATCCTCTAAATTATGAAAAAGGCGGTGGGGTATGGCCTTAAGCAAAAAACAGATCGCGCATAGAGTGTTGCTCGTGGACGACGATGACGCCGTTCGCGACATGATGAATGCGACTCTTGAACGCAAGGGATTTGAGGTAGTCGCCGCCATGAATGTAGCCGAAGCTTTGAGATGCATCGCCACAGAGAGCTTCGACGTGCTCATCACTGACCTGCACATGCCGAACCCCGGCGACGGATTTACCGTCATCACCGCGATGCGCCACTCCCAACCGGAGGCCCTGACGCTACTGGTCAGCGGCTACCCCGACGTGCAAAGCGCTATGGCGGCCATCCAGTTACAGGCGGACGAAATCATTGTGAAACCATTCGCGGCGGGGGACCTTGCCGGACTTGTTTGTGAGAAACTGCTCAATCGCAAACCGGCTGCTCGGCTGGGGAAGGAGAGAGTTAGCACGGTACTGCAGAGGTGCGTTTCCAGCATCGTCGAAGGCTGGCTGGTGCGCGCGAAACAGAATGACAAACTGAATGGACTTGTGCTCAGCGACTCGGACCGCACAGGGCATATTCCCAAGTTGGTTGAAGATATCGCCCTCCGTCTGAGTGCGTCCAGCGCCTCTGACAAGGACAGCGACGCCAGTCCTTCTGCCGCTGCCGCGGCTCATGGCGAACTGCGGTATCTGCAAGGCTACACTCCCGCAATGCTGGTGCACGAATCGCGAATACTACAGGTTGCAATCTTCGGAACGTTGCAGAGTAATCTGAACTATCTGGATTTCAGTCTGCTGTTGCCAGATGTCATGGCGATCGCGGACGAGATTGATTCGCAGTTGACACAGTCGATGGACGGCTACATGAACGTCACCCGGAAGGCAGCGGCAGCCTAGCTACTGAATTTCCAAAACTAGATGGTTAACGGTGAATCGGCGACGTTGCACCCGGTGACGGCATCCATTAAACGCGTTTGACAATCCTGGAAAAGCAGCGTTGTCAGATCTCCCGTCTTCGGTCGCAACTTCCGTTGGCATCGAGCCATGCCAGCAGAGAGCGAACGCTCGTCCGGGCCAGGGCGATCGAGCAATCCGCAGCTCCGTAATAAAGATTGACGGTGTCGCCGTCCGGGTTCATCGTGTATCCGCACGGGAACACGACATCGTCGACGTCGCCGCGGCGCTCGTACTCGGCCTCGGGCCCAAAGATCCACGAATCCCCTCGCAGCAAACATTTTTCCGGCTTCTCAAGGTCGAACAGAGCCAAACCCAAGCGATACAAACAGCCCGAAGGCGTGTGCCGCACTCCGTGGTAGAGCACAAGCCAACCTCTGGAGGTTTCGATGGGTGGCGGCGACAACCCGATCTTGTTGGCGTCCCACCAGGCGCCGCGCCGCGCTTCCAGCATGAGCCTGTGCCTGCCCCAATGGCGAAGGTCGGGAGAGTAAGAAATCCACATGTGCGCTCCGAGCGCCGTCATGGGGCGATGAATCAGCGCCCAGTAGCCATTGATTCTCCGTGGGAGGAGTGCCGTGTCTTTGTCGTCCGGCGGCATGATGACGCCGTACCGCTCGAAACTTCTGAAATCTTTGGTCAGGGCCAGAGACACTCCGGGACCACCGCGGGAATACGAGGTATAAGTGACCACGTATTGCTGCAGTTCCGGCACGAACGTGATGCGAGGGTCCTCGATGCCCCAGATTTCCTCCGGGTACTCGTTCGGGCTCGGCATCAGGGTCGGTTCGCTGTCAATTTTCCATCCATCGACACCGTTTCGAGAGCGTGCGGCGCAGAGATGCGACAAACCACGCCGATCCTCAACGCGGCAAAGCAGCAGGGTCGTTCCATCCGTGAGCAAGGTCGCGCCTGCGTTGAACACGCTGTTAATCGAATAGGGCCAATCCTTACTCGATAAGATCGGGTTCGCAGGGTGCCGAAGAATCAACGGCTCGTAACCAGTTGTTGCTGTAGCAACACTCATGAGGATTCCCCGGGAAAAGAAGAAGAACCTGCTTCAAAGCACATGTGCGGTGACCTCATCCTTCTTACTGTTGGAAGCGCTGACCAAGTCAGGGCTCGATTGTGGGCCATCGACTTCTCCCGCTAAGCGCATTTCGACCTGTGCCATCAGGAATGCCAGGGTCGATTCCGCTCCCTGGTTCTCATTCACGCGCTCCGGATGCAAACCGTCTCGACAACCACCACTGGTGGGATCGTACAGGGCAATTTGTAAATCATTGTCTCCCAAGAACCAGTTGAAAGCGGACCATGCTTCCATGCGCCAACGATCATCCCCCGTTGCACGATACGCTTCGAGACAAGCGGAAACAGCGCCGCCTGCTTCCACCGGTTGTTGGTCGAAGCGAGCTCTCTCGCCACCCTTGCGGTAGAACCCTTGCGAACCGATGGGCACGAAATGATTCTTTTCTGTGCAGCGCTGTATTTCGCTGAGCCAATCCAGCGCTCCGAGTGCGACGGATATCATGTGGCGATCGGAGTTGCGATAGCCGGCGATCAAAACAGCTTGTGCCAACCTGGCGTTGGAGTAAGCCACAACGTCTTCAAACCAGGCCCAGTCCGGTGACAGATTTGCAGCCTGGAGGTCGACCAGCCGAGTGGCCAGAACATCCCCCAGTTTCTGAGCGTCCCGGTCGCCTGGAAAGCAATTGAGGTATTCCTGAATCCCCAGCAATGCGAAGGCCCAGGCGCGCGGGCTGCTGAAGGTAGCCACCGCCGGAACGGCAATCTCGAAGAGGTGGCCCGCTGCGCCTCGGAGCGACTGGTCTTTCGAGCGTCCCAGAACAGTGCCGAGTGCCCACAACGCACGGCCATGACAGTCCTCGGATCCCTGCGCTTCGCTCCAGGCGCGCGCATAGCTCAGGAAATTTCTGAACCTGCCGTTTGCCGGATTCAGAGCATGTCCTAAGAAAGCCAGGTACCGCGAGGCAAGATTGTCACTTGCTAACGGCTCCGATTGCCCGAGTTGCTCGAGCAGGATGGTGAGAACGAGAGCACGTGCATTGTCGTCTGTTGTGTATCCCTCGGCGTAGTTGGGAACTGCGAAGGTGGCGTGCTGGAGCATGCCGGTGTCGTCGGTCAACCGGCGCAAGTGATCCAGTTTGAGCGGTGGTAGTTTATCAATGCATTTTGTCGACGCTTCATCCGCGAACATCACGCGCGGTTCCCGCATGCGGTCACTGCGAGCCTGCCCAAAACTCGCCATGTAGCCTTTAGCCACTTTCTTCCAGATCATTTCCCGTGCGTACAGGTAAGCACGTTTACGCATGGCGTGGCGTATCGCCGGAGTATCCAGAAGTTCGACTGTCTTCCGTGCAATAGCATCCGGGTCCTGAAAAGGAACCAACGCGCCACGGCGGTCGTCTAGCAACTCGATCGCGTGCCAATAGGGAGTCGAAATAATCGCCTTGCCTGCACCGAGCGCATAGGCAAGCGTTCCGGAAACAACCTGCTCCTCGTGTCGGTACGGAGTTATATAGATGTCTGCCGCTCCTATGAACTCGACCATCTCCGCAGGACTGACAAAGCGGTTGTGGAAGATCACATTCGACTCCACTCCGATTTCCTTCGCCAAAGCCTGCAAGTGCTCGCGATAATGATCACCTTCACGACGGAGAATATGAGGATGGGTCGCACCTGCCACGATGTAGACCACATTCTTGTGCTTCGACAAAATCTGCGGCAAGGCTTGAATGACATTTTCGATTCCCTTATTCGGCGAGAGCAGGCCGAAGGTGACGAGTACCGCTTTCCCTTCCACGCCAAACCGGTCTTTGTAGAAATTGGGATCCAGGAATGGCAAATCGGGAACGCCATGAGGCACCATGTCGATCTTGCGGCCAGGTACTTTGAATATCTCTTGCAGGAACTGGGAAGACAGTTCACTCATGACGATCAGTCGGTCCGACAGCGCTGCGATCTCCTCCATCACCCGTCGTTGGTCCGGATTCGGTTCGCGAAGAACTGTATGGAGAGTGGTGATGACCGGCATCTTGAGGCGCCGGAGGAGAGCCAGGATGTGACTGCCCGCCGGACCGCCAAAGATTCCATACTCGTGCTGCAGGCATACCAAATCGAAATTCGTGAAACTTAGAAAGTCTGCCGCCTGCTCGTACGAGGACAAGTCATCCTGCGCAAGTGCAAGTCTTACCCGCTCCGGGTACGCATATCCGGATTCCGTATCGTTGACCGGCACAGCGTACAACCGTGCTAAGCCACACTCAGTAGAAATCGCATCGCACAAGTCGGTCGTAAAAGTTGCAATCCCGCATTGTCGTGGAAGATAGTTGCCCACGACGGCGATCCGGCTCGGGAGGCCCGCTCCCGATTGCGGCGGAACGGGTACCGTGGACGCTTGGCGGTATGCCATGGGGCGCCTTTTGACAAGTTCGAGTGTTCCGGTCGAAGGTACTGTTTCGATGACTGACATCAATATCCTGTCGCTCGATGCTAGCGTAAAGAGGGTAGATTGCAGACTGAACGCCACCCATCAGCGCTGAATCGGGAACGGCGATCGCATTTCATCTGAGCTGGCTTTAGGGGGTATTCCTCTCGCAGACAGCAGTCTCCCATCCCCATTGTCACCGTATTGGGGAAGGTAGACTGGTCAAAATTGACCAGATGCTGGGGGCACTCCAGTGGGCGTACAGCAGAAACTCCTGCGTCATGCGGACATCAAGACAACGATGAACGTTTATGCAATCGTGTCTCAAGCGGACATCGCAGAGGCTCTCGGAAGGCTAGAACTTCGCGACGGGCATAGTCTCGGGCATAGTGAACCCACCGAAGCGAATCCTGACGAACCTGCCGCTGTCTGACAATTGCATCGGTCGTAAGGGTTTAACGACTGGTGCCGGGAGGGGGATTTTCCAGAATCCCTTTCCACAGGTCAAGCGTATCAGCAAGATGCAGCGTTTTGCGGCATTTGAGGTTAATTAACCTCAAGCAAGACCCGATCTGACCCTTCTCAGCCGATATTTCCGGTAGGAAACGGTAGTGAAATCCGCAAGCAGGCCCCCCGCGCCCTTGCACGTTCGACCCTCCGAGCCAGCCACGTACCACCCGGTCTGCTGCGGCTCCGCATGGAATAAAGAAAAACGACTTTCTTTTTCTTAGATAGCCACTCCAGCGCATCAGTGAGTGGACTGCAACTCGTGGGAATAGGATTCCCGCAACGGAGATGAAATGAAGTCACTTAATAAGGCACTATCGCAATCCCAAATCGAAGCTCAAAAGCGCAGAGAAGAGCGGGAGAAAAAACCGACCAGAGAATGGACCGTTGAGGAACGCCGCGAGGCTTTCCTTGAGGGACAAGAAGCCCAGCGTCAGAGAGCCGAGGCTGGTGCCGTGACCGAATGGGACCTGTGCGATGAATGCCATGAGTACAGACGGGAGAGAGGCTCGTTCTTCTGCAAGCACTGCATCGAGCGGATGAATCAATATGCCGATTGACGGAGGTTCGCCAGAGAGGATTATTTTCAGTTGCCGAAGGGGTTGGCTCGCCTGAAGTGTCTCAAACCCATCTCAGGCTTTTTTGACCGGGCCTAACTGAGCGTTTTGGAGTCAGGCTGCCAGTTCTTTCAAGAGGGCGGTTGCCGCTTCAGCAAGCAACTTTGCCCGTGCATCTAAAAGCTCTTCGTATTTCGCAACCTCCCACAACCCCGGTTGCGTGGGCACGAATTGCTCCTTCAGGCGTTCGACTTTAACGTCGAAGTCTTTCAGATATTGCTTGGGTTCCTTGGAAGAGAATGAACGGTTCGCTTTCTCATTCAAGACAACGATGTTGGCGAGGGAATTGATCTTCGTGTCATCGGCCTCAGCTTTCCGTAGCACTTTTTTAGGGAAGAAGTGGTGCCACTCGGGTTTGAACCCTTCGTTCAGTTCGTTGTCATCACGATCAAAGCCGACTCGGATGTCTTGATGCATCCAATCCTTAGCTTCCTGTCGAAAAGCACACAGGTACAGCATCAGGCGGTAGAAATCCTCTCGATAGTCCATCTGAAAATCTTCAGGCTTGAACCCGACTTCAAACCGCAACTGTTTTTCGAGGGCATTGACCGCCTCATCAAAGGAACCGGAAGCCTTCACAAGTTTTATATCCTGATCGAGAGTCGTTGTTGCAGAGCCGCTATACCGCCCGTCTCCAATCGCCAACAAAAACCAGCGAAAGCCCCGGTCGAATTTGAACTCGTGTTTGAAGTGTGCATGGAGAAAAAACAGGGGGATGAGGGCGTTGTGAGCAGGAAGCAGATCGCTCGAAAGAACCCCACGATTGACGAGATTCTTGTGAACGAACGTGATCGACTCTTTGACACCTTTCCAAGCCTTATCGAACTCTTTAGATGAAGCCCAGAAATCCGAGGATATATCTCTCAGGCGTGCCTGACCCTTGCCGATGACTGCCAACGTTCTGATGAGCACGCTCGGGTCAAGCTCAAATCCCTTTTCATCCAAATCCTTGAGGAAGTGATCGAACTCCTCTCGAACCCAGCCCTCTTGCTTGGCGGCTACCAAAGCAATGATGACATCGCTTTCTTTGATCTTGGTTCCCGCAGTGTTCAGTCTGCTGAAGATTTCAGCGACATCCTCCAAGTCGTGGTCGATGATTATTTCAAAGATCGGAAAGCTCTCAATTTTTCTGACTGACTGAAGTGTCTCGTGGACTGCTGCAAAACTTGGACACCCGTCCTTTTTGGAGATTTGCTCGGCAAGCTCCGACAGGCTGGTGGAGGCGAGAATGCTCCTGACGGAAATCCACTCGGGCGAGTTTTTTCGTACGGGATTCGGAAGCCCGAATTCAAGAGCATTGCTGGGGAGACTCACATTGACCAGCACGTCGAACTTTTTTAGGCTCTTGTTCCATTCGGTCGTCTCTTCCCACCAGTACGGTTTCTTGCCAAATAGGAGAGCGAGTGAAGTGATGCGTTGCTGTCCATCGACTATCCACTGCTTCTGAGCTTGAACCCCCTGAGCCGTCTTCGGGGAATCGTAGGTGGACTCCCAGAGCAAGAACGCACCAACGGGATAGCCCCGCCAAAGAGAGTCCACGAACTTCTTAGTCTTCTCGGCTGTCCAAACAAACCTTCTCTGAAACTCCGGCACGTCGAGCTTGCCGAGCGTGGCATCGTCGATGTGCTTTACGATGTCCTTTATTTCAAGCCTTTGGTCTTTCATTCAGGCAGCCCCTTCAGCCGTTGGCTCGATGCAAGTGAAATTGCACATGCCGCAACGTCGCACCTGATGGCTCGCAAACTCGGCAATCACGTGAAGTGTCTGGTTGCCACACGTCTGACATTTGTTCCCCTTACCTTTGCCGACGTTCTTAACCGGGTGCTGCCATCCCCAGCCTATGCACCCGCATGATGAGCACTTGCGATGGCTTCCTTCGTCGTGGAATGTCTGCTTCCCGCAGTGCGGGCATTTCTCACCGACCGACATTAGGCAATCTCCTGTTTTGCGGGAATTCTAACCTACGCTGGCAACCTCGCTCGATGTGGCTTGGAGCCATTCTTCAATGAGTTGATGCGACACGGTGTCGTCTCTACGGAGAGGGCAGATTGTGTCCGTCATCTTCGTTCTAGGCCAGTCGTGAGCATCTGTCTTGTAGTCGGCGTAATATCTCACGTTTTTCACTCTTCGGAAGTGGCGAAACCACACACCGATTTCGGGAGCAACATTCCGAATGTAGTTGTACTCACCGTCAACCGTGGCGAGGGCAAACGGGAAGTGATGAACCACAATCAAGACCCTATCCCCTTCAGTCATCTCATGTGCAAAAGCCCCGTACGGTTTCTGCTTTTGCGGTAGTTGCTCCCACGCTGTTCTGTTCAAATCCCCGACATCCTCCGCAAAATCAAGTCCGATGTATCCCGCTGCCAAACTCTGCACTGCGTGCCTCACTGCTTCAGAGGCATTGTCAGGATGCAACTGCATTCGCCAATAAGCCATGATGCTCCCTCCACGGAAAAGACATTCTACTCCTGAGGGAGACCCGTCGCCTGTAAAAGGACTAAGTGGGGTGTGCCGCGACCTGATGCAAATGCGTGACGAGTTTGATCGCTACAGCATCACGGCGTCAACGTTTGTCGAGCGATGCTCTTGCTGATCTCCCAGAGAATCTTTGCATCTTCAGGACTGACGAACATCTTTTCCGAATGTTGCTTGTGTGGATGGATGTAATTTCGATAGTCCCGAACAACGTCGCTGATGTCGTGTACGGTCTGAGTGATCCAGCCGATTTCGTGAGCAACGTCGATGTAGTTCTGTAACGTCCACTCTCTGAGAGGCTGCGTCTTTCCGAGTTTGTCCTTCGGAGCAGCGGCAGCAGTGAAGACGGGCTTCTTGTCAGCCAGTTTGTCGATCCTCGCATACAAGACTCCTTCGAGTAGGCCGCCCATCATGACAGTCGCCGCAAGCGGAGTCTTGGCCGTGACACATGCCGCAATCTCGGTCCAGCGATCTTCGAGAATCTTCTTCATCAAGTCGTCTGACACTATGGATGAGAAGTCCGGCAGCGTGTCACTGGTCGGCGGGGCGAAGGACGCTTCACTCAGCCTGATGACGTTCGATGATCTAAATTCGACGAGGGCATCTGCGATCTGCTTGAAGACATCAACATAACTAGATCGCAGAGTCGTTTTGTGGCTGGCTTGAAATGTCCACTGGTAGAGTTTGTCGATGTCAGCAAGGTCACTCTTCGTGAAGACGACGGTCAGTTGCTTTCTATGATTATTGAACCACGCCAACGCCGTCGCACGGATGATGTCTCGCTCGGCACCTTTGACTTGCAGCGTCTTCTTTTTCTTCGTCCTTGTGCGAAGACGTTGTACCTCTTGTATGGCTGCATAGATCGACTCGTCGGCGTTGTTCATGGATCACGTCTTCACTCAACCTCATTCAACCTTTCATCGCTTTCTTCGCCGACTTCTTTTTTCTCTTCCTTTTCTTCTTGGCCTTCGTTCTAGAAACGCCCTTTCCGCCATCGGGGAGGGTGACATCGACAAGATTCTCGCCGACGGAATTGATAGCGAAAGAGCCAGACTCACTGCCTTTATTCAACAGGCCGAGAGTGTGTGCATTCCGTAGCGTCTGGCCGGGGTGTGTGAACCTCTCATGTCCCACGAGCCTGCAAGCGTCTTGAAGATCGGTCTTCGTGACTTCACTCTTCTGTTGATCCGTGGGTGCCACGAATCGGTAGTAGTAAGCGACCGTGGCTGCGAACTGGACATCATTCTTCGGCTTTTTCTCCGCAACGAAAGTCTTCAAGTCTTTCGGACCCGAACTCAGACTGCCGGATACCGGGCCTGCGGGTGATCCTGCGGGCAACGGCGATGCTGGGGAAGGCGACGACCCAGCAGGTGCGACTGCCAGACCCAGCTTCTCACGTGCCCAGCGAATGATTCGCTCTTGATCTTTGGCCTCGAAACCTTCGAGTGCATCGGCTACGAGCCGTACTGCTTCTAAGTCATCCTTTTGTGGCGGCATCGGAATCTCCAGCACGGACGCAAGTTGTTTAAGGGCCTAGTACCGGGGGAAGGAACAGAGCATCGTACATCTTCCCTCCAGAATTGTCAGCCGAGCTAGAGATGAAGTAAACGTTCGCTCACCGGACTTATAATCTAGTGATGAGCACCGTACCGGGGACCGCGAATCACCTTACAGAGACCGACCCGCTTCTCGTCAAATTTGAGATCGACAACATCCCGGACGACTACCGCGAGTATTACGGAGCGAAACGAAGCAACTTCTTCGCAAGCATCCAAGGTTTCCGTGAGATGTGGGACTTATATCTCCGGCTGGACGCCATCTGGTTACGAGGTTTCGCAGACCTCAAAATCGCTCGTGATCCGAGCGGGATGTTTCCGCTGATGCTCTACATCAACGCCCATGCGAAGATCAGGGCCGCAATGGAACTCGCATTCGCAGGCTGCATGAGCGAAGCTCGGTCGATCCTCCGTGATGCCGTCGAGTTCATCGCACATGGTCACACGATGGTCAACGATCCCGAGTTGCAGAAGACATGGTTGAGCAAGAACGATGGCAACGCGGCACTCGAAGCCTTCAAGGATGCGTTCGAGCGTCACAAGAAACAGGGTGTCTTCAACGGACTCGACGAGCTTCACAAGACGTGGGGTGATCTGTCTGAGACGGGTTCACACGCCAACATCAACGCAGTCGTGGACCGCTTTGTTCAAATCACGGATGGCAAAAATGTCACGTTCAAACTGAATTACACCGGGATCGAATCGGAGAGAGTTTGGAGAACTTCGATCTTCTCGATGCTATTGACATGTTCAACCATGCTGAGAACATTTCTCAGTGACTACGACGGTCGGCTCAAGCTCGACGACACGCTGTTGCGAACGCGTCAAGAGTGCGATCAAGTCAAAGAGCAAATCCGAGAGATGCTGAAGGTTCGGTACAAGATAGAGCCGCCTCGTGGGATTCATGCACCGCCGAAGCCAACGATCTTCAGACCGTGACGATGCAAACCGTTTGAGCAAGTCATGTGGGAAGACAAACGACTAAGAGACATTACCGAAGCCGACGTGCGGCAGCTTGTCAACGCTGGGTTGGAGGAGCACCTTCAGCTTGAATACAAGAGTGCTCTCTACGACGGCAATGACCAAGGCAGCAAAGAATCTCTACTCGACATCTGCATGTTCGCCAACGCGGGCGGCGGCATTCTGCTGATAGGTATTTCAGAGCAACGAGACGCGAACAACCAACCCACGGGTACGCCTGATCCAAACGCTGCACTCGGTGTCGATCTCCCCAATCCCGAGATGTTGCTGCTCTCTTACGACGCAAGGGTTGTCGCAAACATTCAAGAGCGGTTGCCCCTTGAGTTGTATGCGATTCCAGTTGCAAACAATCGTTACGTCGTTGCCATACGTGTGCCCAACAGCACGTCGAAGCCCCACCGAGTTCAATATCAGGGACGAGTATATTTCCCATCGCGGCGTGAGCGGCAGCGATATGAGATGGACGTTCGAGAACTCAAGGAAATGGTGATGAGAACAGCCAGTCGTCTCGAAGAAGCAGAGGACAAACTCTCGCGTTCGCTTTTGGGAGTATCTGACGCAAATGAATCATGCAGTGTTCTCGTCGGATGTGTCCCGGTATTCTGGCAGAATTTCATGGTCGATGTGCGAAAGCCAGAGGTCATCCAAGCGGTCTCTCACTTCAATCTCGGCCACGGGAACGTCTTGCAGCCGACGTACAACTTCAACGGATTGCAACGAAAGATTGTGGGTAACGAAGATTCGTTCGCTCAACTTCACCGTGACGGAATGATTATTCTGAACAAACGTCTTGCGACCGTCCATGAGGGTGGACGAGTTTATGTTCGGCCAACGGCAATCGACATTATTGTGAGAGCTTTTGTCAGGCATTGCTCCGAGGTCTACACAACGGTTCCCATCAGCGGTCCCTTTCTTTTGACAATGCTGCTCCGCACTGTAAGCGAAAAATGGTCACTCTACCCAACGCCGGGGATTCCCGGTGCGGAGGAACCCGGCGGCATGATCGCTCCCGGCAGCTATTCCTTTCCCGTTTTGCAGGCGGACAACTTTCTCGATGTTGACCGAGTCATACGCCCGCTTTGCGATCAAGCACATCAAATGTTTGGGCGGGATTCGTCCCCTTATTTCAACGCTGACGGAGTCTGGAATCGTTGACGGAGTCTGGCACCGTGAAGGCATACCAGATACATAAGGACGAGAACTATTGGAGGGGATTTATCTACGACAGGGACTCGTGCTCGGACATTGTGAAGAAATTCTTCCCCGGCGTCCCCACCGTCGAGAAGTACGACCCGGACACTGTCAATGAGGCTCGGGATGAATCGAAATCGGTCATCACGTCGAATGAAAAGCACTTCGTTCGCTACACCCTTGAGGCCCAGAGTAGAAGCATCTTCCCACGGTGCGACGATTGTTGGGGGTTGGTAATCATCCCGAACGTTGATCTTCAACGGCAGTACGCTTTTGCAAAAGCCAAAGTCAAGAGCGGAGTCTTAATCCAAGGCAAGAGGCTGACATGGAAAGCGGCGATGTGGGCGAACCTCTATGTCAAGATCACGAGTGACGGCAAGGTACACGTCAAGAAGTTTGAACGATGCGAACATTGTCAAAGAGACCTTCCGATTGTCGCCGACTGGTATAAGAACTTGCCGACGTTGGGATGAGTTCAAGTGGAACCCAACATTCTCATCGAAATCGCTCGTCAATTTTCTCCATGATCTTCTCGGCCCACTGAATGCTTGCCGCGATCAGCTTGTCGGTTCGAGGGCTGCCTTGTGGAGTCCCGAACAAATCGTCTGCTGTCTGCATGTGTAGGCTCGTCAAAATTGCAGCCATGATCCCGATGACACGTTTGCGGCCCTCATCCACGTCCTGAAGTTTATCATTTTCGCCTTGTCTTCGCCTGCATTCCGTGGCACATTACGATGAGGACGCGGTGTGCCGATAAACCTGTTTTTTCCACAGGGTCGAGATTATTCACGCTTGCGCCATCGCACCGTTGCCATTGATTATTGAGACGCCAACTCCATGAAATCACGCCCTATCGCGGTTGATCTGTTCGCCGGAGCAGGAGGGTTGAGTCTCGGCTTCAAACAAGCGGGATTCGACGTTCGCGCTGCTGTCGAGTACGACCCAATTCACTGCGCCGTTCACGAGTTCAACTTTCCCGACTGTGCAACGATATGCCGAAGCGTCACTGACATCGACGGGGATTACATCAGGTCGCATTCGAGCATCGGGAAGTCCGACATCACCGCCGTCATCGGTGGTGCGCCCTGTCAGGGTTTCAGTCTCATCGGGTATCGCGCACTCGACGACCCACGCAATCAACTCGTCTCACATTACGTCCGATTGGTCAAAGAGCTAGAGCCGAAATACTTCGTCTTCGAGAACGTCAAAGGTCTGACCATCGGGAATCACAAGCGGTTCCTGCACGAGTTGATTGATGAGTTCAAGCGAATCGGATACTCCATCGTCGAGCCATACCGCGTCCTCAACGCGCTCTGGTATGGCGTGCCGCAAGACCGTCAACGATTGTTCATCATTGGCGCACGTGACGGTTCACGCCTGCCGTCCTATCCTGAGCCGACGCACCAACCTGACAGAGCAATCCACGACATCAGAAATCTACCGCTGACGCCGACAGTCAGGGATGCCATCGGCGACTTGCCTGAGGTCGAAGATTACGACGAACTGTTGGAGCGAGATTGGGTCGATGCGAAGTTCCGGCGTCCGAGTGAATACGCAAAGACCTTGAGTCTGGTCAACGGCAGGCGAACCGTGCAACTGACTTCTAGCCTGCGAACGATTCATACGCCAGAATCCCAGAAGCGGTTCACTGAGACAGGACACGGCTGCGTCGAGGCAGTGAGCCGATTCCTCAAGCTCGACCCCGACGGATACTGCAACACCCTGCGTGCCGGGACAGCGAGTGACCGTGGTGCGTTCACCTCACCGCGACCGATTCATCCGCACACGCCGAGATGTATCACTGTCCGCGAAGCGGCCCGTCTGCATTCGTATCCCGATTGGTTCCGATTTCATGTGACCAAGTGGCACGGCTTCCGCCAGATTGGGAATTCAGTCCCACCGCATCTCGCACGAGCGGTTGCACGTCAGGTCGTCGCCGCATTGCCGAAGTCGATGAGACCGACGCCGTCAAAAGCAATGCCGAAGCTCGGCGACCCTCTATTGCTGTCGTTGAGCATGTCAGAGGCAGCAGAGCGGTACGGCGTGCCGTCAACCGTCGTTCCCCCAAGAAAGCGGACGACCGAACTCGCCTATGCCTGACCCGAAATCCGAATCGAAGCTCAATCGCTACGAGGCTCTCATCAGCCGCATCTTCCACGACCACTACAAGACCGGGAAGACTGAGTTCGAGTTCGAGCGTGAGGAACTAAGCAGCAACGCAAAGAAGCTCCATATCAAGCTGCCGAAGAATCTCGGCGACGTGATTTACTCCGTTCGTTATCGCACGTCTCTACCCGATGACATTCTCAAGACGGCTCCATCGGGGAGGGAGTGGATTATCGAACCCGCTGGTCGCTCTCGTTACCGATTCAAACTCGCGAGAGTGAGTCGCATCATTCCAAACGCCGAGCTTCTTGCCATCAAGATTCCCGACGCAACGCCCGAAATCATCACGGCGAATGCACTCAGCGACGAGCAGGCACTTCTCGCGAAGGTCAGATACAACCGACTCATCGACATTTTCCTCGGCATCACGACCTACTCGCTCCAAAGCCATCTTCGGACTACCGTCCCGAACATGGGACAGATTGAAATTGATGAGGTCTACGTCGGCGTCAACAGAAACGGCCAGCAGTTTGTCGTCCCGGTTCAAGCCAAGGGCGGGAGCGACAGGCTCGGCACGATTCAGACCGCACAGGACATCGCCTGTTGCCGCGTGAAGTTTTCTAGCCTGACATGTCGGCCCGTCTCCGCTCAGTTCATGGCCGATGACATAATCGCTTTGTTCGAGCTTGCCATGCGCGGCGACGAGGTTAAAATCGCAGAGGAGAGGCACTATCAACTCGTCCCGGCGGATTCCATCCAACCCGAAGATTTGAAGTCCTACGCCACTCGCTAGAGTCCAATGGATCGAGTCACCAGAGAGGTTCGCTCGAAAATCATGGCATCCGTCCGCACGTCAGGCGGGACGACCGAAGTCAAGATGGAGAAGCTCCTCAGACTTCGCGGGATTCGCGGCTACAGGAAACAATGGCCCGTCGCAGGCAAGCCGGATTTTGCGTGGCCGAAGTCGCGGGTCGCGCTCTTTGTCGATGGGTGCTTCTGGCACGCTTGCCCACGTTGCGACCGCCCGTCGAAAAGCAATACAACATTCTGGAAGCTCAAAATCGTATCCAATCGGCGACGTGATCGACGTGTCAGCCGGAAACTGCGGAAAGATGGATGGAGCGTCCTGCGTGTGTGGGAGTGCAGGATAAGCGAAGAGCGCACTCTGTCACGCATCATGCGTGCGGTGAGTCGTCCTGCCGACGGTGTTCGCGAATCTGGGAGTAAGCGACGGCGAGTTCGGACCCAACCTTGAGTTTCCCGCTGTAGTCGTTCAACGGTTCGTTGTCCAGCGTCCCGTACACGATCCGCTTCTTGTCGTCGCGGGTCTGCACGATCACCCACATCCATTCTCCGGGCATCCCGTTCTCGCCCTCAAATTCAACTTTGATATGGTCGCCCCGCTCATAGTCGGGCTGGCATTCGCTTTGGTGCCCTCGCGGCAGCCAGCAGCCGGGAACCTTCTCGCAGGCACGCCCAATGGACTTATTTTGCTCGCTCCACCAAAAGCGATTCGCCTTCGTCGCCGCAGCGTCAGGACCCGTGCCTCTTTGATATTCGGCAGCAAAGTCGAACGCCCAAATCTTCTGCCAGTCCTCCATCGGCATGTTGATCGAGCGCAAAGCATCCCTGACCTGATCAAGCCAGACATTGTAAGCGTCAGCCATTGACCTCCATTGTAGAACCAGCGTGAGAACCCGCTCTTTATTTATGTCGCCGACCGGAGCCGCTCTAGGAGTTTCACGAGCGCGAGCGTGTCTTGAGCACAGTACGCCAACAGAGCTTTCCTGATCCTGTCGTGCTCGGCTCCATCCAACTTTCCGTGGACAAGCGACTTCCAAGCGAGTCCGGCGTCTTGACCGTTCCCGACTGCCATGTTGGTGTAGCTCATGCCGGGAACAAGTGCGGGCAGCACGGACTTCAAACTGTAGGACCCGGCGAACGCCGGATCGTAGACGCTACTGCGCACAACGGGCAGCAAGTCCCACAGGCGAGACTGAATGCTTCTGATTCGCTCCGCGTACTCCGGTAGCCATGCAGCGAGTTCGTCAAGCCTTGTCGATTCGAACTGCTGGTTGTACACCACTATGCTCCCAGTTTCGGGGAGCGCGACAAACAGCGACGTGATGAACTCATGTCGTGGATCGCTGGCGTTGCTCGCTAGGAACTCGAAGTGCAGCGGTTCTGCGCCGGGTCGGTGCTGGATGTGAGCCGACCATTGAAAGGGAATTTGTTGGTACGGATGAGTCCCAATGAAGCGCGGAATCGCCGGATTTACGGTTTCAACGTCGAGGTAGGCGATGGGGTATCGCAGTGTCGCCAGTTTCTCTGCCAGCCCATCGCGGTCAAACCACGGCTCCCCCGTCTGCACGCAAGTCGCCGCTCGCCGTTGAACCTCCGTCAACTCGAAATCGTCAGGGATGTCGTGGACGGATTGCACTCCCATCTCCTCCAATTCTTCCATCGCGTTGGCATTGATTCTTGGCAGGAACCCTATATGGTCATTGGGGCGCGGCAGATTGCATCGCTCGAAGAATTCACACCGAACTGGGTTGTGGCATTGCTGACCGGGTCTGAGGTCCGGAGCGTCAGGCATCTTGAGCACGGTGAACTCCGACCGTAGCTGGAAGACGAGTTTGGGCTGCACCCGCTGGACTCGCCGGGTCAGATTACGAACTCGGAAAAATCTTCGCGGGTCGATCTCGCCGCCCGGATGTATGTATCCTCGGTTTACGTGAGCCAAGCACCCGGAAGCTACGTCCACACCGGAGCGCGATACCACCCGGTACTGGATCGCGACATCGTCAAGGTGGTGGTCTCGTACGTCGGTCGTTGACTTGACCTCAATCAGACGCCAGCGACCGTCTCTGCGTCGATGCAAGATGTCCACTCTCACGAGTACATTCTGGTACTCAAATACGCCTTCGAAAATCGCTCGCGCCTCTGGGTTTGCGATTAGCTTACGTGTGATGAGGATCGCCTGATCGAGATTGCGCTCGCAGACCTCCACCCCTCCGGGGAAGAGCCTGCGGGCGAGGATGCCCACTTCGCGGCCCTGTTCGATGATCGCCTCTGCCGCAGCCTCAGGCTCAGCCGCAAACTCCGGCTCATGCACCTGCCAGTAGAGCCTTTTCAAGCACTGCACGCCTGCACAGAACTTGCTTTTGCTGAGTTTCATGCTCATCGCAACGCCTCGGCTCTCAGGTCCTCGACATAGTCTTGGAAGGCACGCATCGCGACGACCAAGTCGGTCGTGGCTGCGTCTTCCTGCCAATTCGACTCAACCTCAAATGTCCCGTACCCGTTGGCTACGTCAGAGGCGGCATACTTCTCCGCGTCATGGACGTTGAAGACTACGCCGATGTTCTTGCTCATGACAATGCCGTTCGGGTCGATCATCAACTTGGTCAACACGAACACATGGACTGGCTCTGCCATCTGTCCCCCTCAGTAAATCGCGATCACTGCCATCAGCACGAGCGTAGGACACGCCGCTTCCACCGAAGGGCTTCGCGCCGTCCCTTCCGAAGATCGGATGCCCACGCTTTGTCATGCAACTCGTATTTCACTTCGTGAATCCACGCTTCCTGCTCCTCGTCTATTTCCTTCTCTTCCAGCGCGGCATCGTGGCACGGCGAGCACAGCCCGACAATGTCGAGGTTCGCTGCACCTACACACTCGCCGCACCACCTGCACGCCTGTCGTCCGGCGCAGATGCGCTTGAGCATGCGCCAACCCAGCAGCAGGAAAATCGGGCTAAACACTGCAAAGTACATTTCGATGAACCACAGCGAGTCCGACTCGGTTGAAGCAACTTTGAATCTCGGTGCTCCCACGTACAGAGCGGAGGCAGCCGACACGATGAATCCGAAGACCATCTTGCCGATGGCTTTCAGATGGAACCCGACGCCCGTGGTGACATGCCCGCCATCTCGCGCAGCGGCGTAGAATTTCGGAAACTCGCACGCGAGCAGGAACCAAAAGGCGCATGCGAACGGGCCGAAAACGCCGAGCAGAACTTTCAACAGCCCGATAGCATCGTCCCCCGGAGAGTAGTGGACGACCAGCAGTGGAACGATCAAGAGGATCGCCGGGGCGAACAACAGGAACAAGAACGCCAGAATCGAACGCCAGATGAAACGCAATATGGTATCCATACGTTCCTCCCCACGTGCTCGTTGAATTTACGCGCCGACCGTTTGCTGAGTACCGCTTCTTCGTTCGGACTTCGGCGCGACCTTCTCGCTGGCGGCTGTGTCGCAGAGTACCTGCAACCGACCTCGATACTTCGCAGTCAGGTCGGACACGGTGTCGATTGCCTTTGCCGCTCTCTTAAGTTCTTTCTCGATCTCGTCCAGATCGACGAATGTACGCCGGACTTCTTCCGCCAGTGCAGAGTTCTTCTGGAGGAAATCCACTCCATCGATTCGCATGCGCTCGAAGATTGGCTTGAGTACCTCCAAGTCTCTTGGGAGCCAAGCGCGAGTCGTCCGCAGAATCCACACGCCGTCCTGCTGCGCCCACCGACGCTCCCGGTCATGCTGCCGAAGCTGCGTATCCTCCCTAACCACAATGATCCCGCCCGGACTACGCCGTTCCTTGGCATCGCGAATCAGCTTGCGAATATCGCCTTCGCTGATACTTGACTTGTCCTTGTTGTCGATGATCAGTCGCGGCTCCAGCGAGGTACCGCTCGGATCGCAATATGCCAGCAGGAAATCTCCATTTTTGGAAACCCGTTCCAACGCTATGCCCGACCATTTGCTTGCTTCCTCAGCGAACGTAACTTCTTCAAGCCTTCCCACGCGGGCAACCTTCGCCATCTCAGCTTCCAACTCTTGGTTTCGCTCACGAAGTTCGACAATCTCTCGTAGACAGTTCTCGACTCGGCGGGTGAGATCGTCTCTGTGAGATAGGGCACTGTGCAATTCGTCCTTATGGTGCTCCCTGATTTCAGCGGTGCGCTTTGCCAGTTCCGTCTCGAAGCGCGACCATGCACCCTGTTCCTCGTGGTGATGTTTCCGTGTGAGCAGCCGAAACGCCTCCTGCGCACCCAACTGTGCGACTCTGGCGAAGTCGCGGACACCGAGACGATCCAAAATCTCGGTGCGCTTGAGCCTGCCTGCGCCAGAGCACAACGGGCACTCGATGCTTTCGGTCAACGATAGAGATTCCGTGGTCATATGCCCTCGTTGCAGCTAACGGTGGGGAGAGGAAAATGTTGTGGGGGAGTTATCGGTTGCGATTACTTCTTCCGCCCGATGAGGAGACCGGAATCGGCGGTATTCGTTGAGATGAGCTTCCCGTGTGCATCGCGGGTCGTCTGGAACCTGTCGCTGGTGCGCCCCGTGATTCCATTGCGGTCATTGCGGACGACATCAGATGTGCCGCCGCTATAACCGTTGGTGACCGACCCAATGATCTTGCGGTTGCCGTCGCGAACATATTTCTTGCTAAGTGACATGCTCTCCTCTTTCTGATGTAAGCAAACAAAACTCCACAGCCGGGTAGCAAGTCGTCTCAGCGTGCGAAGGTGCGGTGCTGCGCGTGAATACCTCGCCGCAGACGAGACATTCGCGCAAGCCGTGACCACGCACGACAAACACCTTGCCGATCTGGTCGGTGCCGTTAGCGCGACTTCTATTCTTAGTGCTCATCGCCGATAGCCTCAGAAACTATTCTCTTGTGGACAAGGGCTACGCCGCCGAAATCGGTGCAGTAACCCCTTCATTTTGAGCATAGGGAGAAACGCCCGGAGTGAAGCCTCTGGAGACAGCCTCGCGTTCTTCCTTCAGAACACGGCAGACGCTCGCTTTGGAGATTCCGTGAGCCTTCGCCAGTTGATTCAGGCTGAGTCCGCGCTCCCGATCTCTAAGCAGCAAAGCGCGATTAACTTGCAAAGGTGCCCTGCCGAGCCGCTTTCCCTCCAACTTGGCTCGTCGCATGCCGGACCGTATGCGCTCGACCAACATGCACTTTTCCGCCTCTGCCATGCAGCCCACAAGGATCGTGAAAAAGCGTCCCATCGGGGAGGAGCTATCTATCCCTTCTCTGGCGGAAATGAACTCGATTTCCAGAGCATTGAGTTCGTCAATCACTTCAAGAAAATGCTTCGTGCTCCTTGCGATCCTGTCGAATGCCGCCACGAGAACGATGTCGAATCGTTTCCTACGTGCATCCGCCATGAGTGAATCAAGACCCGGACGGCGTGCCTTGCTGCCTGAAATGCCACGGTCTTCGTATTCCTTCACGACTTGGAATCCGCGCTGCTTTGCTAGTTCGCGAAGGTCGTAAAGCTGCGACTCCACATGTTGATCGGGGGTCGAGACACGAACGTAAATAGCTGCTTTCCTCATGTGCTCGGTTGGCTCCTTATTTTTTCCCGCTTTATCCAATCTGTATGCAGTATCATATACAATGAAGTTGTCGTTGTCAATAGGACTGCATACATGACCTTCAACAAGGCTACAGATCGCCTTTTCTCTCGCATAGACCATAAGGACTTAGCAAAAGAGCTAGGAGTCTCTGTTGCGTCGATTCGACAAGCAAGGCTAAGCCCCGATGCTCTCGCACACCGTTCCCCTCCACCAGATTGGGAACCCGCTCTTATACGGCTCGCCGAGGAACGAGTGTTGCACTTCCGAAAACTGGTCGAGGAACTACGCGGCTCGTCAGCGACGTCCCAGCCGCTCGCCCCGATTCGAAGAAGTGCCGCTCGGTCCTTTGGAGCAAGGCGGCGTTGAAGACAGGGCGCGGGAAGCCCGAAATCGAAGACGGTGCGTAGCCGCAGGACGACGGCGAGGAAGAACTGATGACGCGGGGGTAGTAAGAAAGGCGTTGTTACCCAGCCGCAGGTGGATGAATCTACGCATCTCTAGGGCTTAGTTCTAGGACGCGATTCTTTCATCAACGAGTTTCTTGATTCTGCTTATGCAAGCACTAGGTCTATTCCTCAGCAAGCATTCCCAAATGCGAATTACTTTCCATTCTCGCTTCCGCAGTTGTGCGGTCACTTCATAATCTCTCGCTTGGTTCCTAGAAATCTTCTCAGCCCATGCACTGGTGTTTGTCTTCGGGGCAAGATTCCTTCCGCAGTTGTGACCATGCCAAAAGCATCCATCGACAAAAACGGCAACCCTAGCCGCCGACCAAATAAAGTCGGGGTGCCCCAACATTTCTTTGTGCCGACGCCATCCCTTTAGCCCTGCTCGACGCAGCAAGGAAGCGAGCCGCTGTTCGGTGGTTGCATTTCCCGTACTACGTATACGCGACATAAGCCTGCCGCGAGACAACCCGCCAAAGGTTGTCCGCTCCTCACGAGAGTCTCCGGGCCAACTGCTCATTTCAGCGACTACTCTTCCGCAAAGCGAGTGTGTTTATGATTTGCCTACCCACTAGTTTCGCGTATCGTGGGGGAACGGCATTCCCGATCAAATCACTCACGGCGTCAATTTTGTCCGTCACGAACTGATATTCCTCTGGGAAAGTCTGAAGGAGGGCGGCTTCTCGGACTGAGATCGTGTATCTACGTCTGTCGGGATGGCCGAAACGCCCCTTGCAGGATGTAGTACATCCGCCCGTAATAGTCGGCGAAATCTGATCCCAAGACATTCTTCCGTACACGTTCGTGAAACCGTTGTATCCATTTTGATGGCACATAGGTCGCACCGTCTCATCAAGCTCCAACCACGTTTGTCCCGGCTGGGCAAGTCTGAGCCGCTTCTTCGTCTGCGGCTGGAGAGTACGAACGACATGCCAGTTGTGCGCTTGGGGACCGCCAGTCGCGAGGGCAGTCGCCAAAGTCACAGGAGCATGAAGATGACCGATAGTGTCCCGCACAGTATTCCACTGCCTTAAACGCAATTTGGGATTCGAGAGTCGTGCGTGTGCGGGTGCCGGGAATGCAACTTTGAAACCATGTCCCGCTAGGAGCACAAGCCGCCGCCTAGATTGCGGTACACCAAAATTCGCCATCTGCTCGATGCGATAGTCGTACTCGTAACCTTGAACCGTCAGAAGGTTCAGAAACCTTTTGAAGATCGCCTTCCCGCGTGTAAGCAGACCGGGGACATTTTCCATCATGATGACCTTCGGTTGAATCTCGGCGATTAAATCTCCCATTGTAAGCAACAGTTCATTACGGCGATCTCTGCGCTTGTGCTTCGAAGTCAGCGAGCAGAATCCTTGACACGGCGCACAACCAGCCAAAAGTGAAATCTTCTTCGCCCCCGCTGCACGCAGAATGTCCTTCGCGGAAACCTCCCGAATGTCCTTCTCGACTAGCTCGGTGCGGCGGTTATTCCATTTGTATGTTTGTGACGCTATGGGATCAATCTCCACCGCCGCTGCAACGTGAAAACCTGCCTGACGCAAACCTCTGGTAAGCCCTCCGCACCCAGCGAACAAATCCACGGCGACTGGTTTGGTGTTCACGACTTGCCCGCCTTTGCCGTTTTCCGGGCTTTCTTGTTCGACCTTTTCTTTGTGGGGATATGACCGTCGTCGTCGGCCAAATCTTTCATTCTAGGGTCGTCCGCTGGAGCACGCATCTTCACGACATCGAGGAATTCCTTGTGCATGGCTTCAGTCGTTGTAAGAAGGTTCCCCCACGTGCGAATGTCAAACAGCCCCGCATCCTGCCCCGCCTTGCCATGTCCCTCATCCCCCGCACGAACTCGATCTGCGATCAACAAGCCTCGTACTACCGACCTTCGGTGCTCAGCACTTGTTGATTCCTCCTGTAGCTTTCGCCTCAGGAACAGTACGTAATCGCGAACTTGATCAAACTCTACCCGTCCAACCAAGTCCCCCGGCCGCTTGGCTTCGACCACATGAGCCGTTTGGTAGCGATCTCCGAGGCAAAAGAAATCAACTCGGCGAGCCGCTTCGTCCTCGCCGCTCGGTTGGATATTGAAATTTTCGACAATAAGCTTGTCGAGTGACTGCTCGTGAACAAGCATCGTCCATTTCGGATCAATCAGCCACGGATGACCCTTGACGTAGTCCTGCATGTGTGGCTTTTCAGGAACTTTGTCCTTAATCATCCGCTCGAATTTTCGGATGATTTCGACGCGACCCTTCACGAGGTGTGCCGTATTTACAGCCTCGATGATGTCCCACTCAGACAAGACTTCGGAGAGCTGATTCAGGTCGTCAGGAGACGCGGCATTCAGCCGCCGAATAGCCTCTAAGAAAGTTCGGTTGGTGAGGGCATTGTAGGCAAACTCCACAAGCTCCTCAGCTATGTCCCTGCCTTCTTTATCTTTGTCGAGTTGGGGAATTGCCGTGATGCGCTCTACAACGGTCTTGAATATCCTTCGTTCATTCTCAGGCAGCTTTTCGGCTTGCTGAAGATAACGAAGAATTTTCGGACTCTTTGATTTCGCCTCGCGTCTCTTATCAGTCCACGACTCAAGCAGCTCGCGTATTTTCTTGCGACCCCAGTCTCTCAGTGGAGCCGCAATGGGGTCTTCCCATCGGATGGTGCCTCGATCCGTTGCGATCAGGTCCACTGCTTCGTCCAGAAAATCGGCTTTTATCTCGCCCGTGAGGTATTGCATTCCGTGTTGACCCCAAACACCCCCGCTCAAGTCGAAGAACCAAGGCGTCTGACCCAATTTGCCCCGGACATATACAACGAATCCCCTCTGTTCTTCGTCAGGGATCGTCTCTTTGCTAAACCCAGCCCACCACTGAATCTGTCGCCCATTTCCGATATCTGCCGTCTCCCATGATCGAGGTTTTTCGGGGAATCGGAACTGAAACGGTATTTCGTGCCGGGAAATAGCTTTGCCGTTTACGTGAACAACGAAGTTCTTGTCCAAGATAAGCAGTCTGCGAGCGAGGCCCCGGTTGAACTCATCTTTGTTGATCGTCCGGCTGATCTTCAGGTGCGACAACGCCACTGTCGTTCCTGACTTCTCTTTGGTGCTTGAGCCATCGTCTGGCGAGACTTCAGGCGTGTATCCTTGTGTGTCTGCGAAGTTAGGGCTTTTGGTAAGAGCGTTGAAGTCCAATGCGAAATGGGAGACTTGCTTGTCCTTAACCGTTCGAACATCAATGAGGTCAGCAATACCGAAGCCTGCTAGTTTTCCAATCCCCTTTCTCCCTTGCACTTTTCGCGCCGCTAGTCCGTTATAAGGTTGCGTCCATTCGCTTGCGCCAGATCGGCGATTTCTGCCAACGGAGAGATAAAGAGAGTTGCAGTCTTCGAAATTCATCCCGTAGCCGTCGTCCTTGACGACAACCTGATCCTCCGGCTGGATCGCTCTTCCGATGGGTAGGGTTATCCAAACGTTCTTCGCCATAGCGTCGTACGCATTGGAGATCAGCTCAGAGATGGCGGGAACCGCACCTGAGTACATCTGCAAACCAAGATGCTTGAACAGCTGCCCGGCAACTGTCATCTTGTACTCTCGTTTTGCGGGCAGACCGTGTGCTGTACTGCGGGGAGTCATTATTCTTTCCCTCCTCGCAGGAATAGCCTTCCGTGCTCGATGTCTGAGAGTCCAAAGCCGCACAGTCCTCCCCACGCGGCTGTTCGTCGTCTTAGGCTCGATGGGCGAATCGCCAACACTGATTCAATTCCCTCCTCTGCTCCGCTTTGAAGACGTTTGCCCTGCCGAATCAAGTTCTTCTCTGATTTGCTGGAGCCGCCGAAGAAGGAACGGTTGGGGTAGCCTCTTCCCATTTTCCCAGTGGTTCACGGTGCTATAGGTGACGCCAATTTTCTGGGCAAATTGCTCCTGCGTCAGGTGAAGTCGCCCACGCAGTTTTTTCACGAGGGCACGTACTGTTGATTTGCTCAATGTTGCCTTCTCGCTAAAATCCGCCGTAAACCGCCATGTAAAACGCTATGTTATTGTGCATGATGAATGCTGTCAATCAGCGACCCTAACAGCGATCATCCTGCCCTCTAGTTCGTTCGTTATTCCATTGCACATTTCGCCCTGACTACACCGATAATAAAATTGCGTATGAGCCAAGTCGATCCAGAGTGGCAAGTCTACGAACGCATCGTTGCTGCTATGCAAGCGGAAGGTACCGGAATGGAGCATAGCGTGACGCCAAATGCAAAGATTCGCGGATGCCTGACCGGGGTACTTCGGCAGATCGACGTGCTGATTGACGCACGGTGGGCAGACGAAGACCTCGCCGAACGCGTGATCGTCGATGCAAAAATGTACCGCTCGAAAGTCGATGTCAAGGATGTCGAGTCGTTCGAGGGCATGATGAAGGACTGCCGCGCAAATCGTGGCGTCATCGTCTGTGCGAACGGCTACAGCCCTGCGGCGAAACGCCGGGCGCAAGATGCTATCACGATTACTCTGCTTTCCCCAGACAGCATCGAAGAGTTTCCTTGGGCACAGTTCGACCGATGCCTAGGCTCCTGCGCGAATGAGCAGGGGACGAGGTCTGGCTTAGTGCTATGGGACGGGCAGCTACTTTTCGGCATCGGCGGGGCGTGGGTTGTCGTTTGGTCCGGAAAGTGTGATCGGTGCTACAACTTTCACGCATGGTGCTGGGACTGCGGCGAGAAATTCGCGCTCGCTAACGAGGACGAGCACGAGTGCGGCTGCGGCAGGAAGTGGATAACAGCTATCGAAGAGGAGCCGGAGGGACCGGAAGTCCTCAACGCGGTTCACTTCTTTTTTGCCAGCGAAGATCAAGTGTTCGCGATTGATCGACGAAGGCTTAGATAGGATGCTTTCCTTGTTCTTTACTCGGTCGTGAAGGAATTCAGCATGAAGACGGCGGTTCGCGCCCAGCATCAGCTTTCTTGGTGACGCACCGCCCCGCACACGAGTTCTCCTAGCTCTTCGATCTCGCACGGGAGCACTTGCGCGTGGAAGCGTGCGCGTGTGTCGTGCCAAGCCCGGTAATGCCTGAAGCAAATCCAGTGCGTATTAAGAATGGTGGTCTCAAATCGCCATCGTCTCCGGGTAAACAAATCTGAGTTCTCGAATTAGGTCTTGAGCGGTTTCGATTTTGACGCTCAAGTCAGTGTGGCCCTCGCTGAGTAGCGGGTCGAGTGCGATGACCAGCAATCTCGCGAGCACACGCTCTCTGCGCTTGCGCTCTTCCGGCGATGGGAGCACCGCGATGGCGAGTGGGGTATCTGGGTTGTCCATATCTGCCCTCATAGATAGACGTCGGACTCGCGCAGCCCAGCCTTTTGGGCGAGCGAAGGATGCGCCCGGACCAAGGAAAAGTAATTCTTGCGGCACTTCCATGCAGGATGGCCCTTCGCGACCAACGGGCAGCGAGCCTTCATCAGCCAGTCCTTCATTAGCCGGACTCGTATTGCGTCCCTGACGGTCGGTCTTGCGTTCATTTTTCTGCGAATCCTCCAAGAAGGTCCTCGCGCCCCGGTTTTGGCGGAATCGCTGCTATCGCTCGCTGAAGCCAAAGCACTTGGCTCCAAGTGCGTCACGAAATTGCCTTCCTATCCTTGACTTTGAAAGTCGGCGAACATACGAGCAATCTCGGTGAGCGGCGATGAAAAGTTCCCAGTTAAAGAGAAAAGAGAGCCGCGAGTTACTGTTGCCAGTCAGCACGCGGCTCGTGAGCGAAAGTGAAGTAGTTACCTATGACGCTGTCGGGTTCTCCCGAATGAATCAGCCCCACGACTGTTAATACTGCGCGTTCGCCGGGTGATCCGGTTGCGGTGCCTCTTGTAGCCGCTGTTCCTCCTCCCATTGCTTCTCTCTGGCGCGGAGCATCGGAAGGTCGTCCTCCGAGTAAAGCTCCGGGTCGAACGAGTCCTTGATTAGCTCCAAGAACTCGGCTTGTTCCGCTTCGGTCAGTTTTGTGAACCTCACGTACCCTCCTCACAACAAACTGTATTGACAGCCGCGAATGACTGTCTGAGAAACGGAAATGATATTTGTGTTTTTCTCGCGAGTTAGCAGCGTAGTCTGCTCACTCGGTTGAGGTGGATTCCACTTCCACCGTTTTTCCACTCAGGGAGGGAGGGCTATATACATAAACAAACATAGGGGTTCTCTCTTCTTTTTCACGTGAAAGTGGAAAAGTGGAAGAGGTTGGAATCAATCTGTTTGATTGCTTCCGAAGTGATCTCACACACCGGGCTACACTTTTCCACTCACCCCGACGAAGTGCCGCAAAAGCAATGCGATGGCGCGGTGGAAAGCAAATCCACTGTCCATCAAAGTGGAAAACGCTTCAACCAACTGCTTTCTGTCCCGAAAGAGCGGACTTTCAAAATCTAGGTAGGTGCTGCGGCTCAGCAGTAGATTGACCTCCGGGGATCAGTGTAGTGACTGATCCCCATCGTTTTTTGCCGTGCTCTTCTCCCAACAACTCACAACCCCGGTCCGAGCAATGACGACAGCCGCGAGATCGTGCTTCCCAGAGCAGGGACCGCAGTCCGCCGAGAAGTTGCGCTCCGGCTTCCCGGTCCGGGGCACGCTGCCCACCAACAAGTAACTAGCGATCCCCAACTCTCACAATTCCCAACAACACTGGCTGATTCACTCACTCAATCGCTAATTACAAAGAAAAATTGTTTTTCCAAATCACTCGTAGAGACGCTGATGGAACGCACAAGCCATCGCGATCTCAAATTCAAAACGTGGAGGTCAACTATGGCACTAGCCAGCGTTGATAGTTTGCAAGACCTCACTTCGGAGATTTCCTCCGAAGTTGAGGAACAGGAACAGCAGCAGCAAGAAGCGGCACCACCGTGGGTCGCACTCGACCCGGAGAAGCAGCCGGACGAGGTGGTCATCATGTACGCCGTGATGGCAGCCAAGTCGTTCGCTCAAGTCTTTGTCGAGGGCGGCAAATGGCTCGTCGAACTGAAGTCGCGGTTCGGCGTTCGGCAAGGAACACGCGGAAAGCAACTCAAGATCGAGGGCAACCTTATCTATTGGGATCAATTCTGCGGGGAGTACCTGCACGTCACGGCGGACTATTTCAAGCAACTCGTGGCTGGGGAAAAGAATCCCCCGGTCAAGAAGCCAGATGAGGACAAGCCTCTCTACAAAAAGGGCTATCTCGCCGGGCAGGAAAAGCTGAAGACAGAACTGCTGGCGAAGGGCGTTGACATAGAAGAGGTGGTGCCCGCGCCAGAGAATCCCAAACCGTTCACCCGTCCGTCTGGGACGCCAACAGCGGAAGATTTGTGGTCGCTGTCGGACCTCGAACAGTACGCAGCCAACTGGGCTGATTACTGCGAGGCTGCGAGCGAACTGCTCACGAAGCACGCCCGTTCCATCGGGCTGTACAAAAAGTTCGAAGTTATCGCGCCCGCGCCGGAAGACGGCGTTGTGGACGTTGACCTCGTGCTGTGACTCAACCGTAGGGACGGCAAGCTGGGAATGAGTGGAGACACACGCTAGTAGCCGTCCCGAATAACCACAATGCTTTATCTGGAGGAAACATCCCATGTACGAAAATTCAGTTGAACTAGAGTGCGCCATCTGCACCGATTGCGACACTCCGTATCCATGCAGATGCGGAGGCAACGTCGGCATGCCCAATGTCAATCCTCGGCACGCAAACACCGGGGTCCGCTACGCGATGAGCGAAGAACAAGCCCGGCTTTACAACGCCAGCTATTGGAAGCACGGTCGGGCATTGCTCCCGATGAGCGACGGCTCCTATGAACTATTCGAGTCGCTTCCGTAGCCCACGCAACATGTTCCCCGGACCGCGCTGGTTAACCAAGCGCACCGAATCACAACTACCAATTCTTATTACAGGAGGACTTATGGACTCTCATTCTCAACTCGCGAGTTTGCCGGAGAAGGTCATGCACCGGGAAGAACTCAATAACAAGGTCGCGTCCCTCAAGGCTCACCGCGACGGGCTGCTGCTCGATTACATCAAACTGCACCCGGAAATGAGCTACGAGCAAATCGGCGACAAATTCGGTCTGGTGCCGGAGCACGTTTCGCTGATCGCGAGAAAAAACGAAATTCGTAGGCTTCGCGGAAGAAAAAGAAATACGGAAAGCAAATGACAGAGGTCACTACTTATGAGCAACAGCACATTCGCTGCCAATGCACTTCCATTGGCGGCACTCAATCTACGTGTAATTCCGGTTGAACCACGCGAGAAGGCTTGCAGACTTCCCGACTGGCAGAATCTAGCCACGCGGGACGCAGCAGTCATCAGCGAGTGGGACACGATCTATCCCAATCACAACTTAGGCGTCGTAGCGAAACTCAAAGAGGGCGAGCTATGCGTACTCGAATTCGATGTCAAGGGCGGGCTGCGTGCGGCTGCGGAGGAACGCGGAGAGCCACTGCCGGAGACTCGCACCGTTAGGTCCGGCAAGGGCTTCGGTCATTATTATTTTTGGCATACTCCAAAATCCGTCGCTCTCGGAAACCGCCAAGCCAACAAGGACGGGCACGAGTGGTTCTCGTTCCGAGCCGACAATCGCTACGTCGTAGCACCCGGTTCGATTCACCCGAACGGAAACGAGTACAAGTTCAACAACGACGCGCCAATCATCCCCATACCGGACTGGCTGGTGGACTGGATCGCCAAGCACAGCGAAACCGCCTCCAAGCCGAAGGGCGCGGTCGAGGTTCACGAGGATTTCGATTTTGAGTGCTGGCTCGATCATTACGGGTTCGAGATCGCGTTCACTAAGGATGATTACTGGCATGTCGTCGAGGTTTGTCCGGGTGTCGGGCGTCGCCACGAACATTCCACTCTGACCGCGATCTACTATGACGGCTCCAGTCTGGGCTGGTCCGACTTTGCTCAAGGCTGCCCTCTCGGCGGGAAGTCGATTGGTGGGTTGATGAAATGGATGCACGAGAACGGTTTCGAGCCATACAAGGGTGTGATCTGGTCAGAGCAGGAGAACGTTGACGAGCTACTGGAAGCGTTCGACGCGGAACAAGATTCCGACAATGACGATCAAAAGTCTATGTCGGGCGCGGGGCAGGAATCCGCAAGCGGTGACGCTGCGGCGGCTGAAGGGTCTTCCACCGTTCAGGTGCCTGCTCCGCAACTGATTGATGGCTCTCTCGGAGAAACCATCTCTTCCGAAGCACCAAAGCCGCCCGCGAAGGTCGATTCCAGCTACCTCGACTTTCCAGAAGACTGCCTCTACGGAAAACTTGGGGAATGGGCACGCCAGATGAAGATGCCACTCGGTCTGGCTTATCCGGCGTTGATCGGCTGCTACAGCATGAAGCCGAAACTGGACCGGATGTGCGGCACACGCATCAACACCTACGTTGCTCTGATCGCTAAGCCCGAAGGCGGCAAGAACCAAGCCATCGAGCGTGCCATCGTCATGACCGACATCTATCCGAATCTGGACTACATGAAGGCTAGTCCGGGCGGCGACGCGCAGCTTGCGGCTCTGCTAGGCGATAAGGCTTGCCGAAACAAGAGCAACAACAAGGATCGCATTCCCGGTCCTCGCAAGATGGGACTCGTCAACGGCGAAATGACCGACATGCTGAAGAAGACAAGCATCGACAACAGCGTGCTCGCATCGAAGATGTGCAACCTTTGGGATGACAACGAGGACGTCAAGCCCACGAAGGACGGGTTCATCACAATCAACTGCCGGGTGTCGTGGCTGGGCGGAATTCCTGCCGACATCGAACGCCCGGAGAGATTCGCCGAACTGTTCGGGAGCGAATCCAACTACGGTTTGTACCCGCGCTTTATCTTCGGATACAGCGGCGTTGCTTTCAACTATCGGCACTGGGAGCCTCCGGTCCGCTCCGGGGAAGTTCTACTCACCGAGGAAGACGCGGTGAATGAGTTAGCCCGCCAAGGCAAAGGCATTACGGTCGTGCGTTCGATCCACCCGGACGCACAGGCTTTGTATGACAAGTGGAACCCAGTGGTCCACAGCGTCGGACGCTTGCGGCAGAACCTCATGAAAGTCGCTTTGCTCTCCGCATCCGCGAACGGCGATGAGGAACTCAACGCTGACTGCATGGCTAAGGCGATCCTCTTTATGGAGTGGCAACTGAAGGTTCGCGAGGTCTTCAAGCCAAGCGAAGCCGAGGCTGGCAACAAGGAAGCGATGTTCACAAACATGTTGCTGCCTGCACTTGAGCAAAAAGGCGCGACGAAAGAGTTCATTTCGTGGCGTCGCATTTCGCTTGATCGCAAATGGGACAGAAAGATCGACGCCGGGCTGCAATATCGCACGGTCGAAAATCTCATCAAGCTGGGACGCCTCATACAAGAAGAGGTGACCGACGAAAATGATGCGAGCGGCAAGAAGAAAAAGAAAACGATGAAGGTTAAGATTCGCCAGTGAGGGTGATGAAATCACGAATTCAGCAGGCTTCAAGGGTTGGAGCGGGGTCGTGGGATCGAACCACGCTGCCACTGGGGGTACCAGCGGTGTCACCTTCGACACTCCCGCCTACATAGAACCGTGCGCCTTCCGAATCTTGGATTCGGCATCGTGTACGTGTTGAACGGGCCTCTTGCTCTTCGCTTCCCACGCCCGTTCCTCTGCAATCTCTTTCTCATTGGCTGGGCGCACTACCTTGCCGATGTCCCTGACGTTGTAAGGACCGAGCATCCGGTGTTGGAACTGATGCTTCTTGCCAGACATGCCGAGATATTTCCCGATGATGGGCTTACCGTCCTCGATGCCGACATGCACGAGGTAGTAGTTCTGGGCTTCGAGTTTCAAAGGCAGGTCATCGTCGTCCATGACGAAGTTGCTGCCCGGACTTCGGGACATTTTGTCCTGAGGTTTTTCAGCCTTGCTCTCCACTTCGAGCATGTGCGTGGCGAGTCCGAGTATTTTCTTGCCTTCGGGAGTATCAGTGCGGACCGATCTTGAACCGTCCACGACGGCGTGCGCGAGGTGGAGTCCCATCTTGTACAACTCCTCGGTTTTGATCCTTCGTTGTTTTTGGATTTTTTCGATAAGAGACTCAGCACGTGGCTGCGGTTCAGGCACCAACCCGGACAACTCCTCCGCATCCATAGACGACAGGAACTCGTCGGCGTCCGGGTCTTCGGGGTGCTTTCGAGCGAGTCTGATTGCCGGGGTGACAGCGTCTATCAGAGCTTCCGCAGGTGCCCGCCACTTGCGGGATTTCTTCCTCTCCTTCTCCGGTCCGAGGATCGAGGACAAAGCGCGGTTGACTGTGCGAACGTCGCACGAGAAGTGTTTCTCGCACCACCGCTGCCAGCCCTCGACGCCGCCTCGTTGACCTTGCGCATGCAGGCGTTCGCGTAAAGCCAAGAAGTAGGGTAACTCCGGTTCAATGATAGCGCGTGCAGAAGCGAGGAACTTACCTGCCTTCGCGGCAGCGCGGGCGCAACGCTTTTCGAGTTCGCGAGTAGGCATCTCCTCGGCGTCGCGGGTAGCTCTCTCCAGCTTTCTGCGCTCTTCGCCTACACCGCGGTAGTCGCGTGTGGGCCGTCCAATCGGGAGAATGTCCCATTCGGGTTTCGTCGCCATTCTCGCATGATAGGGATGTTGGGCTGACGCTTACCAGATGACTAACGTAAGCAATCGAACTCTATCTACACCCCAAACTTCACGGCGTTCACCTTCTCGCGTACCTTCTTGGACTCGGCCCTTGCGAGATACCGCATGGTGGATTCGAGCGACTTGTGACCGAGTAGCTTCTGGCAAGTCTTCAAGTCGATGCCGTTCTGTAGCAACCGGGTCGCATACGTGGCGCGGAAGCGATGCGGATGGAATTTCTCGACCTTCGCTTTTTTCGCGATAGCTTTGCAGTCATCCCACGAATGTGTATAGCGGTTGCCGCTGCCGTTTGCGAACACCCGATCTCCACGACGTGGTAGTTCCTTGAGAATCGTCAGAAGCTCGTCAGGCACCTCGATGGTGCGCTGCTCATGATCCTTGGGCGTGAAGTCTAGCTTCTCCGACACCGTGATCGTTCCGGCTTTGAAATCCACGTCAGCCCACTCTAACGACTCTAGCTCTTGCTTGCGCAGACCAGACATCAGGTAAGTCTTGAACACCGAGTGCTGGAAGCTGTTGCACTTCTCGAAGAACGCCTTGAGTTCATCGTCGTTGTACACAGTCGGCTCAAGTTCGGTGAACTTGCCATCCTTGATGGAGACCGGCCCCTTCCCTTCGGGAAGACCCAGAATGGATCGGACGAACTGGTTCACCCGGAGCATCTTGTTCGCTGCGGTGCGTGCTGACCGCTTCTTGTCCTCAATGCACCACGCCCGGTAGCGAAGCAGATCGACGCGCCTGACCTGCTCGACCGACGCCGCTCCGCAGTAGCCGCGAACCCAAGCTCCGTTTGGCTGCTGGTGCCCGAAGAACTCGTGCAGCGTTTGCTTCATCAGGTTGTACGACTCTTTCTGGTGCGACAGCCTGTACTCTTCGAGCCAAGCGTCGAGATTCCCCCTCACCATCATCGGGAGTTTCTCTGTCGCATGCTGCTGCACCAGTCCGTGGACGCGGGCGTTGAGAAATGCTTCTTGCCGTTCGCGGGCGATGGTCGCATCAGCGGCGTTGAGGCACTTCCGCCAGATCGTCTTCGCCCCTTCACGGTATCGAATGTAATACGCACCCTTGGGATTATGGTGCTCGACGCCGTTCACCACGCACCAGCCGGGCTTTAGCTTGTGATTGCGTCCCTCGGCGGGCTTGGCGTACCGCCAACGGTCGCCAATTTTCACGTACATCCAGATGCTTACCTTGCGGTTGGGCATGCTCGCACTCACTGCAAGCATGGTGCAAAACGGTAGGAAGGCGGTAGGAACGGACGATATTGACCTTAAGTAATTGAAACTAAAAGTGCTGG
>Ga0209698_10000887_pt1 | contig 34501 bp, 48 predicted proteins | sample LitLauG_LLR_2012_FD_187203 | JGI IMG/M metagenome (GOLD analysis project Ga0209698, IMG submission 187203) | Freshwater sediment microbial communities from Pennsylvania, USA - Little Laurel Run_MetaG_LLR_2012 (SPAdes) (version 2) | ecosystem: Environmental > Aquatic > Freshwater > Creek >... | reverse complement strand
GCGCCGCGATCTCGCGACGCAGCGAAGAGTTCGCCGCCACGCCGCCGCCGAGCGCGAGCGTGCGCGCGCCGACCTCCTCGACGGCGCGGCCGGCCTTGGTCACGAGCACGTCGACGACGGCGGCCTGGAAGCTCGCCGCAACGTCGGCGACGTCGGCGTCCGGCGCCGCGTCGACCGCGCGGACCACGGCGGTCTTGAGCCCCGAGAGGCTCACGTCCAGCCCGACGTCGCGCAGGGGTCGCGGGAACGCGAACGCGCGGGGGTCACCGGACGCGGCGAGCCGGTCGATCGCAGGACCACCCGGGTAGCCGAGCCCGAGGTAGCGGGCGACCTTGTCGTACGCCTCCCCCACCGCGTCGTCGATCGTCGCGCCGAGCAACTGGTAGCGGCCGGGCTCGGAGGATGCGACGAGCATCGTGTGGCCGCCCGAGACGAGCAGCGTCACGACCGGCGCCAGCAGCTCGGCGTGCTCGAGCGACGCCGCGGCGAGGTGGCCCTCGAGGTGGTTGACGCCGACGAGCGGGACCCCCCATGCGAGTGCCAGGGCCTTGGCGGCCGAGACGCCGACGAGCAGCGAACCGACCAGGCCCGGCCCGCTGGTCACCGCGACCGCGTCGATCGCGGGATGGCGCGGGTCCAGGCCCGCGTCGGCGAGGGCCTGCTCGACGACCGGGCCGATCGACTCGACCTGCGCGCGGCCGGCGAGCTCGGGGACGACACCGCCGAAGGGCACGTGCAGCGCGATCGAGGAGACCACGACGTTGGAGCGCACCTCGAGGCGCCGGGTGACGACCGCGGCGGCGGTCTCGTCGCAGCTGGTCTCGATGCCGAGGACCGAGCCGACCTCCATCTTGGGAGGCTACGCGCCCTCGATCGCGGCCAGGCGCCGCTCGTAGGCCTCGAGGTGGACGTCGCGCACCCACATCACGACCGCATCGTCGCCGGACTTGGGGTAGTAGCCGCGGCGGATGCCGACGGGCGCGAAGCCGAACCTCGCGTACAGACGCTGCGCGCGCGCATTGCGCGACGCCACCTCCAAGGTGACGTCGCGCACCCCCACGGCGACCATCGCGCGCAGGCCGTCGAGCAGCAGGGCGGTGGCGACACCGTGGCCCTCGCTCCCAGGGGCCGTGGCCAGGGTGTTCACGTGAGCCTCGAGGTCGAGCACCATCAGGCCGAGGTAGCCCGCGACCTCGCCGTTGACCGCCGCCTTGGTGTAGCGACGCGAGGGCGCGGCGAGCTCGCCTCGCAGCACGGGGAGCGACCACGGGTCGTCGAACTGCGCGTGCTCGATCGCGAGGACCGACTCGAGGTCGCCGACTTCGAGGGCAGACACGATGGGGACGGTGACCAGGTCGCTCATGGCGATGTCGCGCGCACGGAGAAGTTCGCGACCGCGTCCGCGTCGCGCAGGTACCACGGGTGCACCTCGCGGTGCGCGACCGGCTGCTCGCCATCGTGGCGCCGGCGCGCGACGAGCGTCAGCGCCGAGCCTGGCGACGGGACGACGAGGTCGTCGCGAAGGGTGCGCCGCGGCCCCGCGAGCGCGTCGCGGTGGCGCAGGGCCCCGTCCCCGAGCACGGTGAGCTCCCCGAGCGCGTCGAGCGCCTCGGCGAGCTCCCCCGGGGTGCACAGCGCGACGTCGCCGAGCGCGGTGGCGATCCCGCCGGCGACGCGGTGTGCCGACCAGAACACCTCGCGGCGCCGCGCGTCCACCACGCAGGCGACGACCCCCTCGACGCCCGCGTCGGCGGCGGACTGGGCGAGCGCGTCGAGGCTCGTCACCGCGTGCAGGCCGACACCGGTCGCGACCGCGAGCCCCTTGGCGGTCGCCATGCCGACGCGAAGTCCCGTGAACAGGCCCGGCCCGACGTCGATGACGACGGCGCCGAGGTCCTCGGCCGCCCAGCCGCGCTCGGCGAGCACCCCGGCGATCGCGTCGGCCAGCACCTCGGTGTGGCGGCGCTGGTCGTCGACGAGCACCTCGGTGATCGACGTCCCGTCGTGGACCGCGACGGCGGTCACCGCCGTGGCGGTCTCGATCGCGAGCAGCCGCGCGGTCACCGCGGTGCCCCGTGTGCCCCGGTGCCCTGCAGCGACGCCACGCCGTCGATCGTCAGCTCACGGGTCACGTCGTCGATGATGCGGAACCGCACGACGACCGGGTCGCCCGGCAGGGCGCCGTCGAAGCGGTCGCCCCACTCGACGATCGCGGCCGCACCCTCGGAGAGCTGCTCGTCGAGGGCGAGGTCGGCCACCTCGCCCGCGCCGCCGAGCCGCCAGAGGTCCGCGTGCAGCAGGAGCGAGACAGGCGCGCCGGCACCGCAGCGGTAGTGGTGCACGAGCGTGTAGCTCGGCGAGGTCACGGCCACGTCGACGCCGAGCGCGGCGGCGTAGGCCTTGGTGAACGTCGTCTTGCCCGCCCCGAGCCCGCCGGCCAGCACCACGACCTGGCCGGGTGCCGCGTGCAGCGCCAGGGCGCGCGCGACCGCCTCGGTCTCGTCGACCGAGGCGCAGGTGAGGCGCTCGGTCACGAGGGCGCCTTCGCGAGTGCCTGCTTCGCGCGCACCAGGTCCGCGCGCATCATCGCGACGACCGCGCCGCCGCCGCGCAGCGCGTAGGCGGGGTGGAAGGTGGGGACGAGCCGGCGGCCGCGCCACGAGTGGACCTGGCCGCGCAGCGTCGAGATCCCCTGGTCGGTCCCGAGGAGCACCCGCGTCGCGACGTTGCCGAGCGTCACGACGACGCGGGGGTCGACGAGCTCGACTTGGGCGTCGAGGAAGCCCGAGCACGAGGCGACCTCGCCCGGCGAGGGGTCCCGGTTGCCCGGCGGGCGGCACTTGACGACGTTGGCGATGTAGAACGACGCGCGCGTGAGCCCGAGCTCCTCTTCGACGAGCCGGTCCAGCAGCTGGCCCGACCGTCCGACGAACGGCTCGCCGCGGAGGTCCTCCTCGCGCCCCGGGCCCTCGCCCACCACGAGCAGGCCGCTCGATGTCCCGCCGACGCCGAAGACGACCTTGGTCCGCGTCGCTGCGAGCCCGCAGGCCGTGCAGGACTCCGCGCGCACGCGCAGCGAGTCGAGCGTCCCGAGGGCCATCGGCTCGATCGTACGGGTCAGTCCACGAGCAGCTTCGGGATCCGCGGCTTGACGCCGCACAGGACCTCCCAGCTGATCGTTCCGAGCCAGGCCGCCCAGTCGTCCGCGGTCAGCGACTCCTCGCCCTGCGCGCCGAGAAGGACGACCTCGTCGCCGACCTCGACGGCGTCGTCCCCGCAGTCGACGACGAGCTGGTCCATGGTCACCACGCCCGCGAGGGGCCGGCGCGCGCCGCGGATGAGCACGCTGGCCCCTCCGTCGAGCATCGCGCGCGGGAACCCGTCGGCGTAGCCGACCGGCACGGTCGCCACGCGGGCGGGACCCTCGAGCGCGCGGCGGCGCCCGTAGCTCGGCCGCGCGCCCGCCGGGAGGTCGCGCACCGCCGAGACCCTGGCCTTGATCGACAGCACGGGGCGCAGCGCGGGCAGGCCGGCCGCCTGGATCGTCGCCGCCATGCCCGGATGCGGCAGGTAGCCGTAGACGCCGAGCCCGAGGCGCACGAGGTCGAGGCGCGACGCCGGGTGCCACAGCGCCCCGGCGGTGTTCGCCGCGTGCCGCAGCACGCCCGGTCCGAGCGCACCCGACGCCCCCGTGACGGCCGCGTCGAGCTGGGCGAGCTGGCCCGAGGTGAACGCCCGCGACGCCGCGTCGTCGCCGTCGGCGACAGGGAAGTGCGTCCAGACCGCGCCCAGCGCGACGCGGCCCGCGCGCAGCTCGTCGAGCACCGCGCCGAGCTCGCCCGCCGCGACGCCCATGCGGTGCATCCCTGTGTCGACCTTGACGTGCACGGGCAGCGCGGCGCCCACCCTCGCCTGCGCGGCGGCGACCTCCTTGGCCGCGCGCAGCGACCCCACGGTCAAGGTGAGCCCCGCGGCGATCGCGTCGTCGAGCGCCGCGGAGGGGGCCTCTGCGAGCAGCAGGATCTGCGCGGCGACGCCGTCGTCGCGCAGCTCGATCCCCTCGTCGACCAGCGCCACACCCAAGAGGTCGGCCCCCGCGGCGAGAAGCAGCGGCGCCACCGTGCGCGCGCCGTGGCCGTAGCCGTCGGCCTTGACCACCGCGCAGACCTTCGAGGGCGCCACGGCCGCCGCGAGCGTCGCGACGTTGGCCGCGAGCGCGCCGACGTCGAGCTCGGCCCACGCCGGGCGGCGCCATCCCTCAACGGGCATCGGTCGCCCCCCGCCGCGAGAGCACCGCGGCGACCGCCTCGGCCAGCAGGCCCGCTCGGCACCGCGCCCCGAGCGACGCGCCCGCGCGGCCGTGCACGTGCGCGGCGAGCGCCGCGGCGAGGTGCGCCGGGAGCCCGCGGGCGAGCAGCCCGCCGACCATCCCGGACAAGACGTCACCGGAGCCGGGCGTCGCGAGGTCCGGCGTCCCTGAGGTCACCACGAGCGTCGCGGGGACCCCGGGGGGCACGTGCGTGGACGCGATGACCGTCGTCGGCCCCTTGAGCAGCACGGTGCACCCCGTGCGGGCCGCGGCATCCTGGGCCGCGTCGATGCGGTCGGACCCCGGTGGCGCACCGAACAGCGCGGCGTACTCGCCGTCGTGCGGGGTGAGCACGACCGGGCTCCCGCCGCGCTCCTGGCGACCGCGCAGCGTCTCGACGTCGACGAGGTGCAGCGCGTCCGCGTCGAGCACGACGGGCTCGCGCGTCGCGCGCAGCACGTCGGCGAGGGACTTCTGCGTCCGTGCGGCGCGGCCGACGCCGGGTCCGGCGACGAGCGCGCGGGCGCGCTCGAGCGCCGCACCGACAACCTCGGGGATCTCCGGCGTGCTGGCCGCGAGGCGAACCACCTCGGTCCCCCAGGGACCCTCGCGGCGGCGCGGCACGTCGGGGACGCACAGAAGCACCATCCCGGCCTGCACGGCCAGTGCGCCCGCGCTGGCGAGCCCCGGCGCGCCGAGCATCCCCGCGGACCCCGCGACGATGACGAGGCCCCGGCGCCACTTGTGCTCGTCGCGTCCGAGCGCGGGGAGCCATCGCAGGTCCGCGTCGTCGACGAGCGCCACGGGCGCGTCGACGACGGGGATACCCAGGTCCGCGACGACGACCTCGCCGCTGAGCACCGCGCCGTCGGCGAGCAGGTGGCCCCGCTTGCGCGCGCCCATCGCGAGGGTCCTCGTGGCGCGCAGGCTGCGGCCGGCGGCGACCCCGGTGTCGGGATCCACTCCCGACGGCAGGTCGACGGCGAGCACCGGGGGCGACCCCTCGATCTCGGGCGCGTCCCAGCGTCGTGAGAGCCCCGTGCCGAAGGCAGCGTCGACGACGAGGTCGGCGTCGCAGATCCGCTCGATCGACGTTGTCGCGTCGAGCACCGCCACGCGCGCGCCGCGCGCCTCGAGGTGCCGGGCGCAGACCCGTCCGTCCTCCCCGTTTGCACCGGGGCCCGCCAGCACGACGACGCTCGCGCCGTAGACGCGGTCGAGCAGCCGTGTCGCCTCGATCGCCGTGGCGAGGCCCGCCCGCTCGACGAGGACACGGTGGCTGACCGTGCGCATCGCGGCCTCGTCCGCGGCGCTCATCTGCGCCGCGGTGAGCACCGGCTTCACGGCGCGGCCTGGGCGACGACCACCGCGGTGGCGAGCTGCTTGGTGTGCGACAGGCTCACCGTCAGACCCGCGACGCCCCGGGCCTGTGCGAGGGCGCTCGCCGCGCCGTGCAGCGCGAGCGCGGGGCGCCCGTCGCGCGCGGTCACGACCTCGACGTCGCGCAGCGCGAAGGCGCCGAGGCCCACCCCCAGCGCCTTCATCGTCGCCTCCTTGGCCGCGAAGCGCGCGGCGAGCCGCTCGGGTGCGCGCGCGCCCGACGACGTGGCGCGCTCCGCGGCGGTGAACACCCGGTCGAGCAGTCCGGGTCGCCGCTCGATGGCCGACGAGAGGCGCCCCACGTCGACGAGGTCGATCCCCACGCCCAGCAGGTCGCTCACTCCACCGTCACCGTCTTGGCGAGGTTCCGCGGTCGGTCGACGTTCAGGCCGCGGAGCTTGGCCAGGTGGTACGCCAGCAGCTGGAGCGGCACGATCGACAGCACGGGGCTCGCGAGCGGCGCCGCGTCGGGGACCGCGACGGACCAGTCCCCCAGCGCGGCGACCTCGTCGTCGCCGTCGCGGTGCAGCACGACCACGCTCGCCCCGCGCGCCTTGACCTCGGCGATGTTGCTCAGGAGCTTGTCGCGAAGGGTGGGCTCGGTGACCACCGCGACGACGACGGTCCCCGGCTCGATCAGCGCGATCGGCCCGTGCTTGAGCTCGCCGGCGGGGTAGCCCTCCGCGTGCAGGTAGCTGAGCTCCTTGAGCTTCAGGGCGCCCTCCAATGCGACGGGGAATCCGACGTGGCGCCCGAGGAAGAAGTAGTCGCGCGCGCCGTGGAGGCCCTCGGCGACGTCGCGGACGTGCTCGGCGCCCTTGAGGACCGCCGCGACGAGCTCGGGCAGTGCGAGGAGGTCGTCGAACGCCTCGGAGATCTGCGCGTCGGCCATCGTGCCGCGGACCTGGGCGAGCTTGAGCGCGAGCACCTCGAGCGCGACGATCTGGGCGAGCACCGTCTTGGTGGACGCCACGCAGATCTCCAGCCCCGCGCGCGTGTAGAGCACGGCGTCGGCCTCGCGCGCCATGGACGCGTCGACGACGTTGCACACCGCGACGACCCTCGCGCCGCCCTCGCGGGCCGCGCGCAGCGCCTGGAGCGTGTCGATCGTCTCGCCGGACTGTGACACCCCGACGGCGAGGGTCCGCCGGTCGAGCACGGGGTCTCGGTAGCGGAACTCGCTCGCGATGTCCACGTCGCAGCCGAGTCGCGCGAACCGCTCGATGGCGTACTTTCCCACCATCGCCGCGTGGTAGCTCGAGCCGCACGCGACGAGCACGACGCGGTCGATCTCGGCGAGCTCGTCGTCGCCGAGCCGCAGCTCGTCGAGGGTCAGGCGCCCCGAGGCGTCGCGCCGCGCGAGCAGCGTCGCGCGGATCGCCTCGGGCTGCTCGTAGATCTCCTTGGTCATGAAGTCGGGGTGCCCGCCCAGCTCGGCGGTCTCGACGTCCCAGTCGACGCTGAGGGCCGTGGGCGCGACCTCGAACCCGTCGAGGTCGCGAAGCTCGAGGCCCGCGGCGGTGAGCACCGCGACCTGGTCGTCCTCGACGGCGACGAGGTCGCGCGTGCGCTCGAGGATCGCCGGGATGTCGCTCGCCAGGTACGTGACCCCCTCGGCGCGGCCGACGATGAGCGGCGACACTCGCCGCGCGGCGACGATCATCCCCGGCGTCGCGGCGTCGAGCACCGCGATGGAGAAGGCACCGGTCACCTCGCGCAGCGCCGCGGTGACGGCGTCGGGCAGCGAGAGGCCCGCGCCGCGGTGCTCCTCGATGAGGTGCGCGAGCACCTCGGTGTCGGTCCCGCTCACGTAGGCGTGGCCGGCGGCGCGGAGGCGCTCGGCGAGCGCCGCATGGTTCTCGATGATCCCGTTGTGGATGATCGCGATCGAGCCGGCACAGTCGACGTGGGGGTGCGCGTTGGCCTCCACGGGCGCCCCGTGGGTCGCCCACCGGGTGTGGCCGATGCCGGTGGTCACGCCGCCGGGGGCGGCCGCGCAGCGCTCCGCGAGGGCGGCGACGGACCTCGTCCCGTCGGCCGCGCGCGCCCGCCAGAGGCCGCCGCCGGGGCCCTGGACGGCCACGCCCGCGGAGTCGTACCCGCGGTATTCGAGCCGCGCGAGCCCAGCGAGGAGGATCTCGAGGGCATCGGCGTCGCCGACGACGCCGATGATGCCGCACATGGGGGCAAGGCTACCCGGGTGCCCCCGGCGCCCCGAGCGTCGACACGACGAGCTCGCGCAGCGCGTCGGCGATGCGGTGCGCGTCGGCGGCATCCTCGGCCTCCACCATGATCCTGATCAGCGGCTCCGTGCCCGAGGCGCGGAGCAGGACGCGCCCGCGGTCCCCCAGGGCGCCCTGGTGGCGCTCGACGGCGGCCCACACCTCCGCCGCGTCGCCCAGCGCGGTCGCGTCGGCGACCGCGACGTTGACGAGCAGCTGCGGCACGGGCGCGAGCAGCCCCTCGCACTGGGCGTGCAGCGGCCCGCGGCGAGCGACGAGCTGGGCCAGCAGCAACGCCGTGAGCAGCCCGTCGCCGGTCGTGGATCGGTCCGCGAACACGAGGTGGCCGGACTGCTCGCCGCCGAGCTCCCACCCGGTGCGCGCGAGCGCCTCGACGACGTTGCGGTCGCCCACGGGCACCTCTTCGACCGGGATGCCCGCCGCGCGCATCGCGTGGTGGAACCCGAGGTTCGTCATCACGGTCACCACGACGCCGCCGACGAGCGTCCCCGCGGCGCGGCGGTCGGTGGCGAACAGTGCGAGCAGCCAGTCCCCGTCGAGGATGCAGCCCCTCTCGTCCACGGCGATGCACCGGTCGGCGTCGCCGTCGAGCGACACGCCGAGGTCCGCGCCGGCAGCGAGCACCGCGTCGACGAGCGCCGACGGCGACGTCGAGCCGACGCCGTCGTTGATGTTGCAGCCGTCGGGGTCGTCGCCGATGGAGGTCACGGTCGCACCGAGGCCGCGCAGCACGCGCGGCGCGAGGCCGCTGGCCGCGCCGTTCGCGCAGTCGACGACGACGTGGAGTCCCGACAGCGACGTCGCGCCCGCGGCGCGAAGCACGGCGTCCACGTAGCTGCCGGACGCGTCGGCGTCGACCCGGATCATCCCGACGCCGCGGCCCGTGGGCCGCGGCTCGGCGTCGGGGTCGACGAGCAGCTTGGCGAGCACCGCCTCGATCTGCGCCTCTGTCTCGGCGTCGAGCTTGACGCCCCCCGGCGCGAGGACCTTGATGCCGTTGTCCTCGAAGGGGTTGTGCGAGGCGGAGATGACGACCCCGGGGGCCCTGCGCCGCGCGCACAGCGCGGCCACCCCGGGCGTGGGCAGCACGCCGACGTCACAGACCTCCGCGCCCTCGGACGCCGCGCCCGCGCACATCGCCGCGGACAGCAGCGCGCTGGAGCGTCGCGTGTCGCGGCCGACGAGCAGATCGCCGCCGCGCAGCACGCGCGCGACCGCTCGTCCCAGCGCAAGGGCCAGCTCGGGGGTCAGCTCGGCGTTGGCCAGGCCGCGGACACCGTCGGTGCCGAAGGCGAGCGGCGACACGGGCTAGCGCTTCGAGTACTGCGGCGCCTTGCGAGCCTTCTTGAGCCCGTACTTCTTGGACTCCTTCTCCCGCGAGTCCCGCGTGAGCAGCCCGGCCTTCTTGAGCGTGCCGCGGACCTCGACGTCGAGCTCGATCAGCGACCGTGCGATCCCGAGGCGCATCGCTCCCGCCTGCCCGGCGACGCCGCCGCCGTCGATCGTCGCGTCGACGTCGTAGTTCTCTGCGACGTTCGCGAGCCGGAGCGGCTCGACGACGACCATGCGGTGCGTCGCCGACGTGAAGTACTGCTCGAACCCCCGCTTGTTCACGGTGATGACACCGGTGCCCGGGCGCAGGCGCACGCGTGCGACGGCCTGCTTGCGTCGACCGGTGGTCTGGGTGAGTGGCTTGGTCATCGTGCTCCTTAGGCCCGTCGGATCGCGGACGTGTCGTACGCGGTCGGCTGCTGGGCCTCGTGCGGGTGGTCGGGGCCTGCGTAGACGAAGAGCTTCTTCATCTGCGCACGGCCGAGTCGGGTGTGCGGCACCATGCCGCGAACGGCGCGCTCGATGACCTGGGCGGGGTCCGTCTCGAGCAGCGACTCGTAGCTCGTCGAGCGCAGCCCGCCGGGGTAGCCCGAGTGGTGGTAGGCGTTCTTGGCGGCCGCCTTGTTGGCGGTCAGCACGATCTTGTCCGCGTTGACGATGATGACCGCGTCACCGGTGTCGATGTGCGGCGCGAAGTAGGGGCGGTGCTTGCCGCGCAGGAGTCGGGCGACCTCGGTGGCGAGGCGGCCGAGCACGAGGCCGTCGGCATCGATGACGTGCCATGCCCTCGTCAGTTCCGCGGGCTTCGGTGAGTACGTGCGCACGTCGCGTCCTTCTCGTTCTTGGGGTCCGCCGACGCCTCGGCGGCGGCAACCGGGCGGGCGGGCCGCGCCGGGCAGGGACACAACGATAGGGCTTCGGCGAGCCGATGGGCAAGCGGGGGCTCAGGAGTAGCGCACGGCGACCAGGCAGAGCCCCTCAGGAGGGGCCGGGGCGGGCATACCCTCGCGGCTCGCGGAGCCCAGATGGGCCACGACGTCGGCGATGCTGAGGCGCCCCTGACCGACGGCCACGAGGGCCGCGGCGATCGACCGGACCATCTGGTGGCAGAAGGCCGCGGCGGTGATGTCGATCCTCACGAGGCGCCCTGTGGCGGCCAGCGAGAGGGTGTCGGGGACCTCTGAGACCGACACGTCGAGGACCCTTCGGGTGATCGGCTCGTCGGCGGCCCGGCCCGCCGGCCGGCGGCAGAAGGCCCGGAAGTCATGCTCGCCGAGCAGCGCGTAGCCCCCCTGGGCCATCGATCGAAGGTCGAGGGGGGGATCCACCCTCCACGCGAGCCGCTCGAGCAGCGGCGAGGCCGCGGCGGACTCGTGGACCAAGTAGCGATACGAGCGCGACGTCGCGTCGAATCTCGCGTCGAAGCCCGCGGCGACCGGCGCCGCGTAGATCACGACCACGCGCCCCGCGAGCTGGCGGTTGCACGACCTCGCGAGACGGGCGGCCTCCTCGCCGCGCTCGTCGCCGAACAGCGGGTCCGGCAGGTCGACGTGGACCACCTGGCCGAGCGCGTGGACGCCCGCATCGGTGCGTCCCGCGCACGTGAGCGCGGGAGGGGCCACGAGGCGAAGCGAGGTGGCGAGGGCGCCCGCCAGCGCGCCGGCGACGGTCTCGGTGCCTGGCTGGGCGGCGAAGCCGTGGAACTCGGCGCCGTCGTAGGAGAGCTCCAGCCGCCAGCGCCGCTGGGCTCCGGACACCTCTAGACGAACTCGATGCGCGCCATGGGGGCGTTGTCGCCGGGGCGCGGCCCCAGCTTGAGGATCCGGGTGTAGCCGCCCGGCCGCTCCTCGTAGCGCGGCGCGATCTCAGCGAAGAGCTTGTGCGTCATGTCCTTGTCACGCAGCAGCGCGACGACGCGCCGCTGCGCGTGCACCGAGCCCTCGGGGGAGTTCTTCGCCGCGGTCACGCACTTCTCGACGACGGGTCGCATGGCCTTTGCCTTCGCCTCGGTCGTCACGATCGACTCGGCCGCGATCAGCGAGGCGACGAGGTTTCCCATCATCGCCTTTTGGTGCGACGCGCTGCCGCCGAAGCGCTTGCCCTTGCGTGGTGTCGCCCGCATCTCAGTCCTCCGAGCGAAGCGCGAGCCCGCGCTCGTCGAGACGGTCGAGCACGTCCTTGAGCGAGGTCTGGCCGAAGTTCGTGATCGACAGCAGGTCCGAGGGCGAGCAGTTGATGAGCTCGGCGACGGTGTTGATGCCGCCGCGCTTGAGGCAGTTGCGAGCGCGCTCGGTCAGGCCGAGCTCCTCGATGCGGTAGTCCAGCTCGGAGCCCGCCGAGGCCGCGGAGCCGACGTCGCCGAGCTCGAGGCCCTCGGACTCCTCGTCGAGCGAGGAGACGAGGTCGAACAGGCTGCGCAGCGTCGCGCCGGCGGAGGCGAGCGCCTCGCGGGGCGTGATCGAGCCGTCGGTCTCGATCTCCAAGACGAGCTGGTCGAAGTCCGTGGACTGCTCGACGCGGACCGGCTCGACCGAGAACGTCACGCGGCGAACCGGCGAGAACACCGAGTCGAGCGGGATCGCGCCGAGCGCGCCGGGGCGCTTGTTGCGCTCCGCGCTGACGTAGCCCTTGCCGCGCTCCACGGTGACGTCGAGGGCGAGGTGGCCCTTGGCGTTCAGCGTCGCGATGCGGAGGTCGCCGTTGAGGATCTCGACGTCCGAGCTGACCTGGAAGTCCGAGGCGGTGGCGTCGCCGGGGCCTCGCTTGTCGAGGCGGATGACGACGGGCTCGTCGGAGTGCACGCGCAGGATCAGGTCCTTGAGGTTGAGAAGGATGTCGGTGACGTCCTCTTTGACCCCCTCGATGGTCGTGAACTCGTGCAGTGCCGCGTCGAAGCGGACCTGGGTGGCGGCGGCGCCGGGGATCGACGACAGCAGCGTGCGACGCAGCGAGTTGCCGAGGGTGTGTCCGAAGCCAGGGTCGAGCGGGCCGACGGTGAAGGACTGGCGGTTCGCCTCTTCCTCCCCGAGGGACTCGACGGTGGGGCGCTGGATGATGAGCATGTTCGTGGCTCCTGGGCTGGCGTTCGTGTTCGGTTACTTGGAGTACAGCTCGACGATGAGCTGCTCGTGGACGGGCTCGTCGATCTGCTCGCGCAGCGGGATGCTGCGCACGGTCATCTGGAATCCGCCCTCGGCGCTCTCGAGCCACGCGGGGACCTGTCGGTCGAGCGTGTCGAGGTTGCGGCGCACGTGGAAGTTCTCGCGGGTCGAGGGCTTGAGGACGACGACGTCACCGGGCCGGACGCGGTAGCTCGGGATGGTCACGCGGCGACCGTTGACCTGGACGTGGCCGTGGCGGACGAACTGGCGCGCCTGGGAGCGGCTCGCCCCCCATCCGGCGCGGAACGAGACGTTGTCCAAGCGGAGCTCGAGGAACTGGAGCAGGTTCGTGCCGGTGATGCCCGGCTTGTGGTTCGCCTCCTCGTAGAGGTTGCGGAACTGCTTCTCGAGCAGCCCGTAGATGCGGCGCGCCTTCTGCTTCTCTCGCAGCTGGCCGAGGTACTCGGACCCCTGGCGCATCCGGTCGCGGCCGTGCTCCCCCGGCGGGTACGCGCGGGCGTGGCGGTCGGTGACCTGGTCGGAGACCGGGCACTTGAGCGAGTAGCAGCGCTCGCCCTTCAAGTAGAGCTTGACGCGCTCGCGCCGGCAGAGCCGGCAGACGGGTCCTGTGTATCGAGCCATGTCGTCCTCAGACCCTTCGACGCTTCTTGGGGCGGCAGCCGTTGTGCGGGATGGGCGTCACGTCCTTGATGCCCGCGACCTCGATCCCCGCCGCGGCGATCGAGCGGATCGCGGTCTCTCGACCCGAGCCGGGGCCGCGGACGAGCACGTCGACCTTGCGCACGCCGTGCTCCATGGCCGCGCGCGCGGCCTTCTCGGCAGCGAGCTGCGCGGCGAACGGGGTGGACTTGCGCGAGCCCTTGAACCCGACGTTGCCCGACGACGCCCAGGACAGCACGTTGCCCTCCGGGTCGCAGATCGACACGATCGTGTTGTTGAAGGAGCTCTTGATGTGCGCGACGCCGAAGGCGATGTTCTTGCGCTCCTTCTTGCGGGGTCGCCGCGAACCAGTTGGCTTCGCCATTACTTCTTGACCTTCTTCTTCCCTGCGACGGTGCGCTTCGGACCCTTGCGAGTGCGCGCGTTGGTGCGGGTGCGCTGCCCGTGGACCGGCAGGCCCCTGCGGTGCCGCACGCCCGCGTAGCAGTTGATCTCCATCTTGCGCTTGATGTCCTGGGCCACCTCGCGGCGAAGGTCGCCCTCGACCTCGAAGTTCGCGTCGATGAAGTTGCGCAGACGGTTGACCTCGGTGTCGGTCAGGTCACGCACGCGCGTGGACTCGTCGACGTCCGCGGCCTCGCAGATCTGCGAGGCACGGGTCGGACCGATGCCGAAGATGTAGGTGAGTGCGACGACGGTGCGCTTCTCGCGCGGGATGTCGACGCCTGCGATTCGGGCCATTCGTAGTCTCCTGTCAGCCCTGGCGCTGCTTGTGGCGCGGGTTCTCGCAGATCACCTGCACGTTGCCGTGCCGTCGGATGACCTTGCACTTGTCGCACATGGGCTTCACGCTGGGTCGTACCTTCATGTTGTGGTTCCTGCCCGCCGCTACTTGTAGCGGTAGGTGATGCGGCCGCGGGTCATGTCGTAGGGAGTGATCTCGACCTGCACCTTGTCGCCCGGGAGGATCCGGATCCGGTGCATGCGCATCTTCCCCGAGCTGTGCGCGAGCACCTTGTACCCGTTCTCCAGCTCAACGCGGAACATCGCGTTCGGCAGTGGCTCGACCACCGTCCCTTCGACGGTGAACGCATCTTCCTTCGGCTTCGGCAGGTTGCTCTCCTTTAAACTCGACCATTCAGGGCTCCGGGCACGACCGCATCGAGCGGCAAGACCTGGGGGTCCCTAGGCGCGCCACGACCCGAGGGCCGGGCAAGCCGGATTGCCATTCTACCGGTTCGCGGCCGCAGCGCCACTCGGGGCCTCAGCGGGGCGGATCGGCGCCCCGGACCCCGTCGGGCCGCGGGCCCAGCCTAGGAGATGGGCGAGCGTCGCTCAGGGCCGGCCGTGGCAGCCGCCTGGGCCGCTGCGACCCGCCGCCGCCCGAGACGCACCGCGAGCACGCGGCCGAAGTGGATGCTCAGCGGCACGACGACGATCGCGAGGACGATGAGGTTGTCCCTCGCCCTGCCCCGGGCCTGGACCACGGCGAGGGCGACGCCGGCCGCGACGACGAGCGCGAGGGTCATCCCGATCAGCCGCTCGCGCCACGGGACCTGGCGCCACTTCGTCGGCTTGTCGAACGTCAGCCAGCCGGCGCTCGTCGCGCTCGTGGGGGCTCCCGTGGACGCCGCGACCGCGTCGCGCATGAGCTCGGCCTCGGCGTTGAGCTCCTGCTCGCTCCCGCCACCCCAGCTCATCCCGTTGCCCGGAAAGCCCGCCAACCCAGCCACCCCCTTGGACCTCTCGACGCGAGGCTCCCACACAAGCGCGCGATCAGCGGGCCGCGGGCCCCTTTGGCCGGGCGTTCGACCAGTGCTCGGGCACCGTGACGTGCGCCGGGCGCAGCTCGTCGACCGAGCGGACCCCGAGGAGCCGCAGCGTGCGCTCGAGCTCCGCGCGCAGGACCTCGAGGACCCGGGCGACGCCCGGCTCCCCCGCCGCGGCCAAGCCGAATGCCCAAGGACGGCCGACGAGCACCGCCTTGGCGCCGAGCGCGAGCGCCTTGGCGACGTCCGAGCCGCGTCGGATCCCACTGTCGAGGGCGACCTCGACCTCACCGCCGACCTCGCCGAGCACCTCGCGCAGCGCGACGAGCGACGGCGCGACCGAGTCGAGCTGGCGCCCGCCGTGGTTCGAGACCACGATCCCGCTGGCTCCGGCGTCCACCGCGCGCCGCGCGTCCACGGCGCTGAGCACCCCCTTGGCGATCACCGGGCCGTCGAAGGCCTCACGCAGCCAGCCGAAGTCGTCCCACGTCACCGGCGAGACGAACCAGCGCAGAAGTGCCTCGTCGGGCGTCATGGGCGCGCCGGGGTCCCCGAGACCGTCCGCGCACGGAAGGCGCGTGGAGAACCCGTCCCTAGCGAAGCCGGCGACCCACCGGGGGCGCAGGAGAGCCTGGGGCGCGAAGCGCACCGCCGTCTGGCGGTTGAAGCGCAGCGGCAGGCTGACCCCGTGGTGCAGGTCGCGCTCTCGGTTCCCGGGCTGGGGCGTGTCGACCGTGACGAGCAGCGCGGTGAAGCCCGCCGCGCGTGCGCGCCGCACGAGCTGCTCGGAGCCGACGCGCCCGCCGAGACCGTAGAGCTGGAACCAGCCGTGCCCGTCGGCCGCGGCGGCCACCTCTTCGATCGAGTGGCCCGACATCGTCGACATGCACGCCACGGTGCCCGCGGCGCGCGCCGCCGACGCACCGGCGACGTCGCCCCCCGGCGACATCGCCCGGGTGAACCCGACGGGGGCGAGCACGATCGGCATCGCGAGCTGCGAGCCGAACACGGTGGTCGCGAGCGACGGCGAGACGGGCACGCCCGGCGCGGCCATGGAGGGCACGAAGCCCACGGACTCGAACGCCTGGCGGTTCGAGTGCATCGTCGTCTCGGTCTCCGCGGCGCCGTCGATGTAGTCGAACACGACGCGCGGGAGGCGTCGCCGGGCGATCCGCCGCGCGTCGTCGACGGTCCTGATCCTCGATGTGGCTCGCGATGTGTCCACTGCGCCCTCCCGACCCGAGCGCATCGTACGCCTGCGGGGCGCGGGCCTAGTGGCCCCGTCCCTCCGGCGCGTCCTCGTCGAGGGCGCCGGCGTCGAACCACCGCGAGGTGACCACCTTCGTGCGCGTGTAGAAGCGCACGCCGTCGGCGCCCGTGGCGTGCAGGTCACCGAAGAACGACTCCTTCCACCCGCAGAACGGGAAGAACGACATCGGCGCGGCGACGCCCACGTTGACCCCCAGCATCCCTGCCTCCGCCCTGCGCTTGAAGGTCCTGGCTGCGCCGCCCGAGCGCGTGAAGATCGACGCGGCGTTGCCGTAGCGCGACGCGTTGAGGTGCCCGAGCGCCTCGTCGAGGTCGTCGGCGCGCACCACGGACAGCACCGGGCCGAACAGCTCGTTGCGCCACAGGGCCATGTCCTCGGAGACGTGGTCGAACAGCGTCGCACCGAGGAAGTACCCGCGCGGGGTGGTTCGCTCGCGGCCGTCGAGCAGCAGCGTCGCACCCGCCCGCTCTCCCTCGGCGATCGCCGCGGAGAGCTCGTCGACCCTCGCGGATCGGATGACCGGTCCGAGCTGGCACGTCGGGTCGGTGCCCGGGCCCTGGCGCAGCGCCGCGGCAGCGGTCCCGAGCGCATCGACCAGCCGGTCCCCCGCAGCACCCACCGCCACGACGACGCTGCCTGCGAGGCACCGCTGGCCCGCGTTGCCGAAGGCCGAGCCGAGGACCGCCGGCACGGTCTGGTCGAGGTCCGCGTCCTCCATCACGATGAGGTGGTTCTTCGCCCCGCCGAGCGCCTGGACCCGCTTGCCCGCCGACGCGGCCGTCGCATAGATGTGCCGGGCCACGCTGGCGGAGCCGACGAAGCTCACGGCGTCGACGAGCGGGTGCGTGAGCAGCGCCTCGACCGGCTCGCGATCCCCGTGCACGATGTTGACCACGCCCTCGGGCAGGCCCGTCTGCATGAGCAGCTCGATCTCGCGGACCGCGGACAGCGGCGTGCGCGGCGACGGCTTGAGCACGAAGGTGTTCCCCGCGACGAGCGCGAGCGGGAGCATCCACAGCGGCACCATGAAGGGGAAGTTGAACGGGCAGATGCCCGCGACGACGCCCACGGGGAACCGCACCATCTCCTCGTCGATCCCGTTCGCGATCTGGTCGATCGCGCCGCCGAGCAGCAGGGTCGGCGCGCCGCAGGCCAGCGCGACGACCTCGATCCCGCGGCGGACCTCCCCGCGCGCCTCGGCGAGGGTCTTGCCGTTCTCTTGGACCACGAGCGCGGCCAGCTCCTCGACGTGGGCCTCGAGGATGGTCTTGTAGCGGAACATGTACTCCGCGCGGTCCGGCACCGGCGTGTCCGCCCACGCGGGGAACGCCCCCGCCGCGGCGCGAACCGCGGCGTCGACCTCCGCGGCCGTGGAGTGGCAGACCGTGGCGATGACCTCGCCGGTCGCGGGGTCGAACACCTCGTCGACGGCGCCCGATCCTGCCGAGAACTCCCGGCCGATGAGCTGGCGCGCGATCGTCCCGCTGGTCGTCGTGGTCATGTCGTCCTCTCCCTCAGGTCCCTGTGACCGCGAGCGTCAGCGGCCCACACCGGGCGACGCGAAGGGGCGCCGCTCGAGGAACCGGCCGTCGCCCGGTCGGCCGAAGAACTCGCCGTTCTCCACCAACACGTTGCCACGCTGGAGGACGACCTCGGGACTGCCCGTGACCTTGCGCCCCTCGTAGCAGCTGTAGTCCACCCGCATGTGGTGCGTGCTCGACGAGATCACCCGCTCCTTTGCGGGGTCGAACACGACGATGTCGGCGTCGGCCCCCGCGGTGATCGTGCCCTTGTTGGGAAGCCCGAACATCGTCGCGGGGGCGGTCGCGATGAGCTCGACGAAGCGCATGGGCGAGATCTCCCCGGTGGCGACCCCGCCGTCCCACAACAGCGTGTAGCGGTCCTCGACCCCGGGCAGGCCGTTCGGGATCGCGCTGAAGTCGTCCTTCCCGAGGATCTTTTGGTCCTTGAAGTCGAACGGGCAGTGGTCGGTCGAGACGACCTGGAGGTCGTCGAGGACGAGGCCCTTCCACAGCTCTGCTTGGTGCGCCCGGGGCCGAAGCGGCGGCGAGCAGACGAACTTGGCCCCCTCGAAGCCCGGACGTCCCATGTCCTCGAGGGTCAGGTACAGGTACTGCGGGCAGGTCTCCGCGTAGGCGTGCACCCCGCGGTCGCGCCCCTCGCGCACCGCGTCGAGTGCCTCCTTGGCGCTCAGGTGCACGATGTACACGGGCACCTCGGCGAGCTCGGCGAGCGCGATCGCGCGGTGCGTTGCCTCGCCTTCCATCGACGACGGCCTCGTCAGGCCGTGGTTGATCGGCGAGGTCTTCCCCTCGGCCAGGTAGCGCTGGACGAGCACGTCGATCGCCCCTCCGTTCTCGGCGTGCAGCATGATCAGCCCGCCGTTCTCGGCGGTCTTGGACATCGCGCGGAAGATCGAGGCGTCGTCGAGCATGAAGACCCCCGGGTAGGCCATGAACAGCTTGAAGCTGCTGACGCCACGGGCGATCATCGTGTCCATCTCCGAGAGGATCGACTCGTTGATCTCGCGGACGATCAGGTGCAGCCCGAAGTCGATGTGGCTCTTCGGCTCCGCCTTCTCGAGCCACGTGTCGAGGCCCTGTGAGAGCGACTCGCCGTAGCCCTGGACCGCGAAGTCCACGATCGTCGTCGTGCCGCCGAAGGCAGCGGCCCTGGTCCCGGTCGCGAAGTCGTCCGAGGCGAAGGTGCCGCCGAAGGGGAGCTCCATGTGGGTGTGCACGTCGATGCCACCGGGCATGACGTAGCGGTCCGTCGCGTCGATGACGCGGTCGGCCTCGCCGAAGCCCGAGCCGACCGCGAGGATCCGCTCGCCCTCGATCAGCACGTCGGCCCGCGACATCTCCGACGCCGTCACGACGGTGCCGCCCTTGATGATCGTCCTCACCGCGAACCACCTCCCGCGGCAGCCTCGGCCACCGCCTCGTCGAGCACCTCGATCCCCCGCCGCGCCTCATCCTCGGTCAGCACGAGCGGCGGCGAGAGCCGCAGCACCGAGCCGTACAGGCCGCCCTTGCCGATGAGCACGCCACGCCGACGGCACGCCTCCATCACCTCGGCGGCCGCCGCGGGGTGCGGCGTCCTCGAGGCCTTGTCGGTCACGAGCTCGACGCCGATCATGAGCCCCGCACCGCGCACGTCCCCGACGATCTCATGGCGCTCGCGCAGGTCGTCGAGGCCCTCGAGGAGCAGCTTGCCGACCCGCTCGGCATTGGCCTGGAGCCCCTCGGACTCGAGGTAGTCGAGATTCGCCAGCGCGACCGTCGTGGCGATCGGGTTGCCGCCGAACGTCGAGATCGAGTTCGCGCTGACGGCGTCGACGAGCTCGGCGCGCCCCACGACCGCGCCGATGGCCATCCCGTTGCCGAGGCCCTTGGCGCAGGTGATGAGGTCCGGGGTGACCCCGTAGAGGTCCGCGCCCCAGAATGCCTCGCCCGTTCGACCGAACCCGGTCTGGACCTCGTCGATGATCAGGGGGATCGAGTACTCGTCGAGGATCGACTTGACCTTCGCGAAGTACTCCCTGGGTGGCGCCACGAACCCCCCGACGCCCTGGATCGGCTCGGCGATCATCGCGGCGACGTCGCCCGAGGTGGTCGTCTCGATCACGTTGCGGACGTCCTCTGCGCAGGCGATCCCGCAGCCGGGGTACTCGAGCTTCAGCGGGCACCGGTAGCAGTACGGCGCGAGCGCGTACGAGACGCTGAGCGGCGACAGCGACGTGGCGGACCACGCGCGGTTGCCCGTCACCGCGATCGCCCCGAATCCCCTGCCGTGGTACGAGTTGCGCAGCGCGATGACCTGGTTCGACCTGCGCGCGCTCGTCGCCATGAGCAGCGCCGCCTCGACCGCCTCGGTCCCCGAGCCGACGAAGAACGCCTTGGCCGGCTTCGCGACGGGCGAGAGCGCCACGAGACGCTCGGCGAGCTCGACCATCGAGGAGATCAGGTACAGCGTCGAGGTGTGCGCGATGCGGTCCGCCTGCTCGCTCAGCGCGCCGACGAGGCTGTCGACCGCGTGGCCCGAGATCGTCGTCACGATGCCGCCGAACAAGTCGAGGTACTCGTTTCCCTCCGAGTCCCAGACCGTCGTGCCCCTCCCCTTGACGAGCTCGATGGGGCGCTCGTAGTACAGCGCCAGCCACGCGGGCAGCACCTCGCGGTGCCGCGCCAGCAGCTCGTCGGGGTCGATGGGCTCTCGCGACGGCGTCACGGCAGCAGCTCGGCGAGCTCGCCGTAGGTCTCTGGCCGCCGGTCGCGCAGGAACTGCCAGGTGTCTCTGACCTCCCTGATCTCGTCCAGGTTCAGGTCGCACACGAGCACCTCGTCGTCGGTGGCCGAGGCCTGCGCGAGGATCTTGCCGCGCGGGCTGCAGAAGTAGCTCGAGCCGTAGAACTCCGCCGCGTTGAGCGGCGCCTCGACGCCGACGCGGTTGGACGCGGCGATGAAGTAGCCGTTCGCGACGGCGTGCGCGGGCTGCTCGAGCTCCCAGAGGTACCGCGACAGCGACGTGACCGTGGCCGAGGGGTTGAAGACGATCTCGGCACCCTTGAGGCCGAGCTCGCGCGCGACCTCGGGGAAGTGACGGTCGTAGCAGATGATGAGCCCGACCTTGCCGACGGACGTCTCGAAGACCGGGTACCCGAGGTTGCCGGGCTTGAAGTAGAACTTCTCCCAGAAGCACGGGCCGACCTGGGGGATGTGCGTCTTGCGGTACTTGCCGAGGACGCTGCCGTCCTTTTCGATGACGACCGCGGAGTTGTAGTACACCCCGGGCTGCTCTTCTTCGTACCACGGGACGATCAGGACGATGCCGTGCTGGCGTGCGACCTCGCGCATCTTGGTCACGGTGGGGCCGTCCTCGGGCTCCGCGGTGGCGTACCACTTGGGGTCCTGCTCGGCGCAGAAGTAGGGCCCGAAGAAGATCTCCTGGAGCCCGACGATCTCGGCGCCGCGGCTGGCAGCGTCGGCGATCATCCCGAGGTGCTTGTCGATGGCCTCCGCCTTCGGCAGGTTGGCGTGTGCCTGTATCAACGCGGCGCGCACGGTGGTCATGATGTCCCCTTCCCGGCCGAGCCGGCCGACGTGAAGCGAGGGATGATCGACGAGCCGAACGCGCGCAGCACGCCCTCGGGATCGTCGACCATCGAGTAGATGTTGAACTGGCGGACCCCGAGCGACTCGAGGTGCGCGAGCTTCTCCGCGCAGGCATCGGCCGTCCCGATGACGCAGAACCTGTCGACGACCTCGTCGGTCACGAACTCGGCGTTGTCGGAGCCTGCGCGACCGTGGTGCGAGTAGTCGTAGCCCTTGCGCCGCTCGATGAAGTCGGTGAGCTCATGGGGCAGGTCGGAGGACTTGTAGCGGTGCACGAGGTCGACTACGTGGTTGGAGACCAGCGCGGGGAACCAGCGGACCTGGTCGCGCGCGTGGGCGAGGTCGTCGGTCACGTAGGCCGGCGCCGCGGACATGACCTTGATCTCCTCGACGCTGCGGCCCGCCTCGGCGGCTCCCTCGGCGAGGTACCCGAGCGCCCACTCGATGATGTACGGATCCGCGAGCTGCAGGATCACGCCGTCGGCGACCCTCCCCGCGCAGCGCAGCGCCTTGGGCCCGTAGGCAGCCACCCAGATCGGCAGCTCGACGCCCTTTGTCCACGGGAGCCGCACCTCGGTGCCGTCCAGGTCGACCGGGCGGCCCGCGGCGAGCTCGCGGATCTCGCGGCAGGCCTGCTCCATGTGCTCGACGGTCACCGGAGCGCGTCCGAGGACCCGCTGGGCCGAGTCGCCCCGGCCGATGCCGAGCTCCATTCGCCCGCCGGAGATCTCGTTCAACGTCGCCATCGCCGACGCGGTCACCGTGGGATCGCGCGTCACCGGGTTCGTCACGCACGTGCCCAGGTGGATCGTCGAGGTCGCCTGGGCGGCCAGCGCGAAGATCGGATACGGGTCCTGCCACAGGACGTGCGAGTCCCACAGCCAGGCGTACTTGAAGCCCTGCTGCTCGGCGAGCACCGTGCGCGCGACGACCGTGGACGCGGGCGGGTCGGCCATGAAGGACACGCCGAAGTCGAGCATCCGGATCCCCTCTCTTCGCGGGGCAGCCCCCTCGAAGCAGCCGACCATACCCTCCAGGGCGGCGGGGTCGGAGAGTGGACCGGACGGTGCGCGGGGCTACGGTCCCTGCATGGCCGCGGGTCACGACGAGCAGTTCTCGCCCCGGCCGCGAACGACGCGGGCCGGGATCGCCAGGCCGAGCGGGTCGGACCCCGAGCTCTGGGCGGTCGCGCGCCAGCTCGACGCGCTCGACCACAAGGAGCGCGCCTTCTTCACGAGCGCCTACGACGCGAGGCGGCGCTCGACGTGGTCGATGGAGCTCGCCGCGTTCCTCTTCCCCATCCAGCTGTTCTTGCTCGACGAGACCGAGCTCGGCGTCGTCTTTTGGATCACCGGCGGCGGACTGCTCGTGTGGTGGGTCCTCGAGTGGTTCCGAACGCCGCGTCGCGTCCGCGAGTACAACCTCGCCGTCGCCCTCGAGCTGCTCGACCTGCTCGAGCTGCTGCGCCGCGGGCAGGGCGCGCCGGAGCGCTAGGCGACGGTGAAGATCTCCGGGCCGTCGTCGGTCACCGCGATGGTGTGCTCGAAGTGCGCCGACAACGAGCCGTCCGCGGTGATCACGGACCACCCGTCGTCGAGCTGGACGGTCTCGGGTCCCCCCGCGTTGACCATCGGCTCGATCGCGAAGACCATGCCGGTCTTGAGCGTCGGGCCGGGGCTCCCGGGCCAGTAGTTCGGCACCTGCGGGGACTCGTGCATCGCGGTCCCGATCGCGTGGCCCACGTACTCGCGGACGACCGAGAAGCCGGCCGCCTCGGCCACCTCTTGGACCGCCGCGCCCACCTCGTGGAGCCGGTTGCCCTTGCGGAGCTCGTCGATGCCCGCGTACAGGCTGCGCTCGGTGACCTCGAGCAGGCGGCGCGCGAGGTCGCTGACCTCGCCGACCGCGGCGGTGTAGGCCGCGTCGCCGTGGTAGCCCTCGACGATCGCGCCGCAGTCAACCGAGATGATGTCGCCGTCCTTGAGCGTGTAGTCCCCCGGGATCCCGTGGACGATCATCGAGTTCGGCGACGTGCAGATCACGGCGGGGAACCCGTGGTAGCCGAGGAAGTTCGAGCGCGCGCCGCGGCGCTCGATCACCTCGGCGGCGACCTCGTTCAGCCGGCGCGTCGTCACCCCGGGTGCGATCGCTGCGCGCGTGGCCTCGTGCATCTCGGCGACGACCTTGCCGGCCAGGCGCATCTTGCGCAGCTCGTCGGCGGACCGCCGCATCAGGAGTGCACCGCGTCGACGACGGCGACGAGCTTCTCGAAGACCTCGTCGAGCGTGCCGTCTCCGTCGACGATCGACAGGATCCCGGCCTCGCGGTAGTGCTCGAGGAGCGGCGCGGTCTCCTGCTCGTAGGCGAGGAGGCGCTCTTCGATCGCCTCGGGGGTGTCGTCGGCGCGCTGGACCACCGGGCCCCCGCAGTTGGTGCACTCGCTCGGCCCGGGGGGCGGGTCGGCGGAGAAGACCCAGCCGCAGTTCGAGCAGACCCGTCGGGCGCTGAGGCGTCGAACGACCACGTCGGTGGCCACGTCGAGCAGGATGCACCGCGCGATGCCGCGCGGTGCTGCGATCCCCTCGAGCGCGATCGCCTGGGCCTGGGTGCGCGGGTAGCCGTCGAGCACCGCGCCGTGAGCCGCGTCGGGCTCGGCGAGGCGGGCGGCGACCACGTCGGTGATCAGGTCGTCGGGCACGAGGTGGCCCTCGTCCATGATCGACCGGACCCTGTTGCCGAGGTCGGAGCCCGAGCGCACCGCGGCGCGGAGCATGTCGCCGGTGGCCACGTGCGGGACGTGGTAGCGCTCCGCGAGCCGCGAGCACTGCGTGCCCTTCCCTGCACCCTGCTTTCCGATAACGACGAGGAGGCCGACGCCCACGATGCCTACTTGAGGAATCCCTCGTAGTTGCGCATCATGAGCTGGCTGTCGATCTGGCGCATGGTCTCCAGGGCGACGCCGACGGCGATGAGCAGGGTGGTCCCGTAGAAGGGGAACCGCGAGATGTTCCAGGTGTGCATCAGGATGCTCGGGATGATCGCCACCGACGCGAGGAACAGGCCGCCGACCACCGTGATGCGGTTGACGAGCTTGGCGAAGTAGCGCTCGGTGGGCCACCCGGGCCGGATCCCGGGGACGAAGCCTCCCTGCTTTCGGATCAGCTCGGCCTGCTGGTGCGGCTCGAACACGATGTACACGTAGAAGAACGTGAAGGCGAAGATCAAGAGGAAGTACACGAGGATGTAGGAGATCGACGTCGGGTTGGTCAGGTTGTTGCGGACCCAGGCCTGGTAGCCCGCCCAGGGCAGGATGTTGCTGAGCAGGACCGGGATGTACAGGATCGAGCTGGCGAAGATGATCGGGACCACGCCGGACTGGTTGACCTTGAGCGGGATGTAGGTCGACTGACCCATGGTCATCTTGCGCCCGACCATCCGCCGCGCGAACGTCACCGGGATCCGGCGCTGCCCTTGGTCCATGAAGATGATGAACACGAGCAGGCCGAAGGACACGAGCAGCAGGACCACCGTCTTGACCCACCCGCCGACGATGAACACCTGGTGCACGCCCGTCGGGATGCCGGCGACGACGTTCGCGAAGATCAGGAGGCTCATCCCCTGCCCGATCCCGCGCTGGGTGATCAGCTCGGCGAGCCACATGACGAACGCGGTGCCCGCGGTCATGCACAGCACCATGAACACGCCCAGCGGGAAGGTCAGGTTCGGGATCAGGTCGATCGAGAACCCGAGCAGCGCCGAGTCGTGGTTGTGGAAGGCGTAGATCAGCCCCGAGCTCTGCAGCAGCGCGAGCGCGATGGTCAGGTACCTCGTGGTCTGGGTGATGCGCTTCTGGCCGACAGCGCCCTGGTCGCGCCACTCGGTCAGCTTGGGGATGACCGTGGTGAGCAGCTGGATGATGATCGAGCTGGTGATGTACGGCATGACGCCCAGCCCGAAGATCGCCAGGCGCGACAGCGCGCCGCCGCTGAACAGGTTGAGGAACCCGATCGCGTTGGACGCGTGCGCCCGCTGCTGGAGCAGCTGGATCTGCGAGTAGCTCACCCCGGGAACCGGGACGTTTCCCCCGAACTGGTACAGCGCGATGATCGCCAGCGTGAACACGACCTTGTTGCGAAGGTCGGGGACGCGGAAGATGTTCGCGAGCCGGGAGAACATGCGGCGCTACCGGTTGGTGTGCTGGTTGCCGCGCGCGGGCGGACGGCCCCCGCCGAAGGGGGGTGCGAGGACCTCGGTGGTGCCACCGGCGGCGGCGATCGACTCGGCGGCGGCCTTGGAGAAGCCGTGCGCCGAGACCCGGACCGGCCGGTTGATGGCACCGCGCGAGAGGATCTTGACCATGTCGCCCTTGCGCACGAGGCCGTTGGCGACGAGGACCTCGGGGTTGACGTCGTCGACCCCGAGCGCGTCGAGCGCGTCGAGGTTCACCGGGGTGTACTCGACGCGGAACGGGTTCTTGAACCCGCGCAGCTTGGGCGCGCGGGCCAGGATCGGCTGCTGGCCACCCTCGAACCCCATGGGGATCTGGGTGCGCGCCTTCTGGCCCTTGGTGCCGCGCCCGGCGGTCTTGCCGCCCTTGCCCGCGATGCCGCGGCCGACGCGCCGCTTGGCGTGCGTCGATCCCTTCGGTGGTGTCAGGTCGTGGAGCTTCATCGTTCGGAAACCTCCTCCACCTCGACGAGGTGGGGAACGCGGGCGATCATGCCACGGATCTCGGGTCGGTCCGGCAGCACGTTGACCTTGCCGATCCCGCGAAGCCCGAGGGCCCGAAGGGTCCCACGGTGCTTGGGCTTGGTCCCGATCGACGAGCGGACCTGGGTGACCTTCAGCCGGATCGTCGCCATCAGCGGACCTCCGTTGCGAACAGCTCGCCCTCGCGGCGACGCTCGCGGTAGGCGCGCAGCACGCCCGAGGGGGTGACCTCGTCAGCGGACTTGCCGCGGAGCGCGGCGACGTCGTCGGGCCGCCGCAGCGCCTTGAGCCCCGCGATCGTCGCGTGCGCGACGTTGATCGCGTTCGACGAGCCGATGGACTTGCACACGATGTCGCGGATGCCCGCCATCTCGAGGATCGGTCGCGCCGCGCCGCCCGCGATCACGCCGGTGCCCGGCGCGGCCGGCTTGAGCAGCACGCGTCCCGCACCCGCGACCCCGATGACCGGGTGGATGATCGTCGTGCCGGCGATCGGGACCTCGAAGAGGCTCTTGCGCGCCTCCTCGATGCCCTTTTGCACCGCGAGCCCGGCCTCCTTGGCCTTGCCGTAGCCGAGGCCCACGCGGCCGTTGCCGTCGCCGATGACCATCAGCGCGGTGAACGAGAACCGCCGACCGCCCTGGACCACCTTCGCGACGCGATTGACCTTGATGGTCCGGTCCTCAAACTGCTCCTCGGCCATCAGAACTCCACTCCCTCGTTGCGAATCGCGTCCGCGAGCGCGGCCACGCGACCGTGGTAGGCGAAGCCCCCGCGGTCAAAGACGATCGTCGTCACGCCGGCGGCCTTCGCGCGCTCGGCCAGCAGCTTGCCGACCTTGGCCGCGACCTCCTTGGGCGTGCCCTTGTCGTCGCGCAGCGCGGCCTCGACCGACGAGGCGGCAGCGAGCGTGCGCCCGGCCGTGTCGTCGATGACCTGTGCCGCGATGTTGCGCGACGAGCGGCTGACCGCGACGCGCGGGCGCTCGGGCGTGCCGGAGATCTTGAACCGCACCCGCTGGTGTCGACGGATCCGCAGCTCCCTTGATGAGCGTGCCATTACTTCTGCGCCTTTCCTGCCTTGCGCAAGATCCGCTCGCCGGCGTACCGGACGCCCTTGCCCTTGTAGGGCTCGGGCTTGCGGAGCTTGCGGAGGTTCGCGGCGACCTGGCCGACCGCCTCCTTGTCGATTCCCTTGACGATGATCCGCGTGGGCGCGGGGACGTCGAAGGTGATGCCCTCGGGGGCGTCGAAGACCACGGGGTGACTGAAGCCGAGCGCGAGCTCGAGCGAGCCGGGGCCCTTGGCCTGTGCGCGGTAGCCCACGCCCACGATCTCGAGCTCCTTGGTGTACCCCTCGGTGACGCCCTGGACCATGTTGGCGACGAGCGACCGGGTCAGGCCGTGCAGCGACCGGTGCTCGCGCTCGTCGTCGGGACGCTCGACGAGCAGCGTGTCGCCCTCCTGGCGCAGCGTGATCCCCTCGGGGATCGTCCGCTCCAGGGTGCCCTGGGGGCCCTTGACCGTGACGTGGCCCTCGGCCAGCGTCAGGGTCACCGAGCTCGGCACCGTGATCGGGGACCGTCCGATGCGCGACATCAGGCGCTCCTTCCTGCGACGGTGCTACCAGACATAGCAGAGCACCTCTCCTCCGAGCTTGCGCTTGCGCGCCTCGCGGTCGGTCATGAGGCCCTTGCTCGTCGACAGGACGGCCACGCCCATGCCGCCGAGCACCCTCGGCATCTTGTCGGCCTTCGCGTAGATGCGAAGCCCCGGCTTGGACACCCGCTTGATCCCCTCGATCGTGCGGATGCGGTCGTCGGAGTACTTGAGCGTGATCTCGAGCGTCGTCCCCGGCTTGTCGGGGTCGGTGCGCACGGTGTAGCCGCCGATGAAGCCCTCGCGCTCCAAGATGGCCGCGAGGGACTCCTTCAGCTTCGAACCGGGCATCTTGACCGTGTCGAACTGTGCGCTGTTCGCGTTTCGGATGCGCGTCAGCATGTCTGCAATCGGGTCAGTCATCGTCATTTGCGCACCTCCTCACCAACTCGCCTTGGTGACACCGGGGATCTCCCCCGCGTGCACCATCACTCGCAGGCAGATCCTGCAGAGTCCGAACTTGCGGTAGACGGCCTTTGGGCGGCCGCACCGCTGACAACGCGTGTAGGCGCGGACCTTGAACTTGGGTGTCCGCTGCTGCTTGTTTCGAAGAGCCTTCTTCGCCATGGTGCTAGCGCGTCTCCTGTCGGAATGGGAAGCCGAAGGCCGAGAGGAATGCCCGGCCCTCCGCGTCTGTGCGAGCGGTGGTCACGATCGTGACGTCGAAGCCACGCGACGTGTCGATTCGGTCGTAGTCGATCTCCGGGAAGATCAGCTGGTCGTTGATCCCGAAGGTGTAGTTGCCCCGGCCGTCGAAGGACTTCGGCGACAGGCCGCGGAAGTCGCGGACGCGCGGGATCGCGAGGCTGATCAGGCGGTCCAGGAACTCCCAGGCCCGGTCGCCGCGCAGCGTCACCTTCACGCCGATCGGCATGCCCTCGCGGAGCTTGAAGTTCGCGATCGAGCTCTTCGCGCGGGTGACCACGGACTTCTGTCCCGTGATCGCCTCGATGTCGCGCTGGGCGCCCTCGATGAGCGACTGCTGGGCGACGGCCTTGCCGACGCCGGAGTTGAGCACGATCTTGACGAGTCGCGGCACCTCCATGATGTTCCCGAGCTCCAGCTCCTCTTTGAGCGAGGGCCGGACCTGGGCGTTGTAGCGCTCCTTGAGCCGTGGCGTCGTCACAGTTTCTCCCCACACTGGCGGCACACCCTCGTCTTGGTGCCGCCCTCGACCTCGTAGCCCGCGCGCGCCGGCCCGTCGTGCTTTGCGCACCACAGCGCCACGTCGGAGGCGTCGATAGGCATGAACTTGTCGATGATCCCGCCCTGCATGACCCGCCGCGACGGCCCGCCGCCCGTCGCGCGGCTGTGGCGCTTGGCGATGTTCAGGCTGTCGAGGATCACGGCGTTTCGGCCCGGCAGCACGGTGAGCACGTCGGCGCGCTCGCCGCGGTGCTTGCCCTGCAGCACGATCACGTGGTCGCCCTTCTTGAGCTTCATCAGAGCACCTCCGGTGCCAGCGAGATGATCCGCATGAACTTCTTGTCGCGCAGCTCGCGGCCGACCGGGCCGAAGATGCGCGTGCCGCGCGGCTGGAGCTGGTCGTTGATGAGCACGGCGGCGTTCTCGTCGAAGCGGATGTAGCTGCCGTCGGGGCGGCGGCGCTCCTTCTTCGTGCGCACGACCACGCAGCGGACCACGTCGCCCTTCTTGACCGCGGCGCCGGGGATGGCGTCCTTCACCGTCGCGATGAAGACGTCGCCGATCGAGGCGTAGCGGCGGCGCGAGCCGCCGAGCACGCGGATGCACAGCACCTCTTTGGCCCCCGAGTTGTCGGCCACCTTGAGACGGGACTCCTGCTGGATCACCGTGCACGCTCGAGGATCTCGGTGAGCCGCCAGCGCTTCAGCTTCGACAGCGGGCGCGTCTCGACGATCCGCACGGCGTCGCCGATGCGCGCCTCGTTGGACTCGTCGTGGGCGTAGAGCTTCTTGGTCCGAAGGACGGTCTTGCCGAAGCGGGGGTGCCGAACGCGGTCCTGGACCGCGACGACGATCGTCGACTCCATCTTGTCGGAGACCACGATGCCCTCACGGACCTTGCGCGTGTTCTCCCGCGCCGTGGTCGTCTGGTCGTCGGTCATCACGCATCACTCCTTGTCAGCGTCTCCGCGGCGGTGATCTCGCGCTCGCGCAGCACCGTCAGCATCCTCGCGATGTCCCGACGCACCTGGCTGAGGCGCGCCGAGCTGTCCAGCTGGCCCGTGGCGAACTGGAAGCGCAGGTTGAACAGCTCCTTGCGCGTGTCCGCGAGCCGGTGGACCAGCTCTTCGTCGCCCAGCGACGCGAACTCTGCGACCTTGGTCATCAGATCGACACCTCCGACGTGCCGTGGGTGCCGGGGCGGACCACGAACTTTGCCTTCATGGGGAGCTTTTGGATCGCGCGCTCCATCGCGGACTTCGCCAGGGCGGCATCGACGCCGCCGAGCTCGAAGAGCACGCGGCCCGGCTTGACGACCGCGACCCAGTGCTCGGGGTTGCCCTTGCCCGAGCCCATGCGGGTCTCGGCGGGCTTCTGGGTGACCGGCTTGTCCGGGAACACGCGGATCCACACCTTGCCGCCACGACGGACGTGGCGGGTCATCGCGATTCTCGCGGCCTCGATCTGGCGGGCGGTGAGCCAGCCCGGCTCGAGCGCCTGGATGCCGAAGTCGCCGAAGGTCAGCGTCGTGCCGCCCTTGGCCTCACCCGACAGGCGGCCCCGCTGCTGCTTGCGGTGCCTCGTCTTGCGGGGCATCAGCATCTAGTCCACCTCCTTGCGGAAGTGCGGCGCCTCGTGGTGCTCCTGGGCGGTGCGGCGCTCGATCTCCTCTTCGGTGCTGAGGCGCGTCTCGAGCTCGTCGGGCACCGGCGGGGGCGCGACGAGGTCGGCCGGCTCGGTGCCGAGCGCCGGCGCGTCGGCGACCTCGGCGGTCTCGACGACGTCGACGACGGGCTCGTCGGCGGCCGGCTGCGCGGCGGCGCCGACACGGCGTCGCCCGCCGCCGGCGGTGACCAGGCGCGGCGAGGCGCCGGCGGCGGCCGGTCCGGTCGCGCCGGTCGCGTCCCCGACGGCCATCGCGGCCTCGCGGGAGATCTTCTCTTCGACCGACACCTTGTACGGCAGGATGTCGCCCTTGTAGATCCAGACCTTGACGCCGATGCGCCCTGTCGAGGTCTTGGCCTCGCGCATGCCGTAGTCGATGTCCGCACGCAGCGTGTGCAGCGGGACGCGGCCCTCTCGGTAGGACTCCTTGCGGCTCATCTCCGAGCCGCCGAGGCGGCCCGAGCACTGGACGCGGACGCCCAGGGCGCCGGCCTTCTGGACGGTCTGGATCGCGCGCTTCATCGCGCGGCGGAAGGCGACGCGCCGCACGAGCTGGTCGCAGATCCCCTGGGCGATCAGGGCGGCGTCGAGCTCGGGCTGCTTGATCTCTTGGATGTTCAGCGAGACGCGGTTGGCCTGGCCGGTGATCTCCTCGAGGTGCTTCTTCAGGCGGTCGGCCTCCGCGCCGCGGCGGCCGATGACGATCCCGGGCCGCGCGGTGTGGATGTCGACGCGCGTGCGGTCGCCGGTGCGCTCGACCTCGATGCGCGAGACCGCGGCGCTCTCGAGCTGGGTGTTCAGGTAATCGCGGATCTTCCAGTCCTCGACGACGAACTCTCGGTAGTTGCGCTCGTTGAACCAGCGCGACTTCCAGTCGGTCGTGATCCCGAGACGGAACCCGTAGGGGTTGACCTTCTGGCCCATCAGTTCTTGGTCTCCTCGTTCGTGGCGTCGTCCGCTTCGCTTGCCTCGGTCGCCTCGGCGTCCTCGGCCGCGGCGTCAGCCTCGGTCTCCTCGGCCGCGGTGGCGTCCGAGCTCTGCGCTGCCTCGGGCGCCTCGGCGCCCGGCGCGTCCACTGCGTCGTCGGCCGCGGCCTCTGCCTCCGCCTCGGCGGCCGCCGCCTCGGCCTCGGCGGCCGCTGCGGCCTCCTCGCGGGCGGTCTCGCGGTGCCTCGCGTGGCTCTGCTGGTCCGCACGGCGGCGCGAGGCCGCGACACGGCGCGAACGCGACGCGTCGGGGCCGCGGGCGGCCCGCATGCGCGCGATGGAGGCGTCGTCCATCCGCGCCACGACGATCGTCACGTGGCACGTGCGCTTGCGGATGCGGCCGGCGCGGCCGCGCGCGCGGGGCTTGAACCGCTTGAGCGTCGGGCCCTCGTCGGCGAACGCCGAGGCGACGAAGAGCTCCTCGGCGGCCTGACCGTCGTTGTTCACGGCGTTGGCGATCGCCGAGGCGAGCACCTTGGCGATCACGCTGGCGGCCTCGCGCGGCGTGGAGGCGAGGATCTCCTGGGCGCTTTGGACGTCGCGACCGCGGATCAGGTCGAGCACGACCCTCGCCTTGGTCGCGGACATGTGGAAGTACCGCAGGACCGCGCGGGTCCCGGGCGCCTCGTTGGTTCGAGTCGGTGCCATCAGCGACGCGCCGCCTTCTCCTGGCCGGCGTGGAACTTGAAGGTCCGCGTCGGCGCGAACTCCCCGAGCTTGTGGCCGACCATGGCCTCGGTGACGTAGACGGGGACGTGGCGGCGGCCGTCGTGCACCGCGAGGGTGTGGCCCACCATGTCCGGGATGATCGTGCTGCGGCGCGACCAGGTCTTGATGACCTTCTTCTCGCCTGCCGCGTTCATCGCGTCCACCTTCTTGAGGAGGTGGTCGTCGACGAACGGGCCCTTCTTGAGGCTCCTCGGCATCTTGCTCCCTAACGCCTCGCGCCGCGGCCGCGGCGACGACGGATGATCATCGAATCGGAGGCCTTCTTGCCCTTGCGGGTGCGGCCCTCGGGCTTGCCCCAGGGCGAGACCGGGTGGCGACCACCGGAGGTCTTGCCCTCACCACCGCCGAGCGGGTGGTCGACGGGGTTCATGGCGACGCCACGGGTCTGGGGGCGCTTGCCCTTCCAGCGGTTCCTGCCGGCCTTGCCGATCTTGATCAGCTCGTGCTCGGCGTTGCCGACCGTGCCCAGCGTCGCGCGGCAGTCGATCGGCACGCGCCGCATCTCGGTGGAGGGCAGCCGGAGCGTCGCGAACCCGCCGTCCTTGGCGACGAGCTGGACGCTCATGCCCGCGGATCGCGCCATCTTCCCGCCGCCACCGGGGCGCAGCTCGACGTTGTGGATCACCGAGCCGGTCGGGATGTAGCGCATCGGCAGCGCGTTGCCCACGCGGATGTCCGCGCCCTGGCCCGACTGGACCATGTCGCCGACGCTCAGCCCGTTGGGGGCGAGGATGTAGCGCTTCTCGCCGTCGAGGTAGTGCAGCAGCGCGATGCGGCAGGTGCGGTTCGGGTCGTATTCGATCTGGGCGACCTTGGCCGGGATCCCGTCCTTGTTCCGGCGGAAGTCCACGATGCGGTACTGCTGCTTGTGCCCCCCGCCGCGGTGCCGCGAGGTCTTGCGGCCGTTGACGTTTCTGCCGCCGGTCTTGGGCTTCGGCGCGAGCAGGCTCCGCTCGGGCGTCGACCTCGTGAGCTCGGCGAAGTCCGAGACCGTCTGGAAACGACGTCCCGGGCTCGTCGGCTTGCGTGCGCGTAGTGCCATCAGCTCCTCACCCCTCGAACAGGTCGATCTTCGAGCCCTCCGCGAGGGTCACGATCGCGCGCTTGGTGTCCGCGACTCGCCCGACGCGGTTCGTCCGGCGGTTGCGCTTGGTCTTGCCCTTGCGGTTCAGGGTGTTGACCTTCTCGACCTTGACGCCGAACGCCTGCTCCACGGCGTGGCGAACGTCGATCTTCGTCGCGTCCTTGTCGACCTCGAAGACGTAGACCCCGGCGTCCATCAGCGCGTAGGTCTTCTCCGAGACGACCGGACGGTGCAGCACGCTCATCGACTCGCGCATCAGGCGTCTCCCTCGGCGTGCTCGTCGCGATCGGCGGTCGGCAGCGTCGCGTCGGTGAACAGGATCCAGTCGTGCGCGAGCACGTCGTAGGCGTTGATCTCTCCGGCGTCGATGGTCGTGACGTTCGCCAGGTTGCGGTAGCTGACCGCCGGCACCTCGTCGGCGCGGCTCAGCACCACCAGGACGGTGCCGTCGATGCCGAGGTTGGCGAGCAGCTCGACGGCGTCCTTGGTGCGCGGGGTCTCCCAGCCGTAGGCGTCGAGCAGCGCGACGTGGCTCTCGCTCGCGCGGTCCGACAGCGCGGAGCGCAGGGCGAGGCGGATCATCTTCTTGGGGGTCTTCTGGGCGTACGAGCGCGGCTTGGGGGCGTGGGTGACGCCGCCGCCCGCGAAGTGCGGTGCGCGCGTGGAGCCCTGTCGCGCGTTGCCGGTCCCCTTCTGGCGGAACGGCTTGCGGCCGCCGCCACGGACCTCGGCGCGGGTCTTGGTCGACTGGGTGCCCGAGCGCTTCGCGGCGAGCTGCGCGGTGACGACCTGGTGCAGCACCGCCATGTTCGGCTCGATGCCGAAGACCTCTGGGTCCAGCTGCACGGTGGAGAGCACCTTGCCGGTCGCGTCCTTGCGCTCGACGGTCCTCGCCTCGGGTGCGGGGCGGTCCTTTTTGACCGGGCCTCGCAGCGTGGTCGCGGTGCTCATCGCCTACCTCCTGCGGGGGCCTTGACGGTGTCGCGCAGCACGACCGTGCCGCCGCGGGGTCCCGGGATGGCGCCCTTGACCAGCACGAGCTCGCGGTCCAGGTCGACGCCGACGATCTCGAGGTTGGTCGTCGTGACACGGCCGCCGCCCATGCGGCCGGCCATCTTGGTGCCCTTGAACACGCGGCCCGGCGTGGCGCACGCGCCGATCGAGCCGGGGGCACGGTGGTGCTTGTGGTTGCCATGGCCCGCGCCCTGGCCCCGGAAGTTGTGGCGCTTCATGCCGCCGGCGAATCCCTTGCCCTTCGAGGTGGCGATCGCATCGACGTGCTCGCCCTTCTCGAAGACCTCGAC